>Ga0265338_10001447_pt1 | contig 38553 bp, 38 predicted proteins | sample 42126metaG_FD_193579 | JGI IMG/M metagenome (GOLD analysis project Ga0265338, IMG submission 193579) | Rhizosphere microbial communities from Carex aquatilis grown in University of Washington, Seatle, WA, United States - 4-21-26 metaG | ecosystem: Host-associated > Plants > Roots > Rhizosphere... | reverse complement strand
GGCCCGCGACCGCGGGAACCTGGCTGCCCGCGGCGGCCTGGGCGGCGGGCGGGACGCCGCCCGCCTGGCAGCGGACGGACCAGGCACCGCCGTGGCCGCCCGCGGCACCGCCCGGCACCCGGCTGTCACCCGAGGCGTTCCTGCCGGCCGAACCCGAACTGCGGCCCGACGCGGCACTCCCCCCGTGGGAGAAGTCGCCGGCCGACTTCTCGGCCGCGCCGCCGCCGGACGACCTGGCACCGAACGACCGGGCGCCGAACGACCGGGCGCCAGACGACCGGCCGCCGTGGCCGGTGTCCAACACCGGCCCGATGTACGTCTGGAACCCGGCCGCCACCACCGGCCCGCTCAACCTGACCGAGGACGACTAGTGACTTGGCCCGGGGCGGGCGGACCTTAGGCGGCCAGCCGGGCCTTGACGTCGGACGCGTACTCGTGGACGTACTCCTGGCCGGACAGGTCGCCGATGGCCCGCATCACCTCGTCCGCGATCAGCCGCCGCGCCTTGGCCGGCGGGTCGGCGGCCAGGTGGCCGAACTCAAGCGGCTTGCCGATCCTGATCTCGATCCGGGTCGGGCGGGGCACCGGCGCCCCCGGCGGGAGCATCTTCCTGGTGCCGAGCATCCCGACCGGGATGACCGGGGCGCCCGTGTTCAGCGCCAGCCAGCCGAGGCCGGCCCGGCCACGGTACAGGCGGCCATCGGGCGACCTGGTGCCCTCCGGGTAGAAACCGAACAGTTCACCCGCGCGCAAGATCCCGGCCGCCGCCTCCAGGGTCGCCTGGGCCGACCGCGAGTCGCCCCGGTTTATCTCCAGCTGGTTGGTCGACCGCAGGTAGGCGGCCCACATCCGGCCGAGCGGGCCCCTGGCCGAGAAATACTCGGCCTTGGCCGGGAACACCACCGGGCGCGGTATCACCAGCGGCAGGTACAACGAGTCGATGAACGACAGGTGGTTAGACGCGAGGATCGCCGGACCACTCGCGGGTACGTGCTCAAGCCCGGTCACCCGAGGGCGGCCGAGCATGCGCAGAACCGGACCAATGACGACACGCGAAAGCTGGTATTGCACTCGTGCGTCCTCTACCTCGGGGGTGCGTGAACCTCGGGGGGGTCAGCCTGCGACGGAGGGCCCGGCGAAGGCGCTACCAAGATAGCGTGCCCCACCCTGCGCAGCGGAAACTCGGTCGGTCAGCGTGGCTGCTGTTCGCGCAGGCCGGCCGGGCCGTCCGGCAGCCTGGCCGCCGCCGCCATCGCGACGGTGAGCGACGCCGCGAACGGCAGCGCGACGGCTGGCACGATCACTCCCGAGTCGTCGGCCAGCCACCCGATCACCAGCGCCAGCCAGGCCAGCCGGGCCAGCACCCGGAGCAGCGGAACGGCCGCCCAGGCGCCGTCCAGGGTCCGGAGCCGCAGCGCGGCCGGGCGCCACAGCGCGAGGCCGGCCGTCGCCGCCGCCACCGGGATCAGCCAACCGAAGACGTTAAGCGTGAGCGATCCCACATTGGCGCTGACCTTCCGGCTGAGCAGGTCGCCGCCCCGGCCGTGCAGCAGGTTGCCCGCGAACGCGGCCAGGTCCGACCCGCCGGCACCGAGCAGCAGGTAGCTGAGCACCGCGAAGGCGCCGAACAGGAGCAGGCCGCTGACCGCGACCGGCAGCGCCCAGCGGGGTCCGATCCGCGCCCCGGCCAGCCACGCCACCAGCACGGCGATGCAGGGGACGAGGGCGATGGTGCCGCCCGCCTTCGCGCCGAACCCCGGCCAGCCAGAGGCGACCACGGCCAGCAGCCCCGTCGCGGCCGCCGCCAGCGGGGGCCACCGGTCGGGCACCCGGCCCCGCAGGCTGTTCGCCAGCCAGCCGGCGGCGGTCAGCGCGCTGACGCAGTAGACGCCGAGTACGTCGTTGCCGATGCCGTAGAAACGACCGCTGACCAGGAGTGAAAGACCGAACGGGGCGTCCAGCTGCAGCCGCGAGCCGGCCATCACGTCCACCGCGAGCAGCAGCAGCGTGGCCGCGCAGACGGCACCGAACGGGCCGAGCGGGTCCCGCCGCCACGGCCCGGCCAGGGCAGCCGCCGTCACCAGCAGCGTCCAGCCCGCGGTCAGCCCGTACAGCCACAGCGCGGGGTGGGCGTGCCCCCACCACGCGGGCAGGTTCGCCAGGTAGGAGCCGAGCGGCACGGCGACGGCGGCCAGCCCGGCCACCCGCCAGCAGCGGGCCCGGCCGCGGCGGCGCCCCGCCCCGGGTCCGGGCAGCAGCAGCGCGGGCAGGCCGAAGGCCAGCGCCGCGGCCGCCGCATAGCCGGCCAGGAACCAGCCATGGGTCGCCAGCCACACCTGCTCGGCGGTGTTCCGGCCGCGCAGCGCGGCCACCGTGGGGCCGAGCCGGCCGCGGTCCGCCCGGCTGATGCGGGCGCCGACGGTGCCGGCCGGAACCGGCTGGCGCAGCCAGCCGGCCACCGTGGTGGTCAGGTCGGTCAGCGCGGCGACGCCTGGCTGCCGGGTGGCGGCCGAGTCGAGTCGCCCGCCTTCGAAGCCGGGGCCGTGCACCACCAGCGGCATCAGCTGCGGCGGCCCGGCTGCCTGGTAGCCGGCCAGCCCCCGGCTGACTACCGCCGCCCCGGGAGCGGTGACCATCAGCAGGGTGCCCGCGGGCAGCTCGGCCGCCAGTCGGGCCAGCTGACGGTCGATGGCGGCGGCCCGCACCCGTTCTGACTGCCCCGGTTGCTGCTGGCCCAGGTCGACTACGGTCAGCGGGCAGCGGGCGAGCGCCGACGGCGAAAGGCCGGACGCCGACGGCAGGTACCCGGCGACGGTGCCCGCGGGCGACGCGAGCGCCAGGGCGGCACCCGGGCCGACGGCGGTCGCGCAGCCGGCCAGCGAGCCGAGCATCCCCCAGTCGGGCGCCTCGTGATACGGCCGGTTGTCCCGGATGATCTGCGGCATGGCCGGGACGCGGGCGCCGCGGCCGGCTGCGATGACGGCGGGCAGCGGGTCACAGGGCCGCGGTCCCTGGGCGCGGGCGGCCGAGTTCAGCGTCAGCCAGCCGTCGGCCGGGCAGGCGAGCGGCTGCTGCGCGTAGTCCACCAGCGAGCCGACCGACCCGCTCTCCGCCAGCCGCCATAGCGCCGGCATCCCCCTCGGGGTCACGCTGTCCCAGGTCAGGCCGGAGATGCCGACGATCACCACGTGACCGGCGGTCGAGGGTCCGGCCACCGTACTGGCTGACGCGGTCCTGGCGGGCGCGGCCAGGAACCCGAGCAGCGGCAGTGCCGACGAGAACAGCAGGGCCAGCGCGGCAAGCCGGCCCAGTCCGGCCGCCGCCCGCCGTGCCCGTCCCGGTATCCAGTTCACCTGGCCAACGCCCTGGTCACCTGGATAACGGTAGCCGCACCGGACAGGCGGCCGGGCTACTCAGCCAGCGCAGATCGACTGCCCGGCGGTCCGCGCCTGGATCTTGAGCTTGGCCGGCGTGCTGGCCAAGGCTGCACCGGCCCGGGTCGCGCTGTCCGATGTGCTCGGCGCGGCCGCGGCGGCCGCGGACGTGCTGGCCGATGCCCGGGCGGACGGCGTGACCAGCCGCGGGCTGTCCTCGGTAAGCGGGGCCGAGCCGGCCCCAGCGGTGGCCGCCGAGCCGAACAGCGTGCTGCTCGCGGGCACGTCGTCGCGGAACGAGGCGAAGATCTGGCCGTCCTCCGGCTGTGTCCACAGCACGTTGGCGGTGTCGGACGGGACCACCTGCGAGCGCGGGTAGTTGGGGATGGTGAAGAAGGCGATCTTGCTTGACGCGATGCCGCGCAGCGACTGCCCGAGGTTGTACAGGCCGGTGATCCCGCCGAGCTGGCTGTCGATCGTCAGCGACCTGGTGGCCGCGTCGAGGAACCGGTAGATCGCCACCGGGTCGAGGAGCTTGCCCTTCACTCGGCTGACCAGGGAGGACATGAAAGCTTGCTGGCGGGAGATGCGCTGCAGGTCGCTCCCGTCGCCGATGGAGTACCTGGCCCGGACGTAGCCGAGCGCCTGGGCGGGGGTCAGCAGGTGGGTCCCGGCCCTCAGGTGCAGGCCGGAGTTCGGGTCGTTGATCGGGGTCTGGTTGCACTCGTACACGCCGCCGAGCGCGGCCACCATGTTCTCGAACCCGGTGAAGTTGACCACGATGAAGTGGTCGATGTAGATGCCGGTGTCCTGCTCGACCGTCTTGACCGTGCAGGCGACGCCGAGGCTGGTGTGGTTGCCGTCCAGGTTGCCGATCGCGAACGCCTCGTTGACCTTGCCCTGGGTCGGCGCGGACAGCTGCCCGTCGCCCATCTCGCAGGCCGGGATGTTCACCCACGAGTCACGCGGGATCGACATCACCTCGGCCCACTGCCGGTTGGCCGGGATGTGGATGATCATCAGGGTGTCCGACTGGTCGGTGACAAGGCCGCTGCCGTAGGCCTTGCCAAGCCCCTGCCTCGAGTCGGAGCCGAGGACCATGATGTTCTCCGCCTGCGGGTGGGAGTCCACCGGCTGGCTGCCGAGCAGCCCGGTGATGTCGTCCTGCTGCAGGTTGGCGTTGAAGTGCCTGAGCACCAGGAAGCTGGTGGCCGTCACCGCGACGAGCAGCAGCGCCAGGCTCGCCGATCCCCAGATGAGCAGTGCCTTGTGGCGGCGGTACCAGGGTCCGCGCACCGGTTATCACCGCCGTTCCGTGCTGGATCACGAGACGGAAAAGAACATCCCCCGTAGGCGGCTGACCATGCGACATCAATCCCAATTAATCTGGTGGTTCGGCCGGGGCCACGGGCGCCGTCAGCCTACGCAGATGCTCTGACTGGCGCTGCGGCCGCCCGGGACGGTGACCGGCGCGGCGCCGGGCGATGCCGTGCCCGCTGGCACCGTGGGCGAGACGCCGAACTTGCCCGGCCGGGCGGCCACGGGGACCCGCTGCGGCAGGGCCGTGGTGAGCGCGGCGCCAGCGGGCACGTCGTCGCGGAACGAGGCGAAAATCCGGTCGTCTTCCGGCTGGGTCCACAGCACGTTGGCCGTGTCGGACGCGGCGACCTCGGCGCGCGGGAAGTTCGGCAGCGTGAACAGCGTGATCTTGCTCGACGGGAGGCCGTGCAGCGACTGCTCCAGGTTGTACAGGCCGCGGATGCCGCCGAACTGGCTGTCAATGGTCAGCGAGCTGGTGGCGGCGTTCAGGAACCGGTACATGGCGAGCGGGTTGAGCAACTCGCTCCTGGCCCGGCTGATCAGCGACGACACGAACGCCTGCTGCCGGGTGATGCGCTCCAGGTCGCTGCCGTCGCCAAGCCCTTTCCTGGCCCGCACGTAGGCCAGCGCCTGGCGCGGGGTGAGCAGGTGGTACCCGGCCGGCAGCCTGATGCGCGAGTGCGGGTTGGTGAACGCGACCGGGTTGCACTCCGGCACGCCGCCGAGGGCGGAGACCATGCCCTCGAACCCGGCGAAGTTCAACACCAGGAAGTGGTCGATGTATATGCCGGTGTCCTGCTCCACGGTCTTGACGGCGCAGGCGGTGCCGAGCGCGGTGCGGTTGCCGTACAGGTTGCCGATCGCGAACGCCTCGTTGATCTTGAACCGGGTCGGAGTCGACATCTTGCCGTTCCCCATCTCGCAGGACGGTATGTTCACGTACGAGTCGCGCGGGATGGACATCACCTCGGCCCACTGCCGGCTGGCCGGGATGTGGACGAGCATCATCGTGTCCGACTGATCGGTGGTGTCCCACGCCTCAGCGGCCGTCCCCAGCCGCGAATCGGACCCGATGACCAGGATGTTCTCCGCCTGCGGGTGCAGGTCAGCCGGCCGCTTACCCAGCATGCCGCTGATGTTGGCCTGGGCGATGTTCCCGTTGAGGTGCCGCACGACCAGGTAACCACTCACCGCGACGGCGACGAGCAGGGCTGCCATGGTCACGCCCGTCCACGCCGCCAGCTTCTTCCGGTGCCGGCCCACCCGTCTCCTGATCACGATAAGTAATATAACAACTCTTGCATGTAATCGACGGGGGGTTGGCAGCGAATTTAAAGTCAGTCCCATGAACCGTCGGGGATGCCCGTTTTGCCACAGCGAATCAGCGCGAGTTATTGGCAGGCAGGTTGATATCTGGGCCAGATGCCTGAATTGCCGCTCGGTATTCCGGGACATAACGCCAGCCAGGTTCCATCAGATTCTCGACGACCCATTTCCGGACATGGTGCACATAGAGGCAACGCTCCCGTTCACCCGGCAGCGGCCGTTGCGCGAGCTATGGGACCTGCTGACCCTGCGCGGCCGGTCGGTGCTGCAGATCGGACCCGGCTCCGGGCACCTGCTGGCGGCGGCGCGGCAGGCCGGCTGCCGGGTCGAGGCGGTCGAGCCGAGCCAGGCCCGCCGCGACCTGCTCCGCGACCTGTGGAACATCGACGCGGCCTACCCGTCACTCGACGCCGTCCCGGCCGGACGCGGCTACGACACGGTCGTCGGCATCAACGCGCTCGAGCACGCCTACGACGTCGGGGCCTTCCTCGGCGCCGTCCGGCGGCTGCTTGTCCCCGGCGGTACCTGCTACCTGTCATCCCCCAATGCGGTCTCGCTCGAGGCAAGCGTGCTGCGGACCTGGTGGCCGGCGTGCAAGGGACCCGATCAGCTCTCGTTCCCGTCGCCCGCCGGGATGGCGACCGCGACGCTGGAGAGCGGCCTGCGGGTGGGACGCATCTGGTCGACCGGGCTGCCGCTCGAGTTCCCGGTCTCCGCGCTCGCCGCCGCCCGCGACCGCGCCCGGGCGCGGCGCGGCCACGGCCAGCACGCGCTGCGCCAGTCCGGCCGCCCGGCGGGGATCGTTGCTCCCGGCGGTAGCGCGGCGCTGACCAACCTCTATACGCTGGCGGCCCTGTTCGATCCCGGCTACCGGGTACTCGGCGCGGTCGGCCGGGCCGCCTCGCTCAAGGCGTGCCTGATCCAGCCGCTGCCGAGGTCAGCCCGATGAGGCTGCTCAACAAGGACCTGCTGCACGTCTCGGTCGCCCGTTCGCTGCGGCTCAGCCGGCGGACGTGCCCGGCCAGGTGCTCGCGGTCGGCAACCCTGCCCGCATTGTCAGTAAAGACGTGTCCCATGAATTGTAGCCGCTGCGCTCCTCCAGGCGAATTCTGGCATCCGACTAAATGTCGGATGCGGAGCTACTCCCACGCCTGGATGGAGCAACTTCGACAATTCGCTTACAGAATTTGAAGCGCCGGGGTACGTGCGGGTCGAGGCGCGGCGAGAACCGGTCAAATGGGCATTAACCTTCGGATGATCGGGACGGTGGAGCACGTAGGCAGCCACCCACTAGCGCCCCCCGGCGCAGCACGTGCAGGTAGCCACGGAGCGTCGGCTCAGCGCCAGGCTCGGCCATCGGTCAGTTCCCCCGGTTCTCCCTCGGTCCGCGGCCGCGCTCGGGTACGCGCCGTCGGCTGGCCTGCTGACGTCCTGCGATGAACAGCGGCAGGGCTGACACAGGCGTTCCGGGGTAGGGGGGCCGGATCGCAGTAACGTGAACGGCAGACAGGAAAGGAAGGCGCCGCCATGCCATGGTTCGTCACAATCGGTTACGGAGACGAGGCCGGCTACCACGCGACCGACGAGTCGGTCCGGCTCACCGCGCACGGGCACGACGCCGAGCTGGCGGACCGGGGAGCGGTCATCGGCGCGGCCGGCGCCCCGGTCCAGGTGCGGAATCACGGCGGGGCGCAGCTGCGGACCGCCGACGGCGCCTACCTGAGCTCGGACTTGCCGCTGGCGGGCTTCGGCCTCATCGAGGCCGCCAGCATGGAGGAAGCCATCAAACTGGTCGCGGGAACCCCCTGCGCGGTCGCCCACGGCGTGGTCGAGGTATGGCCGCTGCTCCAGGGCCCCTCATGAGAATTTCCGCCGAAAAGGGCATAATCGGCGGTATGGGGGAAGTGTTACCGCCATGGTGACCTTCATTATCGTCCTGCTGATCGTCGGGCTCATCGCCGGCGCTGTCGCACGACTCCTCATGCCCGGCCGCGACTCTATTGGCATCGTCGGCACTATCGTGCTCGGCATTGTCGGCTCATTCGTGGGCGGATTCGTGCAGAACCTGATCCAGTACCACACCGCCAGCATCCACAGCTTCCACCTGGTCGGCATCATCGGCTCCATCATCGGCGCCTTTGTGCTGCTGCTCCTGCTGCGCCTCTTCCACCTCGAGCCGGGCCACCGCCGCCGCGCGTACCGGTGACCCGCGAACTTACTCACGCTAACCCGCAAGCGAAACAGCCCGGCCGCGAGGACAAGGAGCGTCCTCAAGGCCGGGCTTTCGTTATTCGTTCATCCAGCCACACGCGCCGATGAAGTCGCATGCTGACGATGCCGCCCGGCGGCCCGCTACCCGAAGACATCGCCGCAGCGCTGGCCGCGCGGCCAGGCCAGGTCGCCTCGGCCGGCCCACTCGATGGCGGCTGGAACTCCAGTGACTGGCTGGTGGTGCCGCCTGGCGGGAGTGGGTGATGACCGCGTTAGGAGTCGGGCGAGGATCGTCCATCATCGTCAGCGGTGGTCTCAGGCTCCAGTTCAGACCCGTTGCCGGCGTCTGCGGTAGCGAGTTGCCCACCGCGCGATGTGATCCTGAACGTGGTGTCGCGAAGGTTGCGCAGCGCCTTGTCTGTTTGTCCCAGGGCCTGGGTGATGAACGGGCCAGCGATCTCCGGCGGCTTGCCCTCGGCCGCTTGCAGGCTCAGGCCGACCTGAAACAGCTGGGTGGCTACCTGGTCGGCCAGCGCGATCCAGTCCCGCTCACTGACCGGGGCTTGTCGCGGCCGCGGCGGCGCGGCCATGTCCGCGGGCGCTTGGTCATGCTCGGCGATGGGCTGGGACCGGGCCAGGGACAGCGTGACCGTCGCTCCGCCGGGCTGCCCGTGAGCATCGCGCTTCGGGGCGATGAGCATGTCGTACCAGCGGAGCGTTACCGGGCTGTGGCAGGGAACCTCAACCGTCACCGGTCCGGGCAGGTCCCCGGCCAGGGCCTGCGCGATCGCAGCGGCGGCCTGGTCGGCGGCCTGGTCCCCGTGTACGGACGCACAGGCTTCGAGGTAGGAAACGCCGACGCCCGTACGCGCTGGATCGCCGCCGTTACGGGCCGCGAAAGCCTCCCAGGCCCGGTTCACCCAGATGATCACTCCGTCGAGGTCCAGTATCGCGACCTCGACACCGACCTCCGGTCGTGGCGGGTCCCCCCGGACCTGCGGGCTGGCCGCGGCCGCGGATGACGGTTCAGCCGGGGCCGAGTCGGCAGCGGGATCCCGGCGGCCGGATGCGCGAGCAGCCTCCAACGACGGGTACACCGGCACCAGCCGGTCCAGGCCATTCACGTTGAGGGTGCGCTGCGTCAGGGCACTCCCTGCGACGATCAGCATTTCGGTTCCGGCCGCGACGGCGCGCTTGTGCGCGCGGGCCAGGGCCTCGGCCCCGACGTAGTCGCAGGTCCGCGTCCGACTCATGTCCGCGATCAGCACGGATGCGCCGGAGTTGATGGCCCCCAGCAGCATTTCGCGAACCTGATCCGCATTGGATAGGTCCAGGTGCTCGGGCATCGTCGCCACCGCATGCGACTGCGACCACTGGACAGGGCAGGCGTCAAGGCCGGGACTGGCTGGTCGGCCGCGGGACGAAGCACGCCCGTCTCGGCGAGTGCGAGCTGTCATGGCGCCACCCCTAGGAAGCTGGCCTTTAAACTGAAGTGTACGAAACTGGTTCGTACACCGGGGCAGGGGGGTAGGTTGCGCCCTCATGAAAAGCTCTCCCGCCGATGACCCTCGTCCGGCCCGCGCCCGGCCTGGCCCGGCACTCAGCCAGCGGGAGGAAGCGCTGCTTGCCGCCACCCTGGAGGTGCTGCGCGAGAGCGGACACGACAAGCTCACCATCGACCGGGTCGCGGCGCGGGCGCATGCCAGCAAAGCAACCGTGTACCGGCGCTGGTCGAACAAGGACGAACTGGTCTGCGCCGCCCTGGCGCACGGGATCCGGGACCAGGAGATCGTGCCCGACACCGGCACGCTGCGCGGAGACCTGCTGGCCCTGGCCGAGATCATCGCGGAAAGTGCCCGCAAGTACGGACCGATCCTTACTGGAATCCTGGGTGCGGGCGAGCGCAGCCCGCAGCTGCGCGCGCTGGTAGACGAACTTTACGCTGCACGACACCGGCAATTTCATTCCGTGCTGTGCCGCGCCGCCGGACGGGGGGAGGTCACCCCCCAGGCTGTCGACGACGACATCTGGGACGTGCTGCCCGGCTACCTGATATTCCGGATCGCGGTGCACGGCCGGCTCGCAGCAACACCTACCCTGACCGCGCTCGTGGATGAGGTCGTGCTCCCCAGCCTGACCCGCCACGCCGCCCATCGGCCGCAGCCCGACCCCGCCCGCCTACGTCACACCTCCGGTGAAGGCCGCATGCCCGGCACGTAGTACCTGAGGGATGCGGCATCGGCCGCCGGATGGCGTCGAGAACCGGATTCGTCCACGTCGTCCAGCCACTGCGCCTCATCGGGACTCAGCTGATCCAGGCTGGCGAGCAACGCCCTGGTCTCGGCTTCAAGAAGCCGTATCGCGGCGAGCGCGCGTTCCCCGTGCCCGTATGTCATCGCTGCTCATTCCGTGGTCGCGGATTACCGTCGACGCCGGCGCTGGCGCTAAGGCAAGATCCTGGCCGCTCCAGGAACCACGGTTTAGTGCCATTAGTCCCCGGTCCAATGCCGTTCGTCCCGGCGCTTGGCCCTGCGGAGGGTCCCTGGCCACTGGTCGCCAAGTCCTGAAGGCGGCCCGGCGGACGCTCCGCAACTGGTCAGAGTGAATATCTTTCAACTCGCCCGGTTGTAGCGTGTCTTTCGTGGCGGTGAACGCGGAGCAGGCCGAGGCCTGGAACGGGGCCAGCGGGCGGCACTTCATCGAGCAGCGTGAGCGGCACGAGCGGATGCGGGGCCGGCTGACGGCACGGCTGCTGGCCGTAGCGCGGGTCCAGGACGGGCACAATGTGCTCGACGTAGGGTGCGGCTGCGGTGACGTGACCATCCTCGCGGCCCGCGCCGCCCGCCACGGACACGCCCTGGGCGCTGACCTGTCCCGGGATCAGGTAGCCGAAGCGCGCCGGCTGGCCGGCTCCGCAGGCGTCGCCAACGCCACGTTCGAGGTGGCCGACGCACAGGTCCACCCGTTCCCGGCCGGGACGTTCGACCTGGTGCTGAGCAACTTCGGCGTCATGTTCTTCGACGACCCGGCCGCCGCGTTCGCCAACCTGAGGAAGGCCCTGCGGCCCGGCGGCAGGCTGGCGTTCCTGTGCTGGCGCAGCCGCGGTGAGAACCCCTTCTTCACTACCGGGTTCGCCGAGGCCGCGGCGAGGCTCAGCCTGAGCGAGCTGCCAGGGCCGGCTGCCGCCTTCTCCCTCGCCGACTCCGGCGCCACCGGCGCGCTGGTGGCCGCCGCGGGGTTCGGCGGCATTGGCTTCGCGAAGGTGGACGAGCCGATGCTGATCGGCCGGGACGTGGACGACGTGCTCGAGTACGAGCGCGCCTCCCCTAGCGCCGCCGGGCTCCTGACCGGGCTCAGCCCGGCACAGGCCGCTGAGCTGGCCAGGCAGGTCCGGGACGACCTGACCGCGTACGCGTCGCCAGGCGGCGTGATCATGCCCGGCGCTGCCTGGCTCGTCACCGCGCAAGCCGCGTGAACTGGCCCGTACGCCCCTGAGCCGGCCTCACCCGGCGACCTCGCTCGCCGGGTAAGGCCGCACCGCCCGGCAGATGTCTGTCAGCAGGTGGGAGAGTGCGAGCAAACGCCCGAGTGCAGGCGGGAACATCCGAGCCCGCCGGCGCGCTGACCTAGTAGTGCAGGACTTTGACCTCTACGGCTGGCGGAGCGCCTGCTACGGTTCGGGGGACGTGGCGGCAGCTGCTATGCCTGTAACGAGATCAAGCTGCTGGAGAAAGAGTTCGGCACTGACCGAACTGCCCGTGACGGGCACACTCGCGCTGCAAGATGCGCGACGCCGTAGCCAGAGTAATGAAGAGGATCGCTGAATGCAGAAGTGTGACATGATCGGGACCGAGGGCGAAATCACCGCCATTTACCGGGGCGGGGTGCGGCATGCCGAGGTCTGACTTCATCGAGACCGAGGGTACGGTCATCCGGATGCGCGGGCACGGCTTCTACACCGTGGTACTCGCCAACGGGCACGAGGTGCTCGCGAGGATGTCGGGGCGGATGTCGAAAAACCACATCCGCGTAATCCAGGACGATCGCGTGCTGCTGGAGATCAGCCCGGCGGACTGGTCGCAGGGCCGCATCGTTTACCGCTATAAGTGACTCGCGTTACGACTTCTGATTAGCGGGCCGGCGCGCCAGCGCCGGCCGGGCTCGCGGACCGCAGTCGATGACGCTCTCCAACGGGCAGGCAATGGTCGGCGCGCATATCATGCCGGGCGGGAGGCCTGCTGTCGCAGGTAGACTCGCCCGGCTCATCGCGGAGGCGGAAGCCTCCGGTTTCCAGCTCGACGGCTGACCGCTCATCGCTGTGATCGGTCACCGGCAAATGAGTACGTTGTCAGGCCGCCTGCTCCAGGTCAAAGCTGTACCACTTTCCTCCCGCGAAGAAGTGCGCGACCGGGCCCCGGCACTGAACCCGGGACATCGGCAACGGGCCCCCGTCCGGTGCCCGGAGGCTGGCGCGCTCCGACTCGTGGAATGCCCCGTTCTGGATTGCTCCCGTGATCAGCAGCGACGGGTCGCGATAGGTTCCGATGAGGCCGACTTTGCCGCCGCTCGCGATGATCCCGGCAGGCCCCGAAACACCGCTCGTCGTAGTGACGCTCTGCTGCCGATTCCGGATCCGGATGACGGGAAATCCGGCGTACGGGCACGCAAGTACCTCGTCAGGGCCGACGTTGAGCGCGTAGCAGTCGGCGACGAGCCCTTGCTCGGGGGGAAGTTCCCAGACCTTCTCGAAGTCAGGCGACCAGGCCGCGATGCCGCCGGCCCCCAGAGGCACCGGGCCGGGACCGCCCCATCCCAGGTTCCCGAAGACGCCCTCGTCGAAGTAACCAGTCCAGATAGTCCCGTCCTGCGCGACCTGAAGATGAGCGATGCCGTCGCCCAGGCAGCCCCGGCGGAAGACCCGGCCGCTCTGATCGAATGCCACGGCGTTCAGATCCGGACCCGATTCCGTCCAGTTGCAGCGAGCGCCGACGACCAGGAACGACCCGTCTGCGAGCAGGTCGACGTGGGGATGCGCCACCGGGAGCGCCCGGACTCGCGTGACCGTTGCCGGAACGACGCCTGACCCGGCGTACGCCACGAGGGCCGCCGCTGTCGGCGTGCCCGGAGCAGTCCGGGGAAACGACGCTGCGCCGGGTGGCTTCTCATACCGCGAATGCAGCCCGGCTTCGCCGTCTCTGGAGGACCAGATGGCAACAGGGCCGTCGCGGGAGATGCCGACGGTTACCAGCGAATCGAACCCGGGAGGTGCCTGCAGCTCGCCGTGGAACTGAACTCGCGGGAAGCGGTCTTTGCCGCGCACCCGAATGGCCATCACAGTCCAAGCACAGAACTCGGCAGACTCATGACGGACATCCTCGGGCGCCGCTGCGAAAGATGCGCCCACTCCGGCAAAGATGATGTCTCGGCCGTCCAGCTCTTCGAGGCCGACCTCACCCACGCCCTGCGGCCTTGTCGGCGAGGTGCCCCGCCGGTGGCGTCCCGTCCTTCAGTTCGGCGAGGTCATCGACGCTGATCAGTGGGGTGGGCCCACGGCAGCCCCCTGGGCGGGGGTAACCCACCGCCCAGGGGGCCGTGCCGGTGATTAGTTCGTGTTGATGGCGGTGTCGTCCACGACGAAGGAGGTCTGCAACGAGGAGTCCTCCGTGCCGGTGAACTTCACGGTGACGGTGCTGCCGGCGAAGCTGCCCAGCGAGTAGGAGTGCTGCTGGTAGCCGCTGGCATGGTTAAGGTTGGAGAAAGTGGCGATCGTGGTGCCATTCGCCGTGATCGTTAGCTTGTCGAACGCGGTCGTGGTGGTGGTCTCGGCGGTGTCGATGTGCAGCCAGAAGCTGAACGACGTCGCACTGCAGCCTGCCGGGATAGCCACCGTCTGGGACAGCGTGTCGGTGTGGGTGGTGCCGTACCCGTCCAGCCAGGCGTACCAGGTCCCGGAGTGCGCGGCCTCGCCCGCCCCGTTCGGGTTGATGACAGCGGCCGTGGAAGTCCATGGCGCGGCCGAGCCGGTCTCAAACCCGGGGTTGCCCAGCAGTTGGGTGTGGGTGCTGCAGCCGCTGCCCTGGTTGCTGATCGCCCAGCTGAAGGAGGCCGAGCCGTGCGCCCCGGTCGTGTCGGTGGCGGTCACCGTCACGTTCGAGGTGCCCGCGGTGGTGAGCGTACCGGAGATCCGGCCGGAGGAACTGATCGTCAGGCCTGCGGGCAGCCCGCTGGCGGTGAAGCTGAGCGTCTGGCCGGACGCCGAGTCGGTGGCGCCGATCTGCAAACTGACCGCCTTGCCCACGGTGCCAGTCTGGTTACCGGGGTTGGTCACTGTCACGGTGTTGCCAGTGCCGGTGCCGCTGACCAGGCCGGCGATGCCATCCGGGGTGCCAATGCCGGTAGGGCCGTCGTACCCAGTCTCCGCAGCACACAGGTAAGCCGGGCTGCACGAGCCGTCGTTGCCGGTAGTGACGTCGAAGAAGTTGCTCCTGTGGGTGTAGATGTCGTTGGCCGGGGTGTTTCCGGGGGTGCCCGCGAGGGCGAACATGGCGGCGAGCATTGGCGAGGAGGCGCTGGTGCCGCCAACCTCGTTCCACCCGCCGTTACCGTTGGAGGTGTCGTATATCGCGACCCCCGTTTCCGGGTCCGCGTCCGCGGCGACGTCGTTGTCGATCCGCCGGGAACAGCCAGGCAGGCCGAGCGCGGCCTGCCAGGACGGCTGCGGCTCGTAGGCAGAGCAGCCCGACCCGGTGCCCTCACCGGGTGCGGTATTCCATACCGACTCGCTCCAGCCGCGCGAGTTCGAGGCGGTACTCAACCTGGTGCCGCCAACCGAGACGACATTTGGCGAGGCCGCCGGGTAGATTACGCCGAAATCCGAGTCGCCCGCAGACGCGGTGATCACGTCGCCCGGGTGGTTGAAGCTCGAGGAGTCGAGCGAGGTGTCCGAGGACGACTCGGACCCGCCCCAGGAGTTGGAGATGTAGCCCGCCATGCTCGCGGCGGTGTTCTCCGCGACGTACAACCCGGTGCCGCTGTCGTTGGTGGCCTCCACCAGCACGATGTTGCACAGCGGGCAGATCGCCGAGGCCATGTCCAGGTCGAGCGAGTCCTCCAGGGTCCAGTCGTCGCTGACCGGCGCCTCGCTCGGCAGCGGGGAGGTCGCGCCGTTCTGGTTGACCTTCTTGAAGCTGGGCACGACGGGCAGCCCGGCGGACGAACGGTAGGCGGCCAGATCGCTCGCGGCGGTCGGGTCGTCGTAGGCGTCAACGACCGCGATGGTGCGGCCCGAACCGTTGGAGGCCGAGGCCCCGGTCAGTTGGTAGGCCGACTGCAGCTGGGAGGGTCCGTAGCCGACGCCCGCCGGAATCGCGTCCGGCGAGGCGCTCGCGGGGATCGGGCGCATGCCACCGCGCTTGAGCACGAAGCATGAATGGTGGCCGACGACCACGGCCGAGCACACGTGGGTAGAGCGGGAGTTCGCGCTCGTCAAGGCGGGCTGCGAGGCATGCGCACCGTGCGCGATCTCCGAGCCGATCGAGACGCGAGGGGGAGGCGGTGCCGCGCTGGCGGGGCTGACGGTCAAGGCCATCAAACCCGTCGCGAGCCCGGCGGCCGACGCGACAGCCAAGCCTCGTTTCAGCCGCCACGCGGAGAGCAGGAGTTCCATCAAGGTCCCTTCGGTAGGGAATCGTCCAGCGCATCTCGCAGACGCGCATCGCGGCACCTAGGTCAAGATGCCTGCGCGTACCGTAGCGATGTGACTACTCTCCGTCAATAACCGGGGATAGCTAGGATCGCGGGGTGGGTTCTCGTTACGGAGCGTGAAATACGGTCTGCTCACTCCGGGCCGTCAGACCTGCCGCAACGGGTCGCCCGCCGTGGTCGCGCTGTGTCGCGCCTGGCGGGCGCGTGAGCCGGGGTTGCGCCGCTGGGTGTCCTGCGTGCAGCATCGGGCTCGTGTCCTCAGCGAGCGCTAACGTCGTCGTGGCCCTGGGGGGCGGCATGACCGCCGACGGCGGACCGGGGCCGGCGACCGTGGCCCGTGCCCGGCGGGCGGCCGGGCTGTACCGCTCGGGGCGGGCCGCCCGGATCGTGATGTCGGGTGCGTACGGCATGTACGACCCGCCGCCGCCGCGCGCGGAGGCGACCGCCATGACCGAGATCGCCGTCGCGGCGGGCGTGCCCCCGGGCAGCATCACCGCCGAGACCCGGTCGCGCGACACGATCGGCAACATCTGGTTCACCAAGCCGCTGCTGGGCGAACCCGCGGGGCAGGTCGTAACCGTGGTGACCTCGGACTGGCACGCGGCGCGCGTGCGCTACCTGGCGCAGGTGATCTGGGGACCCCGTTACCAGGTGACCGTGGAGCCGCTGGCCGACGAGGCGGGCACCCGGCCGCCGCAGGAGATCGCCCGCTGGGAGGCGGGGCTGCTGGCGGTGTCGCGGCGCTGGCTGGCCGGCGTCCGCCCGGGCGACGACGCCGCGATCGCCGCCGTCCTGGCCCGCGACCACCCCGTCTACGCCGACCACCCGCGGACCACACTGGCCGAACTCGCGGAAATGATCACCCGCCATACCGCGTGACCGCAGCCCAGACCGCACCGGCACCCAGGTCGCCCAGTTCGGCGCGGCGCCGTCCAGGTTGTCCAGTCTCGTGCGGGCGGAGCGCGGGCCCGTGCAGTGAAGCTTTGGTCGAGGCTTTCTCCACAAGTGCGGCCAAGTTCCAGTAGCCAGGAAGCTCCGCAGCTGACGGGTGGCTGTATCATGTCTGCCACGGCATGATCCGTACGCCGTCCGCCGCCGCCATCCGTGCCTGCGCCTGCGATGGCATTGCCGGTCAAGGTCTCCTGGGGCCACGGTTACCCGTTGCCTGGCAGGCATGCCCTTCGTCGGCGGGATGCGCAGGGTCTCGCCGGAGATGGACGCAGCCATGCCGAAGAAGCAGACCACCGCCGGGAAGAAGGCACGCGCCGCATCTCGCGGAGGGGAAAAGTACACCACCGCCCTGCGCAGGCAGCAGGCGCCCGGCGCTGGTGGCGCCGCGGAATCGGATGTGCCGGCAACGAGCGACGCTCATCTTGTGGGTCTTGAGCACCGCAGCCTGCTGTACCATCCGCCGGGTTTCCGGCCTTTCCGCGGTACTGATCTGTTTGAGCGGATCGGCGGTGAGCCGACGATCGACAAGCTGGTCGACCTCTTGTATGAGGGGATCGGGGACGACGAGCAGCTGCGTCCCTTGTTCCCGCGCGACCTGGCTGACGGCCGGGCGATGCAGAAGCTTTTCTTCGCCGAGTGGCTGGGCGGTCCACCTCGCTACAGCGAGGGCTCCCATGCAGGTCTGAGGCACCGCCACGACGGTCTCCCGATCACCCCGGCGCTTGCCGGCCGGTGGCTGGGGCACTTCCGCCGGGCGCTGGAAGCCGCGGTCACGGCGGAGAACGACTGCAGGGCGATCTTCGCCCAGGTCCGCTCCCTGGCCATGGTTCTCGTCAGCGGGCAGGTGGCCCCGGGACTGCCCCCCGGCCGGGGAAACAGACCTGGCAGAAAGGACGCTCGGGGAAGCGAACCAGAGAGCAGCCCGCGGCAGGTGGCTTGGTGCGGGATCGGCGGCCGTAGCGTGGGTCGGGCGAAAGACCTGGCCCGCCGTGGTGATGCCGCCGGGCTCGGCGCGGCGCTAGCGCAGGCACCGGATCTGCTGGGCCCGACGTACTCCGCTGCGATCATGCAGGCGGCCGCCCTGGCCGGCCGGGCCGAGATCGTAGGGATGCTGCTGGACCGCGGCGTCGGAGCAAACCATCCCTTCTGGCTTCCAGTGAGCGTCACCGGGCTGGCGTTCGAGCGGGTGATATTCGTGACGCCGCTGTGCGCGGCCCGGATGAAGCGTCGTTCCGCGGCCGAGTCGCTGCTCCTGGCGGCAGGTGCCAACGAGGACGTGTTCACCTCGGCGTTCCTCGGCGACCTCGCCTCTCTCGCGCAGATACTCGCGGCCGACCCCGGCCTTGCGCAGGCGACCGATCCGGCGGCCGACGTTCTGGACATCACACCCGTCGAACACGCGGTCGCGGGCGGGCAGGTCCCAGCTCTGCGGCTCATCCTGGGCCACGTCGCACACCCGCTTCCAGGCGGTGTGCGGGCGTTGCGCGGAGCCGCCGCACAGGGCAGCCTAGCGATGGCCGAGCTGCTGCTGGCACACGGGGCGGACGCGACACGCATCGGCACCGGACGCTGGGTCCTTCATCCCGAGCTCGCTCCGCTGCTGGCCAGGCATGGCGCGGCGATCGACTCCTCCGGCTCGTGGATCGGTGCCAGCTGCACCGGAAACCAGGGCCGCAAGGACGATCCGGAGTTCGTCCGCGCTCTGCTTCAGCACGGCGCCAACGCGAACGACCGCCGTACCGGCGACCCGCAAGGTAGCAGCGGCGTCCTCGCGCTCAACGCGACAGCCCTGCACTACGCCGCCAAGGCAGGGTTCCTGAAGACCATCGAGGTCCTGATCGACCACGGAGCAGACCCAGCCGCCCGTGACAGTCATGGTCGCACACCGCTGGACTGGCTGGACCAAGCGTCACCAGCGGTCTCGCGCGCCGCGGTCCGGAACCTGCTCGCCCCCTGACCACATCATTGATGACCAGAGCGCGGAAACGCGCGCCAGGGGGTGCCTGGCGCGCTCGCGGGAGTACCGGTCAAGAACACGGGCGGTGTCGTAGGTGAACCGCACGATTCGCTGTTTGTTGCCCTTGCCCGTGACGGTCGCCTCGCGGCTCGCCTTCGGCAGCCTGAACCTCCACAACCTGTCCACGGTGACGCCAACGCTGTGGACGGCCTTGGACCCGGCGGCGACGATCGTCGCCGACATCACCTGAGCAGACCCGGTGAGTGTCAGCGCACATGATCCGCAGCCGCTGGGCCGGCCTCCGGCACTCGACGCACTTGGCATTGACGCCGCCTGGTGCTCCGGCACGCCTGCTCTCTCCCGTCACCTTGTCCAGGGCCGGGCAAGCTCGGTGCCCGCACGGAGCCACGCCCGGGGGTCGTTGTCGCGGATCTCGGCCCACAGGCCCGTTGCTTCCTCGATAGCGGCACGCCTGCCGGCCAGCGTCAGGAGCGTCTGCGCCGAATGACGGCGAACCAGGTACTCACCGTCCTGAACACCCTGAACCAGAGCCTGGACGACATTCATCTCCGGGGCAAAGGCGTTCAGGGCGATCGCCGCGTCGATCTTCTCTCCCCAAAAACCGTCTCCGGTAAGGACAGCGCAAATCGGCTGCGCCAGATCCTGGTCGCGTGCCAGCACGAACAGTGCCTGGGCAACCCGCACCCGGAAGGTGCCCTGCGCCAGCGGCAGCCATTCACGGAGCCGGGCGGCGAGCTCGCTGACGTCAGCGCCACGGCCAGCCAGGGAGCCGATCGCCTCCGCCGCAACGGGATCGGCTTCGGACAGGCCGACCTGGAGCATCTCGCCGACCAGCGCTGGCTCGTCCTGCCACCGGCTGAGAAGGGAACCGAAGTCCGCGCCGTCATGCCAGACCAGATAGGGGTCACCGAATGCCTGGCGGCTGAATTCCGCCCATGCCGACGTCACTGACCGATTCTGCCGCAACAGATCTCATATCGACAACGCGGGCCGCGAAGGACGGCTGCCAGACAGCCGGGCCGGTCAGGCAAACCCGGCCAGCAGAATCACGCAGTTCTGGGCTATGGCAGGCTCGGCGACCCAAGCAGGCAGCACCGCGCAGAAGGGCGGGTACGTGCGGTCTTGCCGAATGCAGCTGTCAGCTTGCGCTCGGACTTCTGTAGAGCGACTGCGCAACGACCCAGCCGACCTGTCCGAGATCAGGGCCGTGAACGAGGAACTGGACGAGATCAGTGCGTGGTGACCTCTACCGGCTCCGCCCCGCCAAGGACGCCGCGGGCCACGAGCAGCGCGGCCCGCGATGCGCGGTCCAGGTCCAAAGCGACGCGATCCTGCTTTCCACCTTCGTCGTCGCCCCGACGTCCACCAGTGCACAGCCTGCGATCTTCCGCCCCGAGATCGAGCTGGACGGCACCCGGACCCTGGTGCTGGTCGACCAGATGCGAGCCGTCGACGCCAGCCGTCTCGGGGACTTCGCCGGTCGCCTCGGCGCAGCGGAGACCGGCGAAGTCGACCGCGCCATCAAGCTGATCCTCGGCACCCTCTGAGACAGCACACGCCCACCAATCGGCGCGGCCGAGGCCGGCAGCTGGCAGCTCACCGCGGAAGGTTCAGGATCTCGACCGAACCGCTGCCTTCGTCGGTCACGTAGGCCTGGCGCCCGCTGGGCAGCACGTCGATGCTGGTGGGCTGCTCGCCAGTGCTGACCGTGCCGATGACCTTGTTGGTAGCGGTGCTGATCACCGAGATCGTGCTGTCGTCGTAGTTCGTGTTGTACAGGTAGCGCCCGTCGGGCGAGTACTTGAGGTCCAGCGGTTCCCGTCCGACCGGAATGGCCGCGATGACCTTGTCGGTCGCGGTGCTGACGATGTAGACCTGGCCGGCCCCGTAGCTCGTCACCGCCAGGCGGCTCTTGTCGGGCGAGATGTCGATGGCGTGCGGGGTCTCACCCACGGCGAACTTCCTGACGACCCGGTTATTACGCGAGTTGACGACCGTGATCATGCCGGAGGTGTGGCTCGTGACATAAAACAGGCTGCCCTGGCCGAATACGATCCAGTGCGGATTCGGGTCGACCGGGATGGGGCTGGCCAGCTTTTTCGCGGCCACGTTGATCACGTCTATGTCATCCTGGCCCGGACCGCTCATCGCCTTCATGGCGCTGCTCGTCGTCATGCTGTTGTGGTTGGGCACGTAGAGGTACCGCCCGTCCGGGCTGACCTGCGACGGACCCGGCGTGTGGTTGGTCACCGGTACTGCACCGGTCACGTTACCGGTAGCGGTATCGACGAACGCGACCAGGTGCACCGAGCCGCTCGTCGTGTAAACGCTTACGAAAGCAGTCCGGCCGTCGTCAGAGAACGAGACGAACTGGGGCGGCCCTTCGGGGATCGGGATGATCCTGGACACCTTGTTGGTGACGGTGTCGAGCACGGTGATGGCGTTCGCTCCGGTATCGGTAACGTAGGCGAACCTCCCGTTCGGCGCGACCTCGATGTAGCTGGGGTACTGTCCGGTGCGCACCGTCCCGGCCACCACGGGCAGCGCCGCCTTAGGAGCGTCGGGGCCGGTGATGCTCGCTGTCGGCGACTTCTTACCCGCACCCGGCATAACGACGGCGAAGACGATAACCGCGGTCACGGCGGCCGCTGCCCCCGCCAGGGCGGCCAGTGCCCTGGCGTTCCGGCGGAGCCGACTAGCGGCCGCGGCCTGTTCACTGCCTGGATCGGGATCTTGGGCGGGATGAGGTTCCGGACTGATGTCCGGCGGCGCTTCCTGTCGCGGCCAGGTGGTGGCGAAGCCGGCGAGACGGTCCGGGATTGACGTGTCCGCCCGGCTGCCCTGGGTTCCTCGCCCGCTTCCGGCCGGGCTGCCCGGCGCCGTCTCGGCCTGCAGAGCCTGGCGGACAGCCGCCGCCAGCTGGCCCGCGGTCGCGAAGCGGTCCGCCGGGTCCTTCGCCATTCCCCTGGCGATTACGTCGTCCAGTGCGGGCGGTATGCCCTCGGCCAAGTCGCTGGCCGACGGCGGGCTTGAGTTCAGGTGGGCATAGATGAGCGCAGGGATTTCCCGGGTGCCGAAAGGCGGTTCACCGGTCAGGCACTCGTGCAGCACGCAGGCCAGGGAGTACACGTCGGCCCGCCCGTCAACCTCCTGGCTGGTGAACCGCTCCGGGGCCATGTAGTGCAGCGTGCCGATCATCGCCCCGGTACCGGTGAGCGATGTCTGCCGAGAATCCATCACCCGGGTAATGCCAAAATCGATTACGTAAACGAAATCATTGGCAGTCACCAGGATGTTTGACGGCTTGATGTCTCGGTGGACGAGATGATCAGCGTGGGCCGCGTCCAGGGCCTCGGCGACCTGCCCGACGAAATGGGCCGCGCGCCGCGTCCCGACCGGGCCGTCCGACTGGATCAGCGAACCGATGTCAGACCCGTCCACCAGGCGCATGTCGATAAAGAGACGGCCGTCGATTTCACCGAAGTCGTGGATGGGAATGATGTGCGGGTCCCGCAACCGCGCGACGACGTTCGATTCGCGCTTGAATCGCGAGAGGTACTCCTTATCACCGGACAGCGACACAGGCAGTAGCTTCAGCGCAACAAAGCGGTCACGCCGCGTATCGTACGCCTTGTAGACCTCACCCATTCCGCCAGTACCCAGCAGGACGTCAAGGCGGTAGCCCCCTACCGTCACCAGGGTCATCAGACCCCCTCCGCAAAAAGCCCGTCAAGCCCCTGCCGCCGGGAACGCCGGAGCTCGTTTGGGAATCCACCGTCTCATAAGCGTAGCTACTTTAGCAGGGTCCCCGCACAATGCGGCCTAGGTGAGAGATTTACCGCTGGTCAGGCCAGGATGCCGTCTCCCGGTCCAGCCCGCCAGCGCGGCCGAGACTGGCGTGCACCCGGCCACCGGCGTGCCAGACCGCGAGCGCGCGGGCCGCGCACAGACGAGTCGTACGCTTGCTGTCCTCGATCAAAAAGAATCGGGCGTCGATATTTTCGCCGCCCGATTGCGGAACTCAGTCAGAGAATCCATGGGGGCCGCTGCTTTCGATGCGTTCCGCTGCTATGCCTTGGGCGGGCGGCTACCAAGCAAATTCTTGTTTCGCGTGCATGCATGTCACCGACATAAATCAGATATGAGTAAGAACACTATCCAGTCGTCTTCTAAAAGGAGGGCAATAACGCCGATCCCAAAGGGCGCCCACCGAATCAGGTCTTCCAGAGTCCGGAAGGTGCCGAAAGAAGCGTTAGCGCAGCCCGTAGAGACAGCAATTTCAGATCATGAGTAATCCGAGTTAGGCGACCTGCGCATCTTTGTTGCTGGACGACTTTAGCCATGCATCAGGCTCTCGATAGACATCTTCCGGATTGGGAATCTCCATCTCTTCTGACCTCGACATAAAGCCGTATGAGCCAGTCTTGGAGCATCACCCTGGGGCCGCGCTCTAGCTCATCCGCTCTAGGCGGCTTTCCGTCAGCGCGACGCAGAAGACAAAATGAGTATCTAAGGACGTGACGTCCCGCTTCTTGAAACTCCCGAGACCCCGAAATAAGGCGCAACCGTTCATAGCAGGCCCTAGCTTCTATGTGCGCCTCACGCATTTTATTGATGTGGTCTGCGTCCGGATTTTTCACCTGGATAGCAAGATTTACCATGCGGGCTACGGCAGCGGTGAAGTCTGCGCACGTAAGTCGAAGCGTCTCACGGTCAGAACGCCGGTCCTCTGCTCGACTGCGGACTACTTCTACCGCCAGAGTTCCCAAGACCCCAATGAGCGCCCCTGCGAGAGCAAAGATTGCTGCTGTCATGACATCCCCCACTGAGTCACGGCATCTCTATGATGCACCTTGACCCGGGTGGGTGACCGCGATGACCCTGGCCATGAGGACTGACGAACGACAGTGCGCTAGGCGGAAAATACGCCATCAGGGCCAGATTTCCTGTCTAACAGGCACGACGAAGACAACGGGATACCGCCCGACAACTCCGATCAACCCCCTGCCGCGCATACGGCCCGCAGCAGGGTCTAGGCAGATGTGCAGCTGACCTTCGTGCAGTCGCTTCCGCCGCGAACGGTTCAGGGACCGATGAACCGTAGTACTTTGCCGTTCGTATTCAAGGTAGTACTTAGAGTTGGATAGCAGGCATTGGCAACACGGAGATGAGCCGCGTTGACGGAACGGGAACCGCCGGTGGTTGTGCCCGCGCATCCGGGGGCCGGTGATCAGCTGGTCTTCGAGGCCCGGCGGGAGCAGGCCGGGCTGGTGCTGCCCGTGTTCAGTTCGGTTGGGGTGCTGGTGGCGGCACTCGGGCGCTCGCAGCCGTGGGCGGTGGTGCCGCTTGCCAGCGTCATGAAGGCCGCCGCAGCAGCTCAGGTCGATCGGGTTGTGCTTGATCCCGAGGTGAGCGGTGACGCCTGGCGGTGGGATCAACAAGATCTAGGCGGGTTTTCTTGGAGGCAGCCGGCATGAGCGACGGGTACCAGGTCCTGATGGGTGACCTGCTGAGCATGGCTCAGGCGTTCCGCACGGAATCAGGCACGATCACCGGCGCGGAGAGCGAAGCCGGGGTGAGAGCACCGGACGGCGGCGACGGGGCGGTCACGGCGGCGCTGGCGAACGCGGTGCGGGCGGCAGGGCTGGCCACGGGGCAGCTGGGCGCGGTGGTGAGCAGCCACGGTGACAAGCTCAGCACCGCCACCAAGAAGTACCAGGACGCGGAGCAGAGCAGCGCTCAGCTCGTCCAGGAGCTGACCCGGCTCGTCACCGGGGGCTGAGGTTCCGCCCGCCCGCTGCTACTGCCGCTCAGTGCCGCCGTCGGCGGCGGCCGTGGGCCGCGTGATGCGTGTTGCTCGCGAGGAGGCGGGCCAGGTTTAGCTGATGGGCGAGTGCACGGCGGGCGACCTGCTCGGCTGGCAGCTCCGGGGTCAGCCAGATCGCGAGCAGCGCGACGGCGAACCCGGCTGTGAGCAGGGCGGAAAGACCGAGTAGCGCGCCCCCGACGACGCCCCACTTGAAGACGAAGAAGGCCGACCAGCCACCCGAGACTGACGGCCGCCGGCTGGGGGGCACGGTGGCTGTGCGCGCCTGTCGTCGCAGGTAGCGGAACGTGAGAACCGCCGTCACGAGGGTGAAAACGGACTCGCCGATGATCACGGCCAGGAAGCCAGCCGACCCGGCCGGGCCAGCGGCGCTGACCACCCCGGCGATGATGCCCAGGTAAACCGCCACCAGCGTGACGCACACGATCACGCCGGCCACGCGACGGCACCAGTAAAAGAAACCGCGCTCGTACCAGGTCCGGCCCAGGAAGGGCACCTTTGGGATGGTCACACCCGAGGGAAGCTCACGCCGGGGCGGGAACCGGACCAGGCCGCGCCGCATCGCCGGCTGATCAGAGGAAGCCAAGGATGTCATCGCCGTAGTGAGCCAAGTCGTGTCGGGTCTTGTCCAAAGAATCAACCACGCCGTGGCCGGTGCCGTCTAGGAATCCGTACTTATCCCAGTCCAAGCCCCAGTTCTCCTGGACGACGTTGTGCACCACGTCACCGACGCCGACCGCGAGCGCTCCGGCGCCAACCGCGGCCACCCCGGCCAGAACGAACCCGCCGGAGGTGATGGCCCCAGCGGCTACACCGGTAACCAGGGCCGACGCGCCGAGTGCCGCGACGTTGGATGCGGCACCGTCGACCAGGGAGTGGCGCCAGGACTCATGGGCCTCCCGGTCCTGGATGACCTGAAGGACACCGCCGACGCTCGCCCCGATGTAGGGAACGGCCTTGAGCGCCCCGGCAGCCGCCCCGAGTCCGTCAAGCGCCTCCGGGTCCCCGCCCGCCAGCCTGTTCAGCAGGCTCTCAGGCGGGGCGATCTTGGCCCGTCCTTCCAGCTGCGGCAGTACCGCGCGCGCCTTCCGTCCGTCCTCAACCAGGTCCTTCGGCAGCCGGAAATTGTTGCCGCTCACCCGCCTGCCGGCGATCAACTCCTGCAACATCTCGCGCACAGTGCCGTCCGCCGCCTGAAGCTGCTTAGTGACCTCCATGCGGTACCCGGTCGGGATCGCCCACAGCGCGCGAACCCCGTCCGCGTCGTTGGTGAGCTGCCCGTAGTCGAAAGAGGCGGGCAGCAGCCTTGTGGTCACGGCGTACAGGCCGTTCAGCGCACGGTTCCGTGCCCCCGTCGCCTCTTGGAGGATGCCTGCCCGGTACGTCGTGTACTGGCTGGCCAGCTGCTCCTGGGCCGCGGTCGCCTGCGGGCTAGGGCTGGCACCGCCGCCCGCGATGGTGCCGGGCATCGGCAGCCCGGTGCTCGTTTCCACCGGCAGGCCCTGCCGCTCGACCTGGATGGCGACTTCTTCGAGCGCGCTCTCCAGCGCGGCCAGGTTGTAGGCCAGGGTCGCCGCGATCTGCCCGATCTCTTCCCATGCCTGCGCGAGCTGCGCGCCCGCCGTCGCGTCGCGGTCCCAGGCGGTGCTGAATGCGTTGCCGCCGCACCCTTCCAGCCCGCGTCGCCGACGACCGAGGAGGCCTCCTGCGTCAGCGCCCGGTCGGCGTCAATGATCGTCGAAGCGACCTTGCGGCACTGGGTGTTGAGCGCCTCCAGCCCCGCGATGTCCCCGCCGACCCAGTGGAAGGAGAACGCTGGCAGCGGACTCGTTCCCATCGGCGCTCCGTATTCAGGTCGGGACTCCCCACAGGACTGCGAGGGCATTTCATCTCACCTGCACATACGTACTTCCGACCTTCACGGTTCGACAATGGTCACATCGGGTGGTTGATTAATTACGGCCATTTCCCTCAAGTCCGGCGGCGCAGGGCGCAGCGGTGCTCCCGGACACGGGCTACCTGGTCTTACGTGCGGTCGCCGATAGTTTCGCGAGCTGGAGCATGTAGGCGCGCTTAGCGTGCTCGGCACGCTGCCGACGCTCATCGGGCGGCAGCGTGCCATCGGGGTCTACCTCCCTCTCGAATCGCTTGAGGAACGTTTCTCGCGCGGGGGGCGTGCGGGCAGCAGCAGCCCCCTGCAAGAGGTGCTCTGGGACGCCCTCCGCTCTGTTCCCGTGACCGGCGCCGACGTCGCCGAACTCATGCGCATGACCGGCCTCGGCCGGCTGTTGATGTCCTTGGCCATGTGGCCTCACCTCCTCGTGGCGCGGTCGCGCGTACGTGCCCATGAGATTTCCGCCGCGATGCGCCGCTGGGGGTCATCGGGCCGCGCAGCCCGAGCCAGAGCGCGGGCATCCGCCCGTCCTGGTGCCTGGCACGCTCGCGCAGGAAGCGGTCGATCGCGCGGGCCGTGTCGTAAGTGAACTTGATCGTCCGCTGCCTGTCTCCCTTGCCGTTAACCGTCGCCTCACGCTCCCTGAGCGACAGGTCAGCGGTGGTCAGGCCGGTCAGCTCGGACAGGCGGATGCCCGTGTCCCGGAACAGGGAGATGATCGCGGCGTCCCGGCGGTTGCGGTACCCGCCCCCCTTGCACGCGGCCACCAGGTCGGCCAGCTCGTCACCGGCAAAGACAGGGACCAGCTTCATGCCGAGCTTGGGCGGCTTGAGGTTGGCCATGGGGTTTTGCCGCGGCTCATCGGGATCTTCGGTCGCGTACCACTTGAAGAACTGCTGCAGCGCGCGGAACTGGTTGTTAGCGTAGGAGTCGGAGTAGCGCCCGAGCAGGATCACGAACCACAGCGCCGCCTCGGTGTAGGTGCGGATGGTCTTCTCTGACTTGCGCTCCGCTCGCAGGTGCAGTTCGAAGCTATCGGCCATAGGCCGAAGCGCTCCCGCATCCACGTTGCGACGGTTCGCCGAGCCGGCCTTGGAGCCGGCGCATCGTGCCGTCACTGATCCCTCTAACCGTGTAAGCGGATGCTCAGTGAGCGCTGTGCTTACCGAGCAACACCTGTGTCTGACTCCGCCAAGACACGTTTTCGCTGGTTAAAGGGACTTGGAGCCGGTGAGCGGATTCGAACCGCTGACCGTCCGCTTACAAGGCGGGTGCTCTGCCAACTGAGCTACACCGGCACTGAACAGCGGAAACACCATATCGCAAGCGCACAGGCGGACATGTCAGTCGGGAGACGACGACATGCCCACCACCATCACAGACCCCATCGTCCGAGACTTCGCTCTCGCCCTCGCGGCCGAGGGCAGGAAGCCCAAGACGATCCGCACCTACACGGACGCCGCCGCCTGGCTACAGCGGACCCAGGCGCTAGCCGCCTGGTCGGAGGTCACGCGGTCGCACATCCGGTCTCACATCGCGCTCATCCTGGTCGACCGCTCCAAGGCGTATGCCAACAACCAGTACCGAGCGCTTCAGCAGTTCTTCAAGTTCCTAGAGGCCGAAGAAGGCATCCGGAACCCCATGACCGGCATGAAGCCGCCCAACGTGCCTGAGAAGCTCGTCCCTGTCATCTCTGATGGGGAGTACAGCAAGCTCATCGGGACGTGTTCCAGCAAGCGGTTCTACGACCTGCGAGATAGGGCGGTCATCGAGTTCTTCCGGTCAACCGGGGCCAGGAGGTCAGAGGTTGCGGGCCTGAAGATCGTAGACATCGACCTGGACCAGCTCTGCGCCATCGTGACTGGCAAGGCGTCACGGATGCGAATCGTCAGGTTCGATGCCACTACCGGCCTGGCCATCAACCGCTACCTACGCGCTCGGAAGTCTCACAAGCATGCCGCAATGGACTTGCTCTGGATCGGCCAGGATGGCGCGCTTACCTCGGATGGCATCTACCAGATGTTCGGCAGAAGGGGCGAGAAGGCAGGCGTGGAGATCAACCCGCATCGCTTCCGGCATGACTTTTCGCACAGGTACCTCCTGAACGGGGGCCAAGAGAACGACCTGATGCAGCAGAACGGCTGGTCGAGTCCGCAGATGCTACGGCGCTACGGAGCCTCGGCAGCAGCCGAGAGAGCACGGAAGCATTACGACAAAGTCATGGCTAGGAATTACGCTTAGACGGGCCGCAGAGGCCGCTAGAGGCCGCTGGGATGCGAGGCGGTTAGTTCCCCCTGCCGATCTCCCCAACGGACTTCTACGCGGCCTCTAGCGTTTCCCAAAGTGCAGGCAGGGCTAATTAGGGCGAACGCGGTCGGGGTTATGGGTGCGGTTTAGCGGGCCGAGAACTCTTTGTCAGCACCCTAAAGAGCCCCATGCATACGTCCGACCGAGGGATGCAAAGCAGTTGCCAACGAAAACCGATCTCGATGCCCTGAGATCTAAGAGCGGTTGCCCGGAATTTTATTTTTCCTTCTGCATGCTACGGGTCATCCAGGCCGACGGCCTGGGCACTGGACCAAGCATGTCAAGTGTTGCGCAACCGTACATATAACCTCTCCGAATCTAGGGATTCATATGTACAGCTATGCAACACCCTGTATGGGCACCCGCTCACGCGGGTGATGGAGTCAGAGCCGGAGAGTAGATCTCCGGCGTATCGTCTACCATGACCTGCTTCTTCATCTCGTTGGAGATGCGGTCAGTAGCCACTCGGTCCTGGCGCTTCTGCGTCTTGGAGTTGCTGCCTATCCAGGTGTTTCCGGAGGTGACGTCATCGGGGCTCAACGGCCCGATGATCCAGCCGTCCTCAGTTAGGACGGCCAGGCCTTCGAGTTGCAGTTTCGGCAGGTTCCTGGTGGCAGTGGACGAGTGAACGTTCGCTGCTCGTGCGATCTGCCTGGCGGACCGCGGTTCGACTGTGAGGCTGCCGTATACATCGCGGGCCGCCTTACCGAGGTGCAGCCAGGTCTCGTGGTCTGCGCCTCCTGTCTTGGCCTCTCCAGGCTCGCGCTCACCTGTATCGTCGGGCCGGTTGAGGCGTACAGCAACCTTGCACTTGTACTCGGCAGCTATGCCCCACCCGCTCCCTTCTGTCAGCTCTAGCCACTCATCGCCAACTAGTCGCTTGAGCGCGTTGCCAGCAGTGGTGGGACTCCCTAGGCCCGCCGCCAGCATCGCGTCTCTGGCGGAAAAGTTGATCCGGTCTGAGCCAACCTCACTCATGCGCTTAAGGACTCCGATGAGAACGTCACGGTCAGTCCGGCCCGTACGGCCACGCCATGCCCGCGTTTCCACGCGACTGATGAGCATGGACAATTCTTGGCGGACCTCGGCAGCGTGGTGGTAGGTCGGCTGCTGGCTGGCCAGTGCCGCAGACTTAAGGTAGTCGTTACGGAGCCGCTTGTCCGATTCGGCGCCGCTCAGGTTCCTACCATCGTCACCAGTAGTCCAGAACTGACTACCCTCGTAATAGCCGTTGAGGAATTCCTTGCGACAGTCTTCCAGCGTCCAGCCCTGGTTTACGGCATGGAGCATGATGGCACGCCTAGCAGCAACCTTGCTCGAATAGCCGCTAAGCTCCCAGGATTTTCCGCCATAAAAAAGCTCGGCAAACTTCCCCATGAGTAGCTGCCTACTCATACCGCCACTGCTCCAGTCGCAGCCGCGTCACTGTCAGCATGCACGATTAGGCGGCCCAACTTGCGAAGGTCGAGGATGATAGCCCGCGCCCTTGGCCCGAGAATAAACTCATCCGCGTCCGCTACGAGAAACGGCCCGTCAGGATCAGGAAGGATCGAGTAGACCCAGTTAACCCCCTCCCTCACGCTCATAGCCTCGTCAATCTCAGCCAGTCGAGCTAGGACCGGGGTATCAACAGGAGTCTCGACTGTCTTCAACTTCTCGCATGTCCTCTCTGTCCAAACTTTCCAGAACGAGCCCACGCCCCAGAGCCGCAGGCTACTACTTAATTATATAACCATGTCAAGCGGAACGGTGCGTTCGCCAGCTCCGCAGGAGGCCGACGCCCTCCGGGAATGCTTTAGCGCGATTATAAGCAGATTAAAAGGTCTTCTATGAAAAGGTTCCAGGACCCAGAAGTTAATCCTCCAACGCGCCCTTCGGAGTCTCCAACGGCCACACTTGGAAAAGAACTTATGGATGGTGTTTCGCGCCCGAAAGGGCGTATCCTCACGTAGTAACGGCTATCCAGAAAGGATTTAGCGGACCCCTGAACTTCAGAGTCGGCAACCCGAAGGTGGGGCGCGTACCGGGCGGCTCTGCTCGGCTGCCTACTTCATCGAGACTGCGAAGGCCTGCCAGGCCCGAGCGGTGAACGTCAGCGTGCCGCCGTCACGGTCGGTGCTGTCACGCACCAGGACCGCGCTCGCAGTGTCGGCCACTTCTACGCACTGGCCGCCGGTCGCGTCGCTGTAAGTGGACTTACGCCAGTTGCCCATCTGCCTGTCATCTCCTGAAGCAGCGCTACGGACTCAGACGCCCTGTAGCTTTCTGCTCGAAGAGTATCGAAGCGCAGCGCAAGGGTGCGAACAGTTTCCGGGTCGGTGAAGACGTAGCCAGCGACAGCGTGCTCACACCATGCGGCGCCGTCCGCAGCGATCATGAATCCGCTGTTGTTCGAGGCGTGGGCCACCGCCGGCATCACTTGCAGCGTGACAGACGGCATGGCGGCTATTTCAAGCAGGCGGCGCAACTGCAAGGCCATGACTTCGGCCGAGCCGACTTGGCGGTACAGGGAGACTTCATCGACCACCAGCGCCGCCATGACGGCTGGCTGCCGTTCCCAGAAGCGCTGCTGTCGATCCATCCGACCTCGTAGCCGCGTCGCGGCGGTCACGGCGTCGATGCCGGGTGCCGTGGCTATCAGCGCGCGTGCGTAGTCCTCCGTCTGGCACAAGCCGTCCACGATGCCCGGCGTCCAGGCCCGGAGGGTATGAGCGCGGTCTTCATAATCGGGCCACGAGCGGAACGTCGCCGGGATTTCAGGCCAGGTCTGAGACTCACTGTGCCAGTTCGAGAACCACCCCTGGCGCTCCGGGAACACCCTGTCCAGCGCGGCGGCTATTCGCTCTGTCGGAGGCCTTCGGCCTAGCTCGATCCTGCTTAGGTGGGCTGGGTTTATCCCCGTGTGGCGTGCCAGCTCAGCGATGGACCACCCACGCGCCACACGCGTCCGTCGCAGCTCACGCCCAAAGTGACCCGCTACTCCATTCGTGCCAGGCGTGCCGTTCATCTAAGTCATCGTGCCAGAACGCACCGTCACCGTAAAGGGGATACCACTATTAGTTACACGTTCTGCCGTAGCAGACGGGGATTACCCCATCTGCCCTAAAGACAACGGTCCCAGGCAGGCGGGACAGTCATCAACGTGAAGGGTAACCCGAATGCCGATGGGTTGTTACGAGCGGCTGACAGAGCCGCTGCTGCCGGGCGAACTTCGGCGCCCACGCCGCGAGGGCCAGCCCCTCGTGGAACAGCACGAATCTGCCCGAGGGTATTTGACGCCCTGATCGCTGCCCGAACCGAGCAAGGGAAGGGTCGTGGACGAGGAACCAGGTGAGTTCGCGGGACTGGACGACTTCCAAGTAATTGCCGAGCGCGCCCGCGTCATGGACGCTCTAACAACGCTGACCGACCTATACCGCAGGCTCAACAAGGAAATGACAAGGAGGGTGACACTGGCATGGATGGCGCGCTAACCCAGTTCACGCAACTATCCACAGGCGCAGCGCGAATGCTAGCAGTCGAGATCCTCCTGGCCGAACCCGAGATCCTCGAAGACGACGTACTCGAATCATGCCTCTATATTCTCCGCGAAAAACTGCGGGCGGCGTAAGCACGGAGGGCTCAGGAACTAACTGAGAAGCCATCGATGACAGATTGGCACCCTGCTCAAACAGATCGATAACCTGATATGGGAACAACTCCCGAATCGCATTAGGCTGGGCTGTACGGCCCAAGGAAACGCTCGCCATTGTAGTGAATCATGTGAGTCGGATGGTCAGCACACCAGACCTCGGATTCCCATGCGATCTTATCGACATACTTTCTAAATTCGACACGATCCGGGAAACACGAAATATACACCAGGCCTGCTGTGGAGCTAGCAAACAGCTCAGACAACTCTCGATGACGCTTCGCGTCTACAGGGCCATGAGATGAAGCCGCTTCCATCAAGACTAGCCAGTTACGATCGTCCATATACACTACAAGGTCCGGCATCTTTCCATGCGAATTTATGACAACGCCGAGTTCAGCTAGTCGATCACGCTCGAACACCGCCCACTTTTCGTCGGCATCGCCAATATAAAGTAGCTCGGCACCGGGCGTGAACCTAGGGCAGAACTGCTCGACGATCTGCTTCAGCAGGACATTCTGACCTCCCGGGGAAAGCGTGAACTCGGAACCGCCGGGCAAGGTAATCGGAATCCTAAGCATTTCACGGGCTGCTGCATACTGCGACTTCAGACCCGGCAGAATATCCATGTATTCAGATAGACTTTGTGCGAACTGAAACTCCGGGGTGCCGTATCGCTGAATGACGGACAGCGCTTCGCTTGTGATTTGGTAGTTCCATTTTGGTGAGTTAGTCGGACGGTCAGGCTTGTCCGGATTTTGCACCAACAGGTGCGCCTCTGCGAACTGGTGGAGCGTGAAGCGCCGGATCGTCTCGCGTGTGTTCGCGGCGTAGGATTTCTCGTACTGGTCTCTGATCCAGTCCATGATCGCTCGCGTTCCGAGCAATGGATTTGCCGCTGCGAGCCAAGGATCAGCAGGACGTAGCCCTAGCAACGCCAGCAACACCAAGGCTGAGCGTTCATTGGATCTCTCGGCGTCCATGCCAAATGCTTCTAGGATACCCCGCGCTTCTTGAATCCGTGACTCGATGCTCATTCAGTTGTCCTGCTTTTCCATGATCGCAGACACCATCTGGTCCATCTCAGTCTGAGAAGCCAACGAGCCAGTACACTCCCCGAGCCGCCGTAGCGTTTCGCGCGCCGGGAATCGCATGCTCCGGAGATCCGTTGCATTGACCTGAGTATGCCCGGAGAACATGCGGAAAAAGCGATCTACCAAGGTTGAGTTCATCCACACTGTAAGACCACGCGCTGTCGCTTCGTCAAGACCTTGGCCCCTTACGTGAAAGACGTTCAGGTGATTCTCGAAAGCGATCGGCCCGGAAACTTCACGAGGCGACCAAGCCGAGGCGACGATTCGCCGCCTTTCTTCCTTCGAGGAAAATCTTTTTACAACGCAATACCAGCCTTCCGGGAGTAGAAGCTCCTTGTCCTTCGCTTCCGTCGGGAAGAACCACTGCGCCTTGCGTATACCCTGCCGAGGCCACTCAAAGCCACCGCCGCGCAGGTTGCCGGGATAGATAAGGGGGTGCGCGGAAGGCACAGGCTCAGTCAGAAGTGCGCTACGGGAGCGGAAGTCCACGACCCTACCTGTCGACACTTCAACGCCTAGTTCCTTCAACGTGCAAGGAAGAGCCAGCATTATCTCGGCTGTCTCTATGTCATCCTCGTCCGCTGCAATCCGGATGAAACGATGAGGGTCATCCAAATGAACAACATCTCGGTACGCTACAGACCTTTTCGTCGCCTCATCCTCGTGTCCAGTACTGACGGATAGCGTTACAGGCCCCTGAGTACCGTCTCTTGTACCAGAAAATATCACATTTTCTTGAAGGACCCCAGTCTCTGCGAATACGGTAGAACGAGATTCAAATACGTGAACCCTGTCAAGCGTGATGTGATCAAGCAAGTACGATCGGAATGCGCCAAAATATGGGCCATTACAGAAGGATCGAGGCGTGATAGCGACTAGTTGACCTCTTGGATTCAGGGCAGCAGCGCCGAGAGCCAAGAACGCGGCGTACAGGTTGGGCGCTTCCAAGCCGGCCTTACGCATGGCCACCCGATGCGTCGAAGATGCCGCCAACTTGGCGTACGGCGGATTCTGGATCACTAGGTCATGCTCGACCAACCGCGAGTCCACTCCAAGTCCGGTGCCCCCCATAATGAAGTCGGCCTCGATGATTTCAAAGGTCACACGGCCATCGCCAGCCAAAGAACACGCCTCAAGTGTCTTACGGAGGTAGGGGACGACCATGTGGTCACGTTCGACAGCCGTCACATGCACCGACAGGTTCGGTCGTTCGGCGAGGACGCGGGCCACCAACGCGGCCGACAGCATCCCCGAACCGGCGCCTGGATCGAGCAGGCGGACTCGGCCGGTCTCAGGCAGCCGAGGTATCGAGGCGATAAGGACCGCAGCACGGGCAGGAGTGAAGAACTGGCCCAGCTCAGTTTGGGTTACCGCATCAAGGCTTCCCAGGGCCTCAGTTCGGAACTGTTCTGCCTGGGTCAGGAGGTCGTCTGCCATGAGTTCACGCTAGCGGGAGGCGCTGACAGCGAGTACTGAAACGCGCCGATCACGCCCGGAGATGAGACGGGATCGGGCACTACGTCGATGTAAGTTGCCCCTGATTGGCCTTCACCACTCTCGGGGACCCGCCGCCTACCCCCGGCGCCAGCGGCATCGGCCACAACCGACCAATCGAGGCAGGGCGACGCGGTGTTCTTGTACGCTGTGGCGGAACAGTCACTCGTCCGCCTGGACGACTGCGACACTGAGTTTTCCCTGATGGGAGCCGGTGAGCGGATTCGAACCGCTGACCGTCCGCTTACAAGGCGGGTGCTCTGCCAACTGAGCTACACCGGCTGGTGACCCCGCGCCGTCGCGGCACCTGGGTCCTCGTCAGGTTACCGGTTCGGGCAGCGGCAGGTAACAACTCCCGCGGCGCGCGGACGATCAGCCGGTCACTGGCCGTATGGCCGGCTGGCATCGCGAATCACCCGTCGGCCGCCAAAACAGCACAGGCCACCAGATCACGGGCGAAAGGTCAAGGCTGGATGCCATAATGCACGGAGGATGCTAAGGAGCTGGCGGGACTGTACTCGTCGCTGACCTTGAGGAGCTTTCTGGTGGCAGAGCTGCCCCCGGAAGTCGATACGTCCAGGCCGAGTCCGGCCCGGATCTACGACTATTACCTCGGCGGAAAGAACCACTTCGCCGCCGACCGCCGGACGGCGGAGGCGGTCCTCGCCGCCGCGCCGGTTGCCCGGACCGTGGCGCGGGAGAACCGGGGCTTCCTCGGCCGCGCGGTCCGCTTCCTGGCGGCCGAGGCCGGGGTCCGGCAGTTCCTCGACATCGGGACCGGGCTGCCGACGCAGCGGAACGTGCATGATGTGGCGCAGGAGGTGGCGCCTTCCGCCCGCGTGGTCTACGTCGACAACGACCCGCTGGTGCTCGCGCACGCGCGGGCACTGCTCACCTCCTCCCCGGAAGGCCGGACCGCCTACATCAACGCGGACCTGCGCGACCCGGCGTCCATCATCTCCTCATCGGTGGTGCGGGAGGCGCTTGACTTCAGCCAGCCGATCGCGCTGATCATGCTGGGTGTCCTGCACTCCGTCGTTGACGAGGACCAGCCCGCGGGCATCATGAAGACGCTGCTTGACGAGCTGCCCGCGGGCAGCTACCTGGCCGCCTCGCACGTGACGGCGGAGCACTGGCCCCGGGCCTCGGCCGAGGAGGGCCAGCGCCGGTACCGCTCGGCGGGCGGCCCGCTGCGGGTACGCGATTCCGGCGAGTTCGCCGACCTGGCGTTCTCCGGTCTTGAGCTGCTGCCGCCCGGCGTCGTGCTGGTATCCGAGTGGCGGCCCGACGCTGGCGGCCCGCGCCCGACCCCGGCCGAGGTGTCCTACTACGGCGGCGTAGCCCGCAAGCGGTAAGGCGGCGGGCCGCATCGGGCCTGCTGCTGTCCCTGACCGCCAACCAGGCTGACGCCGCGACTGACAGCCAGCCGTCGTTGCTCTCCGGGCTCACGTCCGGCGTCCAGACGTTGACCGCCCCCGACACCGACGAAGACACCGGCGCCGCATCACCGCAACCCGGTCGCGGACAACCTGATCCCCCTGGCTGAAGGACGTCCTGCTCGCGGTCGGGCTGATGGTGGCGGCCGCGTACGCGGCCGCGCCGGTTCTCGTGCTCGCCCGGCGCCGGCGGCGGCGCGGCGGCCGGCGCGACACCGCCGACGCCCGGCGCGGCTGAGCCAGCCGGAGAAGTCCGCGGGGCAGGGCCTTAAGTCCCCCCAGGTCCGGGCCTTTGCCGCTGACCTCGGGCCGGTCGCCGCGCCACCGTTAACTGACGGCCGCGAATGATGGCCGGGAGGCGGAGGAGAGCGGTGGACATTCGCCAGGGGCCGGCCCCGGTGGTATCCGGGTCGGAATGGCCCACCGCGGACCTCGCCGGCTACGTGGTGGGCGAGGCAGTGTGGGCGCCGTCGATCCACAACACCCAGCCGTGGTGGTACGCCCTGGATTCCGCCGGTCTCCGCCTGTACGCTGACCCGCGCCGTCAGCTGCCGGTGGCCGACCCGGCCGGCCGCGAGATGCTGATCAGCTGCGGTGCGGCGTTGCTGACCGCCCGGCTCGCACTGCGGGCGGCCGGCTACGAGCCGCGGGCAGAAGTCCTGCCCGACCCGGCCCGGCCGCTGCTCGTGGCCAGGCTGAGCTGGCACCGGGGGGCTGCCCAGGCCGGATACGAGCGGCGGCTGAGCGCCGCGGTCCGGCAGCGGCGCACGCACCGGGGCGGGTTCTCCTCGCTGCCGGTGTCCCCGGACCTGCTGGCGCTGCTCCAGAAAGCCGCCGCCCGGCACGGTGCTGCCCTGCGGGTCATCACCGACGAAGGAGCCCGCTGCGCCCTCGCCGAGGTTGTCCAGGTGTCCGAGCGCGCCCTTGAGCTTGACCGCGCGTATGTCCGCGAGCTGGCGGCGTGGACCCCGGCGCCCGGCCGCGGGCGTGCCGACGGGGTGCCGGCGACCGCCTACCCGGCGCGCGCGGAGCGGACCTGCCCGCACTTCCCGAGCCCGGACTTCGCTCGCGGCCGCGGCTGGGGGCACCAGCCGCTGAGCACCGCCGCGGGCCGGTCAGCCGGGGTCGTCTGCCTACTGGAAACCAGCTCGGACGGCCCCCGGGACTGGGTCAACGCCGGGCAGGCACTACAGCGAATCCTGCTCACCTGCACCACCGAGGGCGTGGCGGCAGCGCTGCACAGCCAGCCGTACGAGGCCGACTGGGGCGGCATGTCACGCCGCCCCCAGTCTGACCGCTCCGGCTGGCCTCAGCTGCTGCTCAGGATCGGAACGACTGTCCAGGCCGGTGGCGGCGTCCGCCACGCGCGGGAGCGTGTCCTGTCCCTGGCCGGCGGCGAGCCGCCGGGCCGGGGCGCAGACGCCTGACGACTGGCCGCGCCGGTCAGCCGTGCTGACAGGAACATATTCAGGCGGTCCGCGGTTGCAGCTCCCGCTAGACTTGACTGCACTAGGCGTTGATCCGGCCATCACCGGGGAGCCCCTGGAAGAACGGGCCAGCAGGCCTCAGTAGAACCGGGCGGGTCCGGCCCGTCACAGCCGGCCAATGAGCGGTCGCCGAACCTGAAGCCGAAAGGCCAACGGCAAACGGCGGCAAGCGAGGTGGTACCGCGGTGTGCCCGCACGGAAGCGGGCGCGTCGCCCTCGCGGCAGGTGCCCCGGGGCAAGCCGGGGCTATCGCGACCCGAGGAGACCATGTCCACCTACCCGCGCGCGGGCGCGTCAGAGGTTCACGCCCAGCCGGACTTTCCCGAGCTTGAGCGGCGGGCGCTCGCCTACTGGAACGCGCACGGCACGTTCCGCCAGTCGATCGAGAACCGGGACGACGACGGCGAGTTCGTCTTCTATGACGGGCCGCCGTTCGCCAACGGGCTGCCGCACTACGGTCACCTGCTGACCGGGTACGTCAAGGACATCGTGCCGCGGTACAAGACGATGCGCGGCGAC
>Ga0265338_10001446_pt1 | contig 38562 bp, 33 predicted proteins | sample 42126metaG_FD_193579 | JGI IMG/M metagenome (GOLD analysis project Ga0265338, IMG submission 193579) | Rhizosphere microbial communities from Carex aquatilis grown in University of Washington, Seatle, WA, United States - 4-21-26 metaG | ecosystem: Host-associated > Plants > Roots > Rhizosphere... | reverse complement strand
TGACCGCGTCGTGGCCGCGCGCCAGCGCCAGCACGAGCGCTTCAAAGCCAGGCCGAAGATCACCTGCAATGCGCGGATGCGCGCATTTGACATTTGCACAACGTACTATTCACGTCAAAAACTACAGAAAAACGAGGGTATTCTTCCATCACAAGCCGTTTCCGCTCGAAATTAAGACCATTGGTGATCTGCTCATGGTCAGGCGAAAACAGGCTGGATTTACGCACAAACAGCTTTCCGCAAAAACCGGTATCCGGCTCCATTGGATACGGCGCTTTGAATTTGACCGGTGTCTGCCCCCGCAGCCAGAGTGGGATTTGCTTCGGAAGTTCCTAAAACTTCCACCAGAGCCCGTTTTGACATTTACACAGCCCGAAAAGCCACCCGGCGGGCCGAAAACCATCGGCGGCCGTCTGCGGAGACGACGGCTGGAGTTGAAGCTTTGCCTTGCCGAATCTGCTCCTCGCCTGGGCGTTTCCGTCCCCACCTTGGGATTATGGGAGTTAGAAAAGGTATTCCCCAAACGTTGCTACCATGCCCAAATTGCCGCTTTTCTCGGTTATGATCCGTTTCCAAAATGACAACGACGTAAATATCCACGTGAGGGTTTGAATCCTGTCAGTTCTGAACCCATTTTGCCATCTGGTGTTCAAGGCCATCAGGTAATAATTCTGTTTCTCCTTGAACTGAATTGCTTTTCCACCACAACATGCATGGCGATGGCAGAAACCCTTACACCACCCCTGACGGGGGTAGCCCAAGCGCGTTTCGTCAGCGTTGGGCTGCGTTTACGCGAGTCTGGCGACTGGATCGATGATGCTATCCTTCGGCAGGTTATCGACCGGGAAACGGCTTGGGCTGAAAGCCCTGCTGGCCGTCGTGAACTGCGTGGTGAAGTCGCGGCCTACCGTGCATCAGTTCGCGCTCTACTGGACTTGGTAAGAATAGGCTGGCGCGTAGAAATAGAACGCGGAACGTTGGAGCTTTTGCCGCCGCCGCGCCTTTGTCCGCGCCTTGCTCCCGACCAAGTGAAGGCCCGCAAAGACGAAACCAGAAGAGTTCTTTGGCCAATGGTGGCTGAGCAGCTCAACCATCCGGAGTTCCGTAAGTTCGTACGTCGCCTCGAACAACCCACCCCAAAAAGCAAGACCGGCTCAATCCTCCAGCTCATTGCCACCAATACAGAATTGGCTGGCCGCCTGAAGCAGGCCAGAAAAGCAACCGGCGACCGCCGCACGTCAACTCTCGTAAAGGCAGTTCAGCCCTATCTTCAACTCGTAAAGCCAGATAGCCGCGACGTCCATACCAACCTCCCCCTGTCCGATATCTGGCGATATTTTCGAGCCACATGGTCCATCCCCAACCTGTCTGTTCCCGGGCGCTCCATGCTGTACCTTGTACGCGATGCGGCTCATCCTCATCATGCGGTCATGGGCCTTATCGCCCTAAACAATCCGCCCATGCGCAAGCGTAGCACTGACGAATGGGTTGGCTGGACGCCTGGCAAGCTTCGATTCGAGTCCGAGCGCCGCCGTCAGTTACCCGACGCGGCCGCACAATTGCGCGACCTCGTTGACAATTGCGTTGAAACGTTAAAAAAAGCCGTAAAGGGTGTTTGTCCCGACGGTTTAGCAACTGCCAAAGAACTTTCCAAGCCCAGTGCGGAGGTTGCCCGCCGCCTGCTATCCCAAGGCGAGCAGTTCGATAAACTCCGAGCCAAGGCACTCAAGGATCTCGACCGTCAGAACCGGCAAAACGTTGCCCGACGCGACCGCAAGGCACACCAAGAGCTTGCCACTCTTAACCTACCACCGCTCGACGATAGTCTGCCGGACATCGAGAAGGCGACACCAGACCCAGGCTCTCGCCTCGCCCGACGCCTCCTCATTGCCAAGAAGCGGGCCTATGAACTTAGCCTTCTGCTGCAAGCCCAAGTCACGTTTTCCGAGAATCGAAAAGACCTAACCAATCCCAAGGCGGCACTTGAGGCATGGGCGAGCGAAGACATCGCTACGGTCCTTAACACTGTCTGTGGGGCCATGAAGTCGGCTCGCCTCTCCAGTAACCTGTTAGAAATCACCACCTGTGGTGCCATTTCGCCGTATAACGAAATCCTTGGCGGCAAGCTTGCCGCACTGCTCTGTTTCAGTCCTGAGCTCGGGGCTGACTACCAGGATCGGTATGGTGGCCAGCCTGCCATTATCCGTTCGCACATGGCTAACAGTCCTGTCCCGGCAGACTGCCGCTTGGCGGCCCTCGTGACAACAAGCCTCTACGCAGTCGGATCCAGCCAGTATGAGCGCGTTCGCTTGCCTGCCGGAACCATCTGCCCAGAACAACCCGAACTCCGCATCCAGCAGATTGGCACAAGTAGCGGCTTTGGTACGGTTCAATTTTCTACTGAGACCGCAAATGAAATTGACGAGTTCACGCGTACTCAACGTGACTACGTGGACGTAAACAGCGTCTTTGGCGAAGGACCTAGTCCAAAGCTACGGAAACTCCGCGCCGGTCTCGACCTGCTTGGTTTCTCCGCCGACGACCTACTTAAGCATCATCAGATGCGTTTGGTGTATTCGCTCGAGTTTTGGCCAGGTGCTGCTGGGTTTCTCCGCTTCGGCAAGGATCAGGTTCCCGATTGGGTTGCCCATCCTGGGCAATTTCGCGATGCTACCCATCGCATCGCCGATTTTTGGCGCCGGCGCTGGTTAAGCATGAGGCTTGATCATGAGGAGACATGGACTCGCCTGAACGTCCAGTCGCAGTGGAAACTTTCGGACCGACTGCCAATCGCAAAGCGTACGATCAAAGCAAGCCCCGAGCCCGCTGCGCCAGAACCGTCCGAACCGCCGCCAGTGCCGCCATCCGGTCGCTGCGTTTATGAGCGGCTGGCAGACCGTCGAGCGGACCTGTACTCAGAGCGTCTCTCATCAGAAGACCTCGATCGATTGCATGTAGTCACCGACCTCGACAGATTCATAACCAACGAGATTGATGCCGGACGCTCCCTGGTCATCACAGGAAACGCTGGAGACGGAAAGACCCACCTCCTTCGTCGGCTGCGCCAAGATTTTCCCAATGGCATCGAGATAATCGAGGACGCGACAGCGGAAATGACAAACGGAGAGCCAGAACCTGTACTCAATCGCATTCAAAGGGCTTTGAATGGAGGCCGGCGTGGACGGTTCGTTCTTTGTGCAAACGAACACCAATTACTCCGTTTGCGCGAGGCAGCTAACTCACATGCAACGGGCCGCCTTGCAGAAACCTTCCGCTCCATCGACGTACAATGCCGTCAGCGTTTGGCTTACGGACCAGTCAACACCCAAACCGAAGCGGCTCAAGCCGGTGTAGTAGTCCTTGATCTCTCGCTCCGCAATCCACTCTCCCCGCAATTTGCTAAGCTCCTGCTCTCCAAGCTGGTTGCCGACGACCAAGTTCGTGCCCGAGCCGCGACCGACACCAGAGTCGAACGCAACCTGCGACGCCTTTCTCACCCACAGGTCCAAGAGCGCCTGCTGGCGTTGTTTGACCGCCTAGCGATCCGGGGTGAGCGCGCCACTGTCCGGCAACTTTGGATGATTCTCTCGCGTGCAGTTTTCCCTCCTGACAACGGTGCTGCAGGCGATGCTCCATCCTCTTGGTATTCCGAGCAAATTTTCGACCAAAAGGGAAAGCTCGAAATCGATTTACTCCTCGCCCGTTACGCCGACCCAGCAGCCCACAGCCATCCACGCTGGGACTGGCAAATTAGTGAGAATCCAACCTTCCGCGCTGATGACTGGCCCGTGGATGGGCCACCTATTGGCGTCAATTTCACTAGGGACCCGCGTCACTGGTTCGATGCTGTCAAGAGACGCTTCTATTTCGAACACCGTGCCGGCATTGAAATATTCGCTCTCGAAAGTCGTGCCGACCGTGAGTTTCGCTCCCTCCTGCGGGACGGAGACGAGCCCGACCCGACACAGCTTGGTCATCTACTCAGAGGAATCAACCGTCTCTACTGTCCCCCTGGTTTCACTGGCGATGACATGGAACTCCACCTCTGGCAAGGCTTACGTTACCACGAACAGCCGTCCCGGGCCTACCTTGCCGCTGCCTCTCTCCCACGGGAGAATTTTCAAATCGCCCGGCCACGCCCACCTGAGCGAGTTGTCATGGCTCTCGGCGGTTCCAACCCACTTTATACTCCGAATCACCTCATGCTCGTCGCAGACTGTGGACAGAATATCCATCGCTTGCTCAAGCTCGACTACGCTCTTTTTGCCACACTTCTCAAAGTTGCTGAGGGATTGCCGAGACATCTTGTTCCAGAATCCCACATCCACCGCGTGGACGCATTCATCGAACGCATTGGAGCCACGGCCAGCCGCCGAGCCACGGACTTCAGGGTGTTCAACGCCGAAGATGGAACCGTCGCTAAGATCACCATCACCTCAAATCACCGTCGGCTTGACAGCGCCGTCATCCTGTAAGCTCTTAAAATGACGCCTCCATTCACACTCAAGCGACCAAAAGTCAAACCTGTTCACCTCGCTACAGGCATCTTCGTTGCACGTCAGAACGGTTTTCTCCAGCTAAAGCGCCTGAACCGCGTTGCCATGCACCAGTTGAAGGTTCAGAAGAGTGGCCCGCACCGGGGCCGAGTTCATCCGGACGACCCATACACATCGGGAAAAGTTTTCGAAGAGTTGAAGCAGGCCGGCGCGGTCTCGGAGCGGTTGACAAGGGATCAATTTGAAACTGTACGGCGAGCCATCCATCAGTTCGTTGCCAACGATCAGGCTGCCTTTCACTGTTATTCACCACATAGGCCATTCGGCAACGATTACAGCACATGTGACCGGCGCCTCGTCACCATGGATCCCAGCCACCCTACTGACGGCGGTCTTGGCGCAGTCCTTGTAAACGTCATGGGTTCATCCGCTGCTGGCCGCTCCATCCTCAATGCAATCGACTCCGTTCTCGACCATCCATCCCCGACCGGCGACTTGGCCTCTCCCTTCCTTGAAACAGAGGAAATCGCATCGCGGCCACCCGCACCAGTCGAGACGGAAGATCTTGCAAATCTAATGGTTCTACAGACTGAGGCTCTCTCGAACCTAGCAAACCGACTGAGAAATAATTTCATGCCGGAGACGCAGGCTCGTCTTCTGATTATGGGCCTTTCCCTCTGGGTGCTTTCAGCAACGCTGAAATGGAGTGAACGTGCCTGCAATACGCAACACCCGCGCTTATTGCTTGCTGATTTTACCCAACGTCCGCGCCGACCACTCCGCCGTGCAAGTTGGATTAGTGTCGTCCAGGCGCGACGCCAACTCGGAGATTACATCAAGCTGTGCAAAGAATCGAATCCTCCGGTTGGAGACCCCGGGAACTGGGCCGAGATGTTTGACTACCTTGGAAAAAGGTGTGGCCTGATCCAGCCGCGCTCAGACACGAGCAGAGGCCGTAGATATATTGAGCCGATGTCGGACACGATTCGGGTCATGGTGATGTCTTGTTTCCGAGACGGAGAAACATTACTTCCATTTGCCAAACTTGCCCAACGCCTGCGCCAGACATGGGCCATTGTTCTTGGTGCAGAGCCTGACGACCCAGAGCGTATCCGGGCGGCCGGCTTTGGTAACCTACAGGAAGACGATGACCTAGCTGCAAACGTCTCCGCGTTTCGCGAGCGTCTCGAAGACTTACAGCTTGCTGCACGGCTCTCCGATGGTGAACACCGTTGTGCAGCCCTCCCGGAGGATTTGCCGTGAGTCTGACGAACGAACAAGCTGCATCAGAAGCGCTTGCCCGATGGCTCGGTAGTACAGCCCGACCAGGACGGCACTGTCTACGCTCCAACCTTCCCTCTATTGATTTCCCAAGATTCTTCGCAACACTGGCAAATCAGATCGAACATGACGCTCCGAAGTTTTCCTTCTGCGCCGCGGGATTCGGTCAGGACGAGCCAGCCCTTCAGGCAATGGCCGAGCGAGCTGGCTTGCATTTCAAAGCGGTAGCCACACACCTCCAGCGTGCGGCAGTGTGGCGCAACACTGAAGACACCACGATACTTGCCCTCGCTCGTGGAGAGCCAGAAGGCGGAAACACGCTCCAGGAGTTCGCAAAAGCCTCGTCAGCTGAGCTTGCAAATGTGCTTCTTGCGTGGTTGGCCGACCCGGAGCACGAGTTTAGTGATGTTCGCCGCGCTCCGGAGTTACATGGACGTCTGCTCAAACTACTTGCCGAACAACCTCCACATGGCCTTGTTCTTTCAATGGACGCCGTATGCCGCTTCGCGGCAGCTTGGTCCACGGCGCGGGAGAGCACCGACGCCCAGATAAGGAACGACGCACCGCTAGCCGCCCTCGCGGAATTGACCGTCGCATGGGACGGTGACCTCATGCAGACGCGCGGCGACTCTGACGAGCGCCGCAGAGAAAGCCTTAAGGAGAACCTCATCCGCGCGATCCAGACTACGCAAGAAGTACTCGCTTTGGGCGAACGCGAGCTCTCAAAGTTGGACGAACGAGCGACCGCTGCGGACGCGTCCGACCGTCCGGCGTTTGAAACACTGCTAAGCGCAATCCGCGAAGCCCAGCGTAACTCAACAGCCGAACGCCTATGCCTCATTCGCCTTGACCACTATCGTAAACTCACAAAGACCCGTCGTGGGCGACCGGCGCCTCGGCCAGAGTCCTCACTCGACTGGTCCGACGTTGAGCAGGCCGTCATTGCTCACCTGCTGGCTCGTGACTCTGTCCATTGCCAGCAGTTGTTCTCTACCATTGTCGAGACAGACCCAGAGCAGGGCAAGCGCGAGCTAGCGTGGGACTTCGGAGAAGGGCAGGAGACGCTCAGTCTTGCAGTTCTGCGCCCCGAAGCTGAAGCACTTCTAACGCTGATTGACGCCGAAACTTGGGGTGGGGCTGCGCATTTTCTTCGGGATCAGCCCACACCATCGCTCCTGCGCCAGCTTTCAGCAGCCACGAGACTGAGCCACTTTCGTCTCACGGAAACTGTTCTCCAAGACGACCAGACCGGCGAAACATACACCCTCGCGAGGCTCGTGGAGGCATGGGACACATTCGAGCTTCCCGACCTAGTCGGCCCTGAAACCCTAGTAGCACTTTGGACTCGCTGGACGGAGGCGCGCACCGCCCTTCTGCCATACCAGGAATGGCTCTTCCTTTCACCCATAACCTTTCTCGCTGGGGACCCGGCTTCTCGGCAGCAAGTAAAAAATCTCCTCGATGCTGCAGCAGGGCTGTTTGGTCGCGTTGCACAAGCCCGCGAGGCGATGCTGAGGGAATGGCGCCCGGGAGCCGAGGCGCTCTTCGAAGCATTACTCGCGTTGGATACCGTCCAAGTGAGGATCGTTACAGGTCGTCCCTCAACTACAGCAAATCGGTTAGTGCTCCTTTCCACGCATCCGATGCAGTTATGGCGTAGTTACACCTTCGTTACAAAGTGCCTCGAAGCACCCGAAAATGTGGACGACAAAACGCGAGAGGCGATATACGCGTCCCTGAGCCGAACAGATCTTTACCTTCCGGCGTGGTTTGCTTCTCGGCTGCCCAAGGGTGATGGCGCGAATAAACTTCTGCCTTTTGCTGGGGTGCTAGGCGGTTTGGCAGTTTTCCAGAATCTTGAGAACGCTGTCGCTTCCATCGATGGAGCACAAGACATCGCCGACGCCTTGGTGCGTTTCGCCGCTATCCACCCTGAGTTCTGCCGCCCACTGCGCGTGACTATCGTAAACCCACCCGACCCAGAACGATTGCTCCCTGCGCTTGCCGAGTGCCTTGAAGCGCCGAAGGGCCCGGAACGCCTTGAGCTACGCTTTGTAGCAACATCGCGCCTGCGCGCACGACTCGCCGACGCCCAAAGGCTATACCTCGCAGCCGGAGGAGAGTTGGGTGACGCCATTGACAGTGGCCAGTTATCACTTGAGCTCGCCACACTCAGCGGTGAAGGTCCGCGCCTGCAGGAACTCGTGCAGGAACTCGCTGGCACTCCCGGCCACATTCTTGTTGTGTTCGACGAAGCCGAGCTAGACCTCCAGCGCCGTGGTTTAGGGCGGGCTCTCCCGATGAGTCCATTCACCGTTACGCGCGAGTTGCGCAAATCTGGGCCACCAAATTCCCCGCGGCTTGAGCTCGAACCCACCTTCACAGAACCACTATTCACCGGAACACAAAGACTCATCATTGCCGTGGATGGTAGCCAAGGTGATTCACTTTCGGCAACCGTGAGTGCTGCTAATTACGTTGCCTCAATCAATGACGCGCTCCATGCCGAGACACCCGCTGCTCTCTGGGTTATCGTTGCCGACCGGACGCTTCCCAGTCAAGCGCTCCTCCAAAGCCAGTCGCTTTTGCGTGTACGTCGGCAAATCCGCGAAGTTGGCGTTTTCTGCCGTAACTTGACTTGGCTAGCCCGTCGCGTTCGCACTGCATTCCGCGAGTGCAACCTCGACTTGCGCGATGCAGACCTCGAAGGTCTCCTCAGAGACGGGGCATCATTGTTGTCCGGTGGGCTCCTCGACCTTGTACAGGTACGCGACGGCAAGCCCAATCACACCTTCGTTCAAGGCCTTGCTGGCACCCTTTTTGTTGCGCGTGCATGGAAACAGCAACACCCAGAGGGTCTCCTGCTCTCCGTGGATAGCCCCATTGCACGCTCATGGCTGGGATTAGGCCAAAGCTCGGTCCGTAGTGATCTGATCGGCATTTGGGAACACGATAGTGTCCTGGTAATTGAGATCATCGAGGTAAAGGCATCTCATGAACCGGTTGCTCCACCTACCATCGACGAAGCGGTCACACAAGTAGTCACCACCCTCAACGCCACTTCGCACGCCATCACCGGTGTTGATGTTCTCTCTGTGCCTCGCCGAGAAATGCTCAAGGAAGTTCTCAAACAGGCCGTTGACACTGCCCCGTTTGAGCGTGACCCGGCTACACGCCAGCGCCACCAGCGCCGATGGATTGATTGGCTCTTGAAGCTATTTGGTGAAGCCGACCAAAGGCCCCAAATCCGCCTTGTGGGTCGCGCAGTCTGCGTCCATCTTCGCGATCGCAATCCTCCGGAGACAATTCAGCGCACCGAAGGTCCATGGACTATCAGCATTGAATGCATCGGCGAGGAGCAGTGCCTCGCTCTCGGTCTCGGTCTCACTACCGCTGGTCGTCAACCCCCGGAGCCTCCCCCAGAAGGCGGGGTACGCGTTCCTGTTGCTCCAACTCGCCCACCCGGAGGTGGCTCGGCAACTGAACTGCCCCAACAGCCAGTCGCTCGGCCATCCGAGGCTCGCCCTAGTCAGGCGCCCTCGCCGAGGTCTGATCCTCAAACTCCAGCGCCCGAGTTTCCAACAGGCATTCAGCCAACAATATTCCTCGGAGACAAGGCTGGTGGAGGCACCATTTCCTGGCAGCCGTTCCGCGATGGCCAGCCGATCTACAACCCCCACACCGTAGTAGTCGGTGGTTCCGGCAGTGGCAAAACAGAAACCCTCAAAGTTTTCCTGCTCGAGATTCATCGTGCTGGAATTGCGACCTTGGTTTTCGACTTTAAAGATGACTACGTTCACCCAGCATTCACGGAGCGCATCTCCGCAAAAGTGCATTATGTCGAAGATGGATTGCCCCTCAATCCGATGGTCCCTGGAGTAGATCCGCTCACAGGTCGCAGCGACGTTACGAGCCACGTATTCAATGTGGAAGGCACACTAACAAAAGTCTACGGACTCGGAGACCAGCAGGCCGCAGCTTTGCGAACAGCCTTGTTCTCGTTGTATGAGCGCGCTGGGTTTCCCCGCACTCCTACCGTGTTGGACGTCAACCTGCGTGTTCCATCGTTTGGTGACATCCGCGCCGAACTTGAACGCGCAGAAGCGGGAACACTGCTTAGCCGGCTGTCGCCTATTTTCGATCTCAACCTTTTCCCAGAAGGTCGTAGTGCAGTCCGCTCGCTTTTTACTGGCGCACACGTCATTCGCTTCACCCGGTTGCCCAACGAGGAAGTGAAAAAGGCCTGCGCAGAAATCCTCCTGTTAGGCTGTTACAACGAGATACTTCGACTTGGTCATCTTGTGGGATTACGGCTCGCTCTCGTCATAGACGAAGCGCATCGAATCGCTAATCTCGCCGCAGTCAAGTTGCTCTTGCGCGAGGCGCGCGCCTATGGCGTCGCTGTCTTTTTATCCTCACAACAAGCACGGGACTTTGCAGACGACATCTATGCAAACGCTGATACACTAATAGGCCTAAAGCTTAACGAAACTCGCGATGCCGAACGGTTGGGCTCTCTCCTAGCCGGCTCCGGACAAGCCAGAGAGTTAGCGGATAGTATCCGCCGCCTGCGTCCTGGACAAGCGTACTTGAAAAACAACCAATTTCAGCCCTACGTCAAGCTCCAGATCAAGCAACTCAGTGACCGGCTCTGACGATAACAGCCGCACGGCAAAAGCAGCCGCATGACCACCTCTCGCCGAATCACAAAACAAAGTGGATTGACTATCATTTTCGACGGCGACGACACGCTCTGGTCTACGATGCCATTTTACACAGATGCAAAGCAAAGGTTCCAACGATTGATCGCACAACTGAATTGGGATTCTAAGTCTGCAGTGGCTCGACTCGATGAGATAGATCGGCAGAATGTCGATCGCTTCGGCTTCAATAAAAACCGCTTCCCAACATCGATGGTTCAAGCGTACCGGGAGCTCGCGCTTGCGCACCACCAAGAACCTCAATCAAAATTTGAACGAAAAGTGCGACAAATTGGCGAGAGTGTATTCGAGCGAAAAGCCAGGCGTTTTCCAGGGGTGTTGAGTACTTTGAAAAGGTTATACCAACACAATTTAATTCTTCTAACAAAGGGCGATGCCCAGGTGCAAGCAAAGCGCATTAAAGATTCTGGACTGAGGAGCCTTTTTCGTTCAATTTACATCGAGCCTTCCAAAGGACCAGCTCAGTTCCGGGCGATTCTGCGCTCAGAGAAAGCAAAGGCACAACGCACTTGGACGGTTGGAGACAGTTTGAAGTCAGATATTCAGCCTGCTTTAGATCTTGGACTTAATGCTATCTGGATTCCAAAACGCACATGGGCGTACGAAGAGCTAGAATCAGTTCCGAACCATAAACATCTTTACGTATGTGAATCGATTTGTGATGTTCCCAAGATAATAGAAAGGCAATGAGCACATATTTCTTCACATCAAACTATCAGGAACGGTACAAGAGTGATGCAGCGCTCGCTCTCGCCTACCCACGAGGACACATCATAACGTTTCGATACAATAAAAAGTACGTCGCTCCACAAATCCAACAGTGGACGCGAGCAGGAGGGGCTGAAAGAGCCATCCCTCGCCGACATCGGGACGCTTTTGTCGTGTTCGCGGATTATATTGCGCGAGAAAATGAATTCCAATTCTACCCATTGCGTAAGGCCAAGATTGTCCGATTGTGGACAAGGGGAGAAGCCTATCTCGCTGCTTTGCAGTTGCAGGATTACGTGTGCTATGCGAACGACAATCAACCCGCCAGATTCAGAGAATGGATACTTCAGCAACAAAACAGGCCAGTTCCCAAGGAATTGGTAACTGCTCAGCGACCGGACGGAAACTTCATGCTTGATTGCGACGATCGCTCAATTGACCCGACAGCAGCGCCAGTCAATTCAGAGTCTGCTGATTTTGCATGGCAAAACATTGTCGAAAGTATAGCAAAATCCCCCAATCTTAAGCATGTCGTCTACTGGAGGGTCGATGGCATTTATCTTCTAAAGGGATATCAAGCTTTTACACCGAAGCTGTTTCAAACCGAAAAGTTAATAAATCCTACAGTCAGTCACGCTGAATCTCGGTACAGATTGTCGATGGGGAAGAATTACGTCATGAAGTTTGTGACTTACGTCCCCGGTTCTTCCCGCCCATCCTGCGTTATTGAGTTTAACTCTGCGGGCAAAGACGGTGCGATGATTACCCCGGAGAGGCTGACCGTAAGCAGTCGTTACAACGAAGATCGCATTCTCATAGGCTGCAAAAGGGCCTTGGATAGCGCATTCAATCCACTTGAAATTAAGAACAAAAAAAGAGATGAGGCTGTCGATACCTGTAGTGTTACGAAAGAGCTTTACAATCTCCAGGTCGTCGACGATCACCTTGTCGTGTCCAAACAAGCACCCAAAGAGAATTCTGCTGAGAAAAATCTAACTGAGGAAAATGATCAAAAACAATGGCATATCATCGAAGCGTATTTACGGATTCAAATCGATGTTCCGCGGCGCGTGATCTTTCTTATCCTGTTGGCTCTTGCGTTCGCCTCACTTTTGCTGTCAGTCGGCCCGGACATGGTGCGAGACTTTAGCCCAAGCACTTGGAGTCTTCCCCCAAGACAACATGTGCCGGATCATATAGCGGTGCTTTCCAAGGCACTGGGAGCTGTTATCGGCTTCATCGCGGGTTACATTGGTTTCCGAAAACTACCAATAGGTAAGTAGCCAGCATCGTGGGGCCGCAGGTTAGAGTGAGCCTGGTTAACGCTTTGGGCTTCCTCTGCCAAGCCGCATAACGTAATCTCGCCACGACTTGTTGGTTCCTCACACTATATTTCGTACCCAGATTTAGATAAGATAGTTATTAGGCAATCCTCTCTTTCGGCGATTCTAATTGCTGGAGCTTCGTTTCCAATTCACCTACCTTGCGGCTTACGTCTAACAATTGGCCAAAAAATCCGTCCCTCTCGGTTTGCAATTGCTCGATGAAGAAATCCTTCCCCCGGTTCGTGATCTTCAAATCCATCACCTCCTTTTCCAGTTCCCTGATTCGACCTGTGTCGATTTCCGAACTGGCTTCGGCTGTTTGTTGCGGTCTTTCCGAACGCTTCGGAACGTTTCCGACGGGTTCGGAAGGCTCATTGATTTTCGCAGCTCTAGCCTTTTCCTCGGCAATCGCCAATTCGACACTCTGCGGTGTAATAAAATACTTCCGTTCGTTAGGGTCGAAATAGCTGTCCAGACGGGCGATGCCTGTTTTGTTCGGTTGACACCAGTTGACGATGCTCCGCTCTGTCCGTGCCACGCCCGCCGCTTCAAACATCCGGGCAGCTTCCCGCACCGTCAAAGTGTGATTTTCCTTACGTTCTGAACCTTTCGGAACGCTTCCGAAGCGTTCCGTATCATTCCGAACCGTGCCGAAAGATTCGGAAGAGTTCCGAACGTTACCGAACTTTTCGGAAGAATGCTGAACATTTTCCGGATGATTTTTTTGATCTTGCTCCATGAAGTTGTAAAAATTAACCAGCAGGGAAGGAAGGTTATCCACATTAGGCGATTGTCCCTTGCTTGTGAGATAATCATACCACACATGCAAGCTATCGGGGAAATCCTCAAGGAGAAGAATCTGCAACTGGACACTGTCAATCCTGTGTTACAAAACGGCTTTACCCAGGTTCCGAATTTCATCCTGAAGGACCCGAACATATCCGTTGGCGCCAAAGTCGCTTACGCCATGTTTTTGAGCTACGCCTGGCACAATGATTCTTGCTTTCCGGGGCAAGACCGGCTGGCAGAGGATATGGGCATGAGCCGGTCGCGCGTGACTGAGTTTGTAGGGGAGTTGGAGCGCGCCGGACTTGTGACGATTGAGCGGCGCGGGCAGGGCAAAACCAACCTTTACACCATCCATTTCCAGGTGGAGCTGGTTGGGGATAAGACCCCCAGAAGTCGGCGGGCCGACATCTAGTGGTCGGCGGGCTTACCTCTAGTGGTCAGCCAGCTGACTTCTCTCTATATAAGAATACACAGATTAAGAATACTGAGCTTTGGAGCGTGAGTTTAAAAAAACTGGGGACAACTCAAAACCACAGCAACAAACGCAATCGCTAGTGATCGAACAGAAACACCTTCAAAAAGGAAAAGCACACCGGGCCATATATTAATGCTCGTGTCAAGAGGGCGACTTAACTGATTTAGAAATGCGGCACACGAATATCTAATGCGTAGAAAAACGCTGCACGAAAATACCGACGGGCATCAGAATTTTCAGATCGAAGATTTGATTCCAAACAGCGGCCCAGTTGAGCCGGATTTTTGGACAATGTCGCAGAAGTTTTATTGTGCGACATGATGAAATGGCTTGGTTGAGCCGTTCCCTACTTTTTTTATGCTTTAAAGGAGTTTTAGACAATCTTTTTCACTCAGGCCAGTCTGTTGCAACCCTGCACATACTCCTCGTAAAAAAGCCGGTGCGACGCCCGACGAAATCTTGGCAAGGTAATGGTGCGATGGTTAAGCCGTGGAAGTCAATTGTGACTGGCGCGAGCCCCAACATATCACATCGTCAAGCATGTAGGCCGTAGGGTGAGGGGCATTCTGATGCCTTTAGCGGCGTTAAGTTGTAAATTTTTACCTTTTATGGTAAAAAATATTAGATATGAAAATCAACCTTGTTGCCAGAATATTGAAAAAGATTGCTCCGCGCATCGGTGCCAAAGTCATTTTGGAGCCGAAATGGGGCAAAGTCGGTCAAATCGCATTTAAAAGTGGCCGTAATCGGTATTTCCGTTACTCCACGCTTGATCTCAATCGCATGGGCGCTTCAGACATTTCCCGTGATAAAGACTATACAAAGTTTTTTATGAATCGGATGGGCTATCCGGTCATTCCGGGGAAAGCCTTCTGCTCTAAAAAGTGGGCCGCTTTGATTGGCTCTCGCGAAGGCATAGCCGCTGCCTATCGGTATGCCAAGCAGATTGGTTGGCCAGTTATCGTCAAGCCCAACTCAAGCAGCCAAGGCCGATGCGTCGCTAAAGTTCAGACAAGGCGCGAATTCGAGGCTGCTTTTAAGGCCGTGTCTAGGATCGATCAGATGGTATTAGTCGAGAGGTACGTTGAGGGTCGAGACTATCGGATCGTCGTTCTCGACAACTGCGTAATATCAGCCTATGAGCGTATTCCCCTCTCGGTTGTCGGCGATGGAAAGGCCTCTATTCGTGGCCTGTTAGCTCGTAAACAGCGCAGGTTCAAGCAAATCGGACGCGATACAGTCATCAAAATTAATGATCCGCGAATTAAAGCTAAATTATTACGTCTAGGTCTCTCGTTTTCGTCGCGGTTGCAGAAGGGACGAAAGATTTTTCTTCTTGATAACGCAAATTTATCGGGAGGAGGCGATTCCGTTGACGTAACAGGAAAGATGAATAACGGATTCAAAACATTAGCGATTCAATTAACCAGGAAAATGGGTCTGCGTCTTTGTGGGGTCGATCTTATTACTCAAGACGACATCTTTGCTTCGCCTGATCAAACGGTGCACTGGATTATCGAAATCAACTCGGCGCCTGGCCTTGATCACTATGCGTCTATCGGCAAGAAACAAAACCAGATCGTTGAAGATTTGTATCTCAAAGTCCTCAAAGCTATGGATGCAGAAGTCTAATCTCGCAAGAAGGTTCTTCGGAGCCTTCTTTTTAATATCTAAATACGCTATAGTTATTGGTATGAATCGATATGCCAACTGCGGGAAAAACTCAAAATATTATGCTGCGGTAAACTACCTTGAAAGTCTAGGCTACAGTGGCAGCGGATACCAAAGGACCAATCTTCGATCCTATCCGCGACCAACAATGTTTTTGGAACGAATGCAAGATTTCCTGGATTCTATTGGCAATCCAGAAATCGGATTCAAGTACATTCACATTACTGGCACTGCTGGAAAGGGAAGCGTAGCCGCCGCAGTCCATTCCGCTCTGGTTCGAGCTGAAAAGAGGGCTGGTTTATTCACTTCACCGTTCACGATCAGTACAATTGAAAAAATACAGGTTGGCAAACGTTACATTGATCCCTTGATCTTCGCTGACATTACAGAACATCTAAAGCCATACGTCGATAAAGCTATTGAATCAGGCCGACACGGCATTCCGTCATACTTTGAATTGATCCTGGCTATTGCGCTCCTATATTTCAAAAAGGAAAAGTGCGAATACGTCGTACTCGAAGTGGGTTTGGGTGGACGATATGATGCAACCAACATCATTGAGAAACCACTCGTCACAGCCATTACCAATATTGCCCTCGATCACACCAATATTTTAGGCTCTCGCCGGGAAGATATTGCCCTTGATAAATCCGGAATCATTAAGAGAGACAGCATATTCTTCACAACCGAAGAGAATCCGAGGATTCTGCGGATATTCAAAGAGGCATGCATGGAAGTCGGCGCGCAATATCGCTCGATTCATGTCCGCGACTTTGATTATTCCGGGCGCAACTGCATGCTTGCCGGTTCGATTTGCACTGAACTCGGTATAATCAGAAAGCCACAAGATATTGGGCATCCGCCGCAACTTCCGGCACGATTTGAAATAGTAGAACGACAACCCATTGTGATTATTGATGGGGCCCACAACCCCTTGAAAATTGAAAGCACCATATTTAATCTGAAACATTTGAAATACCAAAAGCTGGTTTTAGTCATTGCCATATCTTCTGATAAAGATTGGAAAACCGTGATTCGACTCATTGCGCCTTATGCCGATAGTATTTATGTGACACGCTTTAGCATTCCAGGACGACAATCAGTCGGTTTGGACCTGCTTGTAAAAGAGGCTCGAAAACACTCTCGTCGTTCCTGCCTGACTTACCTCTATTCCGACCCTATCCAGGCCTATAATGAGGCCCGTAAATGCCTGACTTCCAAGGATGCATTGTTAGTCACAGGGTCCTTTTATTTAGCTGGAGACATTCGTTCGTTATACTGTTCGGAAGATGAGATATTAAAACAAAGAAATTCTGAGATTCACAATTGAAGTCTGTACCGAAACACGAACTGTACATACGTTCGTAAAAAGGACGGTGCGTTATAAGTTATGGCCTCGTATTATGCCGACTTTATCAATCTCATTACCGTCGACGGACGTGCCCTTTATCAAAGACCCTACATACGGGGCTACATACATGGTAGGTAGGCCGTGTTTGGTAATACCGGCACGATGATCGCCTTTCGCATCGGTCACACTGACGCGGAATTGCTGGCCAAGGAATCCGCCAATAGTTTCATCCCCAGCCAATTCGTCGATCTGGGTCGCTACGAAATGTTTATCCGCCCGTTGGAAAATGCCGTTGGCTTAGCACCATTTTCCGCAAAAACCCTGCCAGCCTAGGTAACCGCCACGCACGCCGGCACAAACTCATCCAGCGTTCAGAGGAGCGGTTTGCTTCGACTCGCACCATTGTTGAAGACAAGCTGAATCGGTGGATTACTGGAAATTCATTTTAGAGGTATTACATATCGCCACGACTGCCAACACCTTTCGGTAGTTACGTTTGTATATTTCTCAGGCATGGGATATAAGATTCGTGTCGAGCTGTTCATCAGAGCGAATAGGCAAGCACCCAAAGCCATAGGTTTCGTGCCAAGAGGGGCGATATTGAGAAAAGCATTACCCGATTCTTTTTGGATAGCATCTAACAGGTTGAAAGTTTCAAATGGGTTGTTGGCCCGAGCAAATTTTACCGAGTTTAACGCTCCAGATGAGCCAAGAATTTTTTCATTATTAATCATACTTACATCTTTAAATTTTGGCGTATAAGACGGAAATCCATTCACGACAATAGTCTTTTCCGGCGCAACTTCTTCACTAATATACGAAGATAGTTCGCCGTCAAATCCTACTAAAACGACGAGTAGACTCTTTGCCGCACGTCTTTCCAAACCAGGGAATCCGGGGAGTTCTATAATCGAGAGAGGTCCTTCACTAGAGTGATAGCTTTTGTAAAAACCCTTAGAAAGACGATATGCAATCGGCTCAGTATAAAACACCGTAATTGTCGATAGATGTTTGTGATCTTTTAAATATTTTAGAATCGCAAAAAAATAAGGTTTCGTGAAGCATGAAATATCAACCGCTATACTTTGCCCCTCCTTTAATGGGAGGTCGTTTTTTTCAAGTGATTTGAGGCATGCCGATGGATCTTTGATGGAACATTCAATTGAATGTACATTACAATCGTAATTTTCATATGCTTTATAAGCAATGCGAACTTTTTCTTCTGGGTCACTCTTTCGCTCTTCGAAATCAAATAGTACGGTATTTTTTAATAACAGCGCTGAACCCTTGGCCTTTCGGAGTATTTCATACGCCCGCGTATCGGATCCTCCAGCGAGCAAAAGATAGTCATAAGCAGGGGGTGAAGAGGAACCTGCAGTCCCAACAATATCCATGCTGTATAATTGTAGTTCGCCCATGGTAACCTATAGGGTCAATGAATCTGAAAGTTCAAGTTGTTTAGAATCTGACTCGTTTTTAAATCCTGACTGCAATCGCACCTGCGGCTCCGCATTGCTTTGTGTCATTAGCTTCTTCAGTTGGTCCTGCGAATACTCCTCCGAAAAGCCGCCTCTCGTCCGGTAAGTAATCTGAAAAACAGGAGAGAGTATGCGATTTAGCGTGTATATTTCCTTGCGCGCTGAACTCGGAGAAGCGCGTTGTAGTTGTGGCTTGCGCTGGATGACTGACCAGCGAATAGCCATCCTAAATGCTTCTTTAAAGAAAGCATCTTGGATCAAAGCCTCGTCTATGGCAAATTGATTTGTTTCGGGATATTTTAGATAAATATCTGTGTGATAGGCTCTAAATATGTTACCTAAGTTTGTGGCCAAGCAATGAAGGTTATCTCCGTATGTATGGATTCGCGTAATCATCTGAAGTTCGGTTGCTGACAGGTCTTTGGCGGCTTGATCCTGTAAATCTGGGGCTATGATTCCATCGTTTAGCAGCATTCCGTGATTCATAAAGTAGGCGTTCTGAAAGCTTCTCCTGCATAGCTCAATAAAATTCCCAACGATTCCGGACGACAGATAGCAAAACGTATTAAAGCTATAATACTTCTTGTTAGTGTGGTAGGCAGAGCAGAGTAGAAACATGAGTGAAAGCTTGTATTTATCAACGTAATCCATCCGATATTTTGCTGTTTCTTTTGATTTTTTCTTGCCTAAGTAAGCTTTCATAATATCATGCACGGCTTGGGAATCCTGACCGCGAAGAACCCACAAGATATTTAGCATCTCCAGCAGTGGATTTTTCGGCATCGATAGCAGTTTGATCGATTTAGCCAGATCAACACGCGTGCCAAGAAGTTTAAGATATTGGAAATGCCTAGTCGGAGTTTTCCGTCCTTTCAATAGACATTTCGCTTCTGCCTCCAAATCTTGTTTTTCACCCAGAAAATTAACAATATTAACAAAGCCCTTCAATTTCAGAGCCGGTATGGCTTCCAATCGCTTTTTTGCAACATTAACAAGAAAGGCTTGATAGTTTTTATCCTTGTTTAGGACATCTTCGAACACAACTTTCTGGTAGTCTCGCCCTTCTTTGATAAATTCTTCTTTTCTAATTGTGTCATAAGTTCGAAACCCTTCCAATCGCATTCCGAGACGGAAGGTCATCCCCTTCCGGACAAACTTAACTAACGTATTAACCAGCTTTTGCTGCTCGGCGGAAAAATTCTCGTACTCATCCAAAAAAATAACAAAATTTAACTTGTCAAATAGATTTGGAAGGTGCTTTTTCGTTAGGTCAACTATACCGGACGAAAGATATTGTGAAGAAAACAGTTTCCGTGGTTCGAACTTAACTCGCGAAAAAACAATCTTACTTCGAAACGAAGTAACATACTCTAATTCTTCATCTAGTCTGTTCGCCAGATTGGAAATATTTGAGGCATAATCTCGCATTCCGATCTGTTTTGCTAGCGCTGGTAAAAAGTTAGACTTAAAACTATCTCCGCTCAGTAGCCCTCTGCTTGCGAGATCTTGAAACACCTCTAAATACGCCCTCGCTATTGTGAGTTCAAAGTAGTGACTAAATATCTCGGACCACACTGAGTCGTTTAACCCTTTGCCTTCAAACGAGCGTAGTGTTGGGCTATCGATTCGAACATAGAAGCCAATACCCCCCATTTGTTTAAAATATTGCTCGATGTCGTTTGGGGTTGCTGTTTGGTTCTGAATAGAGGCTTGTGCAATTTGTACTTGGTACGAAAAATATTTTAGAAACATTGTTTTGCCAGTCCCTCTACCACCCATAAAAACAATCGGCATTTTGTCTTGGAGGATGTCAGATTCAGAAATGGATCTGGCAAATGAAAATGGATCACACCAGAAAGCTAGAATCTTTTCAGGATCCATGACATTTGCATTATATTCAGCGAATGGATTTCTATACGAATCGTCCGAGGGCATGGCTGGTAACCTTTCCATATGGCTTGCGATAGCGTTTTAAGATTGGAACCCAATTTCTTCTTTCACTCCAGAAGATTGGAAGCGTATTGTTAGGCGTATTATAAAAAAAACTGAATGCATACTGTCCACCATCGAAACCTAAAGGGCACTCAGGCGAGAGTAGGCGTCCGTATTGTTCTGCCAATGTCCGGCATTTGTCTTTATAGGATGGATAGTGCTCGAAAACGCCAGATTCTGGAGAGAAGCACTTGCAGCGGCTATCGAGTTCGATCGCGGAGAGAACTGTGATATTTGTCCTCAAAAGATGTTCTTGGGCAGCGGCAGTAGAACAAAGGGTAAGGAGGAACACTTCTCTCCCTCTGAGTCTATCAGTATACTTCCGCAGATAACGCTTGGCCTGCCTGCCTGACAACGTGACATCATCAATAAACACCACTTTTTTTACGTGAGGAGGAATCTCATTGATATCGTGTAGAAAATCTTCAACACCCAGATCATTGGCCTGGCGGAAAAAGTACAAAATAAAGGCCCCGCTTTCGCTAGGGCTACCGAGATGATAAAACCGTGTGGTGCTATGAATTGTGTCTACTGAATGTCTAATGTCCTTATAGGAGGGAAGTTTTGATTCGTTGGATAGCTCTTGGTGAAGAAAGTCGTGATAAACTGTCTTGCATAGATGGCGAACTTCACTCTCATTATAATAGACGAAGCAAGTCAGTAACCAGAGAGCTAAACGACGTTCTTCATTTTTTGAGAAAACCGTTCCTTTAAAATTGCTAAGCCACCGCTCGATTTGGTCCTTTGAGATGTGATTCCTCCAAGCGGTCTCAACGGTCAACATAATTTGCTTGAACATTTCTTCTTCAGCGGGCAATCCACCATGATCAATGGCAAGCAAAGGAGAATGATCTGAAACAGGAATCCTATTCGGAATCACCAGTTTATTGCTCTGGTTTTTCATGTGAAATAAGCTGAGGCCTTTGGTCTACCATTTGTCCAATCAGTTTCTTGTAACTAAAGCGATTTTTTAAAACGTCCTATTGACGCATTAATGTAATCTTTGCTTGGTTCGATTGCGAGCCATTTGCGAAAAAGATTTTCCGCTGCTGCGCCGGTAGTGTTACTGCCAGCGAATGGGTCCATCACTAGGTCACCCGGCTCCGTGAGAAACCTAATGAAGAACTCCGGTAAACCAATTGGCATTCTGGCCGGGTGTGGCCTCAAATTGTGATCTCGGCAATAGTCAAGATAGCTAGATGAGGCTTGAGTATTCGCTAACGTGATGACGTTTGATGGAGTGTTATCGCCATTCGATTCTTCGTGCTTAAGCGTGACAACGTTTGAAGGGATTGCGCCTCCATTATTTGTTAAAAATGATTTTCTACCAATGTGATGCTCTGATGGCCGCCTACCGGCATTGTATTTTCCTGTTGCCAACAATTTTCGCATTGAGTCACTGTAATCCTTGAGAATTTTGCGATTATCTGCTTTGGGATTGGTAGTTGGCGACATCCACCAAAGATGTGTGTAAGAATCCTTCACACGGATCCGCTCAATATTTACCCATTGAACTGGACTTGGCAATTTTGCTGGGTTGTTCCAAATAAACTGCTGGCACAGATGGAATTTCCCTTCTTCGAGGAAGGCTAAAAGCGATTTCAGTGCAAGCGTTGACATTACAGGCTTATCCTTCTCCCAAGAGTTCCCAACTTCCATAACGATAGAACCCTTAGGCTTTAGATACACTCGAAAGACGTTTGCCAAACTTTTTAACCAGTTTGTGTAATCCTCGCCTTGTAAGTTGCCATATTTTTTCTTCCGGTTTAGTGGAAATGGCGGCGATGTAAAAATAAGGTCAACTTTTCCTCGATATTTTTTGGCTAGGGGGGAGATCAACACATCCTCAACGCGCCCTTGGAAGAAGATTCCATACTTCGTACGATAACCAATCTGCATAGCCTTTTCGCACTTATTCACTGAATGATTTATGGGTGGCATTCTTGCTTAACAGTCTGAAAGTTACTTGCACATGCAAATTAGGTCAAATGCTAATTGATTCCAGAAAACATCGTGTCCATCAACTGAATCCATGGGTAATTTTTGCTAAAACTCGCGCGCAAGGTCCCCAGTGATCAGACTCACGCACACGTCTTCGAGGAATTACAATCCAAATTACTCCTAGAATCTTGGATGGATAATCCGTGGGCGGCTAGCTCCTCTAAGTCGTCATTCGGGCTCCGCACCTCCCTCTAATATCAATCCTTTTGTTGTTGGAAATTGCTGATACCATAGCCCAAGCACACTCCTCAGGTGTTTTGCATATCTAAAATGTGCTCCTACGCCTGTGCGTAGTTCTGCTTCATAGATGAATTTGTCTGCGGTCGTTGTGTGTTCAAATGGATATTGTGTTCCTAGAAGTGACCAATAAATGTAAGCCGGATCGGCATTTTGTAAAAGCTTGAGGGCGCATTTTGTTGCGGATATGCCCACTTCTGCTTGCTCGATCAGTTTCGATCTTCTTTCAACAAACTGGTTCGTATCCGCAGATATTTGGTCGAGTGCAAAATAAAATCCTCTTGGAACCTGTGGGCAGTATTTACTGCCTGTTCGATGCCGGTTCAAATCTCTAATCTCCGCAAATCCTACTTCAGACCAGCCAAATCGAACACTCGTCCTTTGCAGACTATTTCCGACTGGAGCATAGCGGTTCGCGTGACAAGTTAGGTCCTTTTCAAAATCCTCTTGGCGTACACCTTCTGGCAACATGACAGAGAGAAATGGAGTTGCCGAAGCATCCCCATCTAACGGTGATTTCTTACGAGATCCTGTTTCATTCTGCGCGAGTTGGACGAGCTTATCGAACTCCAAAGAAATCAATTGCTGATTAGGGTCTGTGGGTCTCGCATGTTTCATCATGCGAGGCGCTGAAATCTCCAGTTCGTTTCGGATCATCTCCCCCAATTGTCGCGGCTCCGGCAATTTGTGGGAAAGCAGGTGCTGGCAAAGATTCACCCATCCCCTCGCGGACATTATCAGCATAACGTTCGTAGCCGAACTAACAGGCAGAAAATATCTTGCTCTGTCGAACGCGTAATTTCGCCTCATCCGCGCCACCTTTTTCTGCACGGTTTCGGATTTATCCTCCAGTAGTGATTGGGGGATGCCCGTTATGGATGGATTCTCACAGGCGAGCTCTTCCCATGTGTTCAGTGATGCTTGGTAAGCTTGGAAGCATTTATCCATCAATTTACGCCATTCCGGTGCTTTTTCAGGGGAAATACCGAGAGACTCAGGTGAAATGAGACCATCAATGGAAATTTTGATATATCGGGTGGATGATTCCTGACCTCCTGCCGTGGGACAGAGCGTCCAAATGTAATAAGCAAGCCAGATCGAAATCCCATCCATGAACATGGCGACAGGAACCATATCGGCAATCGATTGGTGGCCGTAGTCCACCATGCGAAAAATCGAATCCACCGACTTTTCGAGGTTGTTTGGATCGATCTTCGACAGGATCGAGTCCAAACCCTCGTTATTTCTCGAATAACGAGCTCCGCTGGCAGCGAGCAATTCGGGCGTGAGAGCGGGCCGCCTGGACTTTTTCGACGCTTCGCTTGGACAAATCGACACCTGCGTAACTTTCATGGCGTTATTATAAAGGCGAGTTTGTTCGGTTGCAAAACGTGGATTGACTGTTCTTAACCTGCTCCGGGTAGTGGTTTACGGGAGAGGAGTGACAAAGTTCACAATTCTTCATCTATTACCCTTTTTGTCTCCTGTTCTTTATCAATTGGGGTTTTGGTCAGGCTTTCGTAGGAATAGCGTGACTTCGTCATCTTCACCTGATAAAGCTTTTCTTCAATTTGAGTTTTTCTTGAACCGTAAACTTTAAGGTTCTCCCATCGTTTAGTCATATCGCATTTTTCAATTAGTTGACCCAAAAAGAAGGCATCTTCAATGGCAACATTTAATCCTTGACCCCCGTTTGGGGGGAATAGATGGGCTGCATCTCCGCACAAAAAAATATTCTCTCTGCAAAATACCTCTGCGATCCTGGCATGCATACGGTAAAAACGGAAGTCAGCTATATCCTCAAACACCAGTTTACCCGGGTACAACGCATTCGCCATTTCCGTGATTAACCTGTGACCTTCAGTCGTAGGCTGCATTCGCATACCGCCACTGACTTTATACCTAGTCTCCGAATACGGAACCAGCACGAGCCTATATTCTTTAGAAAAGAAGAAATGAACATAGCGCGGAGGGAGGTCGCAATCAACGCGACAATCACAAATAAACGCGGTCTCGTGATACGTCTCTCCCGGAAAATCTATGCCTGCGAGTCCCCTCACTGTACTTTTTCCACCATCGCAAGCGACCACCACATCCGCAGTGATATGTTCAAGCGCAGAACCGCCAATTTCAATGTCTGCGATCCAACGGCCATGCTGTTTTTGAAGATTCAAGAGTCGCTTGCCCCATTCTACACTCGCACCCTTTTTCTGAAGTGCTGCAACAAGCATTCCCTCTATCACTCCTTGATCTAAGGAAAGAGCATATGATCGTGAATGAGGATCATAGAACGAAACGGTTGTAGTGAGATTTCCATCTACAAACACTTTGTTTCCAAAAAGCGTAGTGGCCTGTTTTACGAGCTCGTCCTTGATGCCCAGATGCTTAAGAAGCTCCAAGAGTCTTGGTTGTAAACCCGTCGCTCTGCTTGGCCTTCGGCCGGGAGATTCCATTTCGACGACAATAAATCTCAACGGGGTCAACGCCAGACAGTTCGCCAATGTCAATCCAGCTGGACCACCGCCCACGATGAGAACGTCGCAGTTGCGATTTTTAAAGGATGTCACATGGAAGAGGGGTGTTGTTCAATTATTTCAACGCGGTTCTTGTCCGGGTCAAGCACAACCATCCGTCTCCCCCATGGGGAATCTTTAGGAGGTGCCAGAAACACTACGCCGCTTTGTTTTAGTGTGTTCGAAAGTTCGTTAAGATTTTCAATACAGAATCCAATTCGCACAACGTTTTCGGCTTGTTGAGTAACACCGGAAGGGTATATCTCAAAAACATAGGAGCCATTTTGTGAGCTGTAGTGTTCTGGGCCTTTCCCGTGACACTCCTTCTCAAAAGTGAGGCCCAACAGTTCGTAAAATTGAACGGAGAGTTCAGGGTGACTGCTCCGGATGGCAATGAGGTTTAATCTGGGAATGTGGTTGTTGTCGCGGTTTGTCATAGCAGTTTCACTACTTCAGGCAATTAAAATCGGCTTTAAATTAGAATTCACATTTGCTTTGGCCCGGCATTTGGCCGCCACATACTCAATAAAAGCTCCGGCAACATCATAACCTATAGCTTGTTCGAAACCCCTGAAACCCGGTCATAGTGTTTAAGACGTGACGATGCGTACAATTCTAGCACAGCCCTCGCAATTTCATCTGCGACTTTTTGCGCATCAAAGTTACTGTCATTTTCCAGAGCATCGAAGCCCGGATTAGAGTTGACCTCTAGTACAACTGCAGGAGACTCATTGCCTGGAAGGCATATATCTATACCAGAGTAACGCAGACCGAGAGCCCCATTGGCTCGTCGAGCAATTGTAATAATCTCTTGAGGAACTTCCGGTATAGGACAAAGAACCCCTTCATCCCCACGCACGGGGCTGTTAATTTCTAGAATATCCTGACCGGAATGTTTCGCCTTGATTTTCCCGTGTTTCTCATGCCGGCTCGATGATTTTTTGTAAACAACTATCGGCTTATCATTTAGAATTACGACACGGTATTCTGGACCTTCTACATATTCCTGAACCAAGCCGTAATGGCACACTGTCAAGATGTCCCTCGCACAAAGCATGATTTCGAAGAATGTTTTGCAAACGCTGACCATATAACCTCGGCTCTCTTGCCCGGGTTTAACAATCATTTTTAAATTCTTATCCGCTATCTTGGGAAAGCGTCGAAGAAGGTCATTCGGTAGCCTTTCAAAAAGCAGATGGGATTCTACATGTGTTTCGCGCTGACGGAACTCACTGGCAAAAAACGCAAAGCCATTTGGCACAACGATGTCCATTTCCTCTAAAACCTGATATGTTGCTAGTTTGTCGTGAGCCAACGATCTGGCAGTGGCACTATTTAGGGGGAGAGCGTCTGCAGTGAAGAATATTTGTCCGCCATTCCTAAAAGAAAGACGCCGCAGGTAGCCGTCCTTAGAGGGGGAATCCAACTTTACATTGAACTTTGCGAATGCGACCCGAGAACGCTTAAAGTCATCGGTAAACCACTCGCTCATCTTCGTTGCTCTAATGTACGACATAGATTTGCATCCAAAGTGCACTGAAATGGAGAAATCGCACAACACAAAATTTTTCCGTCCGCGTGGACGTTTTTCTCATAAAAGCCTCCTCACTCAATATTTGCTGGGTCTTTTAAGCTAACCAGGCCCAGTGCGTTTTGCCCATTACGATGATTGAACGCCTCATCGTGCAAACTATTTTGAAATCCGGCACGATTCCACAAATGCAGTAAATTTCTTGTTTTGGAAGATCTTCATTTTTTCCCAAATTGCTTTTGGAATTGGGCAGGAGAAAAACCCCCTCACCTCGGCTTTGAGACCCTCCGGCGAGGCAAACATGCCATCGCAGATGGCCGAGTGACTTTTTTCAACTCCGAGTCTGCCTCAATGACGTTGCCCAACCCAAGCCAGCCTTCGGCGGCGTTGAGGTGCATTACGTCATTCGGTTGGAGATCATCCATACTGAGTCCAGCCGAGAACTACCGCATTCCAAAGCCACTGTAAAGGTGACTTCTGCCATGGATTCCCTACCGTTCAAATCAATTTACGAAATTCTTCTTCCGTCAGCCCAGCTTGTTGAATAATAGCCCGAACCAGATTGCGGCCAAGGTCGCCACCATGCATCGGTACGCACGTTTCCAATTTTGTTACCGGGTGCCGCAAATATAAATGGCTGCCTTTTTGATTGTCTTCCTCAAATCCCGCTCGCTTCAATACCGCTACCACTTTTCGGGCGTTCAACGTCTGTAACCGGGTCATGCCTCGGCTGGCGTCCTGACTTGGATGTTGAAGGTAGATCGCCGTGGATGAGTCTTTTCGACCGGTACCGGGTCTCCGTGCGCAGCCAAACACTCGACAAACCCCTCAATGGCTTCTTTGGCCATCGCAATCACTTCTTCCAAGGTTTCGCCCTGGGTAAAACAGCCCGGCAACGCCGGCACATACGCCCAATAACCGCCTTCTTCGGCAGCTTCGATTTTTACCGTGTAAGTTCTGATTTCCATGTTTTCATCCTACCATGCCACTAATTTATCCGTCAAATGACGGCCTTGTCCTTTATCAAAGGTCCTACATACGGGGCTACATACATGGTATGTAGGGGCGCGAACCGCGCCGGCCACAATCTGTGGCTTCACTGACGCACGAGTTCCCCCAACGTGTCGTCGGCTACCGCGCGACTTCGCGCTTTTTCCTTACGGCTATCGGGTTCAGTTCCACCTAACCGGTGTCCCTCACCAAAAAACGCGAAGTCGCCCGGCGTCGGCTTATCAGCCTAGCCGACGACACGTTGGGGGGACGGGTTTGATGTCCTATCGGACAAACGAACGTAGGACGACTTCGCGTTGCGAGGTGGAAACGAATGCTTCGATCGAAGGAAAAAGCGCCGCGGTGCGACCGGCACCTGCCCTGCGACGGCACTTACTCACAGGTTCACGCGTAGCGCGACGACCAACCCGTGCTAAAATGGTTCCTTCGGGTTTCAGATTCAGCCGCCACTACCCCGTTGGCTCGCACCCAAGAGCGTTTGCCAATGGTCTGTCCAGACAGCCATTGAAACGCCGCTTCACCGGTGCGGCGTTTCTTTCAAAAGTTCCTACCACAACCGGGGAACTTTCGGTATGGCCGGGAGTGGCGGTTGAACCGGCGACCATGAACCACGACACCATCCAAATCGGTATGCGTGAGGGATGGGGACAACAGGTTCCCTTTGGGATTTCCCTGCCCGATCTCCGGCAACACATTTACGTCATCGGTAAAACGGGTTCGGGCAAAACAACCTTGCTTCGGAACATGATTATCCAACACATCGCGCTCGGTCACGGTGTCGGTTTGATTGACCCGCACGGCGACTTGGCCGAAGAATTGTTGAGCCACATCCCCCGTTGGCGTACCGACCATCTGGTCTATTTCAATCCGTCAGATTTGGAATTCCCCATTACCTTAAATTTGCTGGCGAACGTGCCGAGGGATGAGCGGCATCTGGTGGCGTCCGGAATTGTTGGCGCATTCAAAAGCATCTGGCCGGATTCGTGGGGGCCGAGAATGGAATACATCCTCTACAATGCCATTGCCGCGCTGCTCGATTGCCAGAACACTTCCCTGCTGGGTGTCAACCGGATGCTGACGGATCAAAATTACCGGTCCTGGGTAATCCGGCAAATCAAAGACCCGTTCATCAAAGAATTTTGGGAACATGAATTCGCCGGTTATGACGAGCGGTTTCGACGGGAAGCCATAGCGCCAATACAGAACAAGCTCGGACAGTTTTTGTTAAATCCTGTCGTTCGGAACATTCTCGGCCAAGTCAAATGCAAGGTGAACTTCCCATTCATAATGGACAACCAGCGGTTGTTTATCGCCAACCTCTCTAAAGGCAAAATTGGCCATGACAAGGCGAACTTGCTCGGCTCGTTGCTCACGACGCAGTTTCAACTTGCGGCGATGCGGCGGGCCGGCCAGCCAGAGGACGAACGCCGGGATTTTTATTTGTTCATTGACGAGTTCCAGAATTTCACCACGGACAGCTTCGCCACGATTTTGGCCGAGGCTAGAAAATATCGGTTGTGTCTGACACTATCGCATCAATACGTTGATCAGATCCAGCTCCCGATCCGGCAGGCGGTATTTGGTAACGTCGGCACGCTATTTTCATTTCGCGTTGGCAACAGCGATGCCGAGGTGTTGCAGAAAGAATTTTCCAATACATTCATCGCGCAACAGTTTGTGGATTTGGAACGGTTCAGTGTGTTCAGCAAGATTTTGGAGAACGGCACGAATACGCAGCCTTTTAAAGGCGTGACATTGCAGCCGGTAGATAACAGCATTGGCCGGGCAATGGCGCACGTTGCCAACTCGCGCCGAAGGTTTGCGCGAAACCGCGTAGAAGTGGAGACGACCCTTGAACGTTGGCAGCATCAAGACTCCGAATTTGAAAAGGGCGTGAACTTAGCGCCTATTTCCAGTTCCGGCAAGATTCCACGAAAGTGACAAAATCGTCATTCTGGAGAACTTTGATCTTTTCCCAAATCTCGCAAGGAATCGGCAACGAAAGGAACTGTGCAATGTCTCGGCGAAACCCTTCCACTTTGATAACAAGTTGGTTGTTCATAGCTGAATACACGCTGTTGACATGCTGTATTACCAGATTGACAAATACCTGTTCTGCGTCAGTGATTGGTTGCTTTGCCGTGTCCACCGAAGCGGCGCGGATGCGCGCCAACTTTTCATTGTTCAGGAATTCTTTCCAGATTTCGCGGTGGTTGGCAGTGATGGCAAGCAAGTTGGCAACTCTTCGGGCCTTTGTCTCTTCATGCATCGAAAATGCCGCGAACCACAATCCGCTGCCAACAAAGGTGCTTAAAAGATTAAATGAATTGTTGGCAAGCCAGCCCCAAATTCCCATACCGTCATTTTAGCATAGATTTTGTAAAGATATCGCTGAACAAGTGAAAACAACCTTTCTTTTGGGAAGCACACACGATCTGACAAAAGGTTACTTTTCTCGTGGCTTCGCTTCATCAATGATTGGACAATCTATTTCCACATCAACAGGTCCGTGGCCGGTGTCAACGGTTGTCCAAAAGGAAACGATGGGGTAAATATAATTTTGGCTGGTCAAATAACAAATTTCCGCTTTGGTGACGGTCATGCTCTGAAGCCTTTTCCAGTCAATTTCTCCAACATTCATTGGAATAAGTCCATGTCTGGCTTTGCCTCCACGTATCCAATTGGCAATCGTCTTCAAATCAGCCGTTGGAAAAGATTTGTAGCGCTCGATGTCCGGCCATTTTAGTGCGATTTTGGAGACGGCCTTGTGGCTTCCAAAGTAAATCCAACAATTACCGCCGCCGTCATTGCCGAGAAATGAGCCGCTATCCAGGGCGCGGCGAAAGAAAACCGACCGCTGAGGAATGTTGGTGACCAGAACAGAATTCAAATAAAACATCGTAAGTTCTGGCTCATAAAAACTGAATTCAGGCTCAATACGGTTCCCCTTTTTCTTGATGTCTGAAAGTTTCAGGCCAAGCTCCGGCAAGAGGTCTACCGTTAAACCAAGCAGTTCATTTTCACTGGGAACGCCGATGCTTACGTTTGTCATTCCTCCTTGAACAACGCTATCGTCAGCATAGTCAATCGTTCCCAAAATTGAATTGATTTGCAGACTTCGCGTTTTATCCGTGCTTACGAAATTTTCGACACCGGTGTCGCTTTTCGTTTGGTCATTTGCGGTCAATTTGGCAATGCTCAGCAAATTTGAAATGACGACGGGAGAAAATTTTGTGGGCAATATTCGATAAACCGACACAGTGCGCGGAAACACGTTCGTTTCCACTTTCCACTGCACAACAAGATTTGGGGAGGAAAATGGTTTCCCCATTTCATTGAGCGGCAGGCTTTCGGAAAAGCCCGCCGCACAAAGTACGCAAAGAAAAATGGCGACAAGTATTGTTCTCATTTTCACGGATAAACTTGTGTGCTGCTATAGGCCCAAGAGCCGCCAGGCGTGGAAGTGCTGTTCAGCGTATCGCTGATGCATGAACTATCGCCAGCGACGGCAAATTTCATTGTAATGGGATAATTGAATCTGGTTTGATGATAGGCATCGCTTGCGCTATTGACCCAAGCATCTTTAATTGTCATCGGCGCATTTGTGCCCCTTCCTTTCGTCATGTATTTTGCCCACAATTCCATAATATGGTCGTCAGTATAAACAGTCGAATCTGTTCCGAGAAGCAAATGCAAATTGCTGTTGTAGGGCTTGACGCCGAGACTTTGCATGTTCGACCAGTCGGTGTGGAAAAGGCTGTTGCACGCGGAAATAGCCATCCATTTTAGGCCGTTGGTCGCGGAACTGCCGAAATTCATTTCAGACATACGAATGTATTGCGCGCCGTGTCCGGCAGTGATCGGAAAATACATTTGCTTACAGCCGCCCACCGTGTAGTCCAGCCCACTGCCGTAAGTTCCATGCAGAAGCACCAATCCCAATTTAACACTATTGTATATGGTTCCTGAACCCCGAAGGTCGTTTATTGACAATTTGTCGTCCACTCTGGCGAACCCCCGCGACCAATTGCCCTTTTTCATCTGCTCGATAAAGTTATTGGCTTCTCTTTTATATTGCGGCAAAGGGTCATAGTCAAAAGTGGAATCGGCGACGGTGGTCTTGCCTTCCAACAAAACGTGCTGTGTCAAAACTCCATTCAAAGGTGGGCCAAGTTCAAACCAAGCGCCATTTGCCGAATAAGTTTGATATGCTACGCCATACACCCCAGCACGTCCCTTAACCGGGTTGACTGGCGGTCGTTTTGGTGCACGGCTGGTTTGCGCTGAAGCGCCGTTATAATCCTGGCTGGCCGCTCCGCTGCCCGCATCCATCGCAGCAAAGGATGTACGGCTTGTCATTTCAGAACTTCTCAAGCTCAGCATTTCCGATGGTGATGCTTCAAAAATTGTAAAGCCATTCGTGTCAAAGCCGGGCGGATAAAGAGCTAGCGGAACGGCAACCGTCCAATCTGTCGTTGGTGACGCCCACAATTCCGCAGAATCATCAAATGAACTTGAAATAATACTGCTTTCCTCGCTCGTTATCGAAAAAGAAGATCCGTTGGTTTGGACTGTGAACAAATAGGTGTAATTCCCAACCGGCAAATCAACACCACTGCCGTCTTTGCCGTCCCAGTTGAACAACATCGAAGTTCCGCTGCCAGTCGCAGTCCGAACAGTATTGCTATTCACGTCCTGAATTTGCAGAGTCCAATTCGCATTTGCGGTAAAACTCGCGGTGACTTGCTGTATTTGTCCATCTTCGGGCGTGAAAAATGGTTGTGAAAATGAAATGCGAGTAACCAAATTGTCAAAGATGACCGAAACATAAGGAGACACCCCGTATCCGATCCCAATGGTTGACGCGTTATGGGCGCCCGATGCTCCGGATTGGCAATAGGCTGTCCCAAACAAGGTGTGCGAACCGTTCGGCCATTCACAACTGTTGATGACGTATGTATCCGTGATGTAATTCGTCCCGCCGCTATCTGTCCAGTTCGTACTGGTGTCGGGTACGTTCATCTCCTGGCCGTCAACGTAGAGTTTGGTCGAAAGAAAATATTGAACGGAATTGGCGGTGACCGTCACCGTAATATCTCCAGAAGCATCAAATCCATTTGTCAGGGATGTAATGGAAACGGAAGGTGCTGACAAAGTGTTCGTCCCGGTCAGCGTCACTCGATAAAGGCGCATCGGCATTTTGCTCGGATGCAGAATCTCCGGATCAGTAAAATAATTTCCTGTGTCCAACCATAATGTATTTGTGCCTTGCGAAGGATAATTCTCATAAAGCGTATTCCATGTGATGCTTCCGGTATTCGTGTCTACAAGCGCATCAGCTTCGTCAATTTCATAAATTTCGTTTGTGTTGCTTGCCCAATGTAATTGCATGGCATTTTCAGCCGTGGCATTAACGCCCGTGAAATGCAGTGTGTTTTGGCAAAAGCCTTGTGAAATTGAGATGAGAACAGTTCCGACGAATAACCCGACCAGTTGTATTTTTTTCATGTGCCCTTTTCCTTGCGCCCCCGTCCCGCCAACTTACAGATAGCAGCCGAAGCCGCAGATTTTATTTTATGATCTACCTACATTCGTTTGAAACAACCTGAGCGATACGCCCATTCCCCCGAAATCGCAATCTAAGAATCGAACGAAGTATCGTGTGAAAATTGTCATGAGCAGCGCAAAATAAGCCGCATTGAATTTCCTGTAAAACCCAATTCCACCGCCTTGCTAGACATGATTCGGTATGTCCCGCTTGGCATTCACTAAAATATTGCGCGGCAGACGGACAATTCGTTCATCGGATCCACAACCGGCCGTCGGCGGCAGTTTCATGCGCGCTATATCCGTGATGTCTATGCCAATCACGGCGAAATCGCCATTATCGAGCTCCCAAATGTCAGGGCACCCGTCGCAACCGACGCTTTTCGCGTCGTTGACGTGTGGGTCTTGGCCAATGCGTTTTGCGAACATGGCTGATACATAACAACTGTGAAGTATGTTGTCAAACTTTTTTCGCGTAATTCTTGGTTGTGTCATCAGGTATAAAGCAGCGCGCCGTGTGCGCGCAGGTCATCAAACTTCTCTGTGAGGAGCGCGAGCGGCGTGGTATGTCCAAATACACACTGTCTGCACAATGTGGCCTTGCACAACAAACCATCAGCTACATGGAGCGCGGGCTTAGGCATCCCTCTTTTGAAACTGTGCTGCGCATCGCCGATGGAATCGGCGTCAACTTGGAAGATGTGCTCAAACAGGCGCGGAAGGCGGTGAAAATAAAAAAGAAATAGTTTCGCCGTGGTAAAATGGGCGGATGCTCCGACTCCCCCGTTTCAAACGCTCGCCGGAAATCCCGGCATTTCAATTAACCAACCGCGACCGGGAGATTCTTAAACACGTCCACCGGCACCATTTTTTACGCTCGGATCATCTGACGGCGTTGACCACTGGCAGCTCGCAGCAGATGTTGCGACGGTTGCAGCGGCTTTATCATCACGGCTACCTTGAGCGGCCACGGTGCCAGATTGACTACTTCCAAAGCGGCTCGCGCCGGATGGCCTACGGATTAGGAAATAAAGGGGCGGTATGGTTGAAACGTGAACTGCCACTTCCCTATCACCAGCTTGATTGGAAACGGAAAAATCACGTTGGCCGGTTGTTCCTTGAACACGCGCTTTTGGTTTCCGATATCATGGTGGTCGTTGAACTGGCGTGCCGTAATCAGCCCGGCGTCCGGTTGCTTTTGCCGGAGGAAAGCCGGTTGCGCCCGTTTCAGTGGAACGTGAATATCGGCACCAAATGCGGCGTTGTTCCTGACCGGGTTTTCGGTTTGGAATTCAACGGCAATCGCTGCTGGTATTGCCTAGAAGCCGACCGCGCCACCATGCCCATCACGCGCGGCGATTTGAGCCAGACCAGCTTTTACCGCAAGCTGCTCGCCTACGAAGCAACCTGGAAGCAGAGCATCCATCAAAACAAATTCGGCTGGCAACGGTTCCGGGTTCTCACCGTCACCACCAATTCAGAACGGGTGCTGGGCATGATTGCGGCGTGTCAGCGGTTGAAACACGGCCGGGGACTTTTCCTGTTCACTGATACCGGCACCGTGCAGACGCAGCCTGATTTCTTTACGCTTCGCTGGAAAACCTTTCGTGACGGCGAAACGACGGGTTTGCTGGATTGAAGTGTCAGCGGACGGGGAAAACCGGCTTTGACACACCCTCGTTTTTGGATTGGATTTTGTTCAACGTGAAAGACACTTCTTCAACATCTACGGAAAGGGTTAATTTGAATCGCGCTTCGGTTCTGGCGCGGTCTTTGGCGGTGACTTCAATTGTCAGATTATATTCTTTGAATTCTTCGGTGCCCAGCGGTGGCAAACAATACATGAAGTCGCCGCCTGAGTTGCCGCCTGGCGGAAAAGCGGCGATAATTTGGCTTTTGTTGCCTTGCCCGAATGGTTTCAGACTTCCTGCTGCAACGCTTAAAATTTCAAATCTTGCGGTTTGGCCTGCGTTAATCGAATTGGCTGCGGCATATTCGGACGAACATATTACAGGAAGTACCCCGCTATTTTCGGTGGTAATACCATCGTTGCCCCGGTTTCCTCGGTGAACCAATGGTGGTTCAATTTTCAAAAGTCTCACCGATACATTCTCTGCCCCTTTTGCCAAGTTTGGATTTTTAACCAAGATTTCAACAGCCTTTTTCCAATCATTGGAATTGTAAGTTCTGGTTTCTGTAATGATTTCGAGTGGGCTGGCTCCGTCTTTAACTGCCTGCAACTCGGCGATCAGTTTTTCATGTCGGCAGAATGGGAGCCAAAAAATTGCCCGAGCTGTCAACAGCAACGCAAGTATCCATGTCAACCTTGCCAAGCCGGGCTCTGAAAAAACCTGCCAGCTTGTTGAAGGAAAAACCTCCAATTCCTGTAAAAGCACCACCAGCCAGGCAATGATGGTTAGAACCCAAGTAATCTTATCGAAAACCTCCTTTGAACTGGAAATGGATTCCCACCAATAACAAAAGCAACGCCGGATTCGTGCGAGCATTTGCGGAAAGCATTAGCAAATGCGGCCAAGCTGTCAAATAAATGTGATGTTTCTGTTGGCGTTTGTCCACACCTCACAAACCGGGCATGGTATTATTTCCCATCAGATGCGGTTCGATTCCCGAGCCGCACTTTGAACCTCGAAAGGAGAATATCCCATGCCCAAGAAACCCTTCGTTGATTTCCGGGACATCCGTTCCCGGATAACCATGGAACAAGTGTTGCAGCATTACAACCTGCTCAACACCTTCAAACGCCGGAACAATAGCTTGTCCGGCCCTTGTCCGATCCACAAAGGCACCAATCCGACACAATTCCGCGTAGACACCGAAAAAAACATCTGGAACTGCTTCAGCGAGTGCAAGCACGGTGGCAATATCCTCGACTTTATCTGCCGGATGGAAAATCTCTCCATTCACGACGCGGCTATTCAAGCTTGTGAATGGTTCGGCATTCCCCTGGATAAAGCCAAAGGCGCAGATGACGAGCCGGAAAAAAAGGTGGCGGCACCAAAATCCGCCGTCAAATCCAAATCGACATCGGTACCCGAAGACAACAAGCCGAATCCACCGTTGAAATTCAAGTTGGACAAGTTGCAACGAGAACATCCGTATCTCACCCAGGAACGCGGATTGACACTGGAAACTATCATTGATTTCGGCCTCGGTTATTTCACCGGCGATAAAGGCATGATGGTTGGACACATCGTCATCCCCATTAACAACGTAAAGGGTGAAGTTGTTGCCTATGCTGGACGTTGGCCGGGCGTACCGCCCGACAAGGACACGCCGAAATACAAGCTCCCGCCGAACTTCAAGAAAATGCAGGAGTTGTTCAACATCGATCGGGCCATCAAGGAACCCGAGGACAAACCGCTGGTAATCGTTGAAGGTTTTTTCGATGTCATCAAATTGCACCAACACGGCTACCGCAAGGTAGTTGCAATCATGGGCAACACCCTATCGGCCGCGCAGGAGGAATTGATCCGGCAGCACACGGACAAGCAAAGTCACGTCATTGTCATGCTCGACGAAAACGAGGCTGGCAAGGAGGGGCGAGTCGACGTGGCAGCCCGGTTGTCACAGCATTGTTTTATCAAAACGTATACGTTTGACAAACCCGATGCCGAACCGGAACACCTGACGGCTGACGAGGTGGCGAATATTTTGGGGGGCGCATTGTGAGCACCAAACCGTGTCTGGCCAAATTTCGGCTGGGCCATATCGTGAGCACGCCCACTGCCCTTGAACAACTTACCCAAGACGACATCCTTCTGGGCATTCAAAGGCATCAGGCCGGTGACTGGGGTGATGTGGACGAGCACGACCGTCAGGAGAACGAATCATCCCTGTTACAGGGCTTTCGGCTTCTCTCAGTCTATCACTCCGCCGCCGGCGTCAAATTCTGGATCATCACCGAGGCCGATCGTTCGGTAACGACGGTGCTGCTTCCCGAAGATTACTAACTCAACAACCTCTCTCATGTCGAGGGAGGTTGCTTTTATCTTTCGCTGAAAAGTGCCGTCCGCGCTTCCAGCGAGAGTAACCCAACCAGAAGCAACCCGCGTCAACGGGTGGACGGCGAGAAGGAGAGTAACCATGTCTGCAAACACTGCAAGCATGACCAACATGTTGGACTTGCTTGGACGATTAAAAACGGAAATGCCGGAGCTTTGGGGGCAAGCCCAAGTCGTCGGCAAATGGGTGTGGCTGGAATTCAATGTCCCACCGCTCAAAGAAGTAAGGGGCAAATTGAAGGAACTTGGTTTCCATTGGAACGGTCCACGCAAATGCTGGCAACACCCATGTGGCGTTCCCTCTTTGCGTGCCGGCGGCGACCCGCGCTCCTACTACCATGTCAAGCCGGCCAACGAGCTTGAAATGAAGGACGCGCCGCCAGCGGCCAAGGAATACAAGGTGGTAACATTGCGGGAATGCCCACTCCCGGAAACCCTGCGGGTTTGCGAGACGCCCGATAACGCTGCGGATTACTGGCGGCTGCATATCACCACGAATCCGTACTTTAATCCGGAATGCGAATGCTTCGTGGTGTTGCTCTTGAACACACGGCGCCGGGTGAAGGGGCACCAGTTGGTGACCATCGGCACGATGGACACGATCTTGGTACATCCGCGCGAGGTGTTCCGGGTGGCTGTCATCAGCAGTGCGGCGGCGGTGATTCTCATGCACAACCACCCATCGAACGACCCTACCCCATCGGAAGCTGACATTAAAGTTACCCGCGATCTGATTCGCGCCGGACAGTTGATGAAAATTGAAGTTCTGGATCACGTCATTATGGGCAATCCGAACCGGTCATCCTTGCGGGAACTTGGGTATTTTTACTAGCTCCGGGTAATGCCGAGTGGTCGGGGTGATTCTTCAAAACATTGAGGAATCACCCCTTTTTCTTTTCCTCACTTAGCATTATCGAGATGCCATTCCTTGCGGTTCAACCTCACAAACAGAAAGGAAGCACTCTTGAGGATGTCTTCGGGAACGTGCGGCTTTGGCTGGCCGAATTTTGACGCACCGTAAGGCGATGGGCGTTCGTTTGAAATCATATACTACAGGTGCTGCTTCTGATTGGCCCGAGGATAACAGGATCAGAAGGCAATTCAACCCCTCATCAAATTTGACGCCTGCGGAACGAACCATTGCCGGGACGAAGATTGCCCGTTCATTTCGCAACATTTGGTTGGCCGGTCGGAACCTGTCCTATTGCCCCCTGAATACGGGCGGTCACATTGGATACACCCTCATTTATTTGAGCCTGGAGTTTGTCGCTTAGGGGAATATTTCCCGACGCATGAATCGGGATATAGTTCACCGCCACCGGTGCATGGATCAAGGCGCCGATGCTGAATTTGGTTTGAGCCTCGGTCCTGTATTCCAGAACTTTGTAGAGAATCTGCGTTTCGTCATCTTTG
>Ga0265338_10001445_pt1 | contig 38585 bp, 23 predicted proteins | sample 42126metaG_FD_193579 | JGI IMG/M metagenome (GOLD analysis project Ga0265338, IMG submission 193579) | Rhizosphere microbial communities from Carex aquatilis grown in University of Washington, Seatle, WA, United States - 4-21-26 metaG | ecosystem: Host-associated > Plants > Roots > Rhizosphere... | reverse complement strand
CCAATTCCGCCACTCGTTCCACTACCGGAATCTTCGCTTTGCCTTTCTTCATTGCTTCCAAAGACGAATCAACCAGAAAAAGATTTCTACAAAGCACGTCCAACATTCAACTCCCAACGTCCAACGGAAACTCGCACGGAGCAGTTCGATGTTGAGTCCCGCTTTGCGGGATTGAATGTTCGATGTTTCTTTTCAATCGTGTCACTTGCCACTCACCCGGGAGGGAACCTTTTGCAGGGGTCATGCCTCTCACGGGAAAGCATGACCGAAGAAAAACAGGATGTCTGGAAGGACCTTTCCATTGGATTGATGGCGTTTATGCTGACCCTCACCCTGCTGCGGTGGTTCGCTTGCTGAACGACAACGCGCGGCGGGTTCTCCTGCTTTTTGGGCTCGACCTCGGTTTTTTCCGGACCATTTCGAGGACGATGGACGAGAACGAGGACGAATCCATATTATCCATGGTTCGAACCCCTTCTTTCCAGCTTCCAGATTCTGCTCCTCAACTCCCCAGTTGTGGTGATAGCAAAACGTCCCGGGCGTGGTAGATTTAAACCCGTATCCAGCAGCAACCTATGAATCCAAGGCCAGCCTGTGTTCCCGCCCACAACCGATGGGGCCGGGTATGGACGACCGTGCTGCTCTTCCTGCTGCCAGCGGGACCAATGTTTTCCGCGACCTGGTATGTAGCCACGAACGGGTTGGATTCCAACCCCGGCGCGAGCAACAGCCCGTTTGCCACCATCATGAAGGCCCAATCCGGCGCAACGTCCGGCGACACGGTCTATCTGCGCGGCGGGACTTATTTCCTGAACAACACGAACATCACGGCCACCAACAGCTCCGGGCCATATCACATCGTCAACAACCTCACCAAAAGCGGCGTCAGCTACCTGGCGTATCCGGGGGAACTGCCGGTCTTTGATTTTTCCAATGTCCGGCCGGTGACGAACCGCGTGACGGCTTTTCTGGTGTCGGCGAGCGACTGTGTTTTCAAGGGGTTCGATGTGGTCGGCGTACAGGTGACGATTCCTGCGATTCATACGCAATCGGAATGCTTCCGCATCACGGGCAACCGGAATCGTTTCGAGCAACTCCGCATGCACGACGGCATGGGCATCGGCTGGTATCTGACTTCCGGCCAGAGCAATCTGGTGTTGAACTGCGATGCCTGGAACAATCGCGGCCTGGACAGCGGCTCGATCGGGAACATTGACGGCTTCGGTTGTCATCCCACTTCCACCAGTGGCAAAGGCAATGTCATCCGCGGTTGCCGCGCCTGGTTCAACAGCGATGACGGCTACGACTGCATCAATGCCTTTGCCGCGGTGACGTTTGACCATTGCTGGGCGTTTTACAACGGTTACTTCACGAACTTTGCCAGTTCCGGCGGTGACGCCAACGGGATCAAAGGCGGCGGCTACGGGCTGAACGGCACCAACAGCCCCGGCAAACCGCTGCCGGTCCCGGTTCCCCGGCATTTGATCCAGTTTTGCGTGGCCGTTCACAATCGCGCGAACGGCATTTATGCCAATCATCACACCGGCGGCAGCGACTGGTTCAACAACACATCGTATCGGAATGGCACCGATTACAACATGGTCTGCGCCCTGGACGACAACCTCACGGATGTTCCCGGCTATGGCCATGTGATGAAAAACAATCTTGGCTACAATGGCGGCACCGAGTTGAAAAACCTGGATCTGGTGCTGAGCGATGTGAGTTATAATTTTTTCACCCTGCCGGTAACCGTCGCGGCGAATGACTTTGTGACGCTGGATGAAAGCCTGTTGACGGCGCCACGCCGGGCGAGCGGCGACCTGCCTTACATTGCGTTCGCGCGGCTGACCAACACGAGCGACTGCATCGATGCGGGAACGAACCTTGGCTTCGCATTCTACGCCGCCGCGCCGGACCTGGGCGCGTTTGAATCCGGCCCGACGAATGCGCCGTCACCGACGCTGGCCTGGTCCGGCACGGACCTGGTCATCACCGCCAGCGGCTGGGCGAACACAACGAATTATCTCGTCGCCGCGGCCGACCTCCTCCTGCCGGCGGCGCAGTGGACAATCCTCGCGACGAACGTGTCCGATTTGTCCGGCGCCTGTGCCTTCACCAATTCCATCCCGGCAGATGTGTCACAGCAGTTCTATCGCATTGGGGTACCGTAGACGGGCTGCTATTGCAGAATCATTTTATTACTACGGGTTTTACCCTATTTGCTTTCGAATCAATCAGGCTGACACTTCTCCCAGGTCCCACAAAAAAGTCAAACAGTGTCAGCAATTCCTGCTGCCTTCACCGGAGTGACACGGAGTGTTTGATGAATCCGACTAGTATTGAACGTATGAAACGAAGCGCGCCAGCAGACTCAAATTTTGTGAAAACTCCGGGCACGTGTCTTGCTTTTCAAATGGCCGAACTGTTTTTGTCGTAATGAAAAGCCTTGTCGTACCGGTTTTTGTCTGGATGTTGTACACTTTCCCGCTGTACGCCGCAAACGAACGCATCAACCAGGAAGGACGCATCCTCGGCCCCCTGCCCGCCGTCACCAACGCCATCCTGTTCAACATCTCGAGCGCCGACGCCGTGGTGTCGGCGATGCAGATTTTTCCGGTGACCAACCCGTGGAACGAATGCGTCTCCAACCGGCCGGTGCTGGCGAATTCCGACGCGATGATTGCGCAAATCGTGATGGACCTGAATACGAACCGGGCCGTGCTGACGCCCGAATTCGAGATGAATTTCATCCTGGTGCCGGACAACCAGCCGCGGAAACAGATTGCGTTCTTCAATTACCCGGACGAGTCGGACCTGGACGGCGGGACGGGTACGAACGGGATGTATCCCATTCCCACGAGCCTGCCCATCGAAACCTGGCCGGCAGGGACCACCAACACGCTCCTGCAATGGCAGACGAACAATGACGACAGCGACCGGCACGCCATCATGGTGGCACCCGGCGGCGGCTTCTTCTGGGAAACGTGGCTGACGGCCCTGGTGGGCGCCAACTGGGAGGCGTCCAACGGCTCGAAATTCAACCTGAACACGAACGGACTGCGGCCGGATGGCTGGACCTCGGGCGACGCGGCCGGTTTCCCGATGTTCCCTGCGCTGGTCCGATACGATGAAGCCGAGCGCGGCATACTGGAGCACGCCTGCCGCATCGTGGTGAAACGGTCGCGCAAGGCCCATATTTATCCCGCCACCCATGACGCGAGCACCCTGACCGGCACAAATTATCCCGCGATGGGCCAGCGATTGCGGCTGAAAGCCGGCTTCGCCATCCCGGCCGGCTGGACGAAGGAGGAAAAAGCGGTGCTACTGGGAATGAAGAAATACGGCGCGATGGTAGCTGACAACGGCAATTTCTTTTCGATTTCGGTGACGCCAGACGACCGCTGGCCACCGGGGTGTTTCAATCATTTGACCAGCATCAGCGCCACAAATTTCGAGGTCATCCAGACCACCGCGGTAAACGGCGGCCCGCGGTCACCGGGCACACCGGTGGCGAATGCCGGACCGGACCAGACGGTGATGTTCGGACAAACGGCCACGTTACCAGGCTTCGTAAACTTTACGAACCCGGCACCGGTGATTCAATGGACGCGGTATTCCGGCCCGGGCACGGTGACGTTTGGCAACGCGGCGCAGACGAACACAACGGCGACGTTCGGTGCACCGGGCGTTTACACGCTGGAATTGAGCGCTGACGACGGTGTCCATGCCGTGGCCTACGACGCGGTGGTGGTTACCGTGTTGAATGGCATCAACCTGTCGGTTGCGCGCTCGGGCACGAACACGGACCTGAGCTGGATGGGCGGCACGCCGCCATTTGTGGTGGAACGGGCGGACACGGTGCCGGGCGGCCCATGGAGCGGCATCGTGACGACGAGCCTGCAGAATGCGAGCATACCGATGACCAATGGGGCGGGATATTTCCGGGTACGAGGACAGTAAAACGAATCAATTCCGCCAGGATAAACATGGCGCGACGAAGCCGCAACCCCAGGCGCAGGAGCCTTAACGCAGAGAACCAGAGACCGCGGAGAAATTTTCGGAGTGCGGCGAGAAACGAAGCGCCACGCCGCGTTTGCCGAGCTATTCGGTGTCCCAAAGCGGTGTCGCCGCTCCGCTCTGCCACCGCAGTCCAAAATCTTCAGACTCTGCAAATCTCTGCGTTCTTCGCGCTTCTGCGCTAAAATCGGCTTTGCCTGTTCTGCGCCTTATTGCGTCAACGAGCTTATCATCCGTTTCCAGCGTGCAATTCCTGTAAAAATGCGGCGGGATTGGCTTCGCGTCTTTTTTTGATTCGATTAAGAAGCAAAACTGCGGCAGGTTACGGGTTCTGAAAACGCCCGGAACATCCAATCCTGCGTCCGACGACGATCGGTATCCCACCGGGGAGCTGGTCCGCCGGCTCCTGGCGCTGGCCTGGCGGTTTCGCGCGGATTGCCTGTGGTCGTTGGTCCTGAGCATGGTGCTGCTCCTCCTCGGCATTGCCGGCCTCAAACTGCTGGGCGTGGTGATTGACGTCATCCGGTACACGCTCGACCCGTCGCTGCCCGCTCCGGTGTATCCGTTCGGCTGGAATCCACCGGCGGGCTGGTCGGCGTTGCAAGTAGTCACAGCCCTGGCGCTGGCGATCGTGGCGCAGGCGGTGTTGCGCGCGGCGCTCACCTACGCCTACAACATGATCACCGCGCGCCTGACGCAGGGCGAAATCGTGCCGGAACTACGCGCACAACTTTACGCCAAATTGCAGCGGCTGAGCTTCAGTTTCTTCGACGTTCACGGTTCCAACTCGATCTTCAACCGGGTGACGGGCGACGTGCAAAACACGCGGCTGTTTGTGGACGGCGTGTTGTTGCAGGGGGTGACCATGCTCCTGACGCTGGCGTCCTACGCGTTCTTCATGTGGCGCATCCAGCCGTCGCTGACGGTGGCGTGCCTGTGCGTGTCGGTGCCGTTGTGGGGGCTGACGCATTTTTATTCGGCGCGGCTGCGTCCAGGCTACCTGCTCAACCGTGAGTTGACGGATAACATGATTTTGTTGTTCAGCGAGAGCGTGCGCGGGATGCAGACGGTCAAGGGCTTCGCCGCGGAAGCGCACCAGGTCCGGCGGTTCGAGGAAGCCAACGCCTCGGTGTCGTCACAGCAGCGGAAAATCTTCTGGAATTTGTCCCTGTTCACACCGGGCACGCAGATGTTGTCGCAATTGAGCCTGGTGATCCTGTTCGCCTATGGCGGGTGGCTTTATGTGCAGGGACGGATTCCCCTGGGCAGCGGGCTGGTGGTGTTCGCGGGTCTGCTCCAGCAATTCACGGGACAGGTGGCAACCATCTCGACCATCGCCAACTCGGTGCAGCAGAGTCTGGCGGCGGCGCGGCGGGTGTTCGAGGTGCTGGATACGCCGGTGGAGGTGCAGAGCCGCCCGAATGCCGTCAAACCGGCGCGGCTCACCGGCCGGATGCTGTTTGAGAACGTGTCGTTCGGTTATCACCCGGACCAACCGGTGCTGACGGACGTGTCGTTCGAGGCCAAACCCGGGCAAGTCATCGGCATTTTCGGGATGACGGGCACGGGTAAAAGTTCGTTGCTGGGGTTGATTCCACGGTTTTACGATCCGTTCGCCGGCCGGATTTTGGCGGACGGAAAGGATTTGCGGGAACTGGACCTGGACGCGTACCGGCGGCAGATCGGGATCGTGTACCAGGAAAGTTTTTTATTCTCGAACACCGTGTCGGCGAACATCGCGTTCGGGCATCCGCACGCCACCATGGAACAGATCGAACGCGCGGCACGGATTGCGTCGGCGCACGACTTCATCACGGCGCTGCCGCAAGGGTACGAGACCGTGCTGGGCGAATCAGGCGTGGATTTATCGGGCGGCCAGCGTCAGCGGCTGGCGCTGGCGCGGGCCTTGTTGCTGCAACCGCCGGTCCTCATCCTGGACGACCCGACGGCATCGGTCGACGCGCGGACGGAGAACGAGATTGTGTCGGCGTTGCGCGAGGCGATGGCGGGGCGGACGACGTTTGTGGTGTCGGGCCGGCTGAGTTTGTTGCGGCGGGCGGATTTGATCCTCGTGCTGGCGGACGGGCGGCTGACGCAATCGGGCACGCACGCGGAGCTGGTGCATCGGCCGGGGCCGTATCACGAGACGGCGCTGTTGCAGATCATGGATTTGGGGGGGATGCCAGTGGAAACATCCAACATTCAACATTCAACATCGAACGCCGAATTACCGGGCGGTCAAAGATGAGCGCGACACCGAACATCAAGCCGTCAGCCGGCGACATCGCCAGAGGCGACCTGTCGGCGCGGGAAGCGATCACGTATTACAACCCGATGGAGGAGCGCGAGGCGGACAAGGCGCCGTTGCAAATGATGCTGATCCGCCGGATTTTCAGTTACACCAGGCCGTACGCGGCCAAACGGAACTGGCTGTTCGTCCTGACGTTCACCCGCGGCCTGCAATTGCCGGCGCTGGCCTGGCTGATTGGTCGCACCATCAACGGGCCGATTGCCGGCCGCGACCTGCCCGGGATTTACTGGTATGCCACGGCGTATTTCGCCCTCGCGCTGGCCACGGTGGTGTGCTTCCACTTCCGCCAGCGGTTCGCGCTCGAACTGGGCGAGGCGGTGGTGCACGACATGCGGTCGGATCTGTTCCGCAAACTGATGACGATGCCCATGTCGTTCTATAACCAGACAAAATTCGGCCGCATCATCAGCCGGATGACGTCGGACATCGACAGCGTGCGCGCCGGCGTGCAGGATGTGGCGTTCGTGCTGGTGGTGCAGGGATTGCAGATGACGACCTCGGCGGTGCTGATGGCGTGGTACGACTGGAAACTGTTCTCGCTGATGGTCGTCATGGCGCCGATCATCTGGATATTGAACGAGAACTACCGGCAGGAGATGAGCCGGCGGCTGCGCAAGGTGCAGGAATCCTGGAGCCGCGTGTCTTCCACCCTCGCCGAATCGGTGAGCGGCATCCGGGTGACGCAGGCATTCGTGCGGCACGAGGTGAACTCGGGTTTCTTCCGGAAATTGATTGACGTGCACGGCGAGAACAACGTGGGCGTGGCCCAGGCCTCGGCGGTATTCGTCCCGTTATTGCAGTTAAAAAGCCAGCTGTTTCTCGGGGCGATGGCCTTGCTGGGGGCATTCGGGGCCTTGCGCTGGCACGGCTGGCTGCACATGGAGGTGGGCGACCTGGTGATGTTCTTCTTCCTGGCCAACCTGTTTTTTGACCCGGTGCAGACCATCGGGAACCAGTTGAACCAGGCTTTCATGGCCATGGCCGGTGGCGAGCGGCTGTTCCGGATGCTGGATCAGAAACCGGAATGGGTGGATGTGGCGAACGCAAAACCGTTGCCAGCCATCCGGGGCCGCGTGGAATTCCAGGCAGTGCATTTTGAGTATAAGCCGGGCCGGCCGGTGTTGAGCGACATTTCCTTCACCGCCGAGCCGGGGCAGTCGGTAGCGCTGGTCGGGCATACCGGCAGCGGGAAAACGACACTGGTGGGATTGCTCCAGAAATTTTATCTGCCGGCCGGCGGACGCGTGCTGGTGGATGGCGTGGATTTGAACACCGTCACCAGCAATTCGCTGCGGTCGCAGATGGGGAGTGTCCAACAGAATAATTTCCTGTTCTCGGGCACGGTGCTGGACAACATCCGGTTCGCCCGGCCGGCGGCGACGGAGACCGACGTGCGGGCGACGCTGGCGGCCTTGGATTGTCTCGACCTGCTGGATGGGCTGGCGCAGGGATTGCAGACGCAGGTAGCGGAACGCGGGGCGGCGCTGTCGTTCGGCCAGCGGCAACTGGTATGTTTTGCGCGCGCGATGCTGGCGGACCCGCGCATTGTGGTATTGGACGAGGCAACCAGCGCGATTGACACTGTCACCGAGGCGCGACTGCAGCGGGCACTGGAAATTTTACTGCGCGGGCGGACGGCCTTCGTCGTGGCGCACCGGCTGAGCACCATCCGCCGGGCGGACCTGGTGCTGGTGCTGGACCAGGGACGGATTGTCGAGCGCGGCACGCATGGGAGCCTGTTGCGGCAGGGCGGCGTTTACGCGCGACTGCACGAGGAATTTGTAGGCGCCGGACCGAACGAGTGATCCGACTTCGCCCAGGCTTCGGCGCGGCAGGCTGGCAACCATTTTGATTGCATTGTTTGGCCAACGCACGGAGGGTGTGCTTGGGAACACCGAACATGCGGGAATTCATTTACCAGGTGGATGCGGAAGACCTGATTACCTTTGTAGACGCAAACTGGGTGGCGTTCGCGGCGGAGAACGGTCTGCCGGCACTGACAGCGGAAGCGGTCACAGGCAAATTGTTGTGGGATTACCTCTCGAATTCAACGTCGCTGCAGTTCTACAAAATCTTCATGGCGGAGGTACGGGAAACGGGCCGGGGCATCACGGTCCCCTTTCGCTGCGACGGACCGGAATGCCGGCGGTTCATGAAACTGTTCATTCTGCCGCTGGCCGACAGCGCGCTGGAATTTCGCAGCCTGTTGGTCCGGGAGGAGGCGCGGCCGAAAGTAAATCTGCTCAACCCGGGCTATCCGCGAACGGAAGAGTTTGTCACCGTGTGTGCCTGGTGCAAGAAGGTCAAGGCTTCCGACTGGATGGAAGCCGAAGAGGCCGTGCATCAGTTGCAGTTCTTCGACCGGTCGCAACTGCCACAAATCACCCATGGCATTTGTGAGGGTTGCATCCGTGCACTACGGCTGATCGCCGAGCGCGCCTGAAGCCGCCCCTACGGCGCCGATTCCAATAACCCGACCAGTTCCCGCGGATGCGACCGCTGCACGTTGTGGTCGCCTTCCATGATGATGGTGGTCCAACCCCGGGCCCTGGCGCGCTGATAGAACGGATAAAATTCGTCCTGCTCCGGTGTTTTGCCTTTTTCCACGGTAAGGATGTAGGTGGTTGGCAATTGTGCCGCCACCGCCTGGTTGGTCAACCCGATGGGTTCACTGAAAGTTTTGGCCGGATGCGGCACATCGTGCGGCGGCGGCGGCGTGTTGGTCATCCAGGTCGGGATGACAAAACCGTTGGTGATGGGCCGGTCAATGCCGGTGTGATTACGGATGGCATTGGCGCATTCGCCGTTGTTGGGCACAAAGGCGTCGAGATAGACCAGGCGTTTGATGCGGTCAGGCACGCGGTCCGCCACGCCGGTGATGACCATGCCACCGTAGCTGTGCCCCATCAATACCACATCATGCAAGTCCTCCCAAAGAATCACGTTCACAATGTCCTGGATGTGCGTGTCGAGGTCGATGTTGGTGCTGGCGAGATGGGAACGCTCGCCCTGCCCGGTCAACGTGGGGCGATAGACCTTGTGCCCGTCGGCGGTAAGCAACTGGTCCACCTGTTTCCAATCCCAGCCGCCGCCCCAGGCGCCATGTACGATGACATAAGTGAATTTTGGGTTGGCGGCGGCTGGAGGTCGGATGGTGTCGGCGGCACGCGCCGCGAACGGTCCAAAGCAGGCAAGGACCAGGCACAAAAAGAATGATTTGATCATGTGGTTTGGCAGTTGCCGGCAAATTTAATCGCGGCGGTTCCCGTCGTAAAGCAACGAAACCAACTGGGAACACAACCATTCCAGCCGGGTCGTGGAGCACGACCCGACCCGGAACCGGCTGCACCAATCGTCAGCGATGCCAATTGCCGCGCATGCCACCACGGGCATGGCCGCCCCAATGACTGCCACCAAATCCAAAGGAAAAGGACACCGACGGATAACATCCGCTATAGTAATAGGACGGGCGGTAATACGGAGAATAATAGCCGCTATAATACGGACGATACGCGTAGGCGTAATAGTTGTACGTTTGCGTGTCCGGAACCACATAAACCGTCGACGCCGGAACAGCGGCCGGGGCCGGCTGGACATACGTCACTGAGGGCGACGCAACAACGGTTGCAGTCGCCGTATCACTGGCGGCGGCATAAGCCGGTGGCGGCGTGGCGGCCTGGCCCGCGCGCGGTTGGGTCAACATGGTATTGATGACGGTGTCGGAAACACCCTGTTGCTTCAGGTAAACGATCTGGTTGGCGTCCAGACCATAGCTGTTACCGGAATTCTGGATGTAACTGACGATGGTGCCCTCGCTGACGTTCGCCTGGGAAAGCTGGATAATTTGCGAGACGCCGTAGGACAATTGGACCGGAGTGGTTTGGGCGGCACTGGTGGCGGAAGCTTGTGCCGAAACGTTACGCGCTGCCAGAGCAAGCACAGCGGTGATGGTCAGGGCCAGGAACAGGCTTGAAGCGGTTCGTGTTTTCATAAGTCACCGTTTAGTTACTTGCAACTTTGCCCAAATCCGCCGGATTGTCAAATGAGAGAAATGTCATTTTGGATCAAGGCCCGCGGCGCTGAAAGCCCCGCAGGGAACGTCGAATACCGATTCGGCACGTGCCAACCGGCGACATGCCGATTCGGAGATCGACGCTCCGGTCGTTCTGTCATCCGTCATTCACATGGCAGGCAAACCCGTTTTATGGCGAGACGACGCGGTAGAAACGCAGGCGATAGTTGGTAGCCGTGCGGTCAGTAAACGTAAGCGAACTGTTGATGGCATTGTAATTGGTCAGGTCGGTCCACCCGACCGGGTTTGCCAGGTTGGTAGCGGCCTGGAGGCGGTAACCGAAATTGGTCTGGAAGGCCAACGTCAGGACAAAACCGTTCGTACGCCAGGTCAACGGCCCGGCAAACTGGGCCGAAGGCGCGGGTTGGTTGGTGGCCAGCACATCGGCGCCGAATTCGCTGGTATCTCCCGCGACCGCCGTGGCGGTGGCGGTGAAGTATTGGCCGGAATAATTGCCGGCGGTATTGGTGAGCGCGAACGGGGCGTTGCCGGAACCATCCGTGGTCACACTCACGGTGCCGACGTAGAACTGGCCTTCGCCGTAGCCGGTGGGATCAGCGGCGAGATTGCGATAGACATCAATGAAGAAAGTATGGCCGGCCAGACTGTTGAGTTTGCCCAGAACAATCGTGCTCGCGGCCGAACCGAAGGCGTTGGTGATGACGGGGAAATTTTGCAGGTCATTCGGGCCAAGATCGGTGTCGCCGAGGTCGTTGGCGGTCACGCCGGGATAAGCATCGTTACCGGCCGCCAGATCGATACCCAGGCCGCCGTTGCCGAAGATGGAATTCCCGCGGATGGCATTGTTGACGCTGTCGGTGTTCAACACCCACACGCCGGCGCCGCCGGAAAAGGCAATGACATTGCCCGCGCCAGCGCCGGTGCCACCGATGACATTATTGGTCGCGCCGAGCTGCAACAGCACATTCGCAGTCCCGTTGCCGAGCGCGTTGGTCCCAGTAGAGTCGGCCCCGATGATATTGCCCTGAACCAGATTGCCGGACGTGCCGGCGTCGGAAATATAAACACCATACCCAAAAAAGCCGGAAATGACATTGCCCGCTCCAACCGCCGTGCCACCGATGCTATTCTGGTTCGCGCCGGCGAAAATGATGACGCCCGCGAACGCGCTGCCCACGGCTCGGGTGCCATCCGGGGTCACGCCGATGTAATTGCCCTCGATTAGGTTGCCGCTGGTGGCCGGGGCGGCAAGGTAAACGCCATAGTAGTTGCCGGAAATGACGTTGCGCGCGCCGGCGACGGTGCCGCCGATAACATTCCCGGGAGTGCCGTATGGCAAGTAGACGCCGGCAAGGGTGTTGGGGACGGCATTCGTGCCGGTGATGTCGGAGCCAATGTAATTTCCTTCGATCAGGTTGCCACTCGTGGTGGCGCCATTAAAGAAGACTCCGGCCGGAGCGTTGCCGGAAATGAGGTTACGTGCGCCGGCGACCGTTCCACCGATGGTGTTGCCGGTTGCACCGCTGTCCAAAAGCACGCCGCCATAGCCAGTACCATTGCCGATGCCATTGGTACCGGCGGCATCCAGGCCGATGAGATTGCCCTGGACAAAATTCCCGGTGGCAACGGGGTTGCCGATGGCCAGGCCATACTCGCCATTGCCGGAAAGAACATTGCCCGCGCCGGGGACAGTGCCGCCAATGATATTTTGCGTACCGCCGAAGAGGGCAATGCCGCTCCTCTGGTTGGCGAGGGCGACCTCGCCACCGGCGTTCAAGCCGAGGTAATTTCCCAGAATGACATTGCCCGTCGTGTTCGTCAGGTAGACGCCGTATTCGGTGTTGCCGGAAAGCAGGTTTCGTCCCGATGAGTTTGTGCTGCCAATGACGTTGTTGGCCGCACCGTTGCCGATGAGGACACCGCTGGTTCCGTTGGCGAGGGCGTTGCTGCCGCTGGCGCTGGTGCCGATGTAATTGCCGAGCACGACGTTGCCGGTCGTGTTCGAGTCGGTGATGAAAACGCCGTATTGCGTGTTGCCGGAAAGAACATTCCGCGCCAGTACATTGGTACCACCAATGACGTTCCAGCTCGCGCCGCCGGCAATGAGAATTCCCTGAAATGCATTCGGCGCGGGATTGTTGCCCGTGACATCCACGCCCAGCCAGCAGCCGGCAACGGTGTTGTTTGTTGCGTCGGCATAAAGCAGGGTGATGCCATTCCAGTTGAAGCCCGAAAATGAAATGTTTTTGATCTGGTTGCTCGACGAATAGATCAGAAAGGTGTCCGAGGTGAAGGTTTCAGGGATGATTTGCGAGGCGTCCACAATGATGAGCGGCTGGCTCGTAAAGCCGGGCTGCGTGGAGCCGTCAATTATCATGCCGTTGGCAACCAGTGGTGGCAGGTGGCCGGACAGATGAATGTTAAAGACTCCGTTGCTGTGACCGAGATCGCTCGTCGGAATGGCGAAGCGGACCGTGGTGCCGGGATGGTCGGTCGCATAATAAATCGCCGCCCGCAAACTGCCGGGGCCGAAATCAGCGGTGTTGGTGACGACGTTCGTGAGCGACACGAGGGGCGGGCCGTAAAGATACGCCAACGCCGCGCGGTCGCCGGGACTCAGACAATAATTGCCCATGCGGTATTGGTAGCGCGGAAAATTGGGCAGCTTGGGCTGTTGCGTGGGTGTGACGCCGGGGTTGGTCGAGTCAAAATCCCAGCCCAAATGCATCACCGATTCGAAGTCGTAAGGACCGTTGGTCACGCTGGTCGGGTCAATCGTAAACCAGACGATGTTGGTCGCCTCGCTGGCGATGTTATTCGTCAGCACCAGGATGAAATTGGTCTGATCGCGCCGGATATTTTCGTGGGTGAAGCCGAAGGAGTGGCCCATTTCGTGGCAAACCTGCGCCCGGCTGAGGCTGGCCACGGAAACCACCTGCGGATTGGTGCTGCTGGAGACGTTGTCAAATCCGTTGGTATTGTAGGTGAACAGAACCCAGTGATTCTGGTTCGTATGCGGAATGAACTTCACGTTGGCGGCCAACTCCCATTCGCGCAGGCCGGCAAGGTAGGTATTGGATTGCGCGGTGGTAAGGCTGTTGGTGATTTCATAAGGCACAATCCCGTTCGTCCAGGGGACGGTCGAAGGCGAAGTGCCGGCGTAGAAATTTCCGGCCGGCGACCGGGACGCGGACAGCATCCCCACCACCCAAAGCAGCGAAAGCAACAAAGGGTGCCGCCTCGGGGACGGGGCACGACGACGGACGGTGGCACCGGGTTGAATCACCACCCTTTAGTTATAAACGGCGCGAATCCTTTTCGCAAGCAAAGGTTATGGTCAAAAACAGCCTAGGCAAACGCCTTGGGCGTGACGGCCGGCGAGCCGACGAGGCGTTCGTAATCGAGGATGACCTGGATGACCTCCGCCGGGTCGTCGGTGATTTTGAACAGGTCGAGGTCGTCGGCGTCGATGTACTTGTGCCGTTCCTGCATTTCAGTCTTCAGCCAATGCACCAGCCCCTTCCAATACTCGCTGCCGAACAGGACGAGCGGGAATTGCGGGATGCGCCCGGTCTGGACGAGGGTCATGATCTCGAAGAATTCGTCGAGCGTGCCGAACCCGCCGGGCATGTAGACGAAGCCGAGGCTGTACTTGGCAAAGCAGACCTTGCGCGCGAAAAAATAATGGAAGTGCAGCGGGATGTTGGCAAAGCGGTTGCCGGCCTGCTCGTGAGGCAATTCAATGTTGAGGCCCACGGATTTACCGCCCGCCTTCGCCGCGCCCTTGTTGGCAGCCTCCATGATGCCCGGCCCGCCGCCGGTGATGACGGCCAGGTTGTGCTTCGCCAGGCCCTTGGCAATATCGTTGGCGGCGCGATAATACTTGTCGCCGGATTTCGTCCGCGCCGATCCGAAAATGGTCACGGCGGGCCCGACCTCGGACAGCGTCATGAAGGAATCCACGAACTCAGACATGATGCGAAAGATACGCCAGGGATCTTCGCGCATGCGGAAGGAGGTGTCGCTCATGGCCGGAGCATAGTCGCGGCGGGCAGCCGAGACAAGCGCGGGAGCATTTGTCGTCGGGGCACCGAGAACACGGAGTGAGATAAAATTGACCCTTTCCCTTCTCAATGCCCTGCTCTCCCCTCCCGCCAGACGGAGAAAGGGCCGGGGGAGGGCTCACCTCCCTGCTGAAATTGGATCTGGCGCGCCCGGCGTCTTGGGAGTCAAATAAAACAGGCCGGGGAATCGAAATCCCCCGGCCCGTTGTTGTCGGTTCCTCAAGAGCAACCGAGGCTCTCACCGCAATTCAGGCATTTGTAGCACGCACCGTTGCGCACGGCCACGTGGCCGCAACTCGGACACGTAGGCGCATCCTGCTGGAAATGCGCCACGGAGTCGCTCAAAGTTTTGACGGTGCGCGCCGGACCGGGGCGGCGACCGTTGCCGTTGCCGGGTTCCTTCGCGTCAATGACATCACTGTCCTCGGCCAGCGCCAGCTCACGCACCGGCCGGTTCACCCTTTTTTTTTCCTCTTCGAGCAGACCGGGCATGGCGAGTTCCGGTTGGTTGCGCACGGAGGGAAGGTTTTCACGATAGCCCGGGATGAATTGCAACGCCATCCAGCGGAACACATAATCCGTGATGGACGCCGCATTGCGGATTTCCGGGTTCTTGGTGAAACCGCTGGGCTCAAAACGCTGGTGGGCAAATTTGCGGACGAGCGCCTCGAGCGGGACGCCGTATTGCAGCGCCATGCTGGTAAGCGTGCCAATGGCATCCATCAAACCGCCGATGGTCGAGCCTTCCTTGGCCATGGTGATGAACAATTCGCCCGGCTGGTTGTCCTCAAACAGGCCGACGGTGAGGTAGCCCTCGTGGCCGGCGATATCGAATTTGTGCGTGACGGCCGTGCGCGTGTCGGTGAGACGGCGGCGCAAGGGTTTGCCGGACTCGGCGCGCAGGGAAATAACTTCAGCTTCCAGCTCCTTGATCCGGCCTTCCAGCGCGGAAATGCCGGTGCCGGCCTTGTCACCGCCATCATTGGTTTTCTTGGTGTTGAGCGGCTGCGACCGCTTCGACCCGTCGCGGTAAATCGCTACGCACTTCAACCCCATCTTCCACGCCTGGACATACGTGTCACGGATCTCCTCCACGGTGCATTCCTTCGGCATGTTGACGGTCTTGGAAATGGCGCCGCTGATGAACGGCTGAGCGGCAGCCATCATCTTCAAATGGGCGAGGTAATGAATGCTGCGTTTGCCCCGATACGCCTTGAACGCGCAGTCGAACACCGGCAAATGCTCCGGCTTGAGGCCGCTTTGGATGTTTTTGCCGTTCTCCTCCACGTCCTCGATGGTGTCAAATTTTTCAATGTGGGCGATGATGGCTTCGTTTTCCTTCGGCTTGTAACCGAGCCGGCGCAACGCATCGGGCACGCCCCGATTAACAATTTTTAACATGCCGCCGCCGGCCAGCAGCTTGTATTTGACCAGCGCGATGTCGGGCTCGACCCCGGTCGTATCGCAGTCCATCAGGAATGCGATGGTGCCGGTGGGGGCGAGGACGGTGACCTGGGCGTTGCGGTAGCCGTGCTGGCGGCCTTTGGCCAGCGCACCATCCCAGGCGGTGCGCGCTTCATCCTTCAAATAATTGAATTCCCGGCTCGGCTGGATGGCCTCAACGGCATCGCGATGCAATCGAATGACGCCGAGCATGGATTCGACGTTGTTTTTCACCAGCGGTTTGGCCACGTGCGCGCATCGGGCATCGTGATACCCGGGAAAAGCGCCCACATTGGCGGCGATTTCCGCGCTCTGCTCGTAAGCATGGCCGGTCATGATGGCGGTGATAGCGCCCGCCAGCGCGCGTCCTTCGTCGCTGTCATACGGCAGGCCGTAACTCATACACAGCGAGCCCAGGTTGGCGTAGCCGAGGCCGAGCGTGCGATAGATGTGCGAATTCTCGGCGATGTCCTTCGTCGGATAACTCGCGTTGTCCACGACAATTTCCTGCGCCGTGATGAAAATGCGCACGGCGGCCTTGAACCGTTCCACGTCGAATTTGCTGTCCTCGCGCTTGAACTTCATGAGGTTCAGCGACGCGAGATTGCAGGCGGTATTGTTGATGAAAACGTATTCGCTGCAGGGATTGGTGGAATGAATCGGCTCGGTGCCCTTGCAGGTGTGCCATTTCTGGATGGCGCCGTCATATTGCATGCCGGGATCGCCGCAGATGTGGGTGCCTTCGGCGATTTTATAGAGCAATTTCGCGGCATCCTTCTTTTCGAGCGGTTTGTTGGTGGTGATGGTGCGCGTCCACCATTCCGTGCCCGCGAGCGCGGCCGACATGAACTCGTCACTGGCGCGCACGGACAGATTTTCATTCTGGTACATCACACTGCCGTAAGCGTCACCGTTGTACGAACCGTCGTAACCCTGCTCGATCAGCGCCCACGCCTTCTTTTCCTCCTTCTGCTTGGCATCGACGAATTCCTCGATGTCGCCGTGCCAGTCGCGGAGCGTGTTCATCTTGGCCGCGCGGCGGGTTTTGCCGCCGGATTTCACGACATTGGCGACCTGGTCATAAACCTTCAGGAAACTCATCGGGCCGCTGGGACGTCCGCCGCCGCTGAGCTTCTCCTTGCTGGAGCGGATGGGCGTCAAATCCGTGCCTGTGCCGGAACCGTATTTGAAGAGCATGGCTTCGCTGTGGGCGAGGCGCATGATGTCTTCCATGTTGTCCTGGACCGACTGGATGAAGCAGGCGCTGCCCTGAGGATATTCGTACTGGGTGGTGCTGCGCTCGGCCTGGCCGGCCTGGCGGTTGTAATACCAGTTGCCCTTGCCCGAATTTTTGCCGATGCCGTACTGATGAAACAGCCCGACATTGAACCAGACCGGCGAATTGAAGGCGCCATACTGGTTGAGGCACAGCCACGTCAGCTCCTCGTAGAAAACCTCGCCGTCCGCCTTGCTGAAATATCCGTCCGCGATCCCCCAGTCCGCAATCGTCCGCGAAATGCGATGCACGAGCTGGCGCACTGAGGTCTCACGTTCCGACGTGTGTTGTTCGCCGTAGAAATATTTGGAAACGACCACCTTGGTTGCGAGCAGCGACCACGACTTGGGCACCTCGACATTTTCCTGCTTGAAAATGACCTTGCCGGCATCGTCGGTGATTTCCGCGATGCGCCGCTCCCATTCGACCTGGTCGAAGGGCTTGACCTTCGCGCTGCTGAAAACGCGTTCGATGCGCAGTGATTTTTTTGCCGGGGCAGAACTGTTCTTGAGGTTGCGTCCGGCGGCCGCTCTTGCCGGACGTCGCCGGCCTTTGTGCGAAGCCGGGGTTGAAATCTCCTCGCGTGCATCAATCATGAATCTTTCCTTTCGCGGCGGTTGAAACTGTTTTTCAGACAAAGCACCCGACCGCCTTAAAACTGAAGACTGGTCGGGAAAATCAACTTTTCAACCCATTTCTAACGGTTTCGCTCAACCGCCATTTTCTAAGCAAAACCCCATTTAGTGGGCGTGAAAAAGACCTTATACCCAACATATTGTGGTTGCAAGAAAATTTTTGAAAAAAGTTACGAATGAGTTACACGGACGATATTCCCAAACAAAATCGGCAAAATCTCCGCGCCCGCGTTGCACATTCGACATTTATTCGCCGCTGTGAATAAAAAATTCAACGCGATTTTTTCCTGCGCGACGATGGAAATTTTCCGGACGGTTTTCGTTCGGAGTTTGTCACCAAACTTCGGGCGGATCATGGTCCGGCACACCATTCCGACCACTTCCAGCCCACATCACTTTAGCGCCGTGGTCCGGGGTTGGATCCAGGCCAAATCCTGGGAAGGACCAAGAACTGGTGTTTCAACTTGGCCCGCAGGATTCTGCGCAAAGACGTCCACCCATCGGTGCATTTCCACGTGACCATCGGCAAAAGAAATGGCGGCTCCGCCATTATGATAATTGGCAGGGTAGTCGACCAGATAGGGCTGCATGCATATGCTCAAACACGCGTCATTGATGGTAGCCGGGTTCTCATCCATGATGACCCAGGTGCTGGAAGGGCCCGGTATAGTCATTGAGGCAGTTCTCCCAAAGGTACGATAGACAGGATTCGGATCGTGATAGCTGCTTGTCAGCCATCCTCCTCCGACTGGGGAGCCCACTGTGCCATATGCGAGACCGCCTCCCAAGCCAGCCGACCACCATCTCGTCCCAACGGCGCAATTCATTGATACGCTCCGTGCATGTGGATAGCCATGGTACAGGGAAGTGTCCACAGGACATTTATAAACAGCAGGATTGGTGTTGTAACGGGCCAGCGAGGTAAGTTTTGGGTCCACTTGATAGCTGGTGCCATAAAGCACATCTCTGGCTAAAACCATGCTGCCGAAAGCCCAATTCATCACCGAGCCATCTGCCGGTGCCGCTGTATTATAAGGATAATCATTGGGCGGCAGAAGGTCGCCATTATCCTGGGCGTACATTTGCCAGGCCAGAATCAATTGGCGCTGATTTTCCAGGCACTGAAAGGACTGCGTGTTCGGCCTGGTCCCGGCCAGCGCGGGCAACAGCAGCGCCGCCAGCACGGCAATGGTTGCGATCATAACCGCCAACTCAATCAGCGTAAAACCACCGGCGCTGGATTTCCCAATCACCTGCCTGCATGACGTTTTCATAATCATCAAGGAGTCAAAACGATGCGGTAAAATCTTTGGCCGGGCGCGGGCGACGGGTCGCTGAAGTACCCAAGGGGGCCGATAAAAGCCGCGTTGCCGGGCAGATTCAGCCAGACGGAGTCGGTGAGATTGGTCTTGAATTGCACCTGGTAAGATTCTCCCGAAGCCAAGGGCCAACTGATGACCGGATGGGAGCCGAAAGTACCGGCGGGAATCAGTTGCGCATAAGGGCCGGAGGCGGAATTGGTCGGATTACCGCCACCGGAACCCGTCAATGCCAGGGCGAGGTCGAGCGCGAAAATATCGCTGCCGCTGTTGAAATCATTGCCGGACATATCCGAGGCCCAGCTTTGGAAATAGAGCGTCTGGCTGTCACCACTGAAGACCGGCTTGAGCGAACGGTCGTTTGCGGATGAATTGCGCGCCCCGTTCACGCTCACGAGAAAGGTGGAATTGCTGACCGCATCGAAAATGAACAGGTCCGCCACGTTATTGGAATCCCCCGAAACCAGGTTTGTCGCAAAGCTGCGATAGGCGATGAAACGGCCGTTGGGACTGATGGCTGGCGAATCGGAATTGGTATTGGCCGCGGCACGCAAATTGAAATTCTGGCTGACCAGCAGATTGCTTCGGGTCTGGAAATCGTAGAGAAAAATATTTGGCGCGCCGGATGCAGAATTCGTCCTCCCGGCATAGGTGAGAAATCGCCCGTCGCTGCTGAACTGCAATCCCGCATGCGATGAGAAAGATCCGCTCGGGACGATCCAAAGGACGGTGTTCGAAACCAGGTCGGCGACCGATAAATTCAACGGTGCGCCCGCCAGACAAGCCAGTTTTTGCCCGTTGGGGCTGATGGAAACAACCGGGATGGCAGTCGAAGATATAGTCGGACTGTTGGTGTAAGTCCGCGTATTCAGTCGTGAATTCCAGACGTATAATTTTGTCTCAAACGTTGTTCCCGCTCCCGCTGCCGTGCCGATAAATGCGACGGATTGGCCTTCAGGGGTCATGGAAGCTGAATACACGCCGGTCACACCAGCGGCCGACGTGAGCGTGTAGGTGGTCCCCGCCTGTAGATCACGGAAAAACAGATTTTCAATTCCATTGCCCAACGAACCAGTGGCCAGATTGGATGCCTTGCTGTGGAATAAAACATAACGTCCGTCCGCACTGATGACGGGCAAAAAGGAATCGCCGTTGCCGGGATTGATCCCGTTCGTGCTCACGCTCACCAGCGCCGTCGTTCCGGCCTGCAAATCCCGGACATAAACGTTCTGTGCGTTGGTGCCACCCGCAACCAGATTGTCCGCCGAACTGGTGAAAACGACGTATTGCCCGTTGCTGGAAATGGCCGGGTCGGTCGAGAGGCCGTCACCGGTGGCGTTGCCATTGGTATTCACACTCACCAAAATGTTCGCACCGGCGATCAGGTCGCGAACAAACACGTCGCCACATCCATTGGTGTCATTGAGCACCAGGTCATCCGCGTCGCTGTAAAACGCGACGAACCGGCCGTTGGCGCTCACGGAAAATGGGGTGAGATCGCTTACTCCATCGGATGTTGGCGACGGCAAAGCCGGATGGCGGGCGGAAATCAAACCGGTAGCCCCGGCCGTCAGGTCACGCGCAAATACGTTGTCATTCAGATGGCGATTGTCGGGCAACAAATTGGCGGAATCAAACGCAACCACGCTGCCACCAGCACTCAGCGCCGGCGTCATCGCCGGATTCACGCCCGCACCAACCCCGTTCGTATCGGCATCGATCAATTCGGTGGTGTGGCCCTGGGTGTCGCGAAGATAGACGTGCCAATCACCGTTCAGAGTATTGGCGACCAGATTGGTGGCGCTGCTGACAAAAGCAACATACCGACCATTGAATGAAACCACGGGTGCATCACAAAATCCATTGGCCGGGCCTGAATTGTCCAGGTTTGAGCTAACCAACACATTCATGCCGGTTTGTGCATCCCAAAGATAAATGACCGTGTTCGTCCCGGGAGCATCGCCGAAATTGGCGACAAAGGTGGTAAACCGGCCATCGGGTGTCATCGCCAGATTGTGGATGTTGGCAGCCGGCAACGACGACGTGGTGGCATTGGTATGAATGATGTCGGTCAAACCGGTTTGCAGTTGGTAACGTAAAACTATTCCGCACCCGGGCGAACCTCCGTCGGGGGAATTCGTGCAAACCTCAAACGCGACCAATTGACCGTCGTCGCTGATGCTGTAATTGCAGCAAACAGCATTGGCAACGTTGTAGAGGGATTGAAAAATGGCATACGCGTTGGTGCTGGCCCAAATGGTTTTGCCAGCCTGCAAATCGCGGACAAAAACATCGCCATTGGTAGCCACCCCGGGAACAAGGTTGGTGGCGTTGCTGTAAAAGGCAACGTAACATCCGTCCGGCGTGATTTCCGGCGACTCCGAACTGATGACGCGGGGGATGCCATTAAGACTCAATGGAGGAATGGAATTGGAGGAGGCGCCGGCACTGACCAGCGTTGTCCTGGCCGACTGCAAATCACGGACAAAAACGTCGGCGATGTTGTTGGCGTCGCCGGGCGCAAGATCGGAAGCGGCGCTGACGAATGCGACGTAACGTCCATCCCCGGTCATCACCGAACCGCGTGAACTGCTGTTGCCGCTGTGGCCATTGGTGTTCACGCTGACGAGCGTCATCAGGGCGCTGCCCAAATCGCGCACGAAAATGTCACTGGCCTTGTTTGTATCGCTGGCAACCAGATCGCTCGCACTGCTTTCAAAAAGCGCAAATTGCCCGTTCGTCGAAATGCCGGCCGGGAACGAATCTCCATTGCCACCGCCAGTCCCGGCCATATTGACACTGACCAGGGTGGTGTTGCTGGCCAGACGATCGCGAAGAAATACATTAAACCGGCGCGGCAGCACGCAATTGTTGTTGTTCGTTAGCGTCAGGTTGTTCGCCGTGCTGGCAAATAAAACATAGCGTCCATCCCGACTGATGATGGAAAGCCCTGAATCCCCGCTGCCGCCGGCCTGAGGTGCGAACGAAGCCCCCTGCATCGTTACGAGTTGGGCAGCTTCAGTGGAAAAACCGCATAACCACATGGACAAGGCGACGGCAGGCAAACGTCGGAATCGTTCCCTGATGAAGACCTTCATGCAGATGCTATCAGATATCAAATAAATTAAAACATCAAGGATAAAATCCGTTAATATAAGAAGTATCAGGTCGTAACATGAATATACGCCGTATTGAAATACCCAACGTCATCCCTCCAAACGAAGACAGCCCCTTCTTAAATTCAGGCAGCCGATGAAAGGCACAGCCAAACACGTCTCACCGACGCGATTTGCGCAGACCGGATCGGCGATCCTGCCGATCCGAACCGGTCCGGTTCCCCGGGCGGGGGGTCTTGAATTTTCGGATCGGCTCCACGGTCTTCGGACGCGGCTTGGGCACCAGCACAATCGGGCAACCCTCGTAGCCAAACGCCACGCGCAACTGGTCGGCCAGGTATTTTTTGTACTGGTCGGAAAACAGCTCGTCGCGATTGACGAACAACAGGAACGTCGGCGGCGCCGGCCGCACCTGCGTCGCATAGAAAAACTTGAGCCGGTGCCCCACGTCGCTGACCGGCTGGCGGCGGTCCACGGCGTCACGCAACGTGCGGTTCAGAATCGCGGTGGGAATTTTCTGCTGCAATTGCGCGGCCACGTAACGCACGGCCTCAAGCAGGCGTTCGAGGTTGAAACCCGATACGGCCGACGTGAAAATCACCGGCGCATAATCGAGAAAAAACAATTTGTCCTGCACCCAGGTGCCGAATTCGCCGAGGGTGGAGATGATTTTTGCCTGGCCTTCGCTCCGCTGCTTTTTGTTGCGTCGCTCAATCACCTCTTCGCGCACCTGGCGGGCGGATTCCGCCACCAGGTCCCATTTGTTGACCACCACAATGCACGCTTTGCGCGCCTCGACAATCTTGTCCGCAATCTTTTTGTCCTGTTCGGTGATGCCCATTTCGGCGTCCAGGACCAGCACGGTGATGTCGCTGCGGCTAATGGAATCCACCGCGCGCTGGACGCTGAAAAACTCGACCGAATCGTCCACCCGCCGCGCCTTGCGCATGCCGGCGGTGTCAATCAGGACGTATTGCTGCCGTACCCCGTCGGTTTCGACCTCAAATGGCACGTCAATGGAATCGCGCGTGGTCCCTGGCACCGGGCTGACAATCACGCGCGCGGAATGCGTCAACGCGTTGATGATGGAGGACTTGCCGACGTTGGGGCGGCCGACGATGGCCAGCTTCAGGGGTGACGGGCGACGAGTGACGGGTGCCGAGTCGGCATCAACACCTGGCACCGGGTCCGCGTCACTCGCCACGCGACTCTCGTCACTCTGGGGCGGCGGGAGCAGCGCCACTGCCGCGTCCATCAAATGATTAATGCCTTCGCCGTGAATGGCACTGACCGGGAAAAGGTTCTCGAAACCGAGCTGGGAAAATTCGTCCAGCCCTTTTTCCGCGCGGCTTGTGTCCACCTTGTTGACCGCCACCAAAACCGGTTTGCCGCTGCGTCGCAATTTTTCGGTGACTTCGCGATCGAGCGGCACGATGCCTTCCTGCACGTTGACCACGAGGAGAATGACGTTCGCGGATTCCACCGCCAGGTCCACCTGCTCCATCGCCGCCTTGACGATGACGTCGCCTGCCTTTTCGCGCCGCAGCAGGCCGATGCCTCCGGTGTCCACCAGCGTGAATGCGCGTCCGTGCCATTCGGCCTCGGCGCTGATGCGATCGCGCGTGACGCCGGGCTGGTCATGGACGATGGCAATGCGGCGGCCGACGATGCGGTTGAACAGCGCGGACTTGCCGACATTGGGGCGGCCGACGATGGCGATCAGATTTGACACGTAACCAAGATGGCGGAGTTTGCGCTGGCGCGGAAGGCAAAACCGGCCTGAACACCGGCCTCACCTTAAATAGCCTTGCTTTGGTGGTTATGCCAGAAAAGCCCCAGTGAATCGAACGGTTCACTGTCTTACCCGATAAAAAACTCACCAAAAAGGATTCGGTTACCTGGCTTTTTCGAAATAAAAACCGCTACAATTTGCGCAGCAGGGCCCTGGCTTGCGACACCCAGACGCGGTCGCGCTTGCGTTGGAAGGCCGGCGCATGCACGTCGTCGGCCACCACGTCTCGCAATTCCACCCGGGCCAGGTCCGGCTGTTTCTTTGCGAGATAAATTTCAGCCAGTTGCACCTTGGCCCGAGGATAGGAGTGGTTTTGGGTCACATGCTGCCAATAGAGCAGCGCGTTATCGGTTTCGCCGAGCGCGGACAAGGTTTCCGCCAGCGCCATCATCGTGTGTCCGTAGTCGTGTTCCGGCTTTTCGCGCATGACCCCTTCGAGCAACGGGCGGGCCTCGGCGGCGCGTTTCTGGCGCAGCAGGCACTGGCCCAAATGGGCCCGGGTGTCGATATCCTGCGGGTCGCGTTCCAGCGCCGCGCGATAACAGGCCTCGGCCTGGTCGAGTTTGCCCCGTTGAAAATAAATGTCGCCGAGCTGGGAATGGTGGTGAGCCTTATCCAGATGATAGATTTGAGCCTGTAATTCCTTGATGCGGCGGCGACTGTGCGCGCCGGGCAGTTCAAATCCCCGCGTGACCGGCGGCGCGGCGCGATAAACGAAGAAATAATACAAAAAGGCGGACAATCCCCACCCCAGGAAAATGAACAGCGCCCAAATCCACTCACGCTGACGGATGGCGTCAACGAACATCCAGACCTGAAAAATGGTCACCGCCAGCCAGACCGGGCTGGTTAGATAGAAGTTCCAATCCGCGAAGCTGGTGAGCAACGAAGCGAACATGAGCTTGAGCTTAGGCAGGCGGGCAAAAGGACGCAATCAAACTTCCGCAGGCCCGGTCGGCCGTGGTTGGCCGAATTGCCCGCTTGTTTTTGGCGGGGTTCACGTATAATTATATTGCGCCGTCCAGCATGAATCCGACCCTTATCATCGTGCCAACCTATAACGAGCGGGAAAATCTCGCCCGGATCGCCCAGCGGCTGCTGGCGTTGCCCGTGCCGGTGGACCTGCTGGTGGTGGATGGCAATTCGCCTGACGGCACGGGTAAAATCGCCGATGAACTGGCTGCCAAACACCCGGAAATTCATGTCCTGCATCAGCCGGGAAAGAATGGCCTGGGCCGGGCCTACGTCGCCGGGTTCAAATGGGCGCTGGAACGCAATTACGAGTTCATTTTTGAGATGGACAGTGATTTTTCGCACAACCCGGACGACGTGCCCATGTTCATCGAAGCCACCAAGAACGCCGATCTCGTGCTCGGTTCGCGCTACAAGGGCGGCATCCGCGTGATCAACTGGCCGTTGAAACGGCTGATGCTCAGCCGCAGTGCGGGCAAATATGTGATGTGGGTAACCGGCATGCCGTTCACCGACCCGACCGGCGGCTACAAATGTTTCCGCCGGCGCGCGCTGCAGGCCATCGATCTCGATGCCATCCAGTCCAACGGCTATAGTTTTCAGATCGAGATGACGCATATCCTCTGGCGGCAGGGGTTCCGGATTGTCGAGGTGCCGATCATTTTCACCGAGCGGCTGGAGGGCAGTTCCAAAATGTCCGGCCACATTATCTGGGAAGCGCTCGGAATGGTGTGGAAGCTGTGGTTCCAGAACGGCCTGCGCCGCTGGCCCCGCAAGCGTTGAAGCGGGCAAAACCCGCCGGCTTTGGGGTGGGTACTTTTCTGCATTTGGAAAGATGATGTTTCTTCCTCGTAACCATTTTTTATTTGAATTCAGCTCCGTGACTGGGGTCTAATGGCATCATTCTGGTGATTGGGAGGTTTCGTGCAGGCTCAGCGCGACAATGGGTTTGGGTGAAAGGGAAAGGGTTATGGCAAAGATATTATTGGGGCGGTGGGAACAATTGGCCAAGGCGGCACATTACAACGTCAGGGAACTCGCCAGGCTCTGTTACCTGTCTGTTCGCCAGTTGGAACGTGACTTCAATTGTCACCTGGGACGATCTCCGCAGCGCTGGCTCAACGAACAGCGCCTGAAAGAAGCCCAAAAACGGTTGCTCGCCGGAGACCCCGTCAAAAAAGTGGCTTTCGAACTGGGATTCAAACAACCTTCTCACTTCTGTCGCCAATTCAAATTGTGGCACCATGCGACTCCCTCGCAATTTGTTGCCCGGGCGCAAACCGTACCGATTTGTCGCTCATAGATAATCGAATGTCGTCGGCAGATAACCCCGATGAGTTGAACCGCCGCCCAATCTCTGTTTCCCTTTCTGGTGAAAACTGCGACAAGGAGTTGCAACCAGGATGAAAATCACAACCAGGGATTAGTTATGAAAAATATAACACAAAAAAATGGGAATTCCGGATCGTTAAATGCGTGGGGTATTCCTCGCACCGGAAAGGACTTAAACTTCATTGGGCTCTCCAGCCGTCTGGCTGGCATCAGGCAACGTGCTGGTCTTCCAGCGCAACTGTTTCCTGTATTTCTGACGGTGGTCTGCCTGCTGAGTATTCGAGTTCAGGCGGCGACGTGGTATGTCGACGGTTCAGTAGCGACATCGGGAAACGGAACGTCGTGGGCAACAGCGTGGAAGAGGTTGTCGAATATCTCCTCGACGGTTGCCGCCGGCGATACGGTCTATATCAGCGGCGGCCCAAGCGGCAGCTCGCTGACGTATTCCATCGGCGCCATCTGGACGCCAAAGGGTGGAACTGCGGGGAATCCCATCACCTACCAGATCGGCCAGGATGCATCACATAATGGCAAGGCCATCTTCAGCGGCACCGCCGGTTTTCTGAACACCACCGTCCAGAACGTCACCATCAGCGGTGATGCCGGTGACGGCGCAAGGCACTTCCAGACCTCCGGATTAACCTACATCATCTACAACGCCTCAGGAGCCCAAAACGGCGTCAGGCTGTCGTACATTAATTTTGGCAACATTTCCGGCGCCGGCGGCGCGGTCAGGGTCATCTCTTTTCTCAACGTCAACAAGTTTCAGTTTGACCACAACTACGTCTATTGCACCGGAAACAACAATATTGATGCTTTTGGTTACTTCAGTTTCCAGGGGAGCACCTGGGACGATAACAAGATAAATGACAATACGATTTACGTGCCCAGGCACGTTCAAGTCGGCGGTCTCGGGTCGCCGGTAGGAGCCGACATAATCCAGACCGGAGGCTCAATCGGATATAGCATTTACAATAACCGCCTCCTGACCTGGATCTCTTCAACCTACAGCGGCTCCCAGCACCAGGATGGCATTCAGGATACCGGCGGTTCGAGCTATATAAAAATCTATAACAATACTTTCAACAACATTGCCGAAAACGCTGTTTACATTGACGCGGCCTTCGCCGGCTTCAATAACGTTTACGTCTACAATAACATCGCACTTTTCAATGATACCTATCTTCAGCACGACTCAGCGGAGTCGGCTGCTGTGCTGGTACAGTCCTACGGAAACTTTGCGATGAACAACATTGTCGTAATGAATAACATTGCCGACGGATATGGTCCTTCGGGCGTCTCTGTGCCGTTTTCTTCCAACATTGCCAGCGGATCGCCAACGTTCTCCGGAGACGTCTTTGCCAACAATATCTACGTCAACGGCAATTCCCCGCAATGGGGCATTACCTCCACGGTCGCAGATAATGTCGGGCTTACCTCGGCCCAGGCTCAATCTGCCTTCACCAGCTATACGGCCAACAGCGGTGTGGATTCAAATGGCAATCCGCTAAACAATTATCATTTGATTTCAACTGCAACGTCGCTCATTGGCCAGGGGATGAATGAAATAAGCTATTCCTCCACCGACCGGGATGGGAATGCGCGTCCCGCAAGCGGTGCATGGGACGTTGGCCCGTACTTGTATATCCCACCCTGCACGCCGGCGCCGGCGGGTTTGGTCAGCTGGTGGATAGGTGAGGGTAACAGCCTCGACAGGGTTGGCGGCAATAATGGCACGGCCCAGGATGTAACCTTCGCAACCGGCGAAGTGGGCCAGGCCTTTGTCTTCAATGGCTCCAGTTCAGACGTGCAGGTTCCTGCCAGTACCAGTCTCGATGTCGGAACCGGTGACGGCTTCACCCTGGAGGCGTGGATCAACCCGGCAAATGTGTCCCAGCGCGGTACGTTGTTTGAGTGGAATACCGGTGATGGAACGACTTATTGGGGCGTCCACTTTTATATTGATCCATACACAGCGAATGGTTTCGAACCCGGCGCGTTATATGCCAATGTGGTGGATAATTCCGGTGGTTGGCATCAGGTCTTCTCGCCCGGCGGCGCTGTCACCGTGAACGTTTTTCAGCACGTCGCACTGACGTATGACAAAGCCTCCGGCATCGCGACGATTTACTGCAATGGGGTTGTGGTTGCTCAGCAGAACATCGGAACTTTTACCCCGCTGACCAGCTACGATCTTTACCTCGGCAAACGTCCGATGACTCAAGGTGAAACGTATTTCTTTGCCGGTCTCCTGGATGAGGCCTCCCTTTATAGCCGGGCTTTATCCGCATCCGAAATACAATCCATCTACAACGCCGGCAGCGCAGGCAAATGCCCGCCTTGAGGTAAAGTTCTCATGCCGGATTACCCTCCGCAGGGTTCATTTGAACCCTGCGGATTTTTGTCATCGGAACCTTGCCATAAAGCCGGTTCAACTCACATTGAGCGCTAATGATTGCTTTAATCATCGGCGCCAATCGGCCGGGGAGCAATACGCGCAAGGTCGCGGCACAAATCGAAGAAATTTACGCCGGATTAAAAGTTCCGCTGCGCGTGCTTGATCTTGCCCAATTGCCGCCGGAAATAATTTCGCAGGCTTCCTATGCCAATAAACCAAAATCGTTTCACCCGTTTGCCGAAGCAGTGTTATACTCCGTTGGATTACACGTGGTCATGCCCGAGCACAATGGCGGGATGCCGGGCATTTTGAAGTATTTCATCGATATGCTGAAATTCCCGGAGAGTCTCGAGCGCCGGCCGGTATGTTTCACTCGGCGTGGCGGCGGGAATCTGGGGCGTGTTACGGCCGGTGGAACAGCTCCAGGCCATCTTCTGCTATCGCAGCCTGCCTCTATCCCGAACGCGTTTTCCTGCCGCAAATCTACGATTTGCTCGACGATACAGGCCGGCTCCAGGACACCGAATTGCTCGGACGTCTGAAAACCCAGGCCAGCGGCTTCACCGATTTTGTCGAACGGCTGAAAAATGTGAAATTGCGCGGCACGCGAGCGTAAGCTAAAGTCCCCGGACACAAAAACAAAGGAAAGTTCCACTATGAAAATAATTCACTTTATCCGTCTGCTCGTCGCCGGCTCCGTCCTCTTTTCCGCCGCCACCGCCTTCGCGGCCGTGCCCAAAGCCGGCGATACCGCGCCGCTGTTTATCGGCCAGGACCAGGATGACAAGACCGTCAAATTGAAAAGCCTCATCGGCAAAAAAATCGTGTTGCTCTATTTTTACCCGAAGGACAACACCCCGGGCTGCACGAAGGAAGCCTGCGGTTTCCGCGACCGCATGAGTGAACTGCAAAAGGACAACGTCGAAATCATCGGCGTCAGCTTCGACTCCGCCGAGAGCCACAAACAATTCATCGCCCAATACAAATTGAACTTCCGTTTGCTGTCCGATCCGGACGGCAAGATTGCTGACGCCTACGACGTGCGGGTGGTGGGCCGAAAGACGGCGCGCCGGGTCAGCTTCCTCATCGGCCTGGACGGCAAAATCGTCCATGTCACCGACTCCGGCAATCCCGACCTCCACTTCAACGAGATGAAGACCGCCATCGCCGGATTGAAGAAGAAGTGATTTTCAAATCACCCCTCGTCAAACTCAACCGCGGCGAGTAAATTGACGGTGTGCAGTCAGGGACGAACAGCGGTTTGGTTGCGAAGGCGCGCGACTTTCTTCATCGCCACTGGCGGCGCGCGTTGCTCTGGCGCGAAAAACTGGTCCTCAAGGAAGAGGCGTTCCACCTTGTGCTGGCCGGCCTCGTCGGCGTCATCGGCGGCCTGGTCAATTTGTTCTTCTACTACGCGGTCCACCTCATCCAACCCGGTGACCCGGTGGAGGTCGCCGACCGGCTGAACGACTGGGAACGAATCCTGGTCCCGACCCTGGGTGGCCTGGCCGCCGGGCTGGTATTGCATTGGGGCTTGAGGTTCGTCGGTCCGCAAGGTTCCACTAACCTGCTGGAAGTCGTGGTCGCCGGTGACGGCCGTTTGCCCTGCCGCACGGAACTGGTAAAAACCGTTTCGGCCATCATCAGCATCGCCACCGGCGCCTCCATCGGACGCGAAGGCGGCATCACCCAGCTGGCGGCGACCCTGTCGTCGAAGCTCGGCCAGATCGCGAAATGGCCGCCTTACCGGTTGCGATTGCTGGTCGGCTGCGGCGCGGCGTCCGGCATCGCCGCGGCTTACAATGCGCCAATTGCGGGCGCGGTGTTCGCCTCGCTGATCGTGCTCGGAAATTTCTCCATGGACCTGTTCGCGCCGCTGGTTTTTTCCTCGGTCATCGCGGCCATGGTGTCGCGCAGCTTCTTTGGCATCGAACCGTGGTATCAAATCCCGCCGTTTCCTCCGGCAACTTTGCCGCAATTGCCGTGGTTCATTCTCCTGGGCGTCCTCTGCGGCGCGGTCGGCGCCTTGTTTCTGAAATTGTTGCGCTTCAGCGAAACCCGGTTTCGCAAATTGAACTGGCCGGTTTATGTGCGACTGGCAGTCGCCGGTTTCGCGGTCGGCCTCATCGCCATCGGATTTCCCGGCGTCTGCGGCAACGGCTATTCCGTGACCAACGATATTTTGCACCAAAAATTCCTGGGCTAGGCATATCCGCTCTCGTGGCTGGCCGGTTTGCTCGTGGCCAAATGGGTGGCAACGGCGGTAACGGTCGGCGCGGGCACGGTGGGCGGCGTGTTCACCCCCACGCTGTTTGTCGGCGCGGCCACCGGCGCGCTGTTTGGCACGGCACTCCATCAACTGGGCGGCCCGCTGCTGGGCGGGTCAGCCGGCGCCTTCGCCCTGGTCGGCATGGGCGCGGTGCTGGCAGCCACGACCCGGTCGCCGTTGCTGGCCATGATTTTGATTTTTGAATTGTCCCTGGATTACTCGCTGGTGCCGCCGTTGATGCTGGCGTGCGTGGTTTCCATCCTGGTGGCGCGACAGCTGCACAGTGAATCGGTTTACACGGAACATCTGCGCGTCAAGGGCCTGGCGCTGGGCCAGGAAACCAGCCGGCCCGGCGCAACCATGGAGCAAACCGTCGGTGACCTGATGCACGCGCCGGTGAGACCGGTGCGCGAGGCCACGTCGTTGCGGGAAATCGCCGATCGTTTTTTGACCAGCACCAATAATTTCCTGCCCGTGGTGGACGCGCGACGACGACTGCTCGGCGTGGTGGCCTTGCAGGATTTGAAGGAATTTCTGAGCTCCGCACAGGATTTGGATGCCGTCATCGCCTATGACGTGATGCGGCCGCCGCCGAAATGCCTTACCCCCGGCCAGCGAGTGCTGGACGCGTTGCCGACGGTGCTGGAAAGCGAACTACGCAACGTGCCCGTCGTCAACGATCCGGGGGAAAATAAACTGGTCGGCGCGGTCGTCCGCGCGGAGATCCTGGCGATTTTCTCCGAGGCCATCGCCGTCAAAAGCGATCCCAGCCGGTAAAAAGACTTTTTTAAGCGCCTCCCGCATTCTAAGCTGGCGGTGTGCCTTTTAAGATCGGCGACCGGCCCACTTTGACGATTCAGGACATTGCGTTTGGCGGCGAGGGCGTCGGGCGCGTGGACGATTTTGTCGTCTTTGTGCCGTTTGTGCTCGTCGGGGAAACCGTTGAAGGTGAAATCACGGAGGTAAAAAAGAACTTTGCGCGCGCAAAACTGTTGCGGGTGCTTCAGCCGTCGCCGGATCGCGTCGAGCCGGCCTGTCGTTACTTCGGCCAGTGCGGCGGCTGCCAGTATCAGCACGTCGATTATACCGCCCAGCTCCGCTTGAAACACAAACAGGTCGCCGACCTGTTCCAGCGTCTCGGCGGTTTTGACCCGGCCCTGGTTGCGCCGGTCATCCCCTGCCCCCAGCCCTACGGATACCGCAACCGCATCATGATCCGCAGCCAGTGGAACAAACCGGAACAAAAGCTGAACATCGGGTTTGTCCGCTGGGACGGCGGCCTGGTCGAGGACATCGAGGAATGTAAAATCGCCGAACCGGTCCTGAACGGGGAAATTCGCCGGGTCCGCGCACAACCGCCGCCGAAAGGCGGGATCAAGATTGTTTTGCGCGTGCCGCCGGAGAACTGGGACGTGCCGCCGGACTCGTTCTTTCAGAATAATTTTTTCCTGTTGCCCGGACTCGTCGAAACCGTGCGCGGGTTTCTCCGGGACAGCGGCGCCCGGCACCTGGCGGACTTGTATTGCGGCGTCGGTTTTTTCGGCATCGAGCTGGCCAATGCCGTTGAATCTTTTGTCGGCGTGGAATACGACCAGCGCGCCATTTCGGCGGCGCGGCGCAACGCGGCGGCGCGAAACATCAACAATGGCGGGTTCCTGGCATCAATGGTCGAGGAAGTTTTGCCGGAACTGGTGAAAACTTTTTCCCCGGAACAAACCGCGGTTCTGCTGGACCCGCCCCGCAAAGGCTGTCCGCCACAGACGCTGCAATTGCTTCGCGGAATGAAGCCGGCGCAAGTGGTTTATGTTTCGTGCCATCCGGCGACGATGGCGCGGGACTTGAACATTTTGTGCGGCAACGGTGTCTTTGAACTGGCGCGCGTGCAGCCATTGGATATGTTTCCACAAACGCAGCATGTCGAGTGCGTGGCGGATTTGCGCTTCGCACAAAGTCTTGCCAAGACGGATGGCATGAATTCAACTGGACGGACCTGATGACGACCCGAATGCGAACCGACCCGCGAAAAAATTTCACGCCGCGTTTTTTACCCTGGCTTTTGACCGTGGCGGCGTTTGCCTTTTATTGGCTCACCCTGAACCGCTGGGTGTCGCCCTTTCCCCTGGGGGTCGAATCATTCAACCCGCCGACTTCTGTGAACAGTTTGCTGTTCATGGCAAATATTGCCGGTTGGAACTGGCAACCGCAGGTTTTCAGTCCACTCGCTTTTCTGGTGACCGGTCCGTTCCGCTGGCTCCCGGCACCACAAATCCCGCTGGCGCTGAACCTGTTTGCCGCCGCGTGCGCGGCTTTGACTCTCGGACTGCTGGCGCGGTCGGTCGCGCTGCTGCCGCACGACCGGACGGACGCGCAACGTCGGCGGGAACACAGTGATTTTTCATTTTTGACCCTGCGCAGCGCGTGGCTGCCACCGGTCCTGGCCGTGTTGGTCTGCGGTTTGCAAATGACGTTTTGGGAAAATGCGACGAATTACACGGGTGAAATGTTTGACCTTTTGCCGTTGGCGTTTGTGATCTGGTCATTGCTCGAATACCGGATGGACCAGCGGGAAGGGCGTTTGTTCCTGGCTGCCATCGTGTTTGGGGCCAGCCTGGCCAACAATTGGGCCACGGTGGGATGGATTCCGGCCTTCGTCGCAGCGATTGTGTGGGTTCGCGGCCTGAGTTTCTTCCGGTTGCGCTTCCTCCGGCGAATGCTCTTATGCGGTCTGTTGGGGATGCTGTTTTACCTTTTGCTGCCATCGCTGGCTGTGTTTCCGGGCAAAGCGTTGACCTTTTCTTTCTGGGAGGTGCTGAAATCCAACCTGGCGTCACAATATGGCTTGTTGAAAGCACTTTTCCTCTTCTGCCTGCATCCGCAAGGACGCTTGGAATTAGCCGCATTGGTCCTGGCCTACCTGATACCGGTGGTCGCCATGGCCATTCGTTGGAAACCATCCTTCGGCGATCATAGTCCCCTGGGCATGATGTTGACGACTTTCCTGTTCCATCTCGTGTGTGCTGCCTTTTTGTTCCTCCTTGTCTGGATGGCCTTTGACCCACCGTTCAGCCCGCGCCGGATCGGCTCGGGATTCCCGCTGTTGACCCTGTATTATCTCGGCGCCTTGTGCGTCGGTTACTTCAGCGGATATTTCCTGCTCATTTTTGGCAAGGAACCCAGCAGCCGTTTGCAGGTGCCCCGACCGGAACCGTTCCAATTTTTGAATCCTTTCGTGGTGGTGGGCGTCTGGATGTTCGCCATGGTGGCCGTCGCCGGACTGCTCTACCGAAACGTGCCGCAAATCCGGGACGCCAACGGTGATACTTTCCGGAAATATGCGTCGTTTATGGAAAAGGATTTACCGCCTTCCGGCGGCATTTTGTTGAGCGATGATTTGTTCCGCTTGTATCTCGTCGAGGCGGCGCTGGTGCGCGATGGCCGGGCGAAGGATTTTGTGCCGGTGGACACACGCTCCCTGTACTGGCCCGCCTACCTCCGGTTCCTGCACGACAAATTCCCGCAAAAATGGCCGGAGATGGTGTCGGCCACGGAAACCAGACTGGTGAATCCACTCGGGCTCATCACCGTCCTGACCATGCTGGCCCGAACCAATGAGCTTTATTACCTGCAACCGAGCTTCGGCTATTATTTCGAGCAATTCTATCTGGAGCCCCACGGGTTGGTTTACAAACTAAAAACATTGCCGGACGATACAGGGTTGCCGCTGTTGCCGGACAAAGACCAAATCTCCCAAAACGAGGCGTTCTGGTCCGGCCTGGAAACACAAGCCTTCCCTCCCATTGAACGCACGGTCAGGCCGCCGGACCAGAATGCGCCGCGCAGTTGGGGCGAACGATTGCTGATGAAATTCCACGTGTCCCGCGAACCCGATCAAAATGCCGCCATGACGGGAACCCTTTATTCGCGCAGCCTGGATTTTTGGAGCGTCCAATTGCAGCGCGCCAATGAACTGGAAAAGGCCGCCGCCGGTTTCGACTGGGCAATAAAAGTTAATCCCAACAATTTCGTCGCCAGCATCAATCTCGAATTCAACCGGGATCTCCGCGCCGGCAATAGCGCGCCGATAGACTTAGCCAAAACCACCTCGGATCGGTTCGGCAAATTCCACAATTGGGACGAAGTGCTCAACGGCAACGGGCCCTTCGACGAACCCAGCTTCTGTTTTGTTTATGGCCGGGAACTGGCGGCGCAAAACAAGTTATTACGGCAGGCCGCGGCACAATTCGAGCGTGCCCGCGAACTTGCGCCAGACAATCTGGCGGTGCGATTCTGGCTGGCACAAGTTTACATTCTTTCCCGCCAACCCGACCGGGCGCTCAAGGCCTTGCGTGACCCGCTCGAACATCTCGATAAATTTTCATTCCTCCAGGACGATGGAACCCAGCTGAACCTTATCGTCGCCACCGCCTGGTTCCAAAAGGGCGACCTGACCCGGGGCACCCAATTGCTCGAAGCTGAAATCGCCCGTCATCCGACCGACGATAATTTGCTCAAGGCGGCCATGCAGACTTATGTGGCCAATGGGTTGCTGACCAATGCCCTCACGATCGTTGACCGCAAACTCCGGCGCACGCCCGATGACCCGGTTTGGCTGTTCAATAAAGGATATATTTCGATCCAGCTCAAAGCCTATGATGACGCCATCGATGCCTTGAGCCGGGCGCTTTCGATCCAAACAAACGACATCGCGCTCTTTGACCGCGCCGTGGCTTATCTCAACAGCGGCCGGCTCGACGACGCGCGGGCCGATTACAAGGCATTGGCGCACTCGGTCACCAACTCGTACCAGATCCCCTACGGGCTGGGCGAAATCGCCTGGCGCAAACAGGAAACCAACGAGGCGATCAAGAACTACGAACTTTATCTGGCCAACGCGAATACCAACACGGACGAAGCCACCAATGTGATCCGGCGGCTCCGCGAACTCAAAGGCCGTTTACCCTGAAGCGCGCCGATGCGCGTCACGCACATCATCACCCGGCTGGTCATTGGCGGTGCGCAGGAAAACACCGTCGCGTCCGTGCTCGGCTTGCGCCAAAAACCCGGTGTCGAAGTCCATTTGATCTCCGGCCCGACGGCCGGGCCCGAAGGCTCGTTGGAACCGGCCCTCAGCCGCATACCGGAAATTCTCACGCGCGTCCCGGAACTTGTCCGCCCGATTCATCCGTTGAAAGACTGGCTCGCGATGCGCCGGCTGGAAAAGATCCTGCGCCAGCAAAAACCTGACATCGTGCATACCCACAGCGGCAAGGCGGGAATTCTCGGTCGCCTGGCAGCCCGGCGCGCCGGAGTGCCGGTCATCATTCATCACATCCACGGCCCGTCTTTCGGTCCCTTTCAAGGCGCGGCGGCCAACTGGATTTTTACCGCCGCGGAACGTCATGCCGCCCGGGTCACCACGCATTTCATCTGTTCGGCCCAGGCCATGGCGCGGGTTTACCTCGCCGCCGGAATCGGCCGGCCGGAAATGTTCACCCGTATTTTCAGCGGTTTCCCGATAGAACCGTTTGCGACTGCCACCAATGACCCCGCTCTCCGGTCCCGCCTCGGCCTGGCTCCGGATGCTTTTGTGATCGGGAAAATCGCCCGCCTCGCCCCGCTTAAGGGCCACGAGGATTTGTTTGTCGCCTTTAAAGCCCTGCTGCCGCAACGCCCAAACGCCCGGCTCTTGCTGGTGGGTGACGGCCGGCTGCGCGCGCATTTGGAAACCCGCGCCCGCGCAATGGGCCTGTCCGACCAGACGGTTTTCACTGGATTGGTGCCGCCCGGCGAGGTGCCGCGTTATGTCGGCATCATGGATTGCCTGGCTCACCTCTCGGCGCGCGAGGCGCTTTCCCGGGCTCTGCCGCAGGCGCTGGCGGCAGGCAAACCGGTGGTGGCCTATGATTTTGACGGTGCGGACGAGGTCTGTCGCGATGGGGAAACCGGCTTTTTGGTTCGCACCGGTGACATCGCCGTTGTCACCCAACGCCTGCTCCAGTTGGCCGGCGATGCGCCGCTGCGGGAACAGTTCGGCCGGCGGGGACGGCAATTTGTCAGCGAAAATTTTGCCGTCGAACACATGGTGGAGAACCTTTATAATCTTTACCGGAATCTGGCCCCGAGCGCTTTCGGGGCCGCCACCTGATGTGAGCTTTCCCTTTAATTTTTTCCTGGCCGCCTTTGTCAGCGCGTTCCTCACCACGCTGCTGGCACTGCCGCTCTGGCGCAAATGGTGTTTGCGCACAAACCTCGTGGACGACCCTGGCCAACGCAAAATCCACGACGCGCCCGTGCCGCTCGCGGGCGGACTCGCCGTGCTGACCGGCATGTTATTGCCACTCGCCGCCGGCGCCACCGTGCTCGGCTTCGGCGTGAATGTCGCGGCCCAGACCTTTCCGATCGCCCATGGTTTGGAGCGCCGCGCCCTGGAACTGGCGGCCATTGCCTTCGGCGCCCTGGCCATGGTCATACTCGGCATACTGGATGATAGACACGAATTGAAGCCGCTGCCCAAGTTCATCGGCCAGTTGTTGATCGCCGTGCTCGTCGCCGCCGCCTGCAAACGCATCACCCTCTTCGTGCCCAGCGTCCCTTTCAGCTATGTCATCACCATCCTGTGGGTGCTCACCGTGGTCAACGCCTTCAACTTCATGGACAACATGAATGGCCTGGGCGCCGGGCTGGGCGCCATCGGCGCGTTCCTGTTCGCCATTATTGCCGCGGCCCACGGAGAATATCTCGTAGCCATCGCCGGATTTCTGATGTGCGGTGCCCTGGCCGGTTTTTTACCCTGGAATTTTCCGAATGCTCGCGCCTTTCTCGGCGACTCAGGCAGCCACCTCGTTGGCTACCTGCTGGCAGTAATGGCCATCCTGCCGCACTTTTACACAAAACAAAATCCCCATCCGCTGGCGGTGCTGTCACCCTTGCTGGTACTCGCCGTGCCGCTGGCGGACCTGGCATGGGTCGTCATCCTGCGGACGTGCGCCGGCAAGCCGTTCTGGATCGGCGACACCAATCACCTCTCGCACCGACTAGTCCGCTTGGGTCTGAGCCGCACCCGCGCCGTCCTGTTCATCTGGTTCGCTGCCGCCATTATCGGTTCCATCGCCGGGTGGCTCTAGCCCGTCCGGTCGCTTTCTTGCGTGTCTTTCACCGGGTTCACCGTTAAAATTGCCCGGTGAAACTGCTCTTCATCGGCGACATCGTGGGACAACCCGGCCGGCGCGCGGTCGCGGAATTGCTCCCCAGGCTGCGGCCGGAACACCACCTCGACTTCGTCATTGCCAACGGCGAAAATTCCGCGGGCGGCTCCGGCATCACCCCCCGAATCGCCGAGGAAATCTTCTCCGCCGGCGTGGACGTCATCACCACCGGCGACCATCTGTGGGATCAGAAGGAGGTCATGGAATTGCTCGTGAACGAAAAGCGTTTTCTGCGCCCGCTGAATTATCCGGCGGGCACGCCCGGTCGGGGCAGCGCCATATTTGAAGTCCAGGGTCCAAAGTCCAAAGGCCAAAGCTCGATTTCCATTGCTGTGTTGAACGCCCAGGGGCGCACGTTCATGCCCGACCTGGAAAACCCGTTTCAGGCCGCGCAAGCCGAGGT
>Ga0265338_10001444_pt1 | contig 38590 bp, 27 predicted proteins | sample 42126metaG_FD_193579 | JGI IMG/M metagenome (GOLD analysis project Ga0265338, IMG submission 193579) | Rhizosphere microbial communities from Carex aquatilis grown in University of Washington, Seatle, WA, United States - 4-21-26 metaG | ecosystem: Host-associated > Plants > Roots > Rhizosphere... | reverse complement strand
GGATGCGTTTGCATCCGCTCTATTTATAGGCAAGCACTAATGCTGTACAACATTAGCAGATTACTTATGTTTGACTGTTTCCCATTTTTAAAACACGCTCTCAGATCATCGCTACCACGCCGGTGAAAAGCCGCGTCTCTAACGTGGTCGATGAACATTTCTACCGGTCTGAGGAGGAAATGGAGTCCCAGTCCTTTTTGTATGACAGCCGAGACCGAAGCAGTCCGACGAAGATCTTCGTCGGCGAATGGGCTACTCGTGTTGGCTCGCCCACTCCCAACATGGCCGGCGCCCTGGGTGACGCCGCATGGATGTGCTGCCTTGAGCGCAACGCGGATATTGTCGTGATGCACTGCTATGCGCCCCTGTTCGTCAACGTGAGCCTCCTCTCCGGCAACGGCCGCTCGATGCAATGGTCGAGCGATCTCATTGGCTACGATGCGCTGAATAGCTACGGCTCGCCCTCGTATTACGCGCAAAAGATATTCAGCGAACACCAAGGTGACGAAGTTCTGAGTGTCTCTGCAGAGAATCTTCCGACTTACTCATGGATTCAACACGACCGCTCCCGCAATGGCCAGCCTGAGACAACGAAAACCAATGCGGTGAAATCCATCTTCTATTCCGCCGCACGCGAAACCGCTTCTGGCAAGATTATCGTCAAGATCGTGAACCGTGCGGATGCGCCCCAAGACCTGCGAATTCAAATCAACGGCGCCCGCTCTGTGGCCGGCGATGGCATAGCCACCACGCTTAAAGCCGCAGATCGTAAGGAGACTAATTCCATCGACGCCCCGGAACGTGTCATGCCAACCACGGAAAAAATCGGCGGACTTGGCCCCAGTTTCACACGCAGCTATCCGCCATGCTCGATCACCATCCTGGAAGTGGAGGCGAAGTGATTTGGCGCCAGCTCGCCCAAAAAGGGGCCGGGAAAACTGCTAATGACAAATCCGTAGGATCTACAAATGAATCTCCAGTTTAAAAAAGTAATCTGCCTGATGACGCTGGGGACTCTGTGGCTTTTTGTCCCAGAGGCCTCTGCTGTTGAAGAAACCTGCGTTTCTTGTGGTCAGCAGGTAAGCGTCACCGGGGACTTTGCGCATCGCAAGGACAACGCGTCAGTTGTGATCGAAGGCGGCTCCAACAACGCGGCCGCATTTCGTGAAGAGATCAACGGGAAGAATTTCACCGTCACTATCGCGCACTTGCCCGCGGGCCAATACACGATTTCCATCGGCGAAGTGGAAAATTCAGCGGGCGCAGTTGGCGAAAGAGTGTTCGATGTGACTTCAGTCGAAGTCGCGATAGCCAGGAATTTCGACATCTTTGCCACCGCGGGCGGCGTTCGAAAGGCAACTTTCATCACCGGCGTGGTCCAGCACGAAGACGATTCGATCAAGGGGCCGCTGGCGATTTCCTTTGTAGGGAGCAAGGGCGTCGCGAAGTTCAACACGATTGAGATAAAGAGTGCTTCCGGCGCGTCGATCGTTGCGTTTTCCGCTTCAGAGTTGGCGGATGCATTTTCGGCCTCCGCCACCCACGTCCCGGAAATCAGCGACCCGCCGATCTGGCGTGATCCATCGCACCCGCTGAAGATGCGAGCGGATGATTTGATCCGCCGTATGTCGCTCGCCGAGAAGGTGGCGCAGTTGCAGAATGGGGCGCCGGGCATCCTGCGGATTGGGCTGCCGGCATACAATTACTGGAACGAAGCCCTGCATGGGGTCGCGAATAACGGAATCGCCACCGTATTCCCGGAGCCGGTGGGGGGAGCTTCCACTTGGAATCCGGACTTGCTCCATCAGGAAGGAAGCGTCGTTGGCATTGAAGGCCGTGCGAAATACAACGACTACGCCTCCAAACACAATGGCGACTCCAAATGGTGGACGGGTCTGACGTTCTGGACGCCGAACATAAACATCTTCCGAGACCCGCGCTGGGGACGGGGTCAGGAAACCTTCGGCGAAGATCCCTATCTCACGGGCGCCATCGGCGTGGAATTCGTCAAGGGCATCCAAGGTGACGATCCCAATTACATGCTGGCGATGGCTTGCGCCAAACACTACGCCGTTCGCAGCGGCCCGGAATCGGATCGCCATCGCTTCAACGCTGAGCCGTCGGAGCGCGATCTGTATGAAACCTATTTGCCGCAGTTTGAGCGACTCGTCCGCGAGGGAAAAGTGGCGGGAGTCATGGGCGCTTACAATTCCGTCAACGGTGTTCCCGCCTGCGCCAGTTCTTTCCTTCTCGATGACCTGTTGCGCAAGCAATGGGGATTCAAGGGGTACGTTGTCTCGGATTGCGACGCGATCAGCGACATTTGGCGTCCGCAGAGCCATCATTTCGTGAACTCTCCAGAAGAAGCTGCGGCTGCCGCCGTGAAAGCTGGGTGCGATCTCTGTTGCGGCGGTGATTACAACGCATTGGTTAGGGCGGCGCAAAAAAAACTGATAACCGAAAAGGAAATTGACCACGCCCTTTACCACACCTTGTGGACCCGGTTCCGGCTCGGTTTGTTCGATCCGCCGGACAGCGTTTCTTATTCAAAGATCACCCTCAAAGACAACGACACTCCTGAACATCGGCAGCTTGCCCTGCAAATCGCGCGGCAATCGCTGGTGCTGTTGAAAAACGACGGCATCCTCCCGCTGGACCGCTCCCGGATCAAACGGATCGCTGTCGTCGGCCCCAACGGGAACTCGACCTCCATGTTGCATGGCAATTACCACGGTTCGGCTTCGCACCCGGTCTCAATTCTAAACGGAATCAGGCAATTGGCCGGGACGAACGTCGACGTTACATTCGCGCAAGGATGCCCGGTCACCACCAATTCTGGGATCGCTCCGTGGAGCCGCCAGGATAACGATGCAAGCCGGCCTTTGCCGGACCTCTATGCTGAAGCCCTCGCCAATGCGACCAATGCGGACCTGGTCATTTATGTCGGCGGCATTACTCCTGCGCAGGAAGGCGAAATGTTCGATCGTGATTCGATTGAACTGCCCGAAGTGCAGGAAAAACTGGTGCAAGCTCTCCACGCAACCGGAAAGCCGGTGATCATGGTCAATTGCAGCGGTTCCGCCATGGCCCTGCCGTGGGAAGCCGAGCGCCTGCCCGCGATCCTCCAAGCTTGGTATCCGGGTGAGGAAGGGGGCAGGGCTGTTGCCGAAGTTCTCTTCGGCGATGTGAATCCCTCGGGACACCTGCCAGTGACCTTCTACCGGGCTACTGCTGATCTGCCGGGTTTTACAGATTACTCCATGGCCAATCGCACCTACCGCTACTTTAGCAGCAAACCGTTATACGCATTCGGTCATGGTCTGAGTTATACGACTTTCGATTACAAAGGCGGCCAATTGAGTTCAAAAAAAATCGCGCCGAATGGAACGGTGAAAGTGGCATTCACGGTCAAGAACACGGGCAAACGCGACGGGGATGATGTGGCCCAAGTCTATTTCCGCCACAGGAACTCTCCGCTTCCGCAGCCGAGGCTTGCGTTGTGCGGATTCACTCGCGTGCGCCTCAAGCGCGGCGAATCGAGCCGGGTCACTGTCGAAACGCCGGCCCAATCATTGGCCTATTGGGACATTCAGAAAAAACAATATGAGGCTGAGCCCGGTGACTATGATATTCTTATCGGACCGGCATCAGACGATATCCGCCTGAAATTACGCTTGACAATCCTTGCCTTCTGACACCCGGGACGCCGATGGCGCGAAGCTCATTTCCGTTCGGCGCCTTTGTTTGCCAGTAGTGGCAGCATGGTCTGCGCGTATCGCAATCCCAACAGCCGATACCCTGCGGGAGTGAAATGCAAATGGTCCGGACGACCGGCGCAACCAGCCGAAGAAACGACGTGCGCAGTGGGAATCGTCTGGGGCAGATTGTCGATGATTTTATTCATGCTCGCGCATGCGCCTTTTTGCTCCGAATCGACGAGCTCCCCTACAATCAACGGCGCATCCTCCGCCTTCAGACTCAGGTCCGTGAGCAGGTTGTCATAAATCTCCTTAACCTTGTTTGGCCAGTTTTTATCATTTGCGTTTGACTCGCCCTGGTGCAGGAGAATTCCTTTAATGACGCCATCTTTCTGGGCTACTTTGCCCAGTTCGACCAGGCGCGCATAGGGATTGCCGCCGTATCCTTCGATGATTTTTTTCATCCACGGCGCCGCAGTCGCGGCGTATGACTCGTAATGGGTCTTGTCGAACAGTTCAATCTTACAGCCCGCGACCGATATGTTGAGGATGCCTATCTTGATGCTGGGCGGCAGATTGGAAACCAGCGTTCGCCCAAAATAATCGGCGGGGCCGATACCGCAATTGGGTCGACACAACGGCGGCTCTGCCTTGTGCCAATTCCCGTTGGTTCTGCCCAAATTCGGAAAATCCACCGCGGCCAGGACCTCAAAGCGGCTGTCCACCGGGCCCTTGTCCTGCGGCTCAATTCCGGGAAAGCCCTCCATGTTGGATTGTCCGAAACACAGGAAAACGAAACGATTCGTGTCCTGGGCGAAAGCGCACGCGCTTAGCAGGAGCACGGCGGCCAACATAGGGAATCGTGACTTCATTTTCTTAATTACTACATTCTGCGAATGAATTGAGATTAATTGAGATGTAACAATGCCGTTCAAACAGGCGTCAGCCACAGCCGGAACTACCTGGATTTGGCCTCTTGCTTGGTAGCTGCGCGTATTACAGCGTCAAAGGCAGGTTTGGGATTATCCGCGGCATCGAATAGTAGCGGATGCCCTCGCCTGCGCCACGAGACCCCGTCATTCACACCCCAGAGCGTCACTACTTTCACATAGTGATCATGCTTGATGAACGCGCGGAAAAGACCCGCGTAGGCGTCGGCCAGTTTCCGATCTGCGTCGGTCACCAACCCGCCCTGGGTGGTCGCTGCGTTGGACGCGACATCTCCGCTGGTATTGCTCTGACCTCCCTGCGCGCCGTTGACGTCGAGTTCAGTGATGTGAATGGGCAACCCCAACGTCTCCAGATCCGTCAGCACGGCGTCTTCCTGTTCAAAGCTCGGCGAACTGACGCTGACGTGGGTTTGCGAACCAATGGCCATGACCGGCACATGTTGTGCCTGAAGGGACTTGATCAGCGTGATGAGCTTCTGGCGCTTTGCGGCGTTTTCCAGAGAATAATCGTTGTACCGCAGTATCGCATCCGGATCCGCCTCGTGGGCATACTCGAAGGCCTTGGCGATGTAATCAGGCCCGATGATTTGCAGCCAGGGCGAGTTGCGCAGGAGGTTCGTGCCGCCGTCGGCAAGAGCTTCGTTGACGACATCCCAGACCTTGATCTTGCCCTTGTATCGGCCTACAACCGTGTGTATGTGGTCCCGCATCCGCTCCAGCAATTCCTCACGCGACGCGCGTGGCCCGCTAAAACCAAAACCCCGGCCATATCCGCGGGTGCCAGGCGCGTTCGTTCCAACGGGGGCGGCGGCGATTGAAGCATTCGTCTCTCCCGGCGGCATATTGGTTCCTCGGAAAACCCAATTTGGCGTCTGGCCGTGCCAGACCAGGGTGTGTCCAACAAGATACATATGATTGCTCTCGCCAAAGTCCACGTAAGCGTCAGCCGGGCCAAAAACGTAGCCGCTTGCCCCCTCGCTAGGGTGGATCATCTGCCATTTCAAGTCGTTCTCCGGCGAAATTTGATTGTATTGCGCGGTGACAACCGCAGTGTCTTTGATGATTTGCTCCGTGTTTCGGTTGACATTGTCGGCCCGAACCGCCGCGCCCATCGCAATGGTCCGGTTGATTGCCACCCCGACATAGAAGCGGCCCTTGTAAGCGGCCTTAAGCGTGGCGCCTGAGTTGGAATGTGGCGCGGTCTCGCATCCGATCAGCGCGCCGATAAGTAGCGACGCAGCGACCAACATGATGACTGAAGCGGGGTTCGATTTATATACATTCATGTGAGTGTTGTTTGCAATGGGTATCGGTTTCCAAGGATTTCGAGAGAGCCATGCACTATTTTACTAGTCGATAGTATAACGAATCGGCCTTTCCAGAAAGAGGGACAGTAATTTGCCACTGGCTGCCGACGATTTGCGGCGGAACGGACGTCAAGGCAAGCCAATTCCCTTCTATTAGATTGGTGGATGATTGCAGCATAAAACCAGCCGATGCCACCGGCCACCATAGGCTCAAATTCATGGCTGAACTTGAAAAGGAGACCGTCGGGCTGTTTGTGCTCAATAATTGATTGGGTCCCAAATGAAACGTCGCGGCGACTTCTGCTGGAGAAAGAGCCACTCTGTAGATGCGAGCCTCATCTATCAGGCCATTTAGATACGGATCAGGCCACTGAGATTTGCCAATGTAATTATTGCTGGAGCTAGCAAGGCTCGATGGGGTGAGGCTCATCGCGCGATTGGTTCCGACAGCGACGCCATTCAAATAGAGAACGGCCAAGTTTCCCTTGAGGGTCACGACCACATGGCTCCACACACCCGTGGCCAAAGCCGACGCGCCGTTGATTTGTTGCTCCCCGCCAGGGCCATTGGTTGTAATGGCAAAACGCAGGACGCCGGCGCTGCCGTTTTGCGGCGTCAAAAACATATAGTTCGTGGTGTCGTTGCCAAAGTCAAAAATTCGACTCCAACTCGCTGTCGAATTGAGCTTCACCCATGTTTCGATGGTTAAGTTTGTCAACCCGCCCATGATGCCTCCCGGCAAGCGGACGTATTGCGATGAGCCGGACGAGAGCGCCAACTGTCCGCTCGAAAACGCGCCCCCATTAGGCAGCGTTCCAGTCCAGGCGGGACCGCCCACCGAATCCGTCGCAATGGACCCACCCGTCTCGCTGAAGCTGTAGCGGTGCATCAACAACGGCGCCGGCGCCGTGGTGAATGACCAGACCGCGCCGGTGTTGGTGTTGGCGCCAGCGATTTCGTCAACGCGCCAAAAATAGGTCGTTCCCCCCTCCAATTGCGGGTAAAATGCCGTATTGGTCAAGGACCCAAGGAATTGCGGGGACGTCTGCGTGGCGCCCGCGACGGCGTTGGAATCGACACCCAGATAAAGTGCGTGCGTCAACGCATTGCTGCCCGCCGTCCAATTCATCTGAGCGGTCCAGGCGACGCTGCCGCCGCCCTCGGATGGCGAAAGATTGCTGGCCAAACCGACGTTCAGCAATTTGTCCATGACAACTGTAGTTAGTGAACGCGGCGGCAGCGCTTGCGCGTTCGTCAACGATCCCAACGATCGAAAATAGTAATTGGTGTCGGCGGTTTGATACACGCTGGTTTTGCCGGCCCCAAATGCGCCGAAATTAAAGTTCATCGCGGATGAAACGGCCCGGTTGGTGTTGATCAAGACCACCACCAGTCGCAGGCCGTCGGGCGAAAGAAAGGCCGAAGACCGGACATTGCTATCGCTGTCCGTGGCGCTCACCCGCTTGAAACCGGGTTGAATGAAACACGAGAAGTGTTTCATCGACCAGTAGCTGGGCGAATACCACCAACCGTGCGGCTGTGTCGGCGTTCCGGGCGGCGCATTCGTCCATGTGGACCTCGACGCAAATGGGTTTTCAATCTGAATCAGACCGCCGGTGGTCCCAGGCCAGACCAGACTCCAGTGATTGTATCCGCTGACCTGTTCGACAACCAGGCAGTCGTGAATCAGATTCGCGCATTCGATCATGTCAAACAAATCGCCGTATTCGGTCATGAAATGCGGCTTGCTTGGGAACATGTTCGCCGCCGAACTTATATTCCCCAAAAATGAATCTCCTGTCGCGCCGCCGTCCCCGTAAAGGTGGTGTGCCACGCCGTAGAAGCTAGTCGAGTTCATCCCCGCAGCGTAGTTTTTAAGGTCGTTGAACGCGATGTGGACAGGTTCCGGAGCGAGCAGTTTCGGGGGCGACGGAAGGCTGCTCAGGCGCTGATACACCGCATCCATGGCCTTGGAATAGCTGGCATAGTTCGTGCCATCCACCGTGTCCTCACTGGGATGAAAAATGCACGAATCGTAGGTGGCGACAAAGTCCGGTTCGTTCTGGAGGCTGGCCCAGGTGAGATTCACGCCATTGGACTTGTAAGCCTGAATCGAGTCATACCAATACTGCGCGAAATTGGTGTAGGCGAAGCTTCCGCCGCTATTCGTGATGAGTGTGCCTCCGTTGCCGACTTGGCCGTTGCTCTTTAAGAACGCTGGCGGTGACCACGAGCTCATGTAAACCGAAACCGGATGCCCCAGTATACGATTCGCATTCGACACTATTTCCGTCGCGGCCGAATCGAAACCCGCCAACGGCGTCTGATAACGATACCAATCACCCAACCGCAGCATCGACAGGTTCAGCCCCGCAAAAGCGTTGCTGTATATCTCCTGTTTATAAGGATGAGCCGTGATCCAGCCCGCATAAAACGCCGTCGCGCCTCCGAGGCCTTCAATCGTCTGATATGTCTGCGCCGTGTTAATCGTCACAGTGGCCGCGCCACTCGAAAGGGCGAATACGAAAAGGAAAAGGAACGAAAACTGTGAGTGTGGAATCCTGTGATTCATAGATTGCCTCGATGTTTGCGTCACGGTTGTCAGAGGGATTCCACGAGCGCCGGCTCCAACGGCTTGCAGGCGTTAACATTTTATGCGAGTCGATTCCATTTCTCGGAGATTGCATGGAGTTTGCCTGAAGCGGAAGGCAAATTGCGATATGACACTCATCATATTGGCCAGAACATCGCGTTTGTCCGAGACTGCCCATGTCCACAAGGTGTTCTCCAGATTTGCCAGCGGTCTTCAGTCTCGACTACTGGCGATCTGGATCGCATGATGGTCCGGTTTCTCGCTCGTGTTGGCTCTATGACAATTCACTTCCGTTTCGGTGGCGGCGCCAAAAACAGACATGGCGCATCAAGTGTGCCGGCCTTGGCTTGGCCTCTGTTTGCGTGTCTGTTTGTTTTCCCGGTCCAAGCGGCCTCTCCGCCAACTGCCGCCACTCAAGCCCAGATGCTGCCATTAACCGCCGTCCGATTGCTGGGAGGCCCATTTGCCGAAGCGGTCAAGGCCAATCGAACGTATCTGCTGGCGCTTGATCCGGATCGGCTTCTCGCGCCGTTTTTACGGGAGGCGGGATTGGAGCAAAAAGCCAAAGTCTATGGTAATTGGGAAAGCATCGGTCTCGCAGGGCACACCGGCGGCCATTATCTTTCCGCGCTCTCCACGATGATCGCCTCCGGCGAGGATACGCCTGACGGTGAATTGCGCCGCCGTTTGGATTACATGGTCTCGGAATTGGAGCGCTGCCAGAAAGCATCCCCGGATGGTTATGTCGGCGGTGTTCCCGGAGGCCGCCACCTATGGGAATCCGTCGCCGCAGGACGGGTTGAGGCGGTGAACAGCAAATGGGTGCCGTGGTATAACCTGCACAAGACCTTTGCCGGTTTGCGCGATGCTTACCTGGTTGCTGGCAACGGCAAAGCTCGTGAAATCCTGGTGCGCTGTGGTGACTGGTGTGACAAACTCACCTCCGGGCTCTCCGATGAGCAAATGCAACGCATGCTCAATCAGGAGCAGGGCGGCATGAATGAAGTTCTGGCCGACATTTACGCCATCACCGGGGACGAGAAATACCTGCGCCTCGCCCGCCGGTTCTGTCACAAGGCCGTCCTCGATCCGCTGGCGCATCAGGAAGATCAACTCACCGGCAAGCACGCCAACACTCAGATTCCCAAAGTGACCGGCCTCGAACGCATTGCCACCCTGGCGGGCGACCGGCAAGCGGACGCGGCGGCGCGTTTTTTCTGGGAGACGGTCACCAGCCGGCGCACGGTTGCCTTTGGAGGCAACAGCGTTTCCGAACACTTCAATGACCCGAAGGACTTTCGCGGCATGCTGGAAAGCCGCGAGGGCCCAGAAACCTGCAACACGTACAACATGCTTCGGTTGACAGAGCAATTGTTTGCCTCCCAGCCGAGCGCAACTTATGCCGATTACTACGAGCGCGCTCTTTTTAATCACATTCTCGCCTCCATTAACACTAAGCGACCGGGTTACGTCTATTTCACACCCATACGTCCTGATCACTACCGCGTGTATTCGCAGCCGGACAAGTGCTTCTGGTGCTGCGTCGGCACCGGCATGGAAAACCCGGGCAAATACGGCGAATTCATCTACGCCCGCGCCACCAACGGCCTGTACGTCAATCTCTTCATCGCTTCCGAAGTCACCGACACCAATCTAGGCTTGACTCTTCGCCAAAAAACCCGCTTTCCGGACCAAGCCCGCACCCGGTTGACGCTCAAACTCAAGAAACCAGCCGAGTTCACACTCTATATCCGTCATCCCGGCTGGGTGGCAGACGGCGATTTTGCTTTGAAAATCAACGGCAAGTCTGTCGCCGTCTCTTCAACGCCTTGCTCCTACGCAGGACTGCGGTGCCGATGGCAGAATGGTGACCGCGTGGAAATCGAACTGCCGATGCGCACCACCGTTGAGCGACTGCCCGATGGTTCTGATTGGGTTGCCATCCTGCGTGGCCCTATCCTGCTGGCGGCCCCGGCTGGCGCGCACGATCTGGCGGGTTTGTTCGCCAACGACAGCCGCATGGGCCAGGTCGCATCCGGCTCGTTGGTTCCTCTGGATCAAGTTCCCGTGCTGCTGACCAGCGCCAGCGAACTCCCCCAGCACGTCAAAGCAGACGCCTTCAAACCGCTGCATTTCCATTTGACGGATGTCGTTGAACCTCCCGCTTCCAACGGGCTGCGCCTTGTCCCGTTCTTCCGTCTGCATGAAGAGCGTTACCAGATGTATTGGGAACTGACGACCAGGGAAGGACTCGCCACCCGGCGGGAACGCCTCGCGGCTGAAGAACGCGCCAAAGGGTTGCGCGAAGCCAACACGCTGGACCGCGTCGCGCCCGGCGAACAACAGTCGGAGGTGGAACACGATTTCCTGGGCGAGAAGTCCGACTCAGGCATGCGCAATGGCCATCGTTGGCGTCGTGGCCAGTCGGTCCAATACACACTCAATGGCGGCGGTGAGAAGTCCGTGGAACTGGCTGTGACCTATTGGAGCGGGGATGTTGGCTGCGCCTTCGACATTCTGGCAAATGGCGAGCTGCTGGCTACCGAGACGGTGGATGATTCCAAGCCGAATCAGTTTTTCGAAAAGCGCTATCCGATACCATCGGATGTTCTTTCCCGCGCCGCCCAGTCCCGGATCGTCGTCAAGTTTTCTGCCAAGCCTGGCGCGGCGAGCGCCGGCGTCTATGACGTTCGATTAATGAAGTCCAACGCGCCCTAGACTGGAATCACGTTGATTCCAACGATGTCTTCATCTTCCGCGAGGCGTTTCGTAACGCAGCCCTTTCTCGCGATTCTTGTGTTACAAATCTATTGCTCAACGCCCATCTCGTTGCGCATGGCTTCGTCCGCCGAGGATTTCGTCCAGGGATGGCGTCGAAGCGCCCGCGCCAGGGGGATGCGGCGTATTGATTTATGGCCGGTTTGAACATAATCGCCTGCATGCCGACCGGAATTGGACACAAGGAAGGCGCTGCAAAACCGAGCAAGAGCACCCGCGGATTTGCGCAATATGGCCTATTTCATGCGCAAATTGGTCTTGAGTCGGGCCTCTCGCATTTCGTACGGTCAATCCACAGCATTCAACAACCCGCGATTGGTTTGGGCCGGCGCCAACCGTGAACCAGCTTATGAAGTAAAGATGAAAACTAAGATCAAGAATCCAAGAAAGGCATTTACCCTGATTGAGCTGCTGGTGGTGATCGCCATCATTGCCATCCTGGCGGCGCTCCTGCTGCCGGCTTTGAGCAAAGCAAAAAAACAAGCGATAGTCACCCAGTGCAAGAACAACCTCAGACAGCAATTAGAAGCGCTCGTCATGTACGTCAATGATAACAAGGATTATTTTCCCAACGGAAAAGACGGCAATTGGCCTTGGGACATGAGCGCGGCGCTGGCCAACCAGCTTATCGCAAATGGCACCACGCCCAACACGTGGTACGACCCTGGAACCGGCCCTAGATTCGGACCGGACGACTGGTTCGGCACGGTTCCTTACGGCAACGTCCCAGGGGGAACGCCCTCATTGTGGACTTTTGGCGCAAAATATCCCGATCCTGACGCCGCGAATGGCGACGGAGCCTTCCGTGTGGTTGGATATGCGCTGACCTTATTCGGCACGCCGTCTTACCCCGGCAAGTTCATGACAAACACCAACCGCAAGCTCACCGACACGATGGTTCCTTCGAATCCGCTGATAAACCGGGGCGGCGTCCTCGTTGGGCCCACATCGAAGCGGGTGTTGACCGCATGCGCCGATCTTGCCGATAAAGCCCCCACCTCGCCCGAATTATCTTATCCGGGAGACATGAGCTACAACTGGACAAGTCTCGACGGCGGTTATAAGTACAACGGCGCGGCAAAGCCCCACATCAGCGCGCACGTCTCCCGTATGTATCCAGATGGCCTTAACGCCGGCATGCTGGACGCCCACGTTGAATGGAAACCTCTCCGGAATATCATTCAACGATCAACATCGACGGCCAATTCACCGTACTTTTTCTATTATTAATGCTCGACATTAAGAGGGTTATCCAATGACAGCGCGCGTCTCCAGCGTTCCCGGGCTTTTGTTTTGGTCGCATGCAATGTCGCCGCCGACGACCCCACTAACTCGGCTGTCGTGGATCCGGCAATGACTATTCAACCGATAGAAGGTCTGAGCGGCGCGACAGCGTTCAACGCGGGGATGGATCAATGATCATCCGACCAAACTGGAAAACTCGAGATTTACACCCACGCCTTCGCCCGCATGGACATCTCCATGCTGCGCTTGGCGGCCGGTTTCAGCGCCAGATTCCCGTGCCCCGCTTTGACGCCGCAGCCACCGACGGTACAGAAGCCGGAAGTCACGCTTGCGCGTCCTTCAGCCGAAACGCTATAGGAAGCGCCAATTCGCGAAAAAACGAGGCCATTTTGCGCAATACCCCATGAAATATGCAGCGAACTCTCCGCATGTAAATATGACAAACGTCATATTGTGCTTCCACGAGGCATTCCAGGATACTCGACGCATCAGCTGCTTTGCGTTTTATAAACCGTCGATAAGCCGGGCGCTCGCGCCTGACTCACCCAGCTAGGATTGTGTTTTACGCTTTAATGTCGGTCCGCAACTTAAACCAGGACTCAGACTATGAATAGAAGAAGAACTTGCCGAGCTTTCACCTTAATCGAACTGTTGGTCGTTATCGCCATCATAGCGATATTGGCTTCCTTGCTGCTTCCGGCGTTGAGTTCGGCCAAGTTCAAGGCCAGAGTCACCAATTGCATGTCAAACCAGAAGCAGTGGTGCGCTGTTGTCAACATGTATGCGGGCGATGACAACAAAGCGCGCTTGCCGCGCTTCGATTGGGCCACCGGAGGCGGCAACTTTGCCTGGGATGTTTCGACCAATTTTGTGCCGCTGCTCGCGCCCTACGGTATGACAGTTCCCATGTGGTTCGATCCGGTCCGCCCGGGCGAAGTAGATCCCGTGGTGAAGTACCTTGGACATTATCCGGGCAGCATCCAAGAGCTAAACAGCTATATCATGAGCAAGGACGGTGAGGATATCATTCACCACAACTGGTGGGTTCCGCGTAACGGGTCGTTAACCGACCCGACGGCGATTTACCCAAAGGATTATTCCACGGTGCCGCTTCTCGCTGTGGTTTATTGGGCGAGAGGAACGCCTGCGGCATTGTACGGGTGGCCGACTTCCACAACCTCCAAAGGCGCCAGCCGGGTTCCGTTCCTCAGTTGCGCCGCGGCTTCCGCCGTTGGCATTCTTACTGGAAGCGGTTTGGCGGATTCCTACACAGGAGTGGCCTCTCCAACAAATGCGGCTGACATGTCTCGGAACACCGCGCATTTCAATGGGAACAAACTCGATGGGGTCAACGCGGCGTATGCGGACGGCCACGCGGAAGGCCATAACAGGAGACAAATGCTGTGCGGCTATATTCCAAAGGGCGCCGGCGCTTCAAGCGGCCCCTATTGGTACTATTAAGAAAGTTTAACGATCCCATTTTCCACACCTCACTAGTAAACACCGAACACATCCAAAAAAAATGAATACCGCTACAACTAAACGAGCGTGGGTCGCCAGATTGGCGACTCTATCCGCGGCTTTTGCCGCTGTCGTTGCCAGCCAGGCGCAGGTTACCTTCCAGACGGTGACCAACAACTTGGTTGGCCTTTACCCCTTGGACATCGTCATCACCAACGGAGGCACAATCACCACGCCGGACTACATCGGCGGGCGTGACATGATCCTGAACAACATGACGGGCGCCAATCTCCTCCCCGCCACGCGTCCTACACTAAACCCCGCCAGCACGAACATGTGCTTGAACTTCACCCAATCCGGCGGAGCCACACTGATTTATTACGCCTCCAAGGGACAAAACGCAGTGACTGGCGGCGGCGATTTTCTGCCGTTTTGCAATCAGCTCAACGCGTCGATGAACTTCTGGATCAAGATCGCCGCCACAACCGGTTACAATGACACTCGGTTCCTCGGCGAATGCGATAATAGCAGCGGCCAATCCGGTCCGATCTGGCTCTGGGGATCTAACAACGGCGGCGGCGTGGGCGTCGACCAGCACGTGCATTTTCTGTTCCGCGCATCCACCGCTTCAGGTGGAATTCAGACAATGGAGGACGGGACATCTCAATTGCCGTTCGAGGGTTACTACTGGGTGCAGGGCAATAGCTATAGCGCTGCGAATCCCTTGGATTCCAGTTGGCATATGATGACGATGACCATCGACACCAACAGGGCGATCGATCTTTATATTGACGGCGTGCGGGATTTAGGCCCTGGCGCCGTCGGCGGCACGGCTTACACCGACGCCAATGGGAACGCCAACTGGGGCCCGGACGTGCCCACCACAAACCTCTACTACACGACCAACATCTATCCCGGCCTCGGCGTCTCGAACCCGCCCCCCAACGGCTATGTGCGCTGGATGTGGCCCTACATCGATAAGAGTGGAAACACCGCTTTCGGCGGATTCAAGCGAAATGGCGCATTTAACGCCGGGATGCCCTGCCAGATTGATGACATTGCGTATTGGAGTCGCAAGCTCAACAGCAACGAAGTCATGTTTGTCTTCACCAACGGACTCCCGGGCATCCAGATCAGCAGGCCCCTCGTCATCAACAGCTTCGCGACGGATCTTCCTGAGGTTGGAAAGGGCGACACGGTCACGTTGCGTTGGAACGTAACCGGCGCGAGCACGTCTACCGGTGGCCTTGTCATTAGCGGAGTGGGTGACGTTAGCAGCCTCGGCCTTGTGGGCTCCACCAATGTGATTGTCAATGGAGCGCAATCCTTCACTTTGACCGCTCACAACGGCATCGCGGCGGATGTGACCGCTCTCGCAAGCGTAAAGACCTTCTCAGGAGTTGACTCAACCTGGCACTTGATCCAGCGGTTTGACGGCGTGTTTACAAACACGTTCGACAATCTGTCGGGAATCGGTGGCAATGATTGGGTGTCGGACGCTTCCGATTACCGTGGAGACTTCGACCAATTCAACGTGGTCACCTCGACTGTCGGCGGTGGCTCCAACGAGGTCCTGACCCCGCGCACTGGCTATTTGGTCGACGCCAATTCGCCGTCCGACTTTGATTCCCGCGGCGCCGCGGCGTACGGGTCATTGGGCAGCCTTACCCTGACTCCTGGTCAGACCAGGACTCTGTTCTTCCGATTCTCGCTTCAGGAAGCCTACGCAGGCAACCCCAATGGCACTCCTCTGTGGAGCGACCTGGACTTCAACGTCGGCATCACCGATTCCGGCCTTATCGGGCCATTTGGCTCGCTCAATTCCAGCGGCCAGCCATTCACCGCCAACATCGGGCCCCAGTTGAAGATTTACCGCGCCTCTGGCGGTCTCTTTGACGGAACCGGAAAGTTCAGCATCTACGCCGGCGATTACGACGGCACCAACCTCGCCGTTGCCACCAGCTTCGATTATCTGACCGCCGTTGATCCCAACGGACTCCAGACCAATGTCAATTACAACGTCTGGATGAACATTACCGATGACAACACGCACGCCGTGACTGTAAGCAGCACCGCTTCCAACATTGTGCAGTTGCCTACCTATTCAGTCTGGCTGCAGAAGCAGGGCAGCGCCCCGACCAACCTGTTCTCCAACTATCACGGAGATCGCGACTACGTCGACTTCAACACCCAGGACATTCCGACTCCGAACCTGAACAAAGTGTTTGTCGATGTCGGGGACGAAGACATCACTGCCGTCGCTCCTGGCGCTTATATCGGCACCAACATGATCGCGGTGGACGACTTCTACCTCAGCAAGTCGGGACTTGACCTGACCATTCCTAGGTTGTTTGACATCACCGCCGTGACCAAAGACACCTCCGGCGTCACCATCAAGTGGGATTCGCTTGGTTCACTTTGGGGAACCAACACCTACACGATCCAACGCACGCCCAGCCTTACGAGCCCAAGCTGGACGACGGTGGGTCAGATTCCGTCGGGTGGCAGTTCGACAAGCTTTACCGACGCCAGCGCAGGCGCCAACACGGCCTTCTACCGGATTAGCTGGCCATAAGCGGTCAGTTTGGGTGTAGCGGGGGTTGAAGTTACGAGCCGACGGGTGGCGAATGGCGCCCGTCGGCCTTTTTGTTTCTGTGCTTCTCACGCCGTCCGCGAGCCGATTTGCTGGTTAAACCGGCAGACCCGAGTTTCAACGGCACCGCCGTCGACTATGACGTACGTCATATAGGCGTCCCATCTGAAGCGATACTACCGTTGCCGCGGAATCGCGAACAACTGAAATCGACCTCAAAAGCGCTTTGGTCAACCAGTTTCAAGTGAATGCTGATGTAACTCTTACCTCGTTCAGGCCGCCCGTCGTCGGCCAATTCCTGGGAAATGGGATCCGCCTGCTAAAGCCTGTTCCTCTCCCGCAACCGGCGCCTCTCCTCACCGTCTGTCAGCGCCTCCCGACCAACGACGAGAAAATCGACCGTAGCATCGCGTACATGAAGGCTCCCCTTTCAGAGCGCATTACCGCCCAAAAACTCGCAGCCGTCGCCCACATTTCATGCTCGCACTTTTTTGTGCTGTTCAAGAGACCAACGCGGAAGGCGCCCATCGACTATCTCATCAACCTTAGAATGCAGGAAGCAGCCCGCCTGCTTGAAACCACCAAGATGGATGTCAAAGCGATTGCGCTGGCCGTCGGCTACGAAGATCCGTTTTATTTTTCTCGCGTGTTCAACACGGTCCGTGAGTTGCCTCCCAGCCGTTGCCGGGAGCGAGCCCGCCAATCCAATTCCTCACGGATTCACACTTGATCGCCTTGCGATGATGTATTCGATTCCCAAAGTCGTTCTCATGGTTGAGTCGTCTCGGGCCTCCGGTCGAGCCCTGCTGCGAGGAATTGCTGAATACGCCCACCAGCGGGGCCCGTGGGCGTTCTCCTGGGAGACGGGCGGGCTGGAGCGAGCCTGGCCCACGTTGCAGGAAAAGGCTACCAAAGGAGTAATCCTGCGAGATGTCGATAAAATCAAAGACGTGCTTTCAGCCGGTCTGCCGACTGTTGTCATAGGTCATCAACACACCGAAATTCCACGAGTGGTTAACGTGGTCACCGACTCAGCCACCATAGGACGACTCGCCGCCGAGCATTTGATAGGCTGCGGCTTTAGGCGCTTCGCCTTCTGTGGATATGCCGTCACTTCATCCAGGAACGCGCCCTGGTCCGAGGCGCGCCGCATTTCTTTCCAATCCCATTTGGCAGAGCAGGGATTTGGTGAGACTCCCGCCTTTGGTCTTTCTATGGATCGGGCCATGTGGGAGCGACAGCTGGAAACTGCCGTGCGGTGGCTGCGTTCGCTAAGCAGGCCTGTCGGGGTGTTCGCCTGCAATGATGATTGCGGGCAGAGGCTCATGGAAACATGCAGGTTGGCGGGAATGACCGTGCCCGATGAAGTGGGTGTCATTGGAACGGACAACGACCAACTGCTCTGCGAGCTTATGGACCCGCCGATGTCCAGCATCGCAATGAATTTCCAACGCGCCGGATACGAAGCGGCCCATGCCTTGGATCGCCTGATGCGCAAAGAACCCGCCGTTCCTCTTCGGATTATTACAGAAGCCATGCACATCGTGGCGCGTCGCTCGACCGATTTTGTCGCTGCCGATAATCCGAATTTGCGCAAGGCGCTGACATTCATCCGCGATAATTCCCGCCGGACCATCGGGGTGCCTGATGTGGCCGCCGCCTCAGGTGTTTCACGGCGCAGCCTCGAGGCGGCCTTTCGAAAACATCTCGGCCGGACTGTTCACCAGGAAGTCCGTCGCGTGCGGAGCGACCAAATCGCTCACCTTCTTCTCGAGACAGGTTTATCCGTGGCAGAAATCGCCGACGCCCTTGATTTCGATTTCCAGCACATCGGACGTTACTTCGAATCCGTAAAACGAATTCGTCCCACAGCTTTCAGGCGCGCCCATGGCTGGCGCAAGTTGCCCTATTAGTTACCTATGAATCAAGCCGGTCTCTCAGGGCAAAACTCGGCCACGTCAACCCGACCGTGCCGATGATGCTGGAAGACCATCGACACGTGGACGGTTCTGGCAATCCCTGAGTTGAGCCGGCGATGTAAATGAACTGGCGAGGCTCGCCTGTGATTATTCCCTCGATAAACATTTTAGTGGGCACATCTTCGGTCGGCAAAACGGGCTCTCGGGGCTGCATCAACCTAAAGCAACCGTGGGATTCGTCCAATACAGAAGTGAATTAGTCGGTACAGGCTTAGAATCTGAAACACATGGGGGAGGATTGCAGAACACTGCGGATTTGTTCAGTCGGCGCGTCTCGTTATTGCGCTTGCCGCGCTCAGAATCTGAGTGGACGCACTTTTTCACTAGCAAACCGCTGAATTGAGTTCAGAAGGCCGTGAGTTTAAATCTCACCGCCCCGACCATCTTCTTCATAGGTAAACAAGCACCAATCAATGAGTTGCGTGCCAAACAAAAAATCACGAGCTGGGTGAGATGTTGGCTGGAGTGGGCTGGAATACGGGTCTGATCTGACATTATGTGGCATTGGAATCGGCATCATCTGTGATTGCCACAGAGAGGATTATGCAACTTAGAACGACCAAAACCAAGAACAACGCGATTGACGATCTGCCCGGACCGGCCGCCCACTTCGAATCGGTGCAGGTGGCTTTTGGTCCAGCCCATCGCCAACTGGATGACCGCTTGGAGCTAGCCCAAGCTGGCGTTGCCAGACACCGATAACCGGCGCCAGATCGCCGGCTTGATCAGGTCCAGCGTGATTTTGAGCTGGTAAATTGGGACGTCCGACGCCACGCCGACGCTTAACCGTTCTCTGATGGGGGTCCCACTTCACAGTTGGTGTTGTCAGGGCAGGCTCCATGGCTTGCGGTATTCCTGACCCATCCACCGCGGGTCGCCGGAGGATCCTGCAAATCGCTCTTTTTCGGGGTCCCACAGCAGCGCTTGATTGTGCCAGTAGGTGAGATTGACAAGGTGGCAGATTGTGGCGGTGCGATGGCCAATTTCAACATCACAAATGGGCGGTTGCCGGGTGTGAATGCTGTTGATCCAGTCCTTGAGATGGTTGCTGCTATTGTAAAGCCGGATCGCGTTGGCGGGCAGGTGGTCTTGGAGCATTAGCCGGCTTTCTTTGACGTCATCGGTCATGAGTTGGTCTCCCAGCCACATTTTGAACTTGCTGCGGTTGACGTTGATTTTGCCCTGGCTGCCGTGGAACGTGATGTTGTTGCCTGGGGCGGCATTGGCGACTGGGGAGCGCACCATTTCGATATTGTCCAGTGGGCCCTGGGTTGCGACGACTCTGGCCCGGTGGAGTTTCTTCCTCCTCCGGACTCCAACGCGCCCTAGACTGGAATCACATTGACCCTAACGATGTCCTTATTTTGCGCCGCGCTTTCTCAGAAAGCTGGGTCATTGGCTCGGAACTTAGCTGCAGCCACAGGCTGAGTTTGGGTTTCAGCGTTTCCGGTATTACAGGCTTGACGAGAAAGTCGCTCGCGGCACCGCTCAGCGCTGTTTCTATTGCTTTAGCGTTGCCTGAACCGCTCAAAATCACAATTTGAATTCGCCCGCAGAATGGCTGAAGTTTAAGCCACTCCATTAACTCGAAACCGTTAACTACCGGCAACTTCAAATCCAGGAAAACAAGCCGCGGCCGGTCGCAGGGCGTTCACGGTTTGCGAAATTCCCGCGCAGGCCTGCATGGAACGCCGGAGCGCGCGAGGGTAGGGACGTATCGTTTCAGGATCGCCACGCGCCGTGATCGCCGCCACAGTTCCCCCGCCGCTGGATGGCAGAGACACGTTTCCAATGGCCAGAAAACCTTCGTACCATCCCACATCTTCAAGTGGCGCGCTAAACACCCGGGCGTCCTTTAATATCGATACTCCCACCGTGCCAAAAATCTGCCGTCCTCGCGCCGCATCGGCCTTGAGCGCTTTCTGCGCCAGCCACGGCGGCAGCAGCGCCAGTTGCCGGAGCATGCGCCATCCCGCCGTGGTTCGCCGACGGGCCTCTTCCAAAAGTCGGAGGTAATCACGGGAAAAATCCGCAAAACCTTCCCCGTCTAAAGAATAATCCGCCGGGCGTATCCCCACCATAGCCACCGCCCTCGCCTGTCGCGCCGTTGCAGGCACGTCGACAGCCGTGGAAAACTTCCGCCCGGCAAATTCCGGTTGGCGCGCCAGTTGCCACATCAGGGCGCAGACGATTGGCGCCGAGGCCCCAATACGCTCCCGATGTCGCGCGTTCATCGCTTCGCGCCAGGCGAGCAGCGGGGCGAAGTTGATGAAATCTACGACCTCGCTGATCGGTCTGTCTTTTGCCGACGGTTGCACCGAAATCAGCCGCGCTTCCTTCGCCGGGTCGTCCTTCGGAAAATGCGGCGGTTGAACCAAACCCCATGCTTTTTCCAGACGCGCCAGCATTTCCTGGATGGGAGCGCCATCCGTGGCGACATGATGGATTTGAAGCCACACGTCCACGCTTCGAAAATCATCGGACAACCGCGCCACAACATTCAGCACACCGCGGCCCGGCGGCCTGCGGAGGCGAAAATCCGGAGGAAGAAAACGTCCCGTGGATTCTGGCATCGTCTCGAACGAAACCTGGCACGCTTCGCTAATTCTTCGGGCATCCCACAACCTGGCGTCTTTGGGCAAGCTCGCGTGGTTTTCGCCCGACGCTTGCTCAGCGCCCCAAAGCAGCGCTTGTGGACGCTCGCGCTCCGGCAGATGCCGGGTGGCTCGATGAGCCGCGCAAAAGATCTCCGCAATTCTCCCGAAGCCTTGATCGTCCGAAAAAGGCTCCTCCTGTTTTCGCATGACAGGCTCGATAGTCTCCAATTGCCCATCCGCCGAAAACTGCGCCACCACTACGTCCCCTTTGCCCGGCAAGCACTCGACGTGATGCGCTTTATGCTCCAAAACCCAACTCGCTTCAGATTCGCCCCCCACGAATTCCGCCCAGCGCTTTGCAAAATGGGTTTCGGCGCTCTTGCGCGTCGGCGTGGAGCGCTGCGCCTCCGGGAGACCCGAGAAAAGATCCAGGCCGAATGCGCTAAGCCCAAATTTCGTTCCGTCAGATCTTAGTCCCAACCCAAGCGCGCGCCGCCAGCCATCGGGCTCACGTCCGGTCACAGCCGCTATTGGCAACCTCACCGCCAGCGCCGCAACACTGGCGGTAGTGACCCAAGCCCGCTCCACTTTGCTGGCAGTTCCTTCACTTGACTCGTTTCTCATCGGTGTCGCCTCCCGGTGGATGCGTTAGCTCGTCGCCTCATAGAATTGAAAACAAACGCCGGACGGAGGCAGGAATCATCGGCGTAACGGATTGGAATGTGGCGCACATGCCTTCAAGCATAGGTTGTCTCGGACGAATTGTCTGTAGAAATTGGATCGGCAGCCGGCAATCGAAAAAGTTAAATAGACTTGACAACACCGCGCGTGATTTCTGTGTCCAAAACCCATGCAATAGGGTAAAACTCCCGCATCCTGTCAAACACGATGAAGCGTTTGTTGGAGGTTCGGAGGTTGCCCTGGCTGCTGGCGCTGGCCGCCGTCATTGTCATGCTCCCTGCTTTGCGCGGCGGACTTTTTGCCGACGACGTCGTGCAAAGACTCGCCGAATTAAAACCCGGCCAATTGCCCCCGCACGCCGCCGAGACCGGATTTGTCCCGGACGGCTCCGGGCGGCTTTTCCCGGTTGTCAATCATCTCTTCGACTTTATTCACACGGATGCCGTGCGCCGCCGCGCGGCGGACTACGGCATCCTCCCCTGGTGGGCGCCGCAAGGTTGCGCCGCCGCTCTCTGGCGCCCGCTGACCGCGTTCACGCACTGGGTCGATTACCAACTCTATCCCAATTCCCCTGCGCTGATGCATGCGCACAACATCGCCTGGTACACGGCGGCGGTCCTTCTCGTCGCGTCGCTTTACCGGAAAATCGATTCCTCGTTGTGCGTCTCCGGCTTGGCAGGTTGCCTGTGGATGCTCGATGCCAACACTTATTTTCCCGTCATGTTCGTGGCCAATCGCGGATTTATCATCGCGCTGATTCTTGGCCTGCTTTGCCTGCGCGCGCATATCCGGTGGCGCGAGGAAAAGGCGCCCGCGTGGATGTGGGCGTCTGCGTTGTGTTTGACTCTGTCGATCCTGGCGGACGAAGGCGGCGCGTCCACGCTCGCGTTTTTGATGGCCTATGCGCTGGTCTTGGAACGCGGCGCCTGGAAAAAGCGCTTCGCCAGCCTTCTGCCCGCGACCGCGGTCATTGTTGTCTGGCGCATCGTGTATGTCAGCCTCGGCTACGGCGTGCGGAATTTCCCGGGCTACGTGGATCCCGGTTACTCGCCGCTAGTCTTCCTCAAAGACATTGCGCCGCGCCTTAACGGTTTGCTGGGCGGACAACTGACAGGCCTGCCGCCAGAACTGGCCTTCGCTCTAAGCCCAACATGGACATGGATTCTCGCTCTTGTCTTCGCCGTGTTCACGTTGCTTTGCCTCCTGGCGTTTCTGTCTGTTTTGCGAGAGAGCCAGATCGCGCGTTTTTGGGCGGCAGTCGCGGTGCTCGCCGCCATTCCCGCGGCGACGGTCGCGCCCCTGACCAAGAACCTCGGCTTTGTCGCCGTTGGCGCCTTCGGCGTCATCAGCGTCTTTTTGTTTGACTTCGCTTCGCGGGCGCGTCGCGCGCTCCTGGCGCCGGCCCTGCGCGCCATCTCATGGTGCGTCGCCGTTTGCCTCGTCCTGGCGCACGTCTTTGGGGCCGTGGCAGCCCGCGTCGCCTTGGCCTGGGCCACGCCCCTGGTTCCGGAAATCGCCGCCCATGCGTGCTCATTCAAGGAGTTCGACGACATCGGGGAACACAACGTCATCATGGTCAATGATCCCAGCATGCTTTCCGGCGTCATGCCTTTTGACCGCGCTTATCACCGGCTGCCGCTGCCCAAGGCCGTCCGCGTTCTGACAGTCGCAAGCGTGTCAATCACCGTCAGCCGGGCCGACGACGCCACGCTCGTCCTGACGGCGCCGGGCGGTGATTTATTTGACTGTCCGGACCTCGGCGCGTCCCATCTCTGCTACGTTTTCAAGAATGCCAACGAATTCCTTTTCGGCCGCGTCGCTTGGAAACAGGGCGACCGCGTGACGAACAGCCTGTTTGACGTGAACGTCCTTGAAATCAGCGCCAAGGGGCAGCCGCGCTCCGTGGCGTTTCATTTTCACCAACCGCTCGAATCCGCCGACAATACCTGGCTGTGGATCGACTGGCCGCATTGGTCGCTCGACCGTTTCATCCTGCCGCATGTCGGACAAACGATCACCATCCCCGCAGCCGCGCGGCCGTAGGTTTCGTTCGAGGGACGCTCGATGCGCAAAACGATTATTCGTACAACTAAATGAGTTTGAGCAACCCTGGAAACCGCTTGTCCAATTCTTTGGCCCGCAGCGACGTCATGCACTTTGTCCCTTCGGCCTCCGTGTGGATAAGGCCCGCCGCGCGCAATGCCTCAAAATGATGCGACACTGTGGCCTTGGCGACCCCCAGTCGAAATTCATTGCACGCGAGCGGCTGGCCCTTTGCCTCGAGCAATTGGCGCACAATGGCCACCCGGCACGGGTCGGAGAGCGCCTGCATGACCGCGGCCAGCGTGACCTCGCGCATGGATGGATGGGAATAAATCTTCACTGCGCCACACTATGCCACAACGGCCATGGTTCGACAATGATCGAATTATCGGTTGACACTCCGTCCGGGGCGATTTAAGTTCGATTCGCATCGAACAATAGTCGGCGCGGAAACAAGAGAAAAACACCATGCTCACTTTATTGGATCCCGTAAAAATCGGCGCCTGGGACCTGCCCAATCGCATCTTCATGGCCCCTTTGACCCGCCAGCGCGCGGGCGCGGAGCGGATTCCCAACACCCTGATGGCCGAATATTACGCCCAACGCGCTTCTGCCGGCCTGATTATTTCCGAGGCCACGTCGGTCATGCCGACGGGCGTTGGCTACGCGGAGACCCCGGGCATCTGGTCCGCCGCGCAGGTGGAAGGCTGGAAGGTCTCGACCAAGGCGGTCCATGCCGCCGGCGGAAAAATCCTGTTGCAGTTGTGGCATGTGGGCCGCATCTCCGACCCGATGTTTTTGAATGGCGCCCTGCCGGTTGCCCCCAGCGCGATCGCCGCCGCCGGGAACGTCAGCCTGGTTCGCCCACTCAAACCGTTTGTCACGCCGCGCTCTCTGGCCTTGGAGGAAATTCCCGAAATCATCGCCGCCTACCGCAAAGGCGCTGAAAACGCCCAACTCGCCGGCTTCGACGGCGTGGAAATTCACGGCGCCAACGGCTATTTGCTCGATCAATTCCTCCAGGACAAAACCAACCATCGCACAGACGCCTATGGCGGCCCGATTGAAAATCGCGCCCGCCTCATGCTCGAAGTCGCCGATGCCGTCATTTCTGTTTGGGGCGCCAATCGCGTCGGCATGCACCTGGCGCCCCGCGGCGACGCGCACGACATGGGCGACTCCAATCCGTTGGCGACTTTCAGCCATGTCGCTCGCGAACTCGGAAAGCGCCATCTCGCATTTCTCTGCGCGCGTGAGTCGCTGGGCCCGGGGCGAATCGGACCACGACTCAAAGCCGCCTTCGGCGAACGCTACATCGCCAATGAAAACTTTACTTTCGCCACGGGCAATCAAGTCATCGCGGAAGGCGAAGCCGATGCCGTCGCCTTTGGCAAGACATTCATCGCAAACCCGGATTTGCCCGAACGCTTTCGCCGCAACGCCCCGCTCAACGAGCCCGACACATCGGCGTTCTACAACGGCGGCCCCAAGGGATACGTCGATTATCCGACGTTGCCAGTCGAAACCAGACGAGCTTGAGAAATCGTTCGGCGCGCGGACATTCTTGTCCGCAGCGGCAAACGGAGATCGTGGCGCAAGGGCGGGGGAATGGTGCGCGCTGCAGGGTTTGAACCTGCGACCCCTACCGTGTGAAGGTAATGCTCTACCACTGAGCTAAGCGCGCAAAACACCAATGTTTACAAGGCTAAAATCAACTCCTGCAAAACTTAAAAATCCGACTTGTAACCCGCACTTGTAACCCGACGGATTTGTGGTATATTTTCCACATGAAAACGGTGCTGGAAAACGAACCCAAACCGGCTGTGCAGCAGCCGGTCTTTCACAAAGTCGCAGAGAACTTGTATCGCCTCGAATCATCTGGCGGATATTATGCTTTGATTAAAAAAGGCGGCAAGCAATTTCGTCGCTCACTTAAGACCAAAGATCGAAAACTAGCAGACCGTCGGTTAAAGGAGACCAAGGAACAGATCGGCTGTTTATCGCTGACCGATGATGCCAAACTCGGCTTTGAGGCAGTTGCGAACCGTTGGCTGGAAAGCATCAAACACACCCTGGCCGATGGCACCATCCAACAACGAGAAATCCGGATCAAGAACCTCGCCCCGTTTTTCAAAGGCACGTCACTGCGGAGCGTTAGCGCCTTTCAGTGCGAACGTTGGGCCATCGAACGCGGAGCCAAACTCGCCACTCAAACTTTCGTCCATGAACTCGAAACCATGCGAAACGTCTTCAAGTATGCACAACAGCACGGCCTCATTTTGTCCAACCCGGCGACCACGATCAAACGGCCCAAGGTCACGTTTACGAAAGCGCCGATTCCAAGCCGGCAGCAGTTCGTGAAGCTCGTTGCTCAAATTCGGCAATCTGACGGGCGCGCCGACAGCCAGCGGAAAAGCAAGGACGGAGCAGACCTCGTTGAATTCCTCGCATTTTCCGGGGCGAGAATCGGAGAAGCACGGGCCGCCGCCTGGGGCGACATGAAATTTGAAAACAACATGATTTGGATTCACGGAACGAAATCGGAGCAAAGCGACCGCCGTATTCCGATGACCGCTTCACTGCGCGATTTTTTGCTCAAACTAAAAGCCCAATCCAATCCAGAGCCGACCGAACGAATTCTAAAAACTGGCAGTGCGAAGAAATGCTTGGCGACGGCTTGTGTGAACCTTGGATTTCCCAAGTTTTCTCATCATGACTTTCGACACTTCTTTGCCACGACCTGCATTGAGTCCGGCGTGGACATCCCCACGGTCAGCCGCTGGCTCGGCCACAGCGATGGAGGGGCGCTGGCGATGCGGGTTTATGGTCATCTTCAAGTCGAGCACAGTTTGGCAATGGGCAAGCGCGTGAACTTCGACCAGCCCGCTGATTCTGTTGAGACGCCCGTTTTGACCGAAAGCGAGCCAAGTTATGTTCCCAATAGCGGCGACAGACGCGCTGTTGCCAAAGCCAAGGCCAAATACGGTTATGCTTGGTGGGTGTCACAGAATCCGCTTGAAGTGTTTTGGGGACAAATGCATGAAGAAGCCCCGATTGTGCCGCTTGAGAAATTTCTTGGCATCGCGAAACAAGCGATGGGCCGTGAAGTATTCCGTCAGGAACTAAATGACCGGGATGCCCTTATTGAGGAATTCGTGGAAAGAATCTCCGAAGCGTCTTTCAACGAACTCGTTGCGAAAATTCCAATCAAAAATGCGAAGTTATCATCAACGACCATGAAGTAGCTAACTGATTTAGTTGGCCGAAACCGCCGAATTGCAAGGACGCCTCCTCGTCGCCGTAAGCTCACAAAATAATAGCGCGTAAATTTTTTGCTGCTCGGACGGAAATATGGTTCTTATGCGAGAGGTTTTTCGGCTGGTGAATTGCGGCTCAATCAAGTATTAAGGTTTACAAGAAATGCCCCAGCGATGAATCGAATTTACCAGAGCCGCGTCACGTATGTTGAAGTCTCCAAAGACGGGAAACTGGGGTTGTCTACTTTACCTTGGGACATTCGCTAATGACTACATTTGCTGATCAATTGTTTCGCGAAGTGAACCCCGGATTTTTCCGTGTTCTCGCGGGCGGGAACGCGGCAGTTTATGTTGACGTCCTGGATGCCTTGGAACGCGAGGCGACCGAACGGCATGAAGGGATGAGCCGCGAAGAAGCGCTTGCAATTGTAAGCGAAGTATTGGCGCAGCATCCGGCCTTTGCCCCGGAGGAGGGAGAGATCGAGGAGGCGGTCCGGGAACAATTCACAGGGCTGCCTCTGCGGGAAAAGGCACGACAAGTGTTGGACCACCTGGCAAGACCAGAGATCGGCTGGGTGTTGGATGAACAGCTTCCCAACTGGGAGCGTGTTGTGCGTTTTGACGCGCATGGCGTCACTTTACTGGAGGCTTTGAGGAAAATTGCCCGGCCAGACGCAGCGGTTTTCACCGACAAACTTCAGGGCGTGTGCGCGGCATTGGCAAATCAAGGCGCATTTGCCGAATCCCCGCTGGCTCACCTGGATAACTGCCTCACGTTGGCAAGGGGCGGACTTGGAGAACTGCGCGGCATCGAGAAATCCCTCAAACGGCTGACACAACGCCAGCGGGAGGCGACTACACTGGGTGAAGTTTATGGCGTGGTTTTCGACGAATACGCCGAACAGGTTGGTCGTACCTGCTACGCTGAATTGGTGCGCTCACAACTGCCCACGCGTTTGGACGAAGCGCGCGAACGCATTCGCGCTCTGCTCACAGACACCGAACTTCTGCACAAGATGCAACATGAGGTGATGCGGCGTGATGAGCTTGAACCGCCGACCGCAATGGCGCGCGTCCGCAACCGTCTGGATGAACTTGCCCGGGCACTCGAACTTGTCCAGCCGCTCGCAGATGAAATTGACCGACGCACCGCTGAATTTGCCCGCCGTTCGCTGGCTCGCTCGCGCTATTTACAGGAGGTCGTGGGCGAAAGACGTTCGCAGGTGAAAGATTTGTTCGAGCGCATTAATGCCGCGTTTTCTGGCTGGCGGCTGAGTGACTTGAATGAAGTTGTTTTCTTGCCGCCCCTGTTCCTGCCCGACGCCAGGCTGCTGGCTGGCCGCGATTCGCTCTACGAGCCGTCGCGCCGCCGGTCGCTGGAGGAAAATCCGCCGGTGGATGACGAGGTGAATGAAGGACAGCGCGAACGAGCCAAGGCTCAACTTGGCGCGGTTGTCCGTGATTCGTTGACGGTAACGAGGGCCAACCGACTGGTGGAAAAACTTGCAGGTGGCAAAGGTGTTCGGATACCAAGCATAGATGTGCCCATCCAAAATGAAGATGATCTCGCCGATGTAATTGCCCTCTTATTGCATGCTGAAGCTGGCGATGCTCGCTATCGTGTAGAACTGCCCCGCGTAAAGGCAGACCTCGGAACGGCTGAATTTGACCATAAACTCAACTGCCGTCTGGAAAAATTTTTCATCATTAAGAAATGACACTTGACCCAACAACATCCTCTCCTGCCAGCTTGCTGCCGCTGAACGCCACTGACCGTGCGCGCTTAAGCGAGGCGTTGCAGGAATTGCTGGCGCATGGTTCTATTCTTGGACTCGATCCGGGGCAGAGAGAGCTTTACGACTGGTGCAGGCAAAATCCCGATTGGCTGCGCGAGGCGGCATTGCTCATCGGTCTTACGGTTTACACCGAACACGAGAGCCGTCTGGTACAGGCCATCCCGCAAAAGCCCTCCCTCACGCTGAATCTCAAGCAGGATGCGACTCTTGTGTTGTTGGCCCTCTGGTATGAGTTCGACACGCAAGTGCGCGATCATGGCGCGACCGAAGTCCGGCTCACGATTGAACAACTCAACCAATTACTGAGAGAAAAGCTTTTGCCTGACCTCAAAAGCCAGCCGAGCGCAGGCCGGATGCGGGAGATTCTTTCGCAAGCACGACGTTTCAACCTCGTGCGAGTGGATTTTGATGAGTCATTCGAGAAGTCGGGCATCGAAGTATTGCCGACGTTGAAAAAAGTTATTCAGTTCAACGGCATTGAAGACTGGAACAAAACAGTGGAATTGCATAGCAATCCGGTCGGCGCTGAAGCCAGCGAAAACTCGCCCGAAGAAGGAGGCAACACGCCATGAGCCGCGCGATCAAGGTCACTCGCGTTCACGCCATCAACTGGTATGGCTACAACGACACCTTGCCGGTCGAGGGAAATCTTCTGCTTGCGGGCGTCACTGGATCGGGCAAGTCCATTTTGATGGACCTTATCATGACGGTATTGGTCGGCACGGACGTGGCGCATAATCACTTCAACCGTTCGGCCACCGGCACACATTCCTCGCGCACACTCAAGGGCTATTGCCTGCTGGACACCAAGCGCGAGGAAAACGGTGTGCCGCAATACCAGCGCGACAAAGGAGCGATCAGCTACATCGCGCTCGAATTCACCTGGCCGGCTAAGGCCGGTGAAGAACCGCGCGTAGAAACCTGGGGATTGCGAATCGAGTTTCGCAACGCGGCGGAAAACCAGGGCCATATCGAATCCTATTTTTGCGATGGCAAAGTATCGAGGGATGATTTTCTTTCCGTCAGCTCCGAAGACGGCAAAAAACGTCCGCTGGAACTTGCGGCGTTCAAGCACTTCATCGTGAAGGAGCGTGCGGGGCGGATGTTCGAGACACAGAAGCAATTCTTGCGCGACATGGCGAATGAGCAGCATCTGAATTTCAATTCTGCCGTGCTTGCCGCGCTGTTGCCACAGGCGATGGCGTTCACGAACCGCAAATCTTTCGATAGTTTCATCCGTGACTTCGTTTTGCCCGGCGACCAGCTCGACGTGGATAATGTAGTCGCCAGCTACAAAAGTTTTCTTGCGTTTGAGGGCGATCTGAAGGAGTTGCACGATCAGAAGACCCGGCTTGAAGCAATTAAGAAACTTTTCGGCGCATACACGGATGCCAAGCGCGATCAAACCGTCGCCCGCTGGCTGGCGGCGGAATTGGTCCACGATCACGCGGTGGCAGTGGCGCGCGAGAAGGAAGAACAGTTGAAGAAAGAGCAAGCAGCGTTCACCAAGGAAGAAGAACGCATCGCTTTGTTGGAAAAACTTATTGCGGAACGCAAGAGCGATATTGAACAACTTAACAACCTGATCAAAGCCTCACCGGGCGGCGACATCTTTCTGTTTATCAAGGGACGAAACAAAACCCTCGTCGGCGAAATTGAAAGCCTTCGCGCCATTGGCACACGCGTGGACGATGCACTCCGCAACCGCGTCCGCATGGCGCGCAAGTGGAGCGAGGAAGTTCTAACCGCACCCTTTCCGGAGAAAATGGATGTAACGGCGCTCGACATCGCGATCAAACGACTCGAAGGGTGTGGGGCGGACGACAGCGAGGCATCTTTGAAAGCCGTTGCCGAAGCGGCGGAGCAAGTAAAGGTTGTCTTGAACCGGGCAATTACACCGACGCGAAAGACCCTTGATGAGTTGCGCCAAAAACTCGGCAAGTTGCGTGAGGAGATCGATGCCTTGAAGCTGGGACATTTGCCGTTCCCAACACTATTGCTGCAATCATTAAACGAAGCTTTGCCGAGGGAAGGACGACAGCCAGCGGCGCAGCCGTTGTGCAAACTTTGCGAACTCACTGACGAGAAGTGGCGGGCGGCGGTTGAGGTGGCCTTCAATCGAAAGTTTGCCGTGGTTGTGAGCGAGGCGAACTACGACCAAGCGGTAAAGGTTTACCACGAGTTGAAGAGCGACTCGCCGCAGGAATCCCTGATCCATCCAGCCAAAGCTTTGCGGCTCGCCAAGCCCGTAAAGCCCGGTTCGCTGGCGGAAAAGATTCGCGCGGAACATCCCGTTGCCCGAGCCGTCGTGAACCAATTGTTCGGTGATTTGATGTGTGTGGAGAAGCGCGACGATCTGGCACAGCACGACTACGCAATCCTACCGGACGGTTTCATGACGCGCGGCGCGTTCGTCGAGCGGCGGCGGCATTACGATAATTTTCCATTTGTTGGCCAGCGCGGCCTCGATCAACAACTTGCCTTGAAACAATCGCAGTGGAAGGACTTGGACGCGCAAGAGCGTCGTCTCACGCCCCTCGTGGGCACGGTGCAAGGGATTCTTGAGCGTGCGGCTCAGTTTATCCCCGAACAGACTTCGCTTACGGCTGACCTTGTTCGCGCACAGGGCCTCTCCAAACTCGATCAGGAATTAAAAGGCAACATTGCCAAACTCAACGCAATTGACCGGGCGAGTTTCGAGGACAAGGAACGCCAGGTGAACAAACTTGGCGAGGATTTGCCAGGCTGGGAAAAAGAATATCTCGACTTGATTGGCAGCCAGCGGAAAGGAGAGATTGACCGGCTAAAGACGGCGGTCGGGGCTGCAAAAGCCGACGAGGCCGCTGCGCTCAAATCGTATGAGCGAGTGATGCAGGAGTCGGGTGACATTTCAATCTACGCCAAGCGGTTGAACGAATGGCGTACAGACATCACAACCCAGTTTCCCGCTTTGGATGCAGCTGCCGATGAGTTTGAGAGATTGGAACGCCAGGCTGATAAAGGGATCGGGGTAAATTGGGAAAAACTTGTTTCCGCTCGGCGTGAATTAGGATTAGTTCACCGAAAGTTCAGGGATGATCCGATGCCTGAAAATCCCACAAACCAACTTTGGGAAACTTTTCTGGTCCAGATCCAAAGCGCGAACATTCCCGAATACGAGGAGAAATCCAAAACCGAGCGCGCGCGGTGGGAGAAGCTTTTCCGCAACAACGTGCTGCAAAGAATTGACCAGGCGTTGCGCCGTTTGCGCGATGTGATTGTGTTGCTGAACGGTTATTTGAAAACTCCGATTGGCAACGACCTTTACGAAATCGAAGCCAAGCCAAGCCCGGAGTTCAAACACCTGCGTGATCTCGTGAGCCTCAATGCACAGCACCAGCGCGACGAGTTGTTTTACGCCGCCGTCGATGTGCAGATGCGTGAAACGTTGGAAAATTTTCTCCGCACCCTCGTTGAAAAGCAAAACAGTCCCGAAGCAGCGCGTCTGTTGGACTATCGGCATTATTACGACTACGACCTCCTCGTACGCGACAAGCGTGACGAGTCTGCCAAACCCATTAGTGTGGACAAGCAAAGTGGCAAAATGAGCGGCGGCGAAAACCAGTCGCCTTACTTCGTAGTCATCCTCGCGAGTTATCTTCGCGCCTATAAACGCCACGAGTCGCGTTGGCGCGATCCTTCATTAGCGCTTGTGCCGATTGACGAAGCGTTCTCCAAAATGGATACGGGCCGCATCAAGGATTGTATCGAGGCTATCAAAGACCTAGACCTTCAGGGAGTTTTTTCCATGAGCACAGGCAACGTCCCCGGCGCGTTCGGCCTCTGTGAGCAGCTCATCATCGTCTCACGGAACGAAGACAAGCGCGCTGGCAAACCACATGTCAGGAACATTCCTGTCAGTATCCTGCGCGACTCGGAAGAAGGGCAGGAGTGGATGCGGGAACATTCGTAATTTATGATCCCGCCGCGCCCAGAGGATAAAAGCAAACCAAGCAAAGAGTTACTTGGCGCGATCAAGCCTCTTGCTGCGGAAATTGTGAAATTGCAGGCGCAGATGAAAACGGCAGGCATGTTCGCCAACGATCGGGATTTACTCGAATGTCCCAAATGCGGGTTGCAGGAGGACGTAACCGTCGATGGATTGCTTATCACCTGTCCAAAAGAATTTCCTGGCGAGGATACGGGTGGAAGATTCATCCCGCTCGAAAACGGCGAGTCGTGGTGGTGTTGCCCCAAGTGCGGGATTGAATTTTCTAGCGAAGGCTTCACCGAATGACTGCTCACTCTCCAGCGCTGAAAGCCTTGGCGCAACTCTTCGCCCGTTCACACGCGGGTCGGAAAGGACGCGGCCTGCTCGACTTTCAGCCGGAATTGAAAGCCGTATTGCGCGCCGCCGAAAGTGAGGATGGCGAAGCACGCGAGCAAGCCCTGAAAGACTTGAGCGAAGCTGAGGCATCTGGATTGATCAAATTGGAACGTCATCGACGAGACCCGGACATCATTCTCAAAGTCCGTGTACCGCTCACAAACGAATCTGCTCTTTTTGCACACGTCAGCAAGCCATCCCCAACTCACAGGCGGCAGGCGTTGGCAAATCAGTTTAAGCAAGCCGCAGCATTTGATCTGCCAGGCGAATGGCGTGTGGCTTGGAATGCTTTTTGTGAGCGCATGGCACAAGCCGCCTTGTCAGGTGAAGAGGTTGCTCCGTTCGAGCGGGGCGATCTGTCGGCAAATGCCGAACTGCTCGCGCTCTTGACCAAACTTCTGGCGTGGCGCGGTGAATCGCTTGTCCGTTTCGCCAGTTGTGTCCTCTGCGACAATTCAAAACGGCTGGAGGAACTTGCCGGCATGGAAAGGGAAGGCGAGTTGCGCGGCAAACTTTGCGGCAAGCTTGGGCGGCTGCTCGACGACATCACGGGCGGAAAAGTCCGATCCTTGGATGATTTGGGAATCGTGCCGAATCCGCGGTTCGTGCTTCTTTCTGGCCCGCTACGTCTCCGGTTGGATGGTCAGTGGCTGGACTTGGGGCGACTTCACGGCTCATTCCGTCTCGCTCAAGAGGACATTGAACGTGCCGAGGAAATTGCGACCACCACACGACGATGTCTGACGGTTGAAAACGAAACATCGTTTCATGAACTCGCTAAGCTTCGATCAGGCGAACTGCTCATTCAAACCAGCTATCCAGGCTCAGGCACGTTGAAGCTACTGCAACGATTAGCCGCCGAGATTGAGTTTTGGCATTTCGGTGACAGTGACGAAGCCGGTTTCGACATTCTGCGTGTTCTCCGGGAGAAGTCTGGCCGCAATTTCCAACCGCTGCACATGCAACGCGGCCAACTCCCGTTTGAGCAGGAATCGCGTGGTCGCCCCGATCGAAAGCACTGGCCGTTTTACGATTAACCGCGCAATGGGGGGAAAAGAACGATTCGTTTTGACGCAAACGCTCAGCGGCGGAATAAAGTGGTTTAGTTGCAAGATTCGAAAACCGTCTCAGCAACGATTTGCAAATCTTAACAGCATTCTACTCTCCACAAGTTGTTTCTCGTAAAAAGCGGTCAAGATCATCCCTGGAATAAATCGGGTGGCGCAGTGCGCGGGAAGGATGGAGGAGGCCCCGCTTTGCCAATCGGTCAATCGTAACTGGGTTCACCCCCAAATACGTCGCGGCCTCGGCGCGTTTGAATCCCTTTTTCTCGACAATGGACTTCGTTTCCGAGCCGTTCATCTGGCAATGGCGGGGTGTCTGCGGTTTGGTCAACTGTTCGTTTTCTTTGAGCATAAATCCTCCGGTTTTTCTATTTCGATTGACTGAATCACGCCTTGCGCGCCCCACGCTTCCGCGTACTTTTCCGGCACGGGCATGACCCACTCGACGGCGCGTTCCTGAAAGCCAATAGCCAGAGCACGCAGATTCCGGCCTGCAATCTTCACGTTATGATTCACGAACGAGAGCGCAATGATGTCACCGTCGTGGCCCGACTCGAACTTTGCCACTTCCAAGAGGTGATAAGGCAGCAAATAAAAGCAAGCGGACGTTAGTTCCAACCGCAAGTTGTCCAGAGGGACGTGGTTGCCCATCACCTCACGGCTCAGGTGATAACACTCCGGGCGTTCTTTGAATTCTCTCATTTTTAAATCGCTCATACTCCGATGCCTCCTCCATGCCTTTGTTTGTGCTGTTGACTTCGGATGATTCTTCGCGCCGTCCGAACGGCTGGCGATTGCCGGACCGACTCTGATTGTTTCGGCGTTTCCGTTTGCGGCATCGCCTCGGACGCCTTAACGACTTCCGCCTGCCCAAACAGTTCAGCCCGGCGCTGCGCGGTTCGACGTTGCGAGTCCTGGACGCTGAGGGCGTATCCAATATCGCGGCCCCAAGCCTTTGCCAGCGCATGGACTACGGATTCTTTGATAATGTCCAAGGCCAGTTCGCGGCCCCCAGAACGGATGACATTTTGGCGAAGCTGGATTTTGTCGGCGGTGAAAATCTGGACGCCTTTCCGGCCCCGCGAAATAGTCACATACCATTGCTGGTCGTTGGTTGCGGCCTGCACGGCGGAATCGGAGAACAGGACGTAATCTACCGTCTTGCCCTGGGCGGCGTAGGAAGTGACCGCATAGCCGCGCACAAACTGGCGGTAGGACTTGTCCAGCGTCCGACCGTCCGCGAGGGCGATGCGTCCATCCGAGTGAAGTTGTTTGACCGTGACCAGTTCCCCATTGACCACCTTGCTCCCGTCCGTTGCGTTGCCATTGGCCTTCAATTGCAGCCGGTCACCGCAGGACAAGGGCAATTCCTTGGGCTGGCAAACCGTGAGCCGGTCGAGGTCTTTGAAGGGAACCGGGCGAATGCGCTGGTTGGCCTCAATCAATAAATGTTTGTCGGTGACGGCGAGCAAGCGGCCGCTGTCGCCGGGCTTGTAGCCGCTGACGGGCCGGTTGAACACCACCACGGAATCAGGAGCGTAAGATCGCGCATCTCGTTTTTGGGCATCTGTAAAATCCAGCCGTTCGAGCGCGATCACGGTGATTTCCTCCTGACCGACCAGTCCTTGAGCTTTCAATCCATCCCGCACCCGCTCATTGACCTTGTGAATCTCCGACCAGCTTTGCGAGACGACCACGGTGGAATGATTCGCCTTCACCAGTTCCAGAAAACGCTCTGTGAGCTTTTGCTGTTGGTTGGCAAGGGTACAGGCGACGATGGCATCCTCCTTGTCCAGCCGGTCAAAGGATTGAGCCAACTTCCCGGCCTGCGCTTCGCCGACCGCCAGCCGGTATTGTTCCAGCCACTTCCGTTCCACCTGAGTTTTCGCCTCGTCGGGATTCTGACGGCGAATGCTGGTCAATTCGGCATATTCCAACCCAGAGTATTTTTCGATGGCCCGGAGTGCGTCGGTCGCTTCCACGGCCCCATGCTGGTGAGTGTCGCCGGAGAGAATGACGCGGCCCTCGTTTTCTTTGACCAGTCGGAGCAGTTCCAGCATTTGTTTGCCGCCGATCTGCCCGGCCTCGTCCACCATGACCACCGCGCCGCGAGGCAGCGAACCACGAGCCAGAAATGCGCTGACTGTCTGTGTGCCGATGAACCCGTCCCGTTCCAAATCCATCACTTGCTGGCGTTGAGGGGCGAGGACTTGCACCGCGCAGCCGCTTCGTCTGAGCGCCAAATCAACCTCCCGGAGTGTGTAGCTTTTGCCCGTGCCAGCCCCGCCGCGAAACAGGGTGACAAAATCCCGCGAGGTCAGGATATGATTGACCGCCTGACGCTGCTCTTTGTCCAGAGCGGGATTAACCACGGGCGGACGAGCGCAAAGCGGCCCGTAACTGCGGATGCCCTCTCGCGCCAAACAGACAATTTCCCATTCCCGGCCCAAGACTTCCCGCGTTGTCAACCTGCCAGGGGAAACCTCGTCCCGGACGTAGCCACGATCTTTTGTGACCGACTGAATGTCAGCCAATGCCACTTCCCGCCCGCGAGCATGTTCGAGTGCATGACGCCAAAGTTCCTGCTCCCGGACGACCGAGCGGCGGTCAAACAGGTGATCTTCCGCCCACTCCACGGCTTCAACGGCAGTCATTTTCGGGGCGTCAGGTTGCAATGGTGGGTTTCGATCAACCTGGGTCAACTGAATGCGTTCGTCGGACGAGAGCTGCCCATTCCATAACGATTGCAGCCGGGCAATTCCCACGTCCTTGATCTTTCGCGCCCGTTGCTTGTGGGCGATATGGTCCCGGATGGCGTTGATGTTCCGACCGGCCTTCTCCGGTTCTTTAGCCAGCAATTCCCGCGTTTTCCGGTCAATCTCCTGATGCCGCTTGGAAAACCGCTCGATCAATTCCTGGGAGACGCCCCGAATCTCAAAATCGCCGCGTGGATTATTCTCAATGCCGTAACCAAAACGAACCAGCGCCTTGGTCAGTTCATGGTAATAGACCTGAACTGCGAATTTTTTGGCCATCAGCATTTCGCACGTTTCCAATGCCTTCCAACGGTTCTCGACTGAATCCCTCGTGGCGTTGAACAGGATGCAATGGGTGTGCAAATGCGGGTCTAACGCTCTGGAAGTGTCATGCCGGAAAACTGCCCCGACCAGGTTGCCGGTCAGACGATACGACGTTTCCCCCTGCTTCCGAACTCGTGTGGCCGCGTACATTTCCAGTCGCCCCAATGCCACTTGCACGGCCTCATCATGCGCTTCCAAAATCCGCCGGTCATCTCCCACCAACGCCGCAATGGACACCGATTTGGGCGGCGAAAATGTGAAATCATAGAACACCCGGCGATTGGCAACCTCATGTAGATTGCCGTCCTTCCCCGCTTCCATCCGTGTTCCATTATGCCGCTGGGTCAATCGTTCGCCTGTGGTTGGATGAAGGTTCCGGCACAGTTTCAGGAACTCATCCGTATGCGTCACTCCTGAAAGCCCCAATGATTCCGCGCCCTGTCCAATCCATTGGCCCATCACCCGACGACCTTCCATGTAATAGTCGCCGTCCTGCAAATGCTCCTTAAAGTATTCCTCCGCATTCGACAAACTGTATTGGGCTTTCGTAGCCAGCATGTCTCAAAACTATCATCGAGCGGGCAAGATTTTGCTCCCAGGTGTGCGCAAAAAATCTGGTTGGTGATGCTACCTATAATATGAATTGGCTATGGGACGCTTGTCTCCTTGCTGGAGCAAGGGGGCGGATGGAAACCGTTTTCCGAAGCGATTTTCCAAACCAGTTCGGAAACAAGTTCCGAATGAACATTCCAAACGAGTCAGCGGCGGAATTGATCGCGCGTTTCAGCCCGAAGCGGCCCAAACGCTACGCCGGACTGCATCCGCACGCTGAGTTCATTCGAGAACTCCGGCGCAACCGCGCCTCGTACGATACCATCGTCGCCATTTTGCGGGAGCGGCACGGCCTTCAAGTCACCGACACCACCGTCCGGCATTTCTGCCGCGACATCTTGCAAGAACGGCCCGGCAGACGGCGGGCCAGAACGACGGCGCAGCCGTCGGCCACCCCTAGCCGCCAACCGGCTCAAACCCTTTCGCCTCGACCCGCCCGGAACCCAAGTGTGGACGGGCCGCAAATCGCCGAGGTGGAATTCACAGACGA
>Ga0265338_10001443_pt1 | contig 38590 bp, 41 predicted proteins | sample 42126metaG_FD_193579 | JGI IMG/M metagenome (GOLD analysis project Ga0265338, IMG submission 193579) | Rhizosphere microbial communities from Carex aquatilis grown in University of Washington, Seatle, WA, United States - 4-21-26 metaG | ecosystem: Host-associated > Plants > Roots > Rhizosphere... | reverse complement strand
TCACCGTCGGACCGGTGACGAGCTCGTCGACGAACCCGGCCCGCTCCTTCGGACCGCTCTTCGTGCAGACGATCGACGGCTCGGGCGCGCACAACTGGCTGAAGTTCCTCTTCGCGTACATCCCGGCCGAGCTGATCGGCGCCGCGGCCGCGGCGTTCCTCTACGACCTGATCGCGACGCCGCGCAGCTACGCGAAGAGGCCCGTCAGCGCATCGCGCTCGGCCTCGTCGAGCCGGACGGCGAGAGCTGCCAGCGCCGGCTCGAGATGGTCCGGGCGGCGCGGCCCGACGACGACGGCGGTGACGCGCATGTCGGCGAGCAGCCACGCGAGCGACAGCGCCGCGGTCGAGACACCGCGCTCGGCCGCCGCGGCCGCGAGGCCGTCGAGCCCGTCGTAGACCACGTCGTCCTGCAGATGCAGGTACGGCTCCGGCCGCATCGTCATCCGTGACCCCGCGGGCGCGTCCTCTCCGCGGCGGTACTTGCCTGTGAGCCAGCCGCCCGCGAGCGGGCTGAACGGCGTGAAGCCGAGGCCGTGCTCGACGCACAGCGGGAGCACCTCCTGCTGCACCCCGCGGTCGAGCAGCGAGTACGAGTTCTGCACCCAGCCGAAGCTGCCCGCGGCGAGCGCCTCCCGCAGCGTCGCGCCGTCGACGTTGCTCACGCCGTACGCACCGACCTTGCCCTCGGCCACGAGCTCGTCGAGCGCGCCGGCCGTCTCGGCGATGGGAACGTCGGGATCCCACGCGTGTGTGAGATACATCTGCACGCGCTCGACGCCGAGGCGCCCGAGGCTCGACTCGAGCTGGCGCTTCACGCGCGCCGGCGCGAGCCCGTGGTCCTCCCCCTCGTCCATCGGGTTGAACGTCTTCGTGGAGAGGACGATCTCGTCGCGCACGCCGGAGCCCTTCGTCCGCAGCCAGTCGCCGATCCACGTCTCGCTGCGCCCGCCGCCGTACGCATCGGCCGTGTCGAACGTCGTGATCCCGGCCGCCCAGGCGGCGTCCATGATCGCGAACGCCTCCTCCCGGTTCTCACCCTTGCCGAACCACGCGGGGGTCGAGCCGATGCCGCCGAAGTTGCCGCAGCCGAGGATGACGCGGGTGACGCGGACCCCGGATCCGCCCAGGTAGTCTCGTTCCATGAGCACGACGCTACTCGACGTCGACGCCGTCCGGAAGCGGTTCTCGTCGCTTCAGGGAGGGTTCGCCTTCCTCGACGCGCCGGGCGGCTCGCAGGTTCCCGACGAGGTGGGCGAGGCGATCGCGCGCGCGCTTCGCGAGGCCTCGGCGAATGTCGGCGCGAACTACGAGACGAGCAAGCGCGTCGAGCGGATCCTCGCGACCGCACGCGACGACGCCGCCCGCTTCCTCGGCTGCTCGTCCGACGAGGTCGTCTTCGGGCAGAACATGACCGTCCTCGACTTCTCGCTCTCGCGCACCGCGTCGCGCGACTGGAAGGAGGGCGACCGGATCCTCGTCTCACGCCTCGACCACGACGGCGGCGTGGCACCGTGGGTCGAGCTCGCCGCCGACCGCGGCCTCGAGGTCGACTGGATCGACGTCACCGACGACCTCCGCCTCGACTACGACGATCTCGCTGCGAAGCTGGATGAGCGCGTTCGCGTCGTCGCGTGTGTCGCCTCGTCGAATGCGGTCGGCACGATCATCGACGTCGCGCGCGTCTCCGAGCTCGCGCACGAGGTCGGCGCGCTCTGCTGGGTCGATGCGGTGCAGTACGCGGCACACGAGCCCGTCGACGTGCAGGCGCTCGGTTGCGACGTGTTCATCACTTCTGCGTACAAGTTCTGCGGGCCGCACCTCGGGGTCGCGTACGGACGCCGCGAGGTGCTCGAGTCCTGGCGCCCGTACAAGGCGCGGCCGGCACCGATGGATCCCGTCGGGCGCCGGTTCGAGCCGGGTACCGCGCCGTACGAGCTGCTCGCCGGCTTCTCCGCGACGATCGCCTATCTCGAGTCGATCGGCGGAATGGAGGCTGTCAGGGACTACGAGCGCGAGCTCGGGCAACGCTTCCTCGACGGGCTGCCGGAGTCGGCGACGGTCTACGGCCTGCAGACGATGGAAGGCCGCGTCGCAACCTTCCTGCTCAACATCGAGGGCGTGTCGGCGGCAGATGCGGCTCTCCGGCTCGCCGAGCGCGGCTACGGCGTCTGGGCGCACGACACCTGGTACTCGCTCGGCCTGCGCGACACGCTCCCGTACCCCGACGACGCGCTTCGCGTCGGCCTGATCCACTACAACACGGCCGACGAGATCGACCGCTTCGTCGCCGAGCTCGCCTCGCTGGCCACGTAGCCGAAGCTCGCCATCATCCTCTCGGTGCCTGGTACCAGAGGCCCGTTCGGTGCCAGGTACCAGGAGCCCGTTCGGTGCCAGGTACCAGGAGCCCGTTCGGTGCCAGGTACCGCGCGGGGAACGCTACGGCGTCGTGCCGGAAAGCACCGTGGCCAACGTCGCGCCGTCGATGTTGCCGCCGCTGACCACGCACACGACCCGGCCTTCGCCGGCATCGCCGCGTAGCGCGGCGGCGAGCGCGAGCGCGCCGGCTCCCTCGGCGACCACGCGGGCGCGTGACGCGAGCAGCCGCATCGCCTCGGCGACCTCGTCGAGCGGAACCGCGACCGCAGCGTCGACAAGCTCGCGCGCACGGTCCCACATCGTCGGCAGGAGCGCGCGGCCGCCGGCGCCGTCGACGAACGAGACGCGGTAGTCGATCTCCGCCGGCGCGCCGGCGGAAAACGACGCGGCGAGCGGCGCAGCCGTCTCCGGCTCCGCAGTGATGACGCGCACACCGGGACGCAGCGCCTTCACGGCGCTCGCGATCCCCGTTGTGAGCCCGCCGCCGCCCCACGGGACGACGACGGCATCGAACGAGGACAGATCCTCGACGAGCTCGAGCCCGATCGTGCCGTTGCCGGCCATGACCGCGTCATCCTCGACCGGATGGACGAACAGTCCGTCGACGTCGGGATGGCCGCGATCGACCATCGTCTGCCACCAGACTTCGTGCGGGACGAGGATGACCTCGCCGCCGAGGCGCTCGACCGCGTCGAGCTTCGCGCGAGGCGCCGTGTCGGGCGCGACGATCCGCGCGCGCACACCCGCCTCGCGCGCCGCCCACGCGACACCCTGCGCCATGTTTCCGGCGGACGCGGTCACGACCCCGTCCGCGAGCTCCGCGCTCGATGCCGCCCGGACGGCGCTGAGCGCGCCGCGCAGCTTGAACGAGCCGATCGGCTGCAGACACTCGAGCTTCAGCCAGACCTCGGCGGGCGCGTCGACATCGACGCGAAGCAGCGGCGTCCGCGCCACCGCGTCCGCGACACGCTCGCGCGCGCGACGGATCTCCTCGAGCGGAATCGAGTTCAAGCCGACGGGTCGCTTTGCTTGGCCAGCTCGGTGAGCTCGGTGCGAACGCGCCAGAGCTCGGGAAACATCTTGTTCTTGATCAGGCCGGCGAGCAGCTCGACCGGCGTGCCCTGCGTGCCGACGACGTCCTCGCCGATGATGCGCGCGACCACCTTGAAGTGCCGGAAGCGCCAGACGCCGATCCGCTCGTCCCAGTCCGTCAGCAGCTCGGCCAGCTGGTACAGATCCTCGTGCTCGCGGCCCTGCGTGTACACCTCGAGCAACGTCAGCCCGCGCTCGCGACGCACCGCGTCGAACGCGGCGAGCAGCGGCGGCGACACGCGGCGGATCTCGCGGAAGCCCGGCGAGTCGAACCCGGAGCCGTGCCCGAGCACGCGCCGCACCTCCTGGTACTCCCACGGGGACATCAACTCGAGATGCCCGAGGAAGCCCTCGACATACCCGATGCACGCGCATGCGCGGCGCAGCAGCCGGATCGCGCCGGCGAGGTCACGCGCTTCGATCAGCCGCGTCGCCTCCTCGGCCTCCGTCCACGCGTGCTTCAGCCAGAGCTCCGACGACTGGTGGACGGTCTGGAAGAGCAGCTCGTCGCGATGCACCCACTCGTCCGCGGTTTTCTGCAGCGCGAGCAGCTCGTCGGTGCGGAGATACCGCTCGTAGTCGCTGCCGCCGGCTCCCGGCAGGATCGGAGCGAACTCGTCGGTGGCGGTCACGAGCCCACCCTAGCGCCGCTCGGTGCCGTCGAAGATCTTCATCGGCAGTCCGGCGAGCGCCACACCGCCGTCCGCGGTCACCAACCACGTGTCCTGCATGTACAGGCACGCCTGTCCGTCGGCGGAGATCGCGTGCGGATGCATCGACAGCACCATGCCCGCCTCGAGCACCGTCTCGTCCGCCTCGCCGATCTTCGGGAACTCGATCATCGTCATCCCGATCGAGTGGCCGGTGACGTGGCCGAGAGTGAAGCCGCGGTCGACGAAGCCCTTCGCCACCGCGCGGTGCGCGTCACGCGCGGTCTCGCCCGCGCGAAGCGCAGCCGGCGCCGCCGCGAAGTACTCGTCGTACGCCTCCATCATCCGCTTCGTCTCGTCGCTCGGCTCGCCGGGGCAGATCGCGCGTGAGACCTCGACCCAGTGGCCGCCCGCCCCCGCCACCTCGAGCGACGGGAGCACGCAGTCGCCGGCGCCGATCGGCCGCGTGCCGGCGATCTTGAACTCCGGCAGCGCCGAGCCGTTGGGGCCGTCGAGCACCATGTCCATGGTCCAGCGCCCGCAGCCCTGCGAGACGAAGTACTCCTCGCACGGGGCGAGGATCTCCCGCTCCGACTTCCCGGGCTCGAACGCCTCGAGGAAGACCCAGAATCCCTCCGTGTTGATGCGGACGCTCTCGCGCACGGACTCGAGCTCGAGCTCGCTCTTCACCATCCGCGCGTGGTCGAACGCGACGTCCCAGCCGACGAGGATGCATGCGCCCGCGAGCGCGGAGTAGTCGCGCACGGTCATCACGTAGTCCATCCCGTACACGCCGACGCGCTTGCCGCGCACGCGATCGGCGATCCAGTCGCCGGGCCGGTCGACGAATACCTGCTCGTCGATCCACGTCGTCCCGTGCTCGCCGACGTACCGCGCCTCGCTCGGGAAGACGATCGACGGCTCGCCGTCGACGGGGAGCAGCACGTACGCGTACCGGTGGACGATGACGAAGCCGGAGAGATAGGTGACCGCTCCCTCGAAGCCGGTGTACTCGTTGCCGCAGACGATCACCGCGTCGAGCCCGGCGCGGGCCGCGGCCTCGCGGACGAGCCGGTAACGGCGCTCGATCTCGTCCTGCGGCAGGCCGGTGTACGTCGGCCCGGTCACGGATGCCACGATTGCTCCACCCCTTTCACGAGTGCCCAGATCGCTTCGTTCAGCGGCGTCGGCACTCCGTGCTCCCGCCCGAAGCGGACGATACCGCCGTTCAGGTAGTCGATCTCCGTCGTCCGCTGAGCCTCGACGTCCTGCAGCATCGACGCCTTGTGGTCGTACGCCACCCCCGGCTGCGACGACCAGTCGATCAGCTCCTCCGGATCGGAGTCGAGCTCGATCCCCTGCGCGGCAGCGACAGCCTTCCCCTCGTCGACGAGCCCGGACACGAGCGCGCGCAGGTCCGGGCGCTCGCAGACGCGGCCGTGCGCCAGCCCGGTGAGCGCTCCGACCGGATTCGTCGCCGCGTTGAAGATCACCTTCCGCCACTGAGGCCCGCGCGCGTCCTGCACCGCCGCGGTCGGCATGCCGCCGCGCGTGCACGCATCCGCGAGCCGTTCCACCTCGGCGAACGGCGCCGGTTGCGGCTCGAACGGGCCGAGCGTGGTCTCGCCCTTCACGTCCCACTGCACGTGTCCGGGCTCGAGGATCTTCCCGGCGGGAAAAGTCGTCCCGCGGATCACCCGCGCGGCGTGGGCGGCGATCGTCTCCTCGTTGCCGATGCCGTTCTGCACCGTCGCGACGCACCCGTCGGCGAACGCGTGCGCGGTCGCGCCGATCGCCGCCTCCGTGTGCATCGCCTTCGTCGCAACGATGCCGAAGTCGCAGGGCGGAAGCTCCTGCGGGTCCGTCGTCGCGCGCAGCCGCCCGACGACGTCGCCTGCGCCGCTGAGCCGGAGCCCGTTCGCGTTGATGGCGTCGACGTGCTCGCGCGACGCGTCGTAGGCCCAGACCTCGACGTCGTCGAGCTGCGCGAGGTTGGCCGCGAACAGCGAGCCGACTGCCCCGCAGCCGACGATGCAGATTCTCACGAGTAGCTTGCCTCCTTCGCCTTGACGAGCCGGTAGAGCGCGGTGTGCAGCGGTACCTCGACGCCGGCGCGCTGCGCCTCACGCACGAGCGAGCCGGTGATCGTCTCGATCTCGGTCGGCCGGTGCGCCTCGATGTCCTCCAGCATCGACGGATAGTGCCGGTGGCCGCGCTGCGTGGCGAGGACGTTCATCTCCCACGGGTCCTCCCACAGCTCGATCCCGGCGGCCGCGGCAGCCGCCTTGCCCTCGTCGACGAGGTCGCGCACGAGGTTGCCGAGGTCGCCGAGCCGCTCGGTCTCGGCGAAGTGGAAGTCGTGCGGAAGCTCCGTGAGCGCAGCGACCGCGTTGACGGTCGCGTTGAAGATCAGCTTCGACCACTGCGCCGGCCGCAGGTCGTCGAACGCCTCCGCCTTCAGTCCGGAGGAGACGATCAGGTCGGCGACCTCGTGCGCCTGCGCGGGTGTCGTGCCGCGGTACGGGCCGATCCATGTCGCCGTGTCGAGGATGTACTCGACGTGCGTGTCCTCGTGACGCGTGCCGCTCATGAACGTCACGGCCGAGAGCAGCGGCCAGTCGCCGTGCGCGCCGACGATCTCCTCCGCTCCGAGTCCGTTCTGCACCGTCATCACCGTTGCGCCCGCGAATCTCCCCTCGAGGCTCGCTGCGAGCGGCTCCAGGTCGGTGCCCTTGCACGCGACGATCACGAGGTCGGGATCCGGCAGCGCGGCGGCGTCGGTCGCCGCGGTGATCTTCGCCGTGAAGTCGGAGCGGCCGGAGACGCGCAGTCCCCGCTCGTTGAGCGCGCGCGCGTGCTCCTCGCGGCGCGCGAGCACGGAGACGTCCGCGACCCGCGCGAGGTGCCCGGCGAGGAGGCTGCCGATCACGCCGGCGCCGGCGACGCAGACCGAGCGGATCACGCGGTCTCCGACGGCGACGCAGGCGCGGGGCTGTTCCGGTCGGGGCGCCGCCACCGCGGGAGTGAGAACTCGCGCCCGCCGGTGATGCCGCTCGGCTTGATGATCAGGATCGCCGCCATCAGCGCGCCCTCGACGACGACCCGCGTCCCGGCGGGAAGGTCGAGCGTGAACCAGCCGAGCAGCTTCAGCCCGTTCTCCGCCTCCGCGAGGAACGAGTCGAGCGCGCTGACCGCGAGCGCACCGACGACGGCTCCCCACAGGCTCGACGAGCCGCCGATCACGAGCATCGCCAGCGTGATGAACGTCAGGTCGAGATAGAGCGACTCGGTGTTCAGCGGCAGCAGGTGCACGTAGATGCCGCCCGCGAATCCGGCGACCGCGCCGGAGAGGACGAACGCGACGAGCCGCTGCCGGTAGATCGAGATTCCCGACGCCGACGCCGCGGCGGGATCCTCGCGCGTCGCGCGGAGCATCCGCCCGTACCGGCTGCGCTGGTACGCGAACGCGACACAGATGGCGAGCACCGCGGCGATCGCCGCCTGGCGGATCCCCGTCGTCTCCGGAACCGACGAGAACGTGTTCAGCCCGGGCCCGATCTTCTCGTAGTAACGGAGGACGTTGTGCACTATCTCGAGCACGCCGAACGTGGCGATGCCGGCCGCGAGCCCGGACAGTCGCATCAACGCGAGCCCGACCGCGAACGCGAAGATCGCGCCCACCCCGGCTGCGAGCGCGAGCGAGGGCACGTTCCCAACGGTGGTGTGACGGAGGAAGCCGGCGAGGTTCGGCATGATCGCCGGCTTCTCGCTCGCCGGCACGGAGAGAACGCCGGCCGTCCACGCGCCGAGCGCGACGAAGCTGATGTGCCCGAACGAGACGACGCCGGAGTTCCCGACGAAGATGTAGAGGGCGACGACGATCGAGACCATGACGAGCGCGTTGATGAAGTACGTCTGGCTCGAGCTCGACACGACCGCGCCGAACAGCGCGGCCAGCACGACGAGCAGGACCGGCGCGGCGAGCTGTGCTGTAGCGGCCGCGCGCCTCATACCCGCTCCACCGCGCCGCGACGCGTGAACAGCCCGTTCGGCTTCACGAGCAGGACGACGATGACGGCGGCGAACAGGAACGACGGCAGGTACTGACTCTTCTCCGTCGGCAGTGCACCGCCGAGGAGGCCGCTGGCGAAGCCGATGGAGAAGCCGCCGAGCGTCGCGGCGATCGGACGGTTGAGTCCACCGAGGACGACGCCGGCGAGCACGACGATCGTGTTGTCGAGTGCGAAATCGGGCGTGACGAGCGGCGTCTGCACGGTCATCATCACCGCGACCACGCCGGCGAGCACGCCCGAGATGAGGACGGCGCCGGTGATGACCCGGTTCGCGCGCACGCCGAGCAGCCGTGCCGTCCGGAAGTCGGACGCCGCCGCGCGCATGTGCAGCCCGACCTCCGTCCGCGTGAGCAGCAACTGGAGCAACGTCAGACACGCTGCGGCGACGACGATCGAGACGAGCGAGATCTTGCGGATGTCGACGCCGGCGATCACCCAGACGCGGTTCAGCGACGCGAGCGACGTGGCGATCTTGCCGAGCGAGCCGAACCACAGCAGCGCGATGCTCTCGAGCAGGAACGCGACGGCGAACGTCGCGATCAGCATCACCTCGGGCGACTGCGTGCGCAGCGGCCGGAAGACGAGCCACTCCATCGCCAGCGAGAGCGCAAGCACCACTGCGAAACAGAGCAGGATCGACGCCCACAGCGGCCAGTTCCACTGCGAGCCGAATGCGATCGCGAACGCGCCGGCCATGATCATCTGGCCGTACGCGAAGTTGACGAGCCGGAGCACGCCGAAGACGAGACCGATGCCGACAGCCATCAGCGCGTACATCCCGCCGAGCGAGAACGCGTCGGCGAGCGTCTGCCAGCTGATATTGAGGATCGCGACGATCATGCGAGGTACGCCGCGACGAGCCGGTCAGTGTCGGATGCGTCTTCCGGGCCGAGGGTGAGGCGCAGCTCGCCGTTCGCGAGCACGTGACTGCGGTCGGCGAGCGCGACGGTGCGCTGCGCTCGCTGCTCGACGAGCAGGACGGCGAGTCCGCTGTCGCGGATGGCGGCGAGCGCGCCGAAGACAACGTCGACGACGCGCGGCGCCAGCCCCAGCGACGGCTCGTCGAGCATGAGCACGTCCGGCTCGGCGACGAGTGCGCGCGCGATCGCGAGCTGCTGCTGCTGGCCGCCGGACAGCGCACCGGCCTGGCGGCGCCGGAACTCGCCCACGATGGGGAAGAGCGTGTACGCGCGGTCGAGCGCGGCGGCGCCGCCGCTGCGCGAGCGCCGCCCGGCGAGACCGAGCCGCAGGTTCTCCTCGACGGAGAGCTCCGCGAAGATCCGCCGTCCTTCCGGCACGAGCGCGATGCCGGCGCGCGCGACGTCCTCCGAGCTCCTGCCGAGGATGGACGTGCCGCCGAGCCGGACGTCGCCGGCGGCCACGGGCGCCGCGCCCATGATCGCGTGCAGCGTCGAGGACTTCCCGGCGCCGTTGGGCCCGATCAGCCCGACGATCTCACCCGGGTTCACCTCGAACGACAGCCCGCGCACGGCGCGGACCGCGCCGTACCGGACCTCGAGATCCTCGACGACGAGTCCGACGCTCACGCGTCGCGCTCCTCGTCGTCGGTGTGGACGGCGCTCTCGCCGAGGTACGCGGCCGCGACGTCGAGATTCGAGCGGATCTCGTCGGGCGCGCCCTCGGCGAGCGTCGCGCCCTGGTCGAGCACGTGGATGCGGTCGCACACGTCCATGATCAGCGCCATGTTGTGGTCGATCAGGAGCACCCCGGCGCCGTGCTCGTCGCGCACCGAGCGGACGACGGCGGCGAACGCGGGCACCTCCGACTCCGGGAGGCCCGCGGCCGGCTCGTCCATCAACACGAAGCGCGGCTCGGTCGCGAGCGCGCGCGCGACGCCGAGCCGCCGTTCGTCTCCCTGCGCGAGCGACGCAGCAGGCGCGTCCGCGTAGGCGGAAAGGCCGAGCAGGTCGAGCAGCTCACCGGCGCGCTGCGCCGCGCCGCGGGGCGCGACGCCGACTCCGAGCGCCGCGACCTCGACATTCTCTCGGACGGACAGCGTGCCGAATGCACGACTGTGCTGGAACGTCCGCGCGAGCCCGTGCCGGCCGCGGCGGTGCGCCGGCCAGCGGGTCACGTCGTGTCCCTCCAGCTCGACCGTGCCCGTGCTCGGCCGGTCGAATCCGCTGAGGAGGTTCACGAGCGTGGACTTGCCTGCTCCGTTCGGCCCGATCAGGCCGACCACCTCCCGCCGGTGCAGGTCGAGCGTCACGTCGCGGAGCGCCTGGACTCCGTCGAACAGGCGGGAGACAGAGGAGGCCCGGAGTGTTCCCCCGGGCCCCCTCTCCAGCTCCTGGTCGATCGCTGCGGTCAACCCTTGATCTTCGGGACGACCTTCGCGACGACGGTTGCGACGAGATGCCCCACGTTGTTCTGGATCTTGATCACGCGGTACTGCCGGCCGAACACGGTGTGCAGCGCAGGCGAGAAGCTCACGAGGCCGGACAGCGTCGGCACCTTCTTGAACTTCACCATCTGCGCGGCGAGCGCCGCACCGTTCGTCGAGCCGCCGGCCCGCTTGATCGCGGTGACGACGCCGTCGATCGCGGCCGAGCCGGTCACGAAGCCGCCCGTTCCCGCCTTCACCTGCTTGGCGAGCGCGTTGACCCCCGGTGTCGGATCGTCGCCGAAGATCGACGCGAAAGTGACGAAGTAGTAGTTCGTCACCGGCGGGCTCTTCGGCAGCCAGTACGTTCCGTCACCGGCCCATGAGTTGAGGATCGGCGTGTTGTTCCCGGCGGAGCGGAGCCCGGAGACGAGCGTCGACAGTGCGCCGAACGCGCCCGCCGTCGACGTGACGAAGACGTCCGGGTTCTGGCCCGTCCACTTGCTCACGACGTTCGTGATGTTCGTGCTGCCCAGAGACTGGTACGTCTCCTGGTCGACGACCTTCCCGCCGAGCTGCGTCCAGCGTGCTTTGAACGCCGCAACGACGTCCTTGAAGTAGACGATGACGGTGTCGGTCGCGAGCGCGGCCGTCCGCCAGCCCCGGCCCCACGCGTACTGCGCCATGGCCGAGCCTTCGTCCTGTGCGACGTTGCCGAAGCTGAAGGCGAGATTGCCCTTCGCGCCGAACCGCTTCGGACCCATCTGGTCGGTGCCGATGCACGGCGCGACGGTGAGCAGGCCCGCGTTGATCGACTCTTGCACGACGGGTGCGGCGTAGTCGACGTCGCACGTCGTGAAGATGATGTTCGCGCCGCCGGCGATGAGCTTGTCGGCGCACGCCTTCGCGATCGGAGGCTTGTTGCCCTGCGTGTCGCAGGTCTTGATCACGAGCGGACGGCCGTTGACGCCGCCCTTCGCGTTCACCTGCTTGACGCGGATCTGGGCCGCCGCGAGAGCCGGGCCGTCGAACGGCGCCATCGCACCCTTCGAGTCGAATGCCCAGCCGATCGTGATCGGCGCGCCCGCCGCCTTGGCGTGCGTACGCGCCGCGGCGGTCGTGGCCAGGCCCATCGCCGCGAAGGCCACGAGAACGAGCGCAATGCGCGCCCGTGTGAATCCCTTCATTCCCTCTCCTCTCCGGGCCCGGCTCAAGCCGCAACCCTCCGTTCCTGCCAGCATCGAGCGAAGCTATCCCTGCCTTGACGCACGAGCTCGGCAGGATCGGCGTCCCAGAGCGAGTCCGGGTACGCCGTGCCGAAGGCGCCGTTGTCCGAGAAGATTTCCATGTCGTAGTAGCCGCCCCACCCGGCGGCGTCGAGGGCGCCGAGAATGGCCGCGAGGTTTGCGGCCCCGTGACCGGGAAGTGCGCGGTCGGCCCAGCCGCGCGTCGGCTCGCGCCAGTCGTTCACGTGCACGCCGGCGAAGCGGTGGATATGACGCTCGATCTCGTCGAGCAGATCCGGAGTGTTCCAGAGATGCCACACGTCGAACTGGATGCCGAACGCGGGACTGCCGACCTCGTCGATCAGCTCGACCGCGTCGGGAATCGTGTTCACGAGCGACCAGTCCTCGATCCCCTCGAGCTGGAATGGCTCGAGCGCCATCCGCATCCCGGCGCGCTCTGCTTCGGCGCCGATCGTGCGCAGCCCGTCGACGGCGACGGCTCTCGCCTCGTCGGGGTCGCGGTCGCCGGCAGGGCCGGTGAGGCAGACGATCGCGCTCGGGCCGAACGCGGCGAGCCGGTGGATCGAGGCGCAGACCGCCTCGATCCGCTCCTGCGGGTCGTCCGGACCCGGCAGCAGCGGCAGCGGCAGGACTGACGGGACGGCGGGTATCGCGGAGGCGGCGCCGAGGCCGCTCGCAGCGTAGTGCTCCAGCGATTCGGTGTCGGGCCCGTCTCCGAGCTTCATCTCCCAGATGCCGATCGCGTCGAGGCCGCCTGCCGCATAGTTGCGCACGTCGTCGGCGAAGCTCGCGGTGAGCGTGCTCACCTGCGAGATCGAGAACCGCGGCCGGGAGGGATCGTTCGAGACCAGGTCGGCCGGAATGGTGTCATGGGTTTGACATGTGATCAAGTGTCATTCACGCTCCACGTCGGTGGAGACGCCCACGCAGGTCACCCGGGGGGCCGCCGTCCGTCACCGGACGATGGCGGAAGCGGCGCTGGAACGGCTGCGCGAGGCGATCATCCTCGGCGAGCTGACGCCCGGCACGCCGCTCCGGCTGGAAGATCTCGCCCGCTCGCTCGGCATGAGCATCTCCCCGATCCGGGAGGCGGTCAGGCAGCTGGAGGCGCTGGGACTGGCGGAGCACGTCCCGCACCACGGCGCGAAGGTGATGGGGCTCGACGTCGAGGAGCTGCGGGAGCTCTTCTCGATCCGGCTGGCGCTGGAGACGATGGCCGTGCGGCGAGCCGCCGAGCTGTTCGACCCGGCGGACGAGGAAAAGGCGCGCGCGCACCTCGAGGCCGAGCGGGAGGCCCGGCGCGCCGGCGACGTCCGGGCGGCGGTCCGTGAGCACACCGGGTTCCACTTCACGCTCTATGACGCCGCACGCTCCGCATGGTTGGTGCGGCTGATCCGGCCGACGTGGGACAGCTGCGAGCGCTACCGGCCGGTGCTGCTCGCCGCCGAGGGCGAGCTCCAGGACCGGCACGAGGAGCTCGACGGCGAGCTGCTCGCCGCGTGCGCCGCCCACGACGGCGACCGCGCCGCCTCGGCCTTCCATGCCCATCTCGAGCTCGCGACGGACATCTACCGGGTCGAGCTGAAGGGCCGCTCGATCTTCGCCTTCTAGGGCCCGACCGCAACGTCGGTACCTGGCACCTCAGAGCCTTCCGGTGCCAGGTACCTCGCAGCCGCCTGGTGCCAGACACCTCGGGCTCGCCTGGTACCAGGCACCCCGGGACCGCTTGGTACCAGGTACCGCACGGAAGATGAGACGCTTCGACACAACTCTCCGGAACTTCCGAAGGGACACTGGCATCGTCGGGGACGCATCGGCAACGTGACGACATGCCACGGAAACCCCGCCCCACTCATGCCGGTCTCTACCACGTTGCGTCCGGGGCGACGCGGCCTGATCCGTTCTTCCGGGACGATGTAGACAGGGGAATCTTCGTCGTCGAACTCGCGACGATGCTGGCACGAGAGGACGTCGTCTGCGTCGCGTTCTGCGTGTTGACGACGCATTACCACCTGATCCTGAACGCGGCGGATAGTGCGCTCCCGCGCGCGATGCATCGCCTCAACTGGCACTACGCCCGCGCCGCGAACCGTCGGCACCAACGCGTCGGCCACGCTGTCGGTGGCCGGTACATGGCTGTGCCGCTCGAAGATGACGGCCACTTCCTCACGTGCGTCCGGTATGTCGCGTGGAACCCCGTGACCGCAGGGATCTGCAAACGCCCACAGGATTCGCGCTGGAGCAGCTACGCCACGACGGTCGGCGTCCGCCGCGACTACTCGTTCGTCGACGCCGCGCGCATCCTCGGCTGCCTCGCGCGAACGCGCGCAACGGCGATCCAGCGACTCCGAGGCTTCGTCGAGGCGCCTACCGCGTCGTCAGCTCTCGCAGCTTGGCAAGCGCCCGCTGCGAGACGGGCGGCTTGAGCAGCTCGCCCGCGACGAGAGTCCCCGACCCGGCGCCGAGGCCCGGGCCGGGCCACGTGCTCGCGCCGATGTGGAACAGCCGCTCGACCGGCGTCGCGTGGCCGGGGCTGCGCGGGAACGGGCGCCAGAGGAAATTCTGGTCGAGCGCGAGCGACCCGCCGTACGGGTCGCCGTGCCGCAGGTTGACATTCGCCTGCTCGAGGTCGTGCGGCCCGAGCGCCACGCGTTTCACGATCGACGACTCGAGGTTCGGGATCTGCTTCGCGAGCCGAGCCTGGATCCGGTCGGCGTACCGCTCGCGCAGATCGTCGCTCCACGTGCCGTTCCCGACGTCCAGCTCGCCCGCCGCGTCGCCCTTGATCCGCCACGGCAGCTCTTGCAGCTGGATCCACAACAGCCCCTTCCCCTCCGGCGCGCGGCTCGCGTCCAACGTCAGCGGCTGGCCGACGACCACCGACGCCTCGGCCGGCAGCAACCCACGCTCCGCCTCGTTCACCGCCCGCGAGACGCCGTCGAGACCCGGTGTGACGTGGACGACGGCCGTTCCGTTCAGCCGCTCGTCGCCCTCCCACCGCGCCGGCTCGGACAGGGCGAAGTGGATCTGCATCTCCGAGCGGCCGTAGCGGAAGCTCCGCGCACCGTCGAGCACCGGAGCCGGGACGTCGCCTTCCGGGAGCAGCCGCTCGTAGAGCTGCGTCGGCGTCACGCCGGCGATCACGGCCCGCCCCGCGCCGATCTCGTCGCCCGCCGCGGTCCGCACGCCCACCGCCCGGCCCGAGCGGACGATCACGCGCTCGACGTCGACGCCGGTCTCGCACGCGCCGCCGTTGTCGCGGATCAGCTGCACGAGCGCATCCGCAAGCTTTGCGCCGCCGCCGCGCGGGATCGGCATCCCGCCCTCCTGCACCGCGACCGCGATCACCTGCGTCATGAACCCGGACGCCGCCGCGTCGGGGCCGAGCCCGGTGTGGAGCACCCACGGCGCGAGCAGGCCGTGCGCCCGCTCCGACGCGAAGGTCGTCTCGAGCCAGTCGCGGCTCGTCTGCAGCAGCTCGCCCGCGAACGCCGCCGACCCGGTCCGGCCGAGCCGCCGGAACGCCTTGGTCGCGAGCGCGAGCCCGCCTGCTCCCCAGAGCTCCGTGCCGAGCACGCCGAACGCCAGGTCAGCGTTCGGGAAGAACCGCTCGAGCACACCCGGCCACTCCGGCCCGAGCTCCGTGGCGTTCGCCGCGCCGCTCCGAAGTAGGAACGCCGCCGCGCCGTCCGGGAACGCCGTCGCCGTCGGCAGCTCCGTGTTCAGGTACTCGAGTCCGCGCGCGGCGAGGTCGTCGCCGAGCTGAGCGTGCGCGGCGCCGCCGACCCAGAGCGGATGCCACGCGCTGAAGACGTCGTGGTGGTAGCCCGGCTCGGTGATCTCCGCCGTGCGGATCGCGCCGCCGAGCCAGTCGTTGCGCTCGAGCACACACACGCGCCAACCGCCGCGGGCCAGCAGCGCCCCACACGCGAGCGCGTTGACGCCGCTGCCGACGAGCACCGCGTCGTACTCAGCCATGGTCGACGAGCTCCCGGAACTCGTCGTCGGTCACGAGTCCGCGCTTCCGCGTCCCGAGCTCCTTCACCTGTGCGAGCAGCTCCGCACGTCGCTCCTCCGGCACGTCGAGTCCGAGCTCGTCCGCCTTGATCCGGATCGAGTCGAGGCCGCTCTTCTTTCCGAGCACGATGCCCCTGTCCGCGGCGACGAGCGCCGACGAGTACGGCTCGATCGACGGCGGATCGTGGAACTGCGACGCGACGGCACCGGACTCGCGGCGGAAAAGCGTCTCGCCGGTCACCGGCTTCCACGGCTCGAGTGCGTAGCCCGACAACTCCCGCACGCGCGCGGAGACGTCGCGGATCCGGTCCAACCGCAGATTCGACTCGACGCCGTACAGCGCACGGAGCGTCAGCGCCACCTCACCGAGGCTCGCGTTGCCGGCGCGCTCGCCCATGCCGTTGATCGTCCCGTGCACCCAACGCGCGCCCGCCCGGACGGCGGCGACCGCCGACGCGGTCGCGAGACCGAAGTCGTTGTGCCCGTGGAAATGCACGGGAACATCCGGGCCGACCCATTCCACTGTCTTGCCCACGAGATCCGCCACCGCCTCCGGCGACGCGATCCCCAGCGTGTCGACGACGACCACCTCGCGCGCACCCGCCTCGACGGCCGAGACATAGACGCGCTCGTAGAAGTCCGGCTCCGCGCGCGTCGAGTCGACGCCGAAGAACGCGGCGCGGATCCCGTGCTCCGCCGCGAAGCGCATCGCGTTCGTGATCCGGCCGAGCATCGTGTCGCGGTCGACGCCGATCGCCGCGAGCTTCAGATCTGAGATCGGCGACTCGATCACCGACGCGGCCACCTCGAGCTCGACGAGCGCTTCGAGGTCGGCCGGCACCGCACGGGAGAAGCCCCACACCTCCGCGCGCAGCCCCGCGCCGGAGATCAGCTCGACCGCGCGCCAGTCGTCCTGCGAGACCCGCGGGAATCCGGCCTCGATCCGGTCGACACCGAGCTCGTCGAGCAGCCGCGCGATCTCGAGCTTCTCCTCCGGGTCGAGGACGACACCGACGGTCTGCTCGCCGTCGCGCAGCGTCGTGTCGTACAGGCCGACGCTGCCGCCGACGCGGTACGCGTCGTTCAGCGCTCCGGTCCAGACCTCGCTCAACCGCAGCTCACGATCCCGTCCGGAAACGGCGACAGCTTCTCCGGGCCCGTCGCGGTGATCAGGAAGTTGTCCTCGACGCGCAGGCCGCCGCCGCCCTCCCAGTACATGCCGGGCTCGATCGCGAGCACCATCCCCTCCTCGAACGCGCCGCCGCCGGCCTGGTGCGGATACGGCGGCTCGTGCGCGCGGGCGCCGATGCCGTGGCAGATCGGATGCGTCGGCTGCCCCGGATAGCCGACCGCCGCAATCCCGTCGCGGACGAGGACGTCGAGCTCCGCCATGCTCGCGCCCGGGCGGCAATGGTCGACGGCCCGCGCGTAGACGTCCATCAGCGCGTGCTCGAGCTCGCGGTAGCGGTCGGTCAGCTCGCCGAAGACGAGGTTCTTCGTGTGGTCGGCCCAGTAGCCGTCCGCGCAGACCCAGATCTCGAACAGCACCGGCTCGCCCTCGCGGACCGGAAGGTCGCCGGTGGCCGTGAACGTCTTGATCCCCGGCCCCGACCAGACGAGCGAGAACGGCAGCGCCAGCTCTACCTTGCCGTGCCAGCCGGTGCCGGCGCCGTGCACGTAGCCCTGCCAGAGGGCGGCCGCCTCCGACTCCTTCATGAACGGAAGCAGGTGCTCGCGCACGTGATCCATCGCCGCAGCCGCGATCTCGTTGGCGAGCCGCATCCGCTCGACCTCCTGCGCCGTCTTGATCGACCGCGCGCGAGCGAGCAGCGGCGCCGCGTCCGCCGCATCCGGAAACGCGTCGAACCACGCCTTCGTGAACGTCGTCGGCTCGCCGACCATCCGGTCCGACGCCTGCGTGCCGAGCGAGAGCTCGAGCCCGACGCGTCCGTAGCCGCGCGCGGCATCGACCGCTGCTTCGAGCGTCCGCGCGAGCGGCGGCCGCGGATCCGCCTCGTCGTAGCCGCGCACGTAGCGCACCTCGCTCGTCCACGCCGTCCGCCCCGCATCCTCCGCCGACGCCTCGAGGCAGATCAGCACCGGCTCGCCCTCGCGCGGGAACACGCACGCGTCGTAGCCCTTCATCCCCCAGAAGTTCGTCAGGTAGAGGACGTTGTCGGGAGCGCGTACGACGACGGCGTCCAGCTCCTCCTCCGCCATCAGCGCGCGGACGCGGTCGAGCTTCGCGCCGTCGAGCGGCCAGCTCACACGTAGTTCTCTTCGGTGGCGCTGCGCTCGCGATCGGCGTCGACCATCATCCGGACGAGCTCCTGGAAACGGACGGTCGGCTCCCAGCCGAGCTGCTCCTTCGCCTTCGAGTAGTCGCCGATCAGGATGTCGACCTCGGACGGACGGAAGTAGCGCGGGTCGATGGTCACGTAGTCGTGCCAGTCGAGCCCGGCGTACGCGAATGCCTCCTCGAGGAAGTCCTCGACGGAGTGCGTCTCGCCGGTGGCGAGCACGTAGTCGTCCGGCTCGTCGCCCTGCAGCATCATCCACGCGCCGTCCATGTAGTCGCGCGCGAAGCCCCAGTCGCGTCTCGCGTCGAGGTTCCCCATCCGCAGCTCGCTCTGCTCGCCGCGGAGGATCGCGCCGACCGCACGCGTGATCTTCCGCGTCACGAACGTCGGTCCGCGCCGCGGCGACTCGTGGTTGAAGAGGATCCCGTTCACGGCGTACATCCCGTACGCCTCGCGGTAGTTGCGCGTGATCCAGTAGCTGAACACCTTGGCCACGCCGTACGGGCTGCGCGGATGGAACGGCGTCGTCTCTCGCTGCGGGATCTCCGCGGCCTGGCCGAACATCTCGCTCGACGACGCCTGGTAGAAGCGACACTCGACGCCTTCCTCCCGAATCGCGTCGAGCAGGCGCAGCGTTCCCATCGCGTCCGCGTCCGCGGTGTACTCCGGGACGTCGAAGCTCACGCGCACATGGCTCTGCGCGCCGAGGTTGTACACCTCGTCCGGCCGGATGGTGCGCATCAGCTGGTTGAGGACGGAGGCGTCGGTGAGATCGCCGAAGACGAGCTCGATGTCCCCGAAGATGTGGTCGATCCGCGCGGTGTTGAACGAGCTCGAGCGGCGGATCATGCCGTACACGTCGTAGCCTTTCTCGAGCAGGATCTCGGCGAGGTACGAGCCGTCCTGGCCGGTGATCCCGGTGATGAACGCTTTGCGTTTCGCAGCCACGATGTCCTTCTACCAGCGCACGCGCGGCGGCGCGGCAGCACCGTGCCCGTCCTGCCACGAGATCACGGGATTTCGCAGCACGCCGATCCGCTCGATCTCCGCCTCGATCACGTCGCCCGGCTTCAGATAGAGCGAGGCCGCGTCCTCGCTGAAGCCGGCGACGCCGCTCACCGTTCCGGTCGAGAGCACGTCGCCGGCGGAGTAGCCGAGCGGCGCGTAGTGGCTGATGATCTCCGGGATCGTCGTGGACATGCGCCCGGAATGGGACGTCTGCCGCGTCTCGCCGTTCACGCGCAGCGTCATCGCGAGGTCGTGCGGATCGGGGATCTCGTCCGCGGTGACGATCCACGGGCCGAGCGGGCAGAAGGTGTCGATCGCCTTGCAGAACGAGAAGACGCCGGAGCGCATCTCTCGCCGCTGGATGTCACGCGCGGTGATGTCGTTGAAGATGACGTAGCCGGCGACGTAGTCCATCGCCTCCTCCGGCCCGAACCACTTGCCGGACTTGCCGATGATCACCGCCAACTCGAGCTCGTAGTCGAGCTCCTCGGTCAGGTGCTCCGGATAGATCACCGGCTCGTCCGGGCCGATGATCGCGTCGACGTTCTGGAAGAAGACGATCCACGGCGCGATCTCGTGCGACCACGCGACGTTCTTCGACTCCTCCTCGTGCTCGCGGAAGTTGCCGGCGGTGTGGAAGAACTTCTTGGGGACGATCGGCGCGCGCAGCGTCGCGTCCTCGAGCGCCGTGCGCTCGCCCGCGTCGTCGGCGCCGCCGCGCTCGAAGTACCCGCGCATGGTCGGCACGTCGAGGCGGACGATCTCGTCGCCGTCGATGCGTCCCACCTTGCCGTCGTCGTAGGTGACGAGCCTCATCGTGCTCGCATCCAGGTGAGGACCTCGCCGGCGTTCGCGTCCGGCGGGAAGACGGGATAGAAGACCTTCACGATCCGGGCATTCTCCGCGACGAGCGTGATGCGCTTGTAAAGGGTGAGCCCGGCGATCTCGAACGTCGGCAGCCGCAACGCCGCGCCGAGCCGCCGCTCCGGATCGGAGACGACCGGATACGGCATCCGGTTCCGCTCGGCGAACTCGAGCTGGTCGTCGAGGCTCTGCGCCGAGAGCCCGGCGACCGGAACGCCGAAGTCCGCGTAGGCGTCGCGGAACGCGCACGACTGTGGCGTGCACCCGCGCGCGCCCGGCGTCTCGTCCCAGCCGGGAAGCAGCGGCACGCCGGGGCGGCCGGAGCGCGGATAGACGTAGATCACGCCGAAGTTGCGGACGTTGACAATGCCCGCCGACGACTCGAGCTCGAGGTCCGGCAACTCGAGGCCAACGAGATGATCCGCCGCGCCGTCGTCCTCCGGAACCGGGAGATCCGGCGGCAGCGAGTAGACGTCGACGCTCACGCGACGCCGCAGACCTTCATCGCCACGAGCGCGTACGTCTCGGCGGTCTTCACGAGGCCGTCGATGTCGAGGTTCTCGCCCAGCTCGACGTCCATCAGTCCGGTCGATGTCCCGTAGTTGACCGTCGGGACGCCGTAGCGGGTGAGCGCGGACGCGTCGCTGAACCAGCGCGTGACGTCGCGGCCCGGCTTCTCGCCGAAGACCTGCTCGTGCGCGGCGTCGATCGCCTGCACGAGCTCGTGCCCCTCCTCGATCTCGGCGCCTGGAGCGGTGACGTACACCTCGCCCTCGACGCCGTAGCCGGGGAACCGGTCGGCGAGCGAGCCGACGAAATCGAGCACCTCGCGCCGGGCGACGCCCATCGGCTTCGTCGGCGGCACACGCACGTCGAGGAAGAGATCGGTGTGATGCGGCGTCCGCGAGACCCGCCAGCCGAAACCGCCCGCGATTGCGCCGACGCCGACGATCGCCTTCGCGCCGCCGTACGCGTTCGACGGATCGTCCTCCCACGTCGGGATCCACTCCTGAACCGCCGCCATGACCTCGTGCATGCGCAGGATCGAGTTCTGGTCGCGCTTCCCCTCGCTGAACGCGGTGTGGATGAAGTTGCCGTGGACGCGGATGCGCAGCCAGAGCGACCCGAAGTGGCCGAGCACGACCTTGCCCTCGGTCGGCTCGCCGAGCAGGCACATGTCTGCGACGCCGCCGTGCGAGACGAGATAGCGGGTGCCGGCGGCGTAGCCGCGGTACTGCGCGCCGGTCGCGTCGCCGTACTGCGTCTTCTCGATCTCGCCGCAGACGGCGGCGATGAGCACGTCGCCGCGCAGGCGGACGCCCGCGTCTTGGAGCGCGCGCACCGCTTCGACGTAGCACGCGAGCGCGCCCTTCATGTTCGAGATGCCGAGACCGAACAGCCGCCCGTCGCGCTCGAATGCATGCGGCTGGAACCCCCGGATGTCCTTCAGCCACGGCTCGCGGCCGGAGTACGACGTGTCCATGTGCCCGTTGAACATCAGCGACTTTCCGCCGCCGCCGCCCTGCCAGATCCCGAGCGCGTTGGCGCGGTTCTCTTCCACCTGCTGCCACTGCACGTGCAGGTGCATCGACTCGTACAGCGAGACCATCAGCTCGGCCATGCCCTGCTCGTCGCCCGTGAAGCTGTGGACGCCGATCATCGCGCTCGCCGTCTCGACGAGGCGGTCGCGGTTGATGCGAGGCGGGTCGCTCACGACCGGACGTGCGGCAGGACGTGCTCGCCGAAGAGCCGGATCTGCTCGTGCCGGTCCGCGCCCCAGAGCTCGAGCATGACGTGCGTGCAGCCGGCGTCGCGGTACTCCTCGATCGCGGCGATGCAGTCGGCCGGCGTGCCGGCGATCGGCTTGCACTTGTCGAGCAGCGCGTCCGACACCTTCGCCTTCGCCGCGAGCCGCCCGCCCTGCTCCATCGCGTCGGCGACGGGGCGGATCTCGTCCTGCTCGATGCCGGCAAGGTCGAGAAGCGTGTCGGCGGAGCCCTGGATGTTCTGCACCTTGTTGGCGAGGTACATGCCTGCGATCTCGCGCGCGCCGTCACGGCCCGCGTCGCGGTCGGTCGCGTGGATGGAGGCGACGACGGTGCAGCCGATGTCGATGTCGGCGTTCACGTTCCCGCACGTGTAGCGGACGAAGTCGGGCGTCGTGATCGACGGCGTCAGGCACCCGTCGCCGATCTCGCCGGCGAGCTGCTGCATCTTCGGCGCGGTCGCCGCGACGTACACGGGCGGCACGCCGCGCGGCGTGTGCGCGTCCGCCTGCAGCGCGGGGACGTCCGCGTTCCACGTCGTGCCCTCGTACCGGAACGCCTCACCGCCGAGCACGCCGCGGACGATCTCGACCGCGTCGCGCATCGGGCCGAGCGTCTTGTTCGTCTGCATGCCGGCGTTGTTGAGAAAGATCTTCGATGTCCCGAAACCGATGATGAACCGGTTCGGCCCCGCCGCCTCCTGTACGACGCGCGCGTCCATCGCTACCTGCACGGGATGCCGCGTGAACGGCGAGATGATCCCCCAGCCGATCGTCAGCCGCTCCGTGTGCCGCGCCATCAGCGCGGAGACGACGGTCGACGAGCGCGCCTCCATCCCGTGCTTGCGCCACCACGGGTACGCCTCGGCGAGCCAGACGGTGTCCATCCCCGCCTCGTCCATCGCCCGCGCCGACGCGAGCATCTCGTCGAGCGGCTCCATCGTCAGCTGCATGACGCCGATCCGGAATGGAACCGCCATCAGCTGGAGCCGGCGCTCAGCGCCTCCTGCACCTGCACGTCGAGCGCGCCGAGCACGCCCTGCACCTGCTGGTTGATGATCGGCTGGAGGACGCGTTGGCCCATCGAGCCGACCGGGCCGGCGATGTGGACCTCCGCGCCCCAGATCATCTTCGTGCCGCCGTCCGACGCGTCGGACAGCTCGAACGTCGTCGTCATGTTCATCATCGCGCCGACGCCCTGGCCCGTCATCATCATCAGCGCGAACTCGAGCTCGCGCTCTTCCGCCTTCTCCATGGCGATCTTCATCTTCAGACCGCCAAGGCCGAGCGGGACCTTCACCTGTGCGGTCCAGTGCTTGTCGTCCTGGACGTCGAAGCTCTCCACGCCCGGCATCGTCTTCGCCATCGACGCCGGGTCGTTCAGCACCTTCCAGACGACCGGCCGCGGCGCGGCGAAGACGCGCTCGCCTTCGACGTTCATGAGACGGTCACTCCTTCACGGGTCTTTTCCGGATGCTGGAGCATCTCCCAGACCCGGTGGTACGGGTTGTGGCTGTCCCACACGATCGCGTCGCCGTGGCCGCGCAGGGCGTCCTGCACCGCCGCGCACACGGCGTGGATGCCGGCGCCGCCGCCTTCGCCCATGCCCTTCGTGCCGAGCGGGGTGAACGGCGACGGGCTCTCGATGTTGCCCGTCCGCAGCGGCGGCATGTCGAGCGCGTGCGGCACGTGGTAGTCGTAGAAGTTCGGCGTGAGCAGGTTCCCGTCCTCGTCGTACTCGAACGTCTCGTGCACTGCTGCGCCGAGCGCCTGCGCGGTCGCGCCCATCACCTGGCCCTCGACGATCTGCGGGTTGATCCGTATGCCGCAGTCGTCGACGGCGGCGTAGTCAACGATGTCGTAGTAGCCGGTCTCGGGATCGATCTCGATCACCGCGACGTGCACCTGCGCGGCGTACGTCAGCGTGAGGTTGCCGAACTTCTTCTCCACGTCGGGCACCTGGAACGGCGGCCGGTAGACGTAGCGGCAGTTGAGCGTGACGCCGAGATCCTCCGGAAGGCCTGCGTTGTTCGCGTTGATGATCGCGCCGCACGCCATGAACGGGAGGAAGGCATCGGGGCTCTCCTTGATGCGAACTCCGCCCTCGGCGAGCTCGAGCGCCTCGACGGGGACGCCGCCGAAGACCGCCGACGCGAGCTTCTTGATCTCAGCCGCGAGCATGTCGGTCGCGCCTTTCACCGCGCTGAGCCCGGTGACGGCGAACTGGCTCGCGTACGTGCCGGAGAAGCCTGCGTGCGAGTTCCAGTAGCTGTCGTGGCCGGCGCGCACGTGCACGTCGTCGACCGAGCACTGGAGGATGTCGGCGACGACCTGCGCGGCCGTCGTCTCGTGGCCCTGGCCCTGCGGCGTCGTGCCGAGGGTGACGACGATCTCGCCGAAGATGTCGAGCTTGACCGTCGCGACCTCGTTGTTCCCCGAGAACTGCAGCTCCGGATTGATCATCCGCGACTGGCCGAAGTTGTTCGTGCCGGAGTCGAGGGTCGAGCCGATGCCGAGTCCGACGAGCTTCCCGCGCGACGCCGCCTCGGCCTTGCGCTCCTCGACCGCGCCGTAGCCGATCAGGTCGAGCGCGACGTCGAGCATCTGCGCGTAGTCGCCCGAGTCGTAGATGCAGCCGTTCGGCGTCTCGTACGGCATGTCTTCGGTGCGGATGTAGTTCTTCTTCCGCACGTCTACGGGATCGAGATCGAGCTCGTGCGCGACGATGTCGATCACGCGCTCCGTGAACCAGAGGTGCTGCATGCGGGAGTAGCCGCGGTTCGGCGAGACGGGAGCCTTGTTCGTCGCCACCTGCGTGAACTCGAGTCGGATGTTGCGCCAGCGGTACATGCCGGGCGTCACCTGCGCCCAGATCACGCCGCCGAGCGGCTCGTAGCGCAGCCACGCGCCTGCGTCGTCGAGCGCCTTCGTCCGGAAGCCGAGCAGCGTCCCGTCCGACTTGACGGCCACCTCGGTGTCGTGGAACCAGCGCTCGTTCCCGTGCGACATCGACATGTGGAAGTCGGTGCGCCATTCCGTCCACTGCACTGCGCGGTTGAGCTTCCGCGCGAGCAGGCAGCAGGCGACGAGTTGCGGGTGCGAGGTGATCTTGTTGCCGAAGCCGCCGCCGATGTCCTGCGTGACGAAGCGCAGCTTGTCCAGGCCCGTGCGCATCGCCGGGCCCATCATGATCGCGGCGAATCCGGGGAACTGGTTGTTCGTGTAGATCGTCCACTGGCCCGTGCCGCGGTTGAACTCGACGAGCGCGCCGTCGGTCTCGAGCGGCGTCGAGTTGAAGCGGTGGAAGTGGAGCTCCGAGATCTTGACGACCTTGTCCGCCTCGGCGAACGCGGCGTCGAGGTCGCCCCACTCGTAGACGCCCTCCCACATCAGGTTCGAGCCGGAGTCGTCGTGGAGGACCGGCGCGCCGTCGTCCTGGGCGTGCCGCGCGTCGGTGACGGCGTCGAGGGGCTCGTACTCGACGTCGACGAGCTCCGACGCATCGCGGGCGAGCTCTCGCGTTTCCGCGACGACCGCGACGACCGCCTCGCCGACGTAACGCACCTTGCCGACGGCGAGCGCGAAGTCCTTCAGGTGCGCGCCCGGCGGCGTCGACAGCTGGAAGAACGGATCGGTGAGCGCCGCGACCTCTTCGCCGGTGAGCGTTCCGTAGACGCCCTTGATCGCCTCGGCCTTCGAGACGTCGATCGACGTGATGTGCGCGTGCGCGTACGGCGAGCGGACGAAGAAGATGTAGCCCATCCCGTGCCGCTTGATGTCGTCGACGAAAACGCCCTCGCCTTCGACGAGCCGCTTGTCCTCCTTGCGCGGGACGCTCTGGCCGGCCCAGCCCTTCTGCGGCGTCGCGACCTTCTCCGGCGTGACGACGGTGTTGCTCATTTCCCGACCGCTTTCACGGCCTCGATGATGTTCCAGTAGCCGGTGCAGCGGCAGATGTTGCCCTGCAGCGCCTTCTTCACCTCGGCCTCGGACGGGTTCGGGTTCGAGCGCAGGAGCGCGGTCGCGCTCATCAGCATCCCCGGTGTGCAGTAGCCGCACTGGAGCGCGTGATGGTCGCTGAAGGACTGCTGCAGCGGCGTCAGCTCACCCGCCTCGGCCAGCCCCTCGACGGTCTCGATCGTCGTCCCGTCGGCCTGGACGGCGAGCATCATGCAGCTCTTCACGAGGACGCCGTCGACGATCACGGAGCAGGCTCCGCAATTGCCCGTGTCACAGCCGATGTGGCTGCCGGTCAGATCGAGGTCGTCGCGGATGAAGTGGATGAGCAGCTTCCGCGCCTCGACGTCGCGCTCGTACTCCGTGCCGTTGATCGTGACCGCGATCGCCCGCGAGACCTCCATCAGGTGCCCGCTCTCTGCGTCGCCTGCCGCGCTGCTCGGACCGACAGCACTTCCGCCAGATGGGACCGGTACTCGCTCGACGCGTGCACGTCGGAGGGCGCGTCGATGCCGGCGCCGCGCACCGCTTCGCGCACCGCGTCGTCGTCGGCCGAGGCCGGGTGCACGACGAGCGGAACGGCGCCGACACATCCGACCGCGACGCGCAGCGAGCCGTTCAGGCTCGCGGCCGCGTTCGCGATGCACGTGCCGTCGGCTCCGAGCGTGACCGCAGCGAAGCCGTCGGCCTTTCCGGCGGGAATCGTGATCCGCGTCAGCAGCTCGCCCGGCCCGACGGCGGTGAGATAGACGCCGATGAAGAACTCCTCGGCCGGCACGACGCGCTCGCCGCCCGCGCCGGCGATCGTCATCTGCGCGCCGATCGCGGCGAGCAGCGGCGGCAGGTGGTTCGTCGGGTCGTTGGCGCAGATGTTGCCGCCGATCGTGCCGCGGTTGCGCACCTGGACGTCGGCGATCTGGGCGCAGACCTCGCCGAGAATCGGCCGCGCGCGCGCCTCCGCCGAGTTGCAGATCTCCGTGTACGTCGCCATCGGCCCGATCGAGAGCGTCCCGTCGGCGCCGAGGTCGATGCCCTTCAGCTCGGCGAGCCCGTTCAGGTCGACGAGTCCGTCGGGCGACGCGGCGCGCGCCTTCATCACGTTGATGAGCGTTTGCCCGCCCGCGAGCGCCCGCGCCCCGTCGTTCGCCGCGAGGATCGTCAGGGCCTCGGCAACGGACGACGGCTTCGCGTATTCGACCTCGCGCAGCAGCATCGCCGCGATCCTACGTGCGCCGTGACCGCGATTGCAAGCGGCATTTTATTTTGTGCCAAATGCCGGTGCTACGCACCGGAAACGGCCGGTTCGGACGGCTCGACGTGGATTCGCGTCTTCGCCGTCTTCAGCGGTCCACCGTTGCGGCCGACGCGGACGGCGAGGATCTCCGCGAGGATCGACAGGGCCGTCTCGGCCGGCGAGTCCGCGCCGAGGTCGAGCCCGCAGGGGCCGGCGATCCGGTCGATGGCGGCCTCGGCGACGCCGCCTTCGATCAGCCGCTCGCGGCGGCGCTCCTGGTTGCGGCGGGAGCCGAGCGCGCCGATGTAGAACGCCTCCGTCGCGAGCGCGCCACTCAGAGCGGGCAGGTCGAACTTGTCGTCGTGGGTGAGCACCACCACCGCGGTGCCGATGTCCGGCTTCACCTGCTCGAGCGCCTCGTCGGGCCAGGCGACGATGATCTCGCCCGCGTTCGGCAAACGTTCCTTGGTCGCGAACACGGCGCGCGCGTCGGCGACGATCGTCTCCCAGCCAAGCTGGTTCGCCATGGCGCAGAGCGCATCCGCCGTGTCGATCGCGCCGATCACGAGCAGCCGCGCCGGCGGCCCGAAGACGTCGGCGAAGACCTTCGCGTCACCCTGCTCGATCACGTGGCTCCGCCCGCGGCGCAGCGCCTCCGGCGCCAGCACGGCGAGATCCGCAGGCCCGTCGCCGACCGTGGTCCCGTCCTCGAGCACGAGCAGCTTCGCTCCGATTCCCGGTCCGGTGACGACGGTGAAGACGACGGCGCGGCCGCCTTTCTCCACGATCCTGTGCAGCTCGGTGTAGAGGCTCACTCGAGCGGCTCGACGAAGACGTCGATCTCGCCGCCGCACGGCAGTCCGATGCCGAGCGCCATGTCGTCGGTGATGCCGTACGTGAGCAGCCGCGGAGCACCGCCCGCGAGCACTTCCTGGGCGGCGAGGCAGACGTCGCTCTCGACGCACCCGCCGGAGACGGAGCCGGCCAGCTCGCCGCTCTCGCTGACGGCGAGCTTCGACCCGACCGGCCGCGGAGACGATTTCCGTGTCGCCACGACGGTCGCGATCGCCACTTTCTCGCCCTTCGCCTGCCAGCGGTCGATGTCAGGCAGCAGTTCTCTCATACCCGAAGGCTAGCGGCCGAGATACGCCTTGCGAAGGTCCTCGTCCTCGCGCAGGTCGGCGGCCTTCCCCTCCAGCACCAGCCGGCCGGTCGAGAGGACGTAGCCGCGGTCGGCGATCGAGAGCGAGACGTTCGCGTTCTGCTCGACGACGAGCATGGCCACACCCGCGTCGTTGACCTGCTCGATGATCTCGAAGCTCCGCTCGACGAGGATCGGCGCGAGCCCCATCGACGGCTCGTCCATCAGCAGCAGCTGCGGCTTCGCCATCAGCGCGCGGCCCATCGCCACCATCTGCTGCTCACCGCCCGACAGCGTGCCGGCGAGCTGCGCGCGCCGCTCGTACAGGAGCGGGAACAGCGTGTAAACGCGGTCGAAGTCCTCCTTCGTGCCGCCGCCGTGGAGATACGCGCCCATCTGCAGGTTCTCGAGCACCGTCATCGGGCCGAACAGGCGCCGGTTCTCCGGGACGATCGCCATCCCCTTGCGGATCCGGTAGCTCGTCGAGCGCTTCGTCACGTCCTCGCCGCCGAACCGCACCGAGCCGTTGCGCGGGTGGACGATCCCGAGAATCGTCTTCAGCGTCGTCGACTTCCCGGAGGCGTTGCCGCCGAGGAGGCAGACGAGCTCGCCCGGGTACACCTCGAGCGTCAGTCCCTGGAGGATGTGGATCGGGCCGTAGAACGTGTCCACCGCATCGAGCCGGAGGAGCGGGCCGCCGTTCGCGCTCATTTCGTCGAGGTCGCGGTCGTGCCGAGGTACGCCTCGACGACGCGCGGGTCGGTGGCCACCTGCTCGAACGTCCCCTCGGAGATCTTCTCGCCGTGGTCGAGCGCGATCACGCGGTCGGAGATCCCTTCGACGACGTGCATGTCGTGCTCGATGACGAGGATCGTGTACCCGCCGTCCTTGCGCAGCCGTGCGATCAGCTCGGTGATCTCGTGCGTCTCGACGGGGTTCATCCCGGCGGCGGGCTCGTCGAGCAGCAGCAGGCGCGGCTTCGTCGCCGTCGCGCGCGCGATCTCGAGCCGGCGGCGGTTCGCGTACGAGAGGCTGTACGCGGGCTGATCCCACCGGTAGCCCATCAGCCGCTGGCCGAAGAACGACAGCCTGTCCTCCGCGAGCTCCTGGATCTCCTTCTCCTCGCGCCGCATCCCCGGCGTGCGCAGGATCGAGCGAAGGATCCCCGCGTGCGTGTGCGAGTACGCGGCGGCCATGACATTCTCCTTGACCGTCATGTTCAGGAACAGCCGCAGCGTCTGGAACGTGCGCGCGATGCCACGGCCGGTGATCTGGTGCGCCTCCAGTCCGAGCAGGCTCTCTCCTTCGAAGCGGATGTCGCCGGAGTCCGGGCGGTACACGCCGGTGATGAGGTTGAACAGCGTCGTCTTGCCCGCGCCGTTCGGACCGATGACGCTGACGATCTCCCCCTCGTCGACGTGGAGGTCGAGGCGCTGGATGACCGTCAGGCCGCCGAAGGCCTTCGAGATGCTCTGCAGCTCGAGCAGCTTCTCGGCCATCAGGCGATCTCCACGCGCGCGGTGCCGAGCAGCCCCTGCGGCCGCGCGTTCATCAGGACGATGAGGATCACGCCGATGAGGATCAGGCGCGTGATGCTCGGCTCGACGACGAGCCGGTTGATCCAGGTGAAGCACGCGAGATAGAGCGTCGGGATCATCGCGAGCCAGAGCTTCCAGCCGTGCAGCAGCGTCAGGCCGAGCACGGCGAAGACGAGCAGGATGAACGCGATGTTGCCGATCTGGGTCGGGTTGGACGGGTGGAGCACCCACTGGTCGAGCCAGTCGCCCAGCCAGCCGCTGATCGTCGGCGGTCCCGCCGTCCAGCGCGGGAACCACTCGTTCGCGATCGCCGTGAGCAGGTAGCCGAGCCCGATCGTGCCACCGACGACGATGAACAGCCACTTCCACGGACGCACCTTCGCGATCAGCGTCGCGAGGATGACGACGAAGAAGATCCACGTCGCGTGTCCCGGCGTGCGCAGCGCCTCGAGCGAGACGTTGACGACGAAGGCGCCGATGATGACGCCGCCGAGACTGCCGGCGCCGCCGAGGATCAGCATCGCGTAGACGATGATCAGCGTCGGCGTGTAGAAGTCCGCCGCGAACACGGCGGTGTTGAGTCCGGCGAAGAGCGTGCCGGCGAGGCCGCCGATCCCGGCGGAGACCGCGAACGCCACGAGCTTCAGCCGGTTCACCGGAATGCCCATCAGCTCCGCCGCGAGCGGGTCCTCGCGGAGCGACTTCCACGCACGGCCGGTGCGCGAGATGTCGACGAGGTAGATGGCGAAGAGCGAGACCATGAACACGATCAGCGCCGTGTAGTAGTAGGCCTGGAGCGAGGCGATCTTCAGCCCGCCGAGATCCCAGTTATCGACGTCCACGATCCCGTTCGGCCCGCCGGTCACGTCCCAGCTGTGGTGCCCGATCCCGAGCAGCGAGATGCGGCTGCCGTTCTGGAAGACGGTGTAGAAGAGCTGCCCGAAGAAGAGCGTCACGATGGCGAGGTAGTCGCCGATGAGCCGCCGCGACGGAAGCGCGACGAGGAATCCGAGGATCCCGGTCAGGACGACCGCGATCGGGACGACGATCAGCGTGTCCCAGTGCAGGCCGAAATGCGGCGACGACAGCATCGCGTAGACGTACGCACCGAAGCCGAAGAAGGCGACGTAGCCGAGGTCGAGAAGCCCCGCGTAGCCGACGACGACGTTGAGGCCGAGGCAGAGCACCATGTACAGCACCGTGTCGAAGCCGACGCGGATGATGTAGCCGTTGCTCGTGAACACCGGCAGCAGCGCGGCCGCGATCCCGAACGCCGCGTAGAACGCCGGCCGCGGTGTCCGCCCGATCTCGCGCTGCGCCCGGCCGAGCAGGCCCGGCAGCTGCTCGTGCCGCTGCTCGTGCGTCGCGACCCAGTCGTCGACGCCGACGCGGACGCCCGGCTCAGCCTCGTCGGGCCGCCCCGGGATGTCGGGGATCTCGCGTCCGCCGTCCATCAGACCTTTTGCACCGCCGCCCGTCCGAGGAGGCCGCTCGGCCGCACCAGCATCACGCCGATGAGGATCACGAACACGATCGCCTGCTGGAAGACCGACGATACGTAGCCCGTCGCGAAGGACGACGCGAGCCCGATCACGAGCCCGCCGACCACCGCACCGGGGAGGTTTCCGATCCCGCCGACCACGGCGGCCGTGAACGCGAACAGTCCGGCCTGGAAGCCCATGTACGGCCAGAGCTGCTGGTAGACGAGGCAGTTGAACACGCCGGCCGCGCCCGCGAGCGCCGAGCCGATGAAGAACGTGACCATGATCACGCGGTCGACGTCGATGCCCATCATCGAGGCCGCCTCGCGGTCGAACGACGTCGCCCGCATCGCCTTGCCGGTCTGCGTCCGCCGGACGAACACCGTCAGGAAGACCATGAGCGCGAGCGCACCGACGACGACGATGATCTGCGCGACCGCGACGTGGACGCCGCTCGGAAGCGTGAAACCGTTCGACCAGAGCGAGCCGTTGTTCCACGCGTAGCTGTCGTAGCTCTGGAACTGCGCGCCGAGCACGAGCTGCGCGGAGTTCTCGAGGAAGAACGCGACCCCGAGCGCGGTGATCAACGGCGCGATTCGAGGTGCGTTACGCAACCTCCGGTACGCGAAGCGCTCGATCATCACGCCGAGCAGGCCGCCCCCGAGCATCGCGCTGACGAACATGAGCACGAGCAGGAGCGCGATGTTGATCGTCAGCGCCTCCGCTCCGCCGAAGACGGTGATGAGGCCGAAGCCGATGAACGCGCCGACCATGAAGATGTCGCCGTGCGCGAAGTTCAGGAGCTTGAGGATCCCGTAGACCATCGAGTAGCCGAGCGCGATCAGGGCGTAGACGCTGCCCTGAGTGATGCCCACGACCAGCTCGGTGACGAAGAGGTTCCAGTTCATCGGGACTCACCATGCTGAACGGGGCGCGGCTGCAACGCAACCGCGCCCCGTCAGATGACCGGTGTTACGACGAGCTAGCCGACGGTCTTGTAGCTGCCGTCGCTCTGGATCTTGAAGATGTAGAACTTCGCCCCGGCGACGTCGCCGCTGGCGGTGAAGCTGACGGGGCTGCCGAAGATCGTGCTCTTCAGCTTGACCTTCGCCAGGTCCTTGCGCACCTCGGCGCGGCTGATCTTGCCGTCCTTGCACGCCGTCGTGATCGCCGACGAATACATCTGGGCGAGCACGTAGTTCGGAGCGCCGAACGGCGTCGTGCCGCCCGGGTACGCCTTGTTGTACGCGGCCACGAGCGCGGAGTTGGCCGCGAGCGTCGTCACGTCGGGAGCGAAGAACGAGATGTACGCGCCCGGGGTGCTGAACTTCGACGCGTCGAAGGTGCCGTCGCTGCCGAACACGACCGCCGACTTGCCCTGCGCCTTCAGCTGCTGCGAGAACAGCTGAGCCTGCGAGGCGAGCTGGAACGGCAGGAACACGACCTTCGCCGAGCCGGCCTTGGCCACGAGCGACGAGAAGTCGGTCGCGGTCTGGCTGATCGACTCGCGGTCGACCTTCACGCCCTTCGCCGCGAGTGCGGCGCCGGCGATGTCGGCGAGGCCGGTCGAGTACGACTCCTGGTCGTCCACGATCATGACCGTGTCGCCCGACTTCACGCCGAGCGTCTTGAACATGTAGTTCGCATCGGTCGGGCCCTGGACGCCGTCGTTCGGGACGTCACGGAAGAAATAGCCCTTGTACGCGCCGTTGGTCAGCGACACGCGAGTCGCCGAGCCGGAGGCGAACGCAAGTCCGGCCTTCTTGAGGATCGGCGCAACGGCCTGAACCTCGTCGCTGCCGGCCGGTCCGATCACGCCCATGATCGAGGAGTTCGAAGCGAACGACTGCGCGACCGTCGACGCCTTCGACGGATCGAGCTGCGTGTCGCCCTGGACGATCTTGAGCTTGACCTTGTTCTTCTTGTTGGCGTTCCACCGTGCGACGTAGAACTGCGCCCAGTGCAGCTGGTCGGCGCCGATCGAGCCCGCCGGGCCCGTGATCGGAGCGAGCATGCCGAGCTGCACGCTCTTCCCGCACGCCTTGGTCGCAGCGGACGAAGACTGATGTGTGGCCGGGCGAGCCGCAGCCGCCGCCACGACCGCGAGTGCCGCAAGAACTGCGACGCCGGCGATCAATCCAACCCTCCTGTACTTCAAGAGATCCCTCCTTGTGGATGTGCCTCGGTTTAGACGCTCCGTGACGCTCATGGTTTGGAGCAGAGCCGCAACCGAGGTGTGGCACTGTAGCCAGCGGATACGCTCAGGCGCGAATTCGAAGGGAGGGTCACGAACCGATGCAGTATTGGCTGGACAGCTCTGCCGCAGCCTCCGAGACGTCTCTGGACGACGGCGTGGAGACGACGACGTTCTTCTGCGCCGAGCGCGGCTGCGCCGAGTTCGATCAGCGGAGGCTGCGGTTCACCGGCCCGTCGGCCGAGCGGACCGACGCCGAGTCGGACGAGGTGCTGTACGTCCTGGCCGGGCACGGTGTGGCGACGATCGGCGGCGAGAGCCACGACCTCGCCGTGGGAACCGGCGTCTTCGTCGCGCGCGGAACGCCGTGGCGCGTGGACGACGCGGCCGGCCTCGACGTCCTCTCCGTCCTCGTCCGCGACCCACTCGCCGCGAACGGCGCGACGCACGCGCTCGTCCACGTCGAGGGGGAGCGCGGCGGCGCGACCGCGGGCCGGGAGTTCCGGCTGCTCGCGACGCCAGAGGTCGGCTGCAGCTCCGTCACCCAGTTCGTCGGCTACATCCCCGTCGGCCGGGCGCCCGACCACTTCCACAAGTACGACGAGGTCGTCTACGTCCTCGACGGCACCGGCGAGCTGCACATCGGCGGAGAGAGCCGGCCGCTGCGCCCCGGCTCGTGCGTCCATCTGCCGGCGCGGCTCGTCCACTCGCTCGAGAACTCCGGCCCGGAGCAGATGGCGGTGCTGGGCGTGTTCCGGCCCGCCGGCTCGCCCGCGGAGGCCTACTACCCCGACGGCACCGCTGCCGCCGTCCCGACCGAGGAGAGCTGATGCCGAGAATCGAACGCACCGCCGAGGTCGTGTGGGAGGGGAACGTCGCCCGCGGTGTCGGCTCCATCTCCGGGGGGACCGGCGCCTTCTCCGGCCTGGAGTTCTCGCTTCCGACCCGCATCGGCGCGGCCGAGGGCAAGACGAGCCCGGAGGAGCTGCTTGCGGCCGCGCACGGCGGCTGCATCACCATGTCGCTCGCGAGCGAGCTGACGCAGGCGGGAACGCCGCCAGGCCGGCTCGCCGTCACGTGCCTGATCGTCATGGACGAGGTCGAGGGGCAGGGCCACCAGATCGTCGCCTCGCACGTGGACATGCTCGTGACGGTGGACGGGCTCGACGACGAGGGGCTTCAGGCCGCGGTCGCCAAGGCCGACAAGGGCTGCCCGTTCTCGAACCTGCTCGAGCGCGCCGGCGTCGACGTCGTCGTGTCGGCTCGTCTGGCCTGAGCTTGTGGACTTCGCGGAGCTCGTCCGCGCGCGGCGGACGCACAAGGAGTTCGGGCCCGAGCCGGTTTCGCGCGAGACGCTGCTGGAGCTGTTCGACCTGGCGCGGCTCGCGCCGAACCATCACCTCACGCAGCCGTGGCGCTTCCGCGTGCTCGGGCCGGAGACGCTCGCGCGGCTGAAGGAGGTGGGCGGCCCGAAGGAGGCGCCGAAGCTCGACCGCGCGCCGACGCTCGTCCTCGTCTCCGCCGTGCTGACCGGCGGACTCGTCCAGGACGAGGAGGACGTCTGCGCCACCGCCGCGGCGCTCACGATCGTGCTGCTCGCCGCCACCGAGCGGGGGCTCGCCTCGTACTGGCGCACTCCCGGCGTGCTGCGGACGACCGCGGGGCGGGAGGCGGTCGGCATTCCCCGCGGCGAGCGCGTGCTCGGACTGCTCCATCTCGGGTCGCCCGCCCGCGAGCCGGCTTCGCGCGAGCGCGACCCCGTCGAGGCCACGGTGGAGTTCCTGACCTAGATTCCGGGTCGGTACCGGGGCTTGCCGGATAGTACCGAACGGCGCGCGGAGCCATCCTCTAGTCGATCATTCGAACTGGAGGAAGAAGTGACCGAGACGACCGAAACCATCAAGGGCCCCGCGGCCGAGCCGCGACGGCTCACGCGAAGCCGCGAGAACCGCTGGCTCGGCGGCGTGTCCGCGGGGCTGGGCGAGTACTTCGATCTCAACCCGATCGTCTACCGGATCGCCTTCATCGCGCTCGCGCTGGCGGGCGGGACGGGGATCCTGCTCTACGTCGCCGCCTGGCTCGTCATCCCCGACGCCGGCGAGGTGGACTCGATCGCCGCCACGGCGATCAAGGAGCACCGCGAGCGCCCATGGCTCGTGATCGGGATCAGCCTGCTCGCCTTCGGCGCGATCGTCGCGCTGTCCGAGGCGCGCTTCTGGCCGAACCCGGGGAACCTCTGGCTCGCGGCGGCGCTCGCCGGCGCGGCGATCGTGTGGTGGCAGGTCAGCACCCATTCGACGCGAAGGACCGCGGCGGCCGCAACCCCGACCGCGACCCCGGGGAACGCGAAGCCCGCAGCGACGACACCGCGTCGCCGCTCGCTGCTGCCGGTCGCGACGGGACTGCTGATCGGCGGTCTCGGCATCGTCGGCCTCCTCGACGCGACCGGGACGATCCACGTCGACTGGCGGGTCGTCCTCGCCGCCGCCACCGTCGGTCTCGGCGTGCTCGTCGCCGTCGGCGCCCTGACCGGGCAGGCGGTCGGCGGAGTCGTCGTCCTCGGCCTCGCCGTCCTCACCGCGCTGGCGCTCGCCTTCGCCGTCCACGTCCCGCTCTTCTCCGGGATCGGCGACCAGGTCGATCATCCGGCGACGGCCGCGGCGGTCAACTCGAGCTACGAGCACGGCATCGGCGACTACCGGCTCGACCTGCAGGACGTGAGCTTCCCCGCGGGTAGCACGCAGGTGAAGGTGACGCTCGGGATCGGCAACCTGATCGTGACCGTGCCCAGCGACGTGACGGTGGCCGTGGACGGACGCGCGAGCGCTGGCAACGTGCAGCTGCTCGGCCACGACGACAACGGCACCCACGTCCACGAGAAGGTCGTCGAGACCGGAACGCACCCCGGCCGCGTGCTCGTCCTCGACGCGCGCGTCGGCCTCGGCGAGCTGAAGGTGCAGCGCGGGTGAGCTCGAGTGGACTCCGGCTTCCGGTCGCGCTCCCGAGCGTTTCGCGCTCGGAGCGCGGCCGCGTGCTGGCAGGGGTCTGCAGCGGCATCGGCGACCGGCTCGGCGTCGACCCGACACTCGTCCGGCTCGCGTTCGCGTTCCTCGCCTTCGCCGCGGGGGCCGGAATCGTCGCGTATCTCGGAGCGTGGGCGCTGCTGCCCGCGCCCGGGGAGCCTTCGGTCTCGCGGCGGCGGCGGATCATGGGCACGGTCCTGCTCATCTGGGCGGCGATCCTCGCGCTGCACGGCGTCGGGCTCGCCGGCTCGCTCGTCTGGCCGCTCGCCCTCGTCGCGGCCGGGCTCGTCGTGGCGGCCGGCAGCGTCTCGTTCGGCCTGTCGGCCGGCGCCGCGCGCGCGGTCGCTGCCGTGCTCGTGTTCTGCGGCGTCCTCGTCTTCATCGGCGAGAACACGCGGGGCACCGCGACGACGCTGCTCGCGCCCGGCGCCGTCGCCGTCGCCCTCATCCTCGTGCTCGGCCCGTGGGCGTTCCGTCTCGCACGCGAGCGCGACGCCGAGCGGGCCGAGCGCATCCGCACGCAGGAGCGCGAGGAGCTCGCCGCCCGCGTCCACGACTCCGTGCTCCAGACGCTGGCGTTGATCCAGCGCGAGCCGAACGATCCCCGCCGGGTGGCGACGCTGGCACGCCGCCAGGAGCGGGAGCTCCGCGCCTGGCTCTATCCCAGCACCGAGCCGGCGCAGGACGGCACGCTCGCCGGCGCGGTCGACGCGGCGGCCGCCGAGATCGAGGAGATGCACGGCGTCCGCGTCGAGGTCGTGCGCACCGGCGACGCGCCGCTCGACGACCGGACTCGCGCACTCGTGCTCGCTGCGCGGGAGGCGATGGCGAACGCGTCGAAGCACTCCGGCGTCGCCGAGGTCTCCGTGTTCCTCGACGCGGACACGAAGCACGTCGCGCTGTTCGTGCGCGACCGCGGCTCGGGCTTCGACCCGGACTCGGTCGCCGACGACCGCCGCGGCATCGCCGAGTCGATCCGGGGGAGGATGGAGCGCGTGGGAGGAACCGCGCGCATCGTCTCGTCGCCGGGCGAAGGCACCGAGGTGGAGCTCGAGCTGCCGCCGGAGGCCGGGGAATGAGCAGGCCGCTCCGCCGCGTCGTCCTCGTCGACGACCACGACCTCTTCCGCGCCGGCGTGCGCAGCGAGCTCGGCTCGACCGTCGAGATCGTGGGCGAGGCCGCCTCCGTGCTCGAGGCGGTGCCGCTGATCAAGGAGCTCGATCCCGACGTGGTGCTGCTCGACGTCCACCTCCCCGACGGCGGCGGCCAGTCCGTGATCGTGCAGGTCGCGCCGGAGCGCCCGGGCGTGAAGTTCCTGGCGCTCTCCGTCTCGGATGCGGCGGAGGATGTGATCGGCGTCATCCGCGCCGGCGCACGCGGCTACGTGACGAAGACGATCTCCGCCGAGGACCTGACGGAGGCCGTGCACCGCACCGCCGACGGCGATGCCGTCTTCTCGCCGCGCCTCGCGGGCTTCGTCCTCGACGCGTTCCGCAGCGGCGAGGCGACCGCCGACCCGGAGCTCGACCAGCTCACGTCGCGGGAGCGCGAGGTGCTGCAGCTGATCGCGCGCGGCTACCGCTACAAGGAGATCGCGGCGCGGCTGCACCTCTCGGCACGCACGGTCGAGTCGCACGTCTCGGCCGTCCTCCGCAAGCTCCAGCTCTCGAATCGCAACGAGCTGACGCGCTGGGCCGCGCAGCGCCGGCTGATCTAGCTAGCGGATTCTCCGCAACGGCCGTCCGAGGGCGAACCGATGCGGGCCGCCGGGGCGGCCGCGAGGCTGCGGCCATGGCCGTGAAGAGCAAGGAGTTCCGCTTCCCCGTGGCGGTCGAGTGGAGCCACGACCGGACCGTCGTCGCCCGCGTCTCCGGCAAGCCGGACCTCGAGATCGCGACGCCGCCCGAGTTCTGGCCCGACGCCGATCCCGCGGTCTGGAGCCCCGAGGACGCGTTTGCGAGCGCGGCCGCGTCGTGTCTCGCCGTGACCATCCTCGGCATCGCCGCCCGCGAGCAGCTGCAGCTTCAGTCGCTCCGTGTCGACGCGGAAGGCGTCGCCGGGCGCCGCGCCGACGGCCGCTTCGGATTCGTCCGGCTCGAGCAGCGGGTCGAGATCGCCGTCGACGCCGCCGACGAACAGCGCGCGCTCCCGCTCGTCGAGCGGGCCGAGGCCGGTTGCCTCGTCGCGGTGTCGCTCGACGTCGAGGTCGAGACGACCGTCGACGTCCGGGTCGCGACTCCGCGCTAGGAGGAAGCCGCGGCCGCCTGGTCGAATCGATCGAGGT
>Ga0265338_10001442_pt1 | contig 38606 bp, 38 predicted proteins | sample 42126metaG_FD_193579 | JGI IMG/M metagenome (GOLD analysis project Ga0265338, IMG submission 193579) | Rhizosphere microbial communities from Carex aquatilis grown in University of Washington, Seatle, WA, United States - 4-21-26 metaG | ecosystem: Host-associated > Plants > Roots > Rhizosphere... | reverse complement strand
GCAGCGTTTCCGCGCGCATCGGCCCGCGGCAGATAGCCGGCCGGCGTGAGCATGAGCGTCGCGCCGTTGTTCGCCATGTTCCCGTCGACGGGACCGGTGCGCAACCACTCGAGCCGCGCGTTCGTGCCGCCGTAGACGCTGAACGCGTCGATGTAGCTGCTGACGGTGTTGATCTGCTGCCGAGGATTGCGCCTGCTCGTTCCCGTGCCGGGAGCGGCCGGCGTGCGGGCGAAGTCGATCGACCCGACGTCGTTCTGGAACTCCTCGAGCGGATCGTGCTTGTCGAACGGGATCGGCAGATTCTCGGCCGGCGTCTCGTCGCGCAGGCCGAAGGTGTGGTCGAGGAACTGGCCCCACGTCCATCCCCACTGCGTGACGCCGTTCTCCGAGAAGAGGTTCTGCCCCTCGTCGTTGAAGATGCGGTTGCTGACGTATCTGGCCGACGGCCCGGACACGGGCTGGCTCACGCCGTCCGCGTAGTTCGGATCGGTGACGCGGAGGTACTGCGTGAACGTCTGCCCCCAGGTCGGGTTGCGGACGTTGTTGCCACTCCCGTCGAGCGAGCGGACCTCCGGTTGGAACTGCGACTGCGGCGGCCCGGTTGCTGCTCCGGCTCCGCCTGCGATCGCCAGTGCTGCGATCGCGAGGGCGACGATCGTGCGCATTGCCTGCTCCTTCCATCGCGAGGACGGACGTGGCCGCGCGTCGTAGCTCGCCGTTGCGTAAGTGAGGAACCTTCGGCGTCCGACGGCGATCCCTCAAGCGATCGGGCTAAGAGCTGCAGAAGAGTTGCGTAAGAATTCCGCGCCTACGACGCGCGCAGCACGTAGCCGACGCCGCGCACCGTGTGGATCAGCCGAGGCTCTCCCTCGACCTCCGTCTTGCGTCGCAGGTACCCGACGTAGACGTTCAGCGAGTTCGACATCGCGCCGAAGTCGAATCCCCAGACCTGCCTGAAGATGAACGACCGCGTCAGCACGTGCCGCGGGTACGAGAGGAAGAGCTGCAGCAGCGAGAACTCGATCGGCGTCAGGTCGATCGGCCGCTCGCCGCGATGCACCTCGCGGGTGCGCGGATCGAGCGTCAAGTCACGAAATCTGAGAGGTGGTCCACCGTTCGGAGGAGATTCGGACAGAACGGCTGCCGCAGCAACGGAAGGGAGGTACTGCACAGCACCACCTTGTTGCTGGAGGACGAAGCGATCCTACCGAGGATCGACCGGGCGCGCGACCGGCGCAACCCCCCTGACGAGGGACGAACCCGATAGCGTCGGACAACGATGAACCAGGCCACAGCTCCGATCACGGCGCATCCGGGCCGCCTCCTCGCCGTTCTCGCCTTCGGCGGCGGTGCGTACGCGATGCTGCAGTCGCTCGTCGTGCCGGCGCTTCCCACGCTGCAGCGCGACCTGAACACGACGCCGTCGGGAGTCGCCTGGATCTTCACGGCGTACCTCCTCGCCGCCTCGGTGGCGACGCCGATCGCCGGGCGGATCGGAGACATGTTCGGCAAGAAGCGCACGCTCGTCGTGGTGCTCGCCGGCCTCGCCGCGGGAACGCTGCTCGCGGCGGTCGCGACGACGCTGCCGGTGATGATCGTCGCGCGGACGATCCAGGGCCTCGGCGGCGCCATCTTCCCGCTTGCGTTCGGCATCGTCCGCGACGAGTTCCCGCGCGAGCGCGTCGCCGGCGGGATCGCGCTCATCTCGGGACTGCTCGGCGTCGGAGGCGGGCTCGGGATCGTGCTCGCCGGGCCGATCCTCGCGCACCTCGACTATCACTGGCTGTTCTGGATCCCGCTCGTCGTGATCGTGGCGACCGCGGTCGCGACGATGCTGATCATTCCGGAGTCGCCCGTTCGCGCGCCCGGAAACGTCGACTGGACCGGCGCGGTGCTCCTGTCCATCTGGCTGGTCTGCCTGCTCGTCGCCATCAGCGAGGCACCGTCCTGGGGCTGGCTCTCCGCACGGACGCTCGGGCTGATCGCCGTCGGTGTCGTCGTCGCGGTCGTGTGGATGTGGGCCGAGATGAGGTCGCCGAGCCCGCTGGTCGACATGCGGATGATGCAGTTGCGCGGCGTCTGGACGACGAACCTCTCCGGGTTCCTGCTCGGGATCGGGATGTACAGCTCGTTCGTGCTCATCCCCCAGTTCGTCCAGACTCCCGTCTCGAACGGGTACGGGTTCGGCTCGTCCGTGACGCAGGCGGGCCTGTTTCTGATCCCGAGCACGCTGGCGATGATGATCGCGAGCCCTCTCGGCGGCCGGCTGTCCGGGAGGTTCGGGTCGAAGGTGCCGCTCGTGCTCGGCTCGACGATCACGATGCTCGCGTTCCTCCTGCTCGCCGTCGCGCACACGGAGCACTGGCAGGTCTATCTCTCGTCGCTGCTCCTCGGTACCGGCATCGGGTTCGCGTTCGCGTCGATGGCGAACCTCATCGTCGAGGCGGTCCGGCCCGATCAGACCGGCGTCGCAACCGGGATGAACACCGTGATGCGCACCATCGGCGGCGCCATCGGCGCGCAGGTCGTGGCGAGCATCCTCGCGGCGAACGTGCTCGCCGACGGACTCCCGAAGGAAGAGGGATACACGCTGTCGTTCGTGCTCATGGCCGTTGCGCTCGCGGCGGGGATCGTCGCGTCGCTCGCCGTCCCGGGACGGCGGCCGCACCGTGTCCACGCGGTCACGCTCGGCGACGCGCAGCCCTCCACCGAGCAGGCGGGCGGATGACGCGCGTCGTCGTCGGTGTCGACGGCTCGCGCGGCGCCGCTGCGGCGCTCCGCGTCGCCGCGGAGGAGGCGGCCCAGCGCGGGCTGCCGCTGCGGATCGTCTGCGCCTGGGAGCCTCCGGCCGCGACGTACGTCGGCGAGGCGTTCGCGCCGACCGCCGACGGCTTCGTCGAGGCGGAGCACCATGCCGAGGAGGTGCTGCGCACCGCCCTCGAGCGGGTCGCCGTCGGCGTCGCGGTCGAGACCGAGGCGCTGGCGGTCGAGGGCAGTCCCGCCAAGGTGCTGATCGAGCAGGCACGTGATGCCGTCCTGCTCGTCGTCGGCTCGCGCGGCCGCGGCACCGCGGCGAGCCTCCTGCTCGGCTCCGTCAGCCAGAAGCTCTCCCATCACGCGCCGTGCCCGCTCGTGATCGTGCCCACGCCCGACGACTAGAGGGTTTTATCGACGTCAGCCCACGTGCTGCAGCGTCGGGACGGTTCCTGCAGGACGTTGTCTGTGATCGCCGTCGCCGAAGATGGAGAGGCCGCTTTCGGGCTCGAAGAAGTGCAGCCGCTTGGTGTCGACCACCATGCGGAGCTGCTGACCCTCGCGGGCGGCCGTCTGTGGATGGACGCGGGCGACGAAGATCGAGCTGACGTCGTCCAGAGGTTCGATGAATTCGCCCGCATCAGCGGCGCGTGCGCTCGACGCCGCGACCGGGAAGTGGACGACCACTTCCGACCCGAGCGTCTCCCTCAGCTTGCAGACGGTGACGAGCGTGCGGTCGGCTGCCGCGTCGGTGACGAAGACTGCATCCTCGATGTCCTCGGGCCGGATACCGAGGATGACTTCTTCGTTTTCGTAGCCGAGAAGTGCCGGGCGCTCGGCGATCAGGGCGTCGTCGATCGCGAGGGTGTGCTCGCCGAAGCGTACGATCAGATTCCCGTTGGAACGGGCTAGCCGGCCGTTGACCATGTTCATCGCGGGGGAGCCGATGAAGCTGGCGACGAACTGGTTCGCCGGCCATTGATACACCTGCTCGGGCGTGTCGACTTGCTGGAGCGTTCCGGCGCGCATGACGGCGATTCGATCCCCCATCGTCATCGCCTCGGTTTGATCGTGCGTGACGTAGATCGTGGTGACGCCGAGGGTGCGCTGGAGGCTCTGGATCTCCGCGCGCATCTGCACGCGCAGCTTGGCGTCGAGGTTGGAGAGGGGCTCGTCCATCAGGTACGCCTGCGGCTCGCGGACGATCGCGCGGCCCATCGCGACCCGCTGCCGCTGGCCGCCCGACAGCGCACCCGGCTTGCGCTCGAGATAGTCCTCGAGGCCGAGGGTGAGCGCGGCCGCCTCCACTCTGCGCCTTACCTCGGCCTTGCCGACATTGCGCATCTTCAGACCGAAGCCGAGATTTTGCGCAACGGTCATGTGCGGGTAGAGCGCGTAGTTCTGGAAGACCATCGCGACGTCGCGGTCCTTCGGCGAGACGTCGTTCACCACCCGGTCGCCGATCAGAATCGTCCCGTCGCTGATCTCCTCCAGCCCGGCGACCATGCGCAGCGCCGTCGTCTTCCCGCAGCCCGACGGGCCGACGAGGACCATGAACTCGCGCTCGTGGATCGCCAGCTCGAGCGAGTCGACCGCGCAGGTTCCGTCCGGATAGATCTTCGAGACTCCCTGGAACTCGATGGCGGCCACGTCAGATCCTTTCGGTTCGGTGGAGCGGGTCAGCCCTTGATCGCGCCGCCGAGTCCCGAGCCGCGCATGAACGAGCGCTGGAAGACAAGGAAGCCGACGATGGGAACGAGACAGGCGATGAACATCGCAGCGAGGAAGACGCCGAGCTCCGTCTGCGACTGGATCGCCGGCAATCGGACGGAGAGCGGCTGCTTGCTCGGATCGGTGAGGACGAGGAGCGGCCAGAGGAAGTCCTTCCACGACGCAAGCACGGCGAAGACGGAGACGACTCCGAGGATCGGCTTCGACATCGGCAGGACGATCGAGATGAACAGGCGGACGGGGCCGGCGCCGTCGATTCGCGCCGCCTCGAAGATCTCTCGCGGCAGATTGTCGAAGAACCGCTTCACGAGAATGACGTTGAAGGCGCTCGCGCCGGCAGGCAGCCAGATCGCCCAGTAGCTGTCGATGAACGAGTGGTGGATCAGCGGCGGCCGCACGATCTCGATGTAGAGCGGAACGAGCAGCACGACTGCCGGAACGAACAGCGTCACGAGCAGAAGTCCGGTGATGACCTTTGCGTACTTCGGCCGGAGCACCGACAGTGCGAAGCCGCCTGTGGTCGCGACGACGATCTGCACGAACCAGCAGCCGATCGCGAGCGCGACCGAGTTCCAGAAGTAGCGGCCGACGTCGACGTTCGACCAGGCCTCACGCAGGTTGCCCCAGGCCATGCCGTGCGGGAAGAGGGAGATCGGATGGCTGATCGTGTCGTTTGTCGGCGTGATCGCCGACTTGGCGAGCCAGAGCAGCGGGCCCAGCCCGAACACGATGAGCGCGATCAGCAGGAGCAGGTGCATCGATCCGACTCCGAACCTGACCCCTGGACGCTTCCAGTCGGTCGGCGAGAGCAGGGTGCGACCCCTCTCCGCGCCGGGTTTGGCGTGCCTGCGGAGCGGAAGCGTCATTCGCTGCTCCACGAGCGGGTGGCGCGCAGGTAGACGAGCGAGAACACGGCGAGGAAGCCCGCCAGCATCAGACTCAACGCCGTCGCGCTGCCGTAGTCGCCTCCGACCGAGCTGCCGAACGCGTAGTTGAAGATCAGCAGCAGAACCGTCAGCGTCGAGTTCGCCGGGCCGCCCGACGTGAACAGGTACGGCTCCAGGAACACCTGCGCCGTCCCGATGATCTGGAGGATCATGAGCACGAGCAGCACGCCGCGCAGCTGTGGGAGCGTGATGTGCCAGATCTTCCGCCAGAGCGACGCACCGTCGACCGACGCCGCCTCGTAGAGCTCCGCCTTCACCCCCGTCAGCGCAGCGAGGTAGATGATCACCGTCGCGCCGGCGTTGGCCCACGTCGCCTCGAGCACGAGCGACGGCATCGCGGTCCGCATCGACTGCAGCCACGGGAACGGCCCGAGATGGACCCAGCCGAGAATCGTGTTGAACACCCCTCCCGAGCTGGCGTCGTAGAACGTCTTCCAGAGTAGGACCGCCACCACCGGCGGGACGACCACGGGCAGGTAGGCGAGAGCGCTGTAGAAGCCGCGATAGTGCCTGACCTCGCTCATCAGCACGGCCGCGATCAGCGGTATCGGATAGCCGAAGATCAGGGCGAGGAACGCGAAGTAGAGCGTGTTCTTGACGGCGATCGGCAGCAGCGGGTCATGCAGCACGTGGCGGAAGTTGTCGAGGCCGACCCACGTCGCGGGCTGGACGAGGTTGGTGTGCTCCAGCGACATGATCACCGTGCGCGCGATCGGGTACCACGAGAAGGCCCCGAAGATGAGCAGCGTCGGCAGCAGAAAGAGAAGTGAGGCGAGGCCGCCGCCGCGCACCCAGGTGGCCGGCGTGTGACGGGCGCGGCGTCGCGTGGGCACGCGCACGCGCGAGGTCACGATGACAGGCTCTGCCTGTCTCTCCCTCGGCGCCACTTCGATCGCACCCATGCTGTGCCTCCAGGCCGGCATCGCTCGAACGGGCGGGCGGGGTGCTCTGGTCCCCGCCCGCCCGTTCGAGTCCTTGCGTCTAGGTTCCGCTCGAGATCAGGTCCTGAGCGGAGCTGTTCGCTTGCTGTAGCAACTGCGGGATATTGGCGTTCTTGTCGGTGAGAACTGCCTCAACGACGGTGTCGAGTGCGTGGTAGACCGCCTGCGTCGACGCGGCCGGTTCCGCAATGAGGGTCTGGTTGAAGATGCCGGTGGTGAACGGCTTCATCTGAGCCTGCGGAACGTTGACGTAGGGCTTGATCCACGTGTTCGCAAGGAGGTACTGCGCCTTGTTGAAGATCGGCAGAGCCGGAACGCCCACCGGCTGCTTGCCTGCAACCAGCGTCTGGGCGTTGCGGATCGCCTGCGCCTTGCTGATCAGCGGCTGCTCGTAGTAGAAGTCGATCCACTTCATCGCCGCTGCCCGCTGGGACGCGTTCGCGTCCGGGCGGACTGCCACGAGCGTGCCGCCGCCGAGCACGCCCGCGTTCTTGTTCTTGGCGAGCGGGATGGTGGTGACGCCGTAGATGCTCGGGTTGATGTTGCTGGCCGAGACGAGATTCGTGTAGACGTCCGAGCCGTTGATGTACATGCCGACGTTCCCGGCTGCGAACGCCTGGTTGATGTCACTCCAGCCCCAGTCGAAGTTGGAGCCCATGGAATTGTCCGTCCAGCGCATCTTCTTCAGCATGTTCAGCGCGGTGACGGCCTGCGGGTTGTTGAGCGTCGCCACTGCCTTCGTGCCGTGGCCGGTCTCCATTCGCCCGCCCAGTGAGTACGTGAGCGTTGTGAACACCCAGCCTGCGCTGTTGTCGGCCTTACCCATCTCGGCGTAACCGGCCTTGCCGGTCTTGTCCGCGATCAGCTTGGCGTCCGCCGCCACCTGGGCCCAGGTCGTCGGGGGCTTGTTCGGATTGAGTCCGGCCTGGGTGAACAGAGCCCGGTTGTAGTGCAGCGCCATCGCGTACGCCGCGGTCGGCAGCGCAACGATCTTCTTCGCTGCAGTGGTGCCTTCGGCGAGGACGGCCGGATTGAACTTCTGGAAGTACGGCAGCGTCTTCGCCTCGGCGGTCAGGTTGGCGAGCTGGCCGTTGTCTCCGAGTGTTCGCGCGTCGGTGAACGGAACCGTGAACACCGTCGGCAGAGTTCCGGCGGCGAGCTTCGCGGCGAAGGTCGGCCCCGTCCACTGATACTCGACCGTCTTCAGCTTGATGTTGGGATTCACCCTCTCGAACTGGGCGACCTGGTTGTTGAACTGCTGTACCGCCGCGTCGGTGCTTCCGGGGATCAGCGATACCACGCTGATCGTGACCGGCTTCGCCGCACCCGCCGACCAGGTCTTCGCCGCCGCGCTCGAGATCGAGCCGGCGCACACGACCACGAGACTCGCCGCAAAGACGGCGGCGACCGTGGCCATACGAGTGGACTTCATCGTCCCTCCTGTTGTTGAGCATCAGGCGGTGAGCCCGGTGCCGATCGTTTGATCTATCTGCTGTCCATGTCAGGGAGATCGCGGAGCCAGACCGTGGTGTCCGGCGGAAGCGCGCCTCCGTCGAGCTCGCTGCTGGAGATGAGAACACCCGCGCCCGCCGGCAGCTCGACGGGGTCCGGGCCGAAATTGACGATGCAGTTGAAGTCCTCGCCGCGTGCGAAGGCGAGCACCGAGTCGGAGGACGTGATCCAGCGCAGGTCACCTTCGCCCAGCTCGGGCGTCGCGCGCCGGATCCGGAGACCCGCCCGGTAGAGAGCGAGCATCGACGTGTCGTCGTCGGACTGGGCGGCCACTGTCAGGTGACCCCAGTCGTCGGGCGGGTCGAGCCACGGCCGCGATGCCTTCGCGGGGCTGAACCCGTACGGCGGCCGGCTACCCGTCCACGGGATGGGCACCCGGCAGCCGTCACGGCCGGGATTGAGCCCGCCCGAGCGACGCCACATCGGATCCTGCCGGCGCTCGAACGGGATGTCCTCGACCTCCGGGAGGCCGAGCTCTTCGCCCTGGTAGATGTACATCGAGCCGGGCAGCGCCATGGCGAGGAGCGACGCCGCTCGGGCGCGCCGCCGCCCGAGCACCAGATTGGTCGGCGTACCGGCCCGTTTGGACTCGAAGGCGAACGAGGTGTCGTCACGGCCGTAGCGCGTGACGGGCCTGGTGACGTCGTGGTTCGAGAGAACCCACGTCGTCGGCGCGTCCACGAGAGCGTGCGCCGCGAGCGCCGACTCGATCGACCGGTGCAATGCACCCGGCTCCCACGGACACGCGAGGAAGTCGAAGTTGAAGGCGATGTGCAGCTCGTCCGGACGGAGATAGCGGGCGAACCGGACCGGGTCGGGCAGCCAGACCTCGCCGACGAGGACGCGCGGCTCGGGATAGCCGTCCGCGAGGGCGCGCCACCGGCGATAGATGTCATGCAGCTCGTCCCGGTCCATGAAGGGGTGCTCGCCGGGACCGTTGTCGGGCCTCTCCTCGGCGAGTTGCGGGTCCTTGACGAGCAGAGCCGCCGAGTCGATCCGCACGCCGGCGACTCCGCGGTCGAACCAGAACCGCAGCACGTCCTCGTGCTCGGCCCACACGTCCGGGTGCGTCCAATTGAGATCGGGCTGTTCCGGCGCGAACAGATGGAGGTACCACTCGCCGGGCACGCCGTTGTCGTCCTCGGTGCGCGTCCAGGCTGGTCCGCCGAAGATCGACTGCCATCCGTTCGGCGGCAGCTCGCCGTCACGTCCGGCACCGGACCGGAACCAGAAGCGATCCCGCTCCGGCGATCCGGGCGGCGACGCGAGAGCGGAGCGGAACCACGCGTGCTGGTTGGAGACGTGGTTCGGGACGATGTCGACGATCGTGCGGATCCCGAGTGAGCGGGCCGCTGCGATCAACTGCTCCGCTTCCTCCAGGGTCCCGAACGCTGGATCGACGGCCCGGTAGTCGGCGATGTCGTAGCCGGTGTCGGCCAACGGCGATGGATACCAGGGGCTGAACCAGAGCGCATCGACGCCCAGATCGGCCAGATACGGCAGCCGAGCGAGCACCCCCTCAAGGTCGCCGATTCCATCCCCGTTCGCGTCCGCGAAGCTCCGTACGTAGACCTGGTAAACCACTGCCTCGCGCCACCATCGGCCGTCCGTGACCGGCTCGCGAGTCTGGGGAATCGCCGTCGTACCGGGAACCTTCACGCACCCAAGGATCCCACATCCGACATTCAAATGCAAGAACTAAACGAAAATCAGCAGAAATCCGATATTAACCCGCAGAATCGGTTCTCACAGCTGCGGTCGAGCCGCGGGCCACGATCTCGGGCTCGAACAGCAGCTCCTCCGTCGACACGGCCGCGCCCTCGATCTGCCCGATCAGCATTGCCACCGCAGCGCGACCGATCGCCTCGATCGGCTGCCGGACCGTGGTCAGCGGAGGATCTGTCGAGTTCATGAAGAGCGAGTCGTCGAAGCCGATCACGGAGACGTCGGCCGGCACCGACAGCCCGGCACGCCGCACCGCGCGGATCGCACCCAGAGCGAGCGGGTCACTGGCGCAGACGATCCCGGTGACGCCATGCCCGATCAGCCGGGTAGCGGCAGCGTGCCCGCCCTCGAGCGAGAACTTCGTCCGCTCGACCAGATCGGGGTCGAGCGGCCGTCCCGTCGCGGCGGCGACCGCAGCCTCGAAAGCCGCCAGCTTCCGGCGCGAGGGAACGTGGTCGGACGGCCCGAGAATGACCCCGATCCGCTTGTGGCCGAGCGCGGCCAGATGGCCGTAGGCCTGCTCCATCGCGACCGTGTCATCCGTGGACACCCGGGGGAAGTCGAGATGTTCTGCGGCGGCGTTGACGAGGACGACCGGCAGGCGCAGCTTCAGCAGCCGGTCGTAGTGCTCATGCGGCGCGTCGGCGTCCGCGTACTGGCCCCCGGCGAACACCATCCCCGACACCTGCCGCTCGAGGAGCATGTCGATGTACTCGGCCTCGGACATGCTCCCCGTGCGGGTGCACAGGACGGCGCTGAACCCGCGCTGCGCCAGAGCCTCACCGACCACCTCCGCGAGGGCCGGGAAGATCGGGTTCTGCAACTCGGGCACGACGAGCCCGACCATGCGCGCGCGGCGCACGCGCAGGTGCGTCGGCCGCTCGTAGCCGATCACGTCGAGAGCCGTGAGCACTGCAGCCCGGGTGGCGTCGGAGATGCCCGGCTTGCCGTTGAGCACGCGACTGACGGTCGCCTCGCTCACGCCGGCCTGCTTGGCCACGTCCGTAAGCTTTCCAGGCATGCTGCAACTCTACGACAAATCCGTGCAAGTACTCGGCGGCAAACCACGAGCGTGTCCGGTCTGGCGCCGCGCTGCCCGTGGTTTTTCCGAATCGGCGGTCGGCCGCATGATCTCCGCCGAGTTCGGTTCTCGGAGCTAGCCGTCGACCAGTAGGCCCTGGAGCGGTCCGAGAAGGCGTGCCGAGCGTCTGGAGACGTGCGGGAGCCGGACGAGTCGGTGTGTCAGCGGCTCTCCGGCTTCGCGGCGCGCTAGTTGCTCCTTGCTGATCGGCTTCCAGTAGTCGTCGATCACCTGTGCCGGTTCGCCGGCGACTTGGTCGATCGAGAGCTCCAGGTGCTCGGCCCAGAGGCGAAGGCGGGTCTGTCGGGCGATTGCCGGGTCATGGGTGACGACGTTCATTTCGGTGTCGTTGAAGAGTGAGTGGTCGTTGAGGTTGGCAGAGCCTACCGTCAGCCAGGTGTCGTCGACGATGCCGATCTTCGCGTGGACATAGACGGGGTCGGCGAGCCGGCCCGCCCGTGCGAACAGCGTGCAAGCGAGCAGACGTCCCTGATCGGCGTCGGCCTCGACGAGTTCGCCGAGCATCCCTCTCGTGTCGTCGCCACCGGCGTTCGGCTTGGCCGGCAGGACGATCAGCAACCGAAAGTCGTCGGCAGGCGGCCTGATCAGCTTGTCGCGCAGAATCGCTGCGATCTCCGGCGACCAGAGAAACTGATTCTCGAGATAGATCAGCCTCTTCGCGGCACGCAGTGCGCGTACGTAGGACTCGAGAATACGGAAGTCGCCGTCGGGCTTCGCCGCGTAGATGTGCTCCGGCACCGTTCGCACGATCTGCAGCTCCACGTTCCCGGCAGGCTCGACCGTCGCGGTGGAAGCGCACTTCTCGTCGGTCACTTCCTGCCAGCGCATGCGGAAGTGCTCTGCGACGTCGCCGACGGCGGGGCCGGCGATGCGCGCGCTCGCGTCGTGCCAGCCGACCTCACCTCGCGCGGGATGGCGACTGCTGTCGAAGCGGTCGCCGGCTTCCGAGGTCAGGTCGATACCGCCGACGAAGGCGACGCGGTCGTCTACCACGATCGTCTTCTCGTGGTGGCAGTGCATCGGCCGCTCCTTCGCATCGAGCGCGCAGCGGATCTGCGTCCCGGCGCACAGGCGCTCGCGCATCCGTCGAACGCTCGAACGTGACGGTCGAAACAGCGGCAGCGGTGCTCCTGCCCAGACGAGCACGCGCACCTCGACCCGTTCCGCGAGCTCGGCCAGGAGGTTCCGCAGAATCGTCGGCTCTCCGCCGCGCGTAAGCGCGAAGTCGGGAGAGAAGAACCAGCCGGCGATGTGGACGTGTGACTCGGCCCGCTCGAGCTCCGCCACCATCCGGGGCAGCGCTTCAGCGCCGTCGATCAGGATCTCGAGCAAGCCTCCCGGCCGCGGTCGCGGCTCTCCGGCGGCCCAGCCGCCCGCGGGAGCGTCGAGCGCCGCCACCCAGCCGACCCGCTCCAGCCGGCGCCGGTGATGCGCCCGCGCGGCATGGCTGACCACCGCTCCTGTCCGCCGGTCGGCGCCGAGCGCGAGGTTCGTAAGCCGACGATCTGGGATCACGCGCACCGGAGTAGGCTAATAGCAGTGCCCCGTCGGCTCCTCGTTGTCGCTACCGCGTCCATTCCCGCGGCGGACCTGCGCGCGTCTGTCCGCGCGCACGCAGGCGAGGACGCAGAGATGCTCGTCGTTGCGCCGGCCACCGGCATCTCCCGGCTCGACTGGCTCACGAACGCCGAAGACGACGCACGCGCTGACGCAGCAGAGCGGGCGGACACGCTCGCGGAGGACGCGCCGACCGACAACGTCGAATCGAAGGTCGGTGACTCCGACCCCATCCAGGCGATCGAGGACGCGCTCGTCACGTTCCCGGCGGACGAGCTGATCATCGTCACACTCAGCAACGAGGACGCCGGGTGGCTCGAGAAGGGAAGCGCGGAAACCGCCCTGGACCGGTTCTCTCTTCCGGTCACCCACCTGGTCGTCTAGGCGCAGAGCCGGATCCCGCGCGACCACGCGGCTTCCGGCTCTAGAAGCGGAGGGGGAGAGATTCGAACTCTCGATCCGCCTAACGACGGATAACGGTTTTCGAGACCGCCGCATTCGACCGCTCTGCCACCCCTCCGCGGCCGGTGCATGGTAGCGAGGCGGCGGCCGCCGGACTTCGGAACGGAGAAGGAGGGATTCGAACCCTCGATGGAGACATTCATCCCCATAACGCCTTAGCAGGGCGCCGCCTTCAGCCACTCGGCCACTTCTCCGGTGGGAAAACGATACCGGCTCGCGCCGAACCCGCTAGGAGACCGTCAGCTTGGCCACCATGCCCGCGGCCCTGTGGCCGGGCACGGTGCAGTAGAGCGTGTACGTGCCGGCGGGGAGCTTCACCGTCACCTTCGCGGTCGACCCCGGGTTGATCAGCGGCGTCTTGGCGTTCACAGCGCCGCCCTGGACTGCGAGGTCGTGCTGGATCTTCCCGGCGTTCTTGACGACGAAGGTGTACGTGCCTGCCGGCAGCGTCTTCGACGCGAGGATCACGTGGAACTCGTTCTCGGTGACCGCGACCGGCTTGCCTGCCACGACGGCCTGCGCCTCGGCCACCTTCTCCGTCTTCTCGGCGCCGAACACCGCGACCGCCCCGAGCATCGCGATGAAGAGCAGCACGCTGATGACAATGAAGATCTTCAGGCCGCTCTTGCCGGGGAAGTCCGGGCGCCAGCGCGGGCCGACGAACGACGAGAGCAGGGCGAAGGTGACGAAGATCAGGGCGACGACGCCGAGCCCGATCGCATGTCCCGTGGTCAGCCCCGCGAGCAGCACTCGGCTATTTCATCAGATCGACAGGTCAGGCAGCGAGCAAGCGTCGCTCGTCGCGCCGCCGCCGCGCCCGGTTCAGTCCCCACGCAATGCCGGCGAGGAGCAAGAACGGGCTGACGACGATCAGCGCGTAGAGCACGACGGTCGCCTCGAGAGCCAGGAAGCCGACGGCCGAGTGCACCATCCGCCCGATCCGGCCGCGATGCGTTGCGGCCGGGACGACGCTCTTCTTGGTGCTCAGCACGAGCGAGACGCGGGAGGTCGTGCCCGCCGCGACGGTGCCCGTGCGGGCGTGCAGCCGCTGCGCGAGCGCCCGCTTCTGCTCGGCGAGCCGGATCTGGAGCAGCACCTTCTGCGCGTCGGGGAGCGACGGGCTCTGCAGCGCCTGCTGCAGCGCTGCGATCGAACGTCGCAGCTGCGCGATCTGCGCCGACTGCACCGCGAACGCGTGCTGGAGGTCCTGCACCGAGACCTGCTGCGAGACCAGCGTGCCGAGCGCGGCGAGCCGGGCGAGCGCCTGCTTGACGTTCGCGGCCGGGATCCGCAGCTCGAGGAACGCGGTGCCGCCGCCGGCCTGCGGCGTCCGGTAGACGACCGACTGCGCGTAGCCGCCGAGCGACGTGGCGATCCGTGTGGCCGCGGTGGTCGCCTGCGACAGCTTGTCCGTGTCGGCCACGCGCACCTCGAGCGAGGCGGCGGTGTGCTGAAGCCGGGTCGAGCCGACGGTCGGAAGCGGGGCGAACGGAGCAGCTTTCGCGGCGCCGTGGACGACGACGGGGCCATAGACCCCCGAGCCTGTCACAGCGCCGCCCGAGCTTACAGCTGGGGTTTGGTACGTCCGCAGCACCACCGGATGCCCACCGGAGCCGACGAGCCCGTGCACGAGCGCCGCGCCGACTGCGAGCGCCGCCGCTGCGGGTACGAGGACGAAGACGAGCCGCCGCGACGGCATCCGGAACCGCGCGGGCCGCCGCTCGGGCGCCGGCGCGAGCACACGCGCCCGCAGCGTCTCGGGTGCGCGCAGCTGCGCGGCGCGGAGCCGACCGAGCAGCGCGGCGCGCCGCTCCTCCCCCGTCGTCCGCGGCGCGTCGCCGCGCAGCAGGGCTTCCATGCGCTCGCTCCCGATCACGTCACTCGCGGACATCGCCGACCCTCTCCTCCAGTTTTTGCAGTGCACGGCTCAGGCGCGTCGAGCACGCCGTCTGGCTGATCCCGAGAACGCGCGCGGCGCTCGGCCCGTCGAGCTCGAGCACGACCCGCAGCGCCACCACCTCGCGCTCGGCGGGCGACAGCTCACGCAGCGCCTGCTCGATCGGCGCCGACATCCCGTCCCCGAAAGCGTCCTCGGTCTGGTCGCCGAGATCCCGCGCGTACGTCTCCTCGCGCCGCTTCCGCCGCGACTCCGCGCGGAACCAGTCGATCGCAACCGTCCGGGCGATCCGGCAGAGCCACGTCCGCGGCGAGCCGCGGCGCGGATCGAAGCGGCGCCACATCCGGAACGCCTTCTCGAACGTCTCGGCCGCGAGGTCCTCGGCGGCCGCACGGTCGCCGGTGAGATAGACGAGATAGCGGTAGACGGCGTCGAGCTGCTCGGCGGCCACGTCCGCGAAGGCGGGGCGCGCGCCGAGCGCGCGCGGAGCGTCGATCGAGGTCGAGACCGCGTTCACGCCCTTCATACGGCGCCGCCCGAGCGGATCGTCACACCGGCAGCGTACGAGCCGCCGGCGCAGGAACGCCGGCACCCGTCCGCAGCGGCCGCTCGTGCAGCGCGATCACGGCCGACGCGAGCGCGATCAGCACGATCAGGAGCACGAACCGGAGCGTGGCGGTCACGTTCGAGGTCATCGACCGGCGCGGCCCCACGGGCGCATCCCTCGTCAGCAGGATCCGGGCTGCGGCTGACCGCCGGGCCCGGTCTCGTGCTCGACCGCCGTGCCGACGTTCGACTGGAGGCAGTACGAGGTCGCGTCGGCCCGGACGAGCTGGACGGTCAGCGACGGATCCAGGGTCGCGCCGACGTAGGTCCCGTGCTCGGCGAGCCATGCCTGCAGAGACGCTGTGGCGCCCTGGAAGTTCGTGCCCGCGACGGCGGAGTTCGCCTGGGCGATGTCCTGCTGCACGGCGGGCGAGGTCGGGCCGCTCGTCTTCGACTGCTGCATGAAGATGTAGGCGCCGATCACGAGCGAGACGAGAAGCAGGGGTAGGCCGAGGGAGCGCGTCATAGGCCGTATATCGGCAGCGAAAGGGCAGGAGATGAGCCCCTGGTAGCGTGGCCGCCGTGCGCCGGTTGCTCCTGCTCGTCGCCGTTCTCGTGGCCGTGGACACGATGCTCTACGCGGCGCTGACGCCGCTGCTGCCGCATTTCGCAACGGAGTTCGGGCTGTCGAAGGGCCGGGCTGGCGTCCTCGTCGCGGCCTACGCCGCGGGGGCGCTCGTGTTCGGGCTGCCGGGCGGCGTCGCGGCCGTGCGCTTCGGCGCTCGGCGTGCGGTGCTGATCGGCCTGACGCTGATGGGCCTCTCCAGCCTCGGCTTCGCCTTCGTCGGCAGCTTCTGGGGCCTGTTCGCCGCCCGGTTCATCCAGGGAGCCGGCAGCGCCTTCACGTGGGCGGGAGCACTCGCCTGGCTGCTCGCCGTCGCGCCGAAGGAACGGCGCGGCGAACTGCTCGGCACCGCGATGGGAGCGGCGGTGTTCGGCGCGCTGTTCGGCCCGGTGATCGGCGCGCTCGCGGCGCTGCTCGGCCGGAGCGTCGTCTTCACGGCGCTCTCCGCGTTGGCGGTGGTGCTCGGCGCATGGGCGTTCCGGCTCGAGGACGCGCCCGCGGAGGAGCCGTCGCGGCCGGCGCTTGCCGCGGCGATGCGGAACCGCTCGTTCATCCTGGGACTCGTGCTGATGACGCTGCCTGCGCTCCTGTTCGGGATCCTCTCGGTGCTCGGGCCGCTCCATCTCTCCGACGCCGGCTGGGGCGCGGCGGCGATCGGCGGCGTCTGGCTCGTCGCCGCGGCGCTCGAGTCGATCGAGGGGCCGCTCGTCGGACGGCTGGTCGACCGGCGCGGGAGCATGGTTCCGGTTCGGATCTCGCTGGCTGTGGGGACGGTGCTGTCGGTCGCTCTCGCGTTCGGCGGACGCCCCGTCGTCTACGTCCCGCTGCTCGTGTCGGCGAGCCTGGCGTACGCGATGCTCTTCACTCCCGCGTTCGCGCTGCTCGCGGACGGCGCAGACGCCGTCGGGCTCGCCCAGGGAATGGCCTTCGGTCTGATGAACGCAGCGTGGGCGACGGGCGCCGTCCTCGGCCCGGCCGCGGGCGGCGCGATCGCGGGGGCGACGGGCGACATCGTCCCGTTCCTGCTGGCGGCGGTGCTGTGCGCAGGCGCGCTGGTCGCGGTCCGGCCTAGGTCAGAACACGAAGGCGTTGTCGCTGTTCGAGTCGATCGTCTGCCGAGTGACACCGCACGCATCGGACGAGAGTGACGCGTCGCAAGTTCTCATATCTTCGGGGACACGTGGAGGAGAGACGCGACGACGGCATTCGCGAGACGGATGAGCACGAAGTTTGCCTCCAACAGAGGCTGCGCGCCGAGATCGGCATGGAGGAAGTACCGGAGGTCAGCCGGCTGTGCGGAGTGGACGCGCAGGTCGTAGTAGACGTTGAGGCTTTCACGTAGGCGCTCCCATTCACGGAGGGGGGCGCTGCCCGGGTAGTAGGCGCGCAGCTTCGCGTCGAGAACCGCGCTATCGCCCTGCCAGCGCGTGTACGCGAGGTCGAGGTGCGTTCCACCCCAAGTACGCGGCTTGAACGCCGAAAACTCGACCGCCTCGCGGAAGTCGGTGGTCGCGCGGGCGACGTCGGCCGCGATCTGCGTTTGCACATCGAGCGCATGCTGGTGGTCCTGCCAGCGGTTCGTGAACATCGGGACGACGATCGCGGAGATGACTGCGCCCGTTGCCAGAAGGAACAGCGGATGCGAAAGGACATGCGACACGGACGACCAGATCCGGTTGCGCCCTTCCGGCTCCGCAGCCGGGCCCGGCGCCTGCTCCTCCATCACTGGACGATGGCACTACCACCAGTCGCAGTCAACGCGGATGGGAAAGCCCTCGCCTCAACAGGGACGAGCCGGAGATGTAGTGGCGGAAACGGCTAAAGTAGGCCGCTCGGGGCGCATAGCTCAGCGGGAGAGCGCTCGCTTCACACGCGAGAGGTCCCTGGTTCGATCCCAGGTGCGCCCACCTTCCCGCTTCGCCCGCGTCGCGCTAGCAAGCGCGCTGCGCGCGCGTGCCACGCGCTGTGCTTTCCGCTCGCTCGTGCGCGAGCCGGCGACGCCGGCTCGCGGCTCGGAAACGTGACGCCACGAGCCGCGCCCGCGCATGTCGGGCGCGGCGGCGGAACGGACACGTCCCGGGGTCTGACCCCGGGACCTCCGCCGGTGCGATGTGGCCGGGCCGGCGTAGGTTCCGGGCTTGGGTGCGATCGTCGACGATGTGCCACTGTTCGGGAATGGTCCCTGATCGGTGGGCATGTCGCTGGAATACCTGCCGAGAAGAACGTCCCCGCGGTTCGCGGGGACGCGTGTCGCGGATGCTCCTTCGCCGAGCCGGGGTCGTTGTCCCAATCGCTGCCTGTGCGGCCGTGGTGTCGCTGGCGCATGCGGGGCCGGCGCTGTCCGGCACCGGTGCGGTCATGACCGTTCCCGGCGCCGTGCGCGCTCTCTCGGCCGCCGGCGGGCGCATCGCGTGGATCGGCGCCGACCGGCAGCTGTATGTCCTCCGCGTCGCATCGGGACGGCAGACGGCGGTCCAGTTCACACAGGAGCGGTACGTCAACCGGGACGATCCGTTCGCAGAGGCTCCCGAGCTCGCGTTCGCGGGCTCGCATCCAGTGTGGGGAGATGCCCGGGGGCGGCCGGAGGTGCTGCAGAGCGTCTACACGACCGACGCGTACGGGCGCTTGCGCGCCCTCGCGCGTCTTCGCCACTATGGCGGCGCCGCCGGCGGCGCAGGTGACTACCTGTTGTCGATCGCCGGGGACGCGGCCGGCGGCGCGTTTAGCTGGGGCCACGAAGAGCTCGTGGCGCAGGGCGGCGGACGAACGACAGCCGGAGGCGTGTGGACGCTCACAGACGGCATCAAGCGGCGCGTGCCGAATCTGCCGCCGGCGTGGGCGCTCGCCCGGTCAGGCACACGGCTCGCGCTCGCACCGGTGCGGGCGGACGAGGACGACGTTCCCCTGCCTGAGACCGACCCGTCGAATCCGCAAGTCGAGCTTGCCACTGTCACCGGAAAGCTGATTACGAGTTTTCGTGCGAAGTACGACGTGCAGGCTCTTGCCTTGACACCGCGCTACCTGTTCGTCGAAGAAGCGCAGGAGAACGGATCGCATGGAGGCATGGAGATCCACTCCGCGATCACTGGGCGACTGCTGCGCTGGCTGCCCGGGAAGGGCGGTCCATACCTCTCGGCCTCCGGCGGCCACGTCGTATTCTGGAGCCAGTCCAAGGTCTTCGCCCTCGACGGCGCAACCGGGAAGATCACGCGGATCGCGGTGGTTCCCTCCGCGCATTCGAGTGTCGTAGGCGCGAGCCTCGACGGCGACACCGTCTACTGGGCAACCGCGACGAAGACGCCGCATTCCCGCGGCGACGCTGACAACCCAGCCGACTTCACCACGACGATCCACGAACGGCGGTTGAGCGACAGCAGGTGACGGCCGGAACCCTCCCGCCTCACACGACGCTCAGCAACGCGGCTGAGAAGACCTGGTTTGCGCAACGCCAAGTTCCGTCCACCTTCCCGCTTCGCCCGCTTCGCGCTAGCAGGCGCGCTGCGCGCGCGTGCTACGCGGGCTGTGCTTTCCGCTCGCTCGTGTGCGAGCCGGCTTTGCCGGCTCGCGTTCAGGAGACGTGACGGAGCGAGCCGCGCCCGCGCAGGTCGGGCGCGGCGACGGGAACAGCCACGTCCCGGGGTCTGACCCCGGTTCCCACGGTGCTAGTGGAAGAACGTGCCGAAGTAGTAGCCCTTGACGCTCATCCGCGCCATCGCGTTACCGGCGCGAACGCTCTCCGGGTTGAGGTAGACCTTGTGCGCTGCGTCAGCCGCCTGCTGCGCTGTCCCGTGGAGAATGGCGTCCCGCCACGCGCCCGCGTCCCTGGCGGCGACCTGATACGACCCGAGCAGGATCTTGAAGTCAGCCGCGATCGCCTTCGGGGGCGTCAACGCCGCCATGCGCTGGGCGACCCGCTCGTAGATGGCCTGGACTTGGCCTGCCGTCGCGGCCTCTTCGGTCGGATTCGATGCGGTCGCCGGGGGCAGCGCCAAGAGTGCATGCTGGGCCTGCGTGCCGATCGCGGTCACGCGCGCGCTGAACGCGGCCTTCGGCGACGACTTCGCGGTCGCCGCGGCCACGCTGGAAACGACAATCATCGCGACCCCCGCGACGACCAGGCAGAGCTTGCCACGCGACTGCACAACGGCAGTCTAGACATCGCTTCTCTTTGACGCACACCGAGAACGAGGCGTTGCTCGCGGCCGAGTTGCCGGAGCCAGCCGGGCACAAAGCCCAAGTCGCTTCGTGCCAGCGGTGGTGGTCGAAGAACCCAAAGCGCCATCCCCTGCGACACTCCACGCGTGACGGGCGAGGACCAGTGGCGCGCGGCGGTCGAGGCGGATTCGGAAGGCGCTGAGGGCCAGCTCGAACTCGGCGCCGAGCTCATGGGGCAGCGGCGGTTCGCCGAAGCGCTCGAGTGCTTTCGGCGCGCTCACGACCTCGGCGCGCACGGGTTCCTTGTCGACTTCGGGTTGGGGTCGGCGTTGCTGGATACCGGTCAGGACGCGGCTGCAATCGTCGAGCTCGAGCGTGCCGCAGCGTTGCAGCCTCGGGACGCCGGTGTTCGGCAGAACCTTGCCAAGGCGCAGTACCGCCTCGGCCTTGTCGACCAGGCGGTCGCCGACTTCCGTGCGGCGCTCGCGGTGAACGACGACGCCCTCCATCGCTCCGCCCTCGCCACGGTGATCCCCGGAGCTCCCTCCGCCACGCACGCCGACGTTCTCGCGGCGCGGCGCGCGTTTGCCGAGAACGACCTGCCGTCGCCGCGCTTCCGCTTCCCGCCGGAACGCAGCCCGGGTCCCCTTCGCGTCGGCTACCTCTCGTCGTTCTTCGAGTCGGCCAACTGGATGAAGCCGGTCTGGGGCCTCGTCAACGCGCACGACCGCACCGGCTTCGCAGTCCACCTCCTCTCGGACGCGACGGAGGAGGAATGCGCGGCCGCCGGATACCGGCCGGATCCTCGCGACGCGTTCGTGGCCATCCGGGGACTCGACAACGAACGGGCCGCCGAGCGCATCGCCGCCGCCGAGCTCGATCTCCTCGTCGACCTCAACGGCTACAGCGCGGTCGGCCGGCTCCCGGTGGTCGCCTTCCGGCCGGCCCGCGCCGTCGCGGCGTGGTTCAACCACTTCGCCACGTCGGGCATGACGACCTACGACTGCCTCATCGGCGATTCGGTCGTCGTCCATGCGGACGAGGAGACCTACTTCACCGAGCGGATCGAGCGCGTCTCGGGCACGTACCTGACCTTCGACGTCGCGTACGCCGTGCCGCCGGTCGAGCCGGCTCCAGCGCGACGCAACGGCCACGTCACGTTCGGCTGCTTCGCGTCGCAGTACAAGCTCACTCCGCAGGTGGTGCGAGCGTGGGCAGCGATTCTCGACGGGGCACCGGAAGCCGAGCTTCTCGTCAAGAACCGAACGATGCAGGCGGAGTGCAACCGCGTCTCGTTGTTGCAGCGCTTCGCCGAGCACGGCGTCGACCCCGCCCGCATCACGCTCGAACCCGGCGCGCCGCACTACGACTACCTCGCCGCCTACTCCCGGGTCGACGTCGCCGTCGATCCGTTTCCCTACAACGGCGGCACGACGACCTCGGAAGCCCTCTGGCAGGGGGTTCCCGTGCTCTGCTTCGACGGCGATCGCTGGGCGGCGCGGCAGGGCGCCTCGCTTCTGCGCGCAGCCGGACTCGACGAGTTCGTCGCGCATGACGAAGCGGACTACATCGCCCGCGGAGTCCAACTCGGCCGCGGATTCGCCGACGAGCGGATGACGATGCGCGCCCGGCTGGCGGCCTCGAGCATGATGGACACCGCGGCGTTCGCGCGCGAATTGGAGAGCATCTACCGACGCGTCGCCGGGCTGAGCCATGTCCTGGGGTCTGACGCCGACCCCGACGGCCCTGCTACTCGGTGAGCGTCGACACCGGCGGGAGCTCCGCAACCCGCAGCAGGCATCTGGCCGCCTCTTGTGCAACCTTCCGGCCGGATTCGAGCTGAGCCCTGTCGGTTGTGCGCAGCTCGGAGTCGCCTCTCGCGACCTCGCGACGGGCGCGCATGAAGACAATCGAGCGCATCGAGGAGGCGATGACTCCAGCCTCGTCTGGCGTGAGCTGTCCGAGGACGGCCTTTTGATCTTCGAGCGCTAGCGGTTCAGCCTTCCTGTCGAGCTCGTCCCCCCACCACCGTCCCGTCTCCAGCGCTCTGGCGTACAAGTCGTCAACGCGTGCGAAGAATTCATTGAGGGCCCGAGCCGTCCCGATGACGGCGCGACGCTCCAACTCGATCTCGTGTGCGTTTCGCTTGTCTTCAGCCTTGAGCATGAAGTACCCGGGGATCGCCCCGCCGATGATGCCGCCGATGATTGCGGCCGCCGCCGCGATGATCGCCGTATAGAGGTCGTCGTGCTTGGTTGCGGCCAGCGCCGCGATGATCGCCGCATAGAGCGCGTCGTGCATCGCCACAAACCATAGAACGCGAGGCGCGGCTAGCGTGTGAGATCCCACCGAAGAGGAGAGATACGTTGGCCGACTACACGCTGCTGAATCTGAAGGATGACGTCGAGAACATGGCCGAGCAATTCGGGCTCGCGCCCGACATCGAGGCACGCTTCGGCCGGAAGGCGCTCGGCCTCGAAGGCGGTGGCTTCAGCTACCAGCGGCTCGCGCCGAACGTGACGGGCACGACCGCGCACCGGCACGTCACGCAGGAGGAGGTCTACGTCGTGCTCTCGGGATCCGGCCGCGTCAAGCTGGAGGACGAGGTGCGCGACCTGCGGCAGTGGGACGTGCTCCGCGTCCCCGCGCCGGTCGCGCGCGGCTTCGAATCCGGTCCCGGAGGGCTCGAGCTGATCGCGATCGGCTTCGGCGAAGGCGGCGACGGCGAGATCCTCGAAGACTTCTGGAACGAGGAGCAGCAGTAACGCGAAGAGGCCACGCGCCTGAGGGATCGTGGGGCCGGCGCGGCGTGCCGACCTTCGGGGGATGACGGTTGGGCCGCCCCTCCGTTCAGCGCTTGTCGGCGTTCTGCTCATCGCCGCGATCGGCGCCGTCGCCGCGCCGGGAGAGGCGACGACCATCCCCGGCACGGCCGGGGAGATTCACGCGGCGCTCGTACAGCAGCGAAGCGCCCTGCGCGCGCTGCCGCAGACGCCGGGATCGAATCGCGGGAGCTACGCGCGGCCGCTCACGCACGTGCGCGCGGCCGTGACCGAACTCCTGGCCGTCCAGTCCGCGCTCGCGGCCGCGGCCCGCGCGACCGGGGCGTTCCCGAACATGGCGCGGATCCAGCAGCTGCTCGACTCCGCCCTCACAGGCGACGGAACCGTCGCGACGCAACTCGCTCAGGCCGTCTGGTACATCGACCATGGGGCCCCGTCCGGCGTTTCGGTCGCCGCCCAGGCCAGAAGCCAGCTCCGTCAGGCGCTCGAGGACAGCACGGCGCTCGCCAAGCTCCTCGGCTAGCGCGAAACACGACCTTGCGTTTGCGTCGGCGCGCGGGAAAGAGGACGATCGCAGCACGACTCCGGCCAACTCGACACCTGTGCCCGGCGATCTCGAGCTGAACGAGCTGGCGGCGCGGCTGGTGGCGATCGACTCCGTCAACCCTGCGCTCGCAGCCGGTGCTCCGGGGGAGCGGGAGATCGCCGGATTCGTCGCCGGCTGGTGCGCCGACCGCGGACTCGACGTCGAGGTCGTCGGCGGTGACCGGCCGAGCGTGATCGCGACGAGGCGCGGGTCCGGCGGCGGGAGGTCGCTGCTCGTGAACGGACACCTCGACACGGTCGGCGTCGCGGGAATGGACGGCCCGTACGATCCGCGCGTCGAAGACGGCCGCCTGTACGGCCGCGGCGCCTACGACATGAAGGGCGCGGTCGCGGCGATCCTGCTCGCGGCGACGCAGGCGACGGGCCTGCGAGGGGACGTGATCGTCACTGCAGTCGCCGACGAGGAGCTCGCGTCGACCGGCACGGAGACCGTGCTCGAGCACGTGCGCGCCGACGCGGCGATCGTCGTCGAGCCCACCGACCTGAAGCTCGCGATCGCGCACCGCGGCTTCGTCGGCTTCGAGCTGGAGACGACAGGCGTGGCGGCGCACGGCTCCCGGCCGGATCTCGGCGTCGACGCGATCCGCAAGATGGGCCCGGTGCTCGTGGCGCTGGAAGAGCTCGACGCACGCCTGCAAGGAGGGCCGCGGCACGCGCTCGTCGGGCCCCCTTCGCTGCACGCGTCGCTGATCGAGGGTGGACAGGAGTTCTCGAGCTACCCGGCGCGCTGCGTCCTCACCGGCGAACGGCGCACCATCCCCGGCGAGACGGTCGACCAGGTGGAGCGCGAGCTGCGCGCGATCGCAGGCGACGCGGCGCTGCGAATCGGCGTGAGCCGAGAGCCGTTCGAGCAGCCGGCCGGCAATCCGTTCACCGAGCTCGTCGGCCGCGCAGCGGAGACACAGGAATACACGGGCGTCGCGTTCTGGACCGACGCTGCGCTGATCGCGGCCGCCGGCATCCCGACCGTGGTCTTCGGGCCTGCCGGCGATGGAGCGCACGCGGCCGTCGAGTGGGTCGACCTCGCATCGCTCGCACGCGTGCGCGACGTCGTGCTGCGGACCGCGGTCGACTGGTGCGGATAGTCTCCGACGAATGAGCGACTACAACACGCAGATCATCGAGGAGTTCCGTGCGAACGCCGGCAAGGTCGGCGGACGCTGGGAGGGACGCGACCTCCTGCTCCTCACCACGACGGGACGCAAGAGCGGCCGGTCACACACGACGCCGATGGTCTACACGCGAGACGGCGACAGGCTGCTCGTGTACGCGTCGAAGGCGGGCGCGCCCACGCATCCCGACTGGTATCTCAACCTCGTCGCCGACCCCAAGGTCGCCGTCGAGGTCGGCGAGGACCGCTACGACGCGATCGCCACGCCGCTCGACCGCGACGAGCGCGACCGCGTGTTCGCGGAGCAGGCGGAGCGCAATCCGGCGTTCGCCGAGTACCAGGCGAAGACCGACCGGGTGATCCCGGTGGTCGCGCTCTCGCGGGCCTGAGGCCTTACCCGCCGCTTACTCCGGCTTGACCTGCGGCACATCTCTGCCTGTCAGAGTCAAAGGTCTGGACTGGAGGTGTCCGACCGAGTAAGGGCCTGTGTCGACGAGCAAGATCAGCCGCTGCGGCTCGCGGGCGTCCTCCATCGCCGGATGCCTGTTCGTCGCAGCAGCGGCCGTGATCTTCGTGCCGCCTGCGAGCGCGTCGCAGCTGATCGGCCGCGATGCGACGCACGTGCGGATTCAGGTCAATCAGGGCCAGGCGCTTCTCAGCTATCGCTCGAACGGAGCACTCAGGCGCGTCCTCGCCTGGGGCGCCGTCAACGCCCGGGTGCCGAGCGCGACCGTGCCGCAGGCGAAGTTCCATCTGAACTACACGGGATTCGGATTCAACGGCGGCGGCTGCGCTCCGTACACCGGACCCTCGCTCCCCTGGCTCGTCGCCGCGTGCGACGGACCCGACGGGAGCTTCTGGGCCGCGCAGTCGTTCCCGCAGCCGCTGCCCGATCTCGGGTTCACGCCGTGGACGTCGGCGCAGCGCATGCGGTGGCTCGAGCTGTCGCACTGGACGGGGCCCGTCCCGCAGCTCACCATCGGCCAGGACTGGGTGTACGGCGGCAGGTTCCGCGAGGTCTACGGTCGGCTCATGTTCCTCGGCCTCCCCGTGTACGGGCTCCACACCACGCGCTACGGCGTACCGGTCGGCGGGTACGGGAGCCTCGTCTACATCGACGTGCTCGACGCGCGCGCGTACGGGCCGGGCTGGCGCCGCGAGAACTCGTTCGTCACGCACAAGGGATCCGGCGGCTTCTGCTACGGCTTCTACCGGTTCGACCCGACCACGGGCGGCTATCACCACCCGCCCGGCGCGACAGCGCGCCGCGGGCCCGGCGTCGCGACGGTCTACCGGATCACCGCGCACGGACCGGGCGTCGCACCGGACGTCGGCTGGACCGGCACCGCGCTCGGGCCGTACGACCGCTCCGACCCGCAGGACCGGCAACTCGAGCAGGAGTCGCTCGCGCAGATCACGAGCTGGGGCGACCGGTCGTGCACGGCCGGTCACAGCGGCTTCGCGAGCTAGCCGAAGAACCGCCGCGGATTCTCGACGAACATCTCGTCGATCTGCGCCTGCGTCACTCCCGCGGCCAGCAGCGCAGGGACGATGTTCGTCGAGATGTGCAGAAAGTCGGGGTGCTCGTCGGCGAACCACGGGTTGCCGAACATGAAGTCGTAGAAGCAGGCGCCGTCGTGGCCGAGATGAACGCTCGGTGTGTAGCCCTCCGCGACGAGCGCGACGAGCGTCTCGATGCGGTTCGCATCCGGATTGAAGTGCGGGATGTTGAACCGGTCGCAGCCGAGCCAGGCGCCGGTGTCGGCGATCGCGCGCAGGTAGTCGAGATCGTTGCTGTCGCCCGCGTGCGCGATCACGATCCGCGTCGGGTCGACGCCGGCCTTCGTCAGCGTCTCGAGCGCGATCAGCCCGGTCTTCGCCGGCGCATTCGTGTGCACCATCACGGGAGCGCGGGTCTCGACGGCGGCCGCCGCGATCGCGGCGAGAACGCGCGGAACGTCTCCGATCAGCCCGTCCTTCTCGACGGCGCATTTGAGGAACCCCGCCTTGACGCCGGTGTCGTCGATGCCCTCGCGGATCTCCCGGACGAACAGCTCGGCGAGCCACTCGTCACTCCGGTTGGCGAGGAACATCGGCAGCTCGAGGAACGCGTAGACGCCCGTCGCGACGACGATGTTCAGGTCGACCTCGGCGTTGATCCGCTGGAGGCGCGGGACGAAGCGCCCCAGCCCGTGGACGGTCGGGTCGACGATCGTCTGGATGCCGCCGTCGCGCAGGCGCTGCAGCTTCGCGATCGCGTCCGCGACCCGCACCTCCTCGTCCCAGTAGTGCTCGCCCCAGAAGTGCCCGAAGTTCTGCATCGCCTCCACGCCGAGCACGAAGATGTGCTCGTGCATCAGCGTCGGCCCGAGACGATCGAGCTCGACGGGACCGCGAACGGTCTCGACGGTGGCGGACACGGCGCAACCCTAACGCGTGCGGGTCAGCCGGCCAGAGGCGAGCTGCGCGGCTGGAAGATCCGCACGACGTACGGCTGCGATCGCTGCACGTGTCCGTCGCTGTAGACCAGGCGCAGGACGACTCCGCTCTGGATCGACGACCGGCCGGTGATGAGGCGGATCTCGAACCGGTCCGGTGTCTGCGGATCGATGAAGCGGTCGAAACCGGGAACGTCGACGTCGTAGTTCTGTCCCGACATCCGCAGCGCGACGCGGTACTCGCCCTGGATCGGCGCGGATGCGCCGACTACCGTCACAGCTTTCCCTCCGAGGTAGACCGTGGTGACGATGCGGTCGTGCTGCTTGTGGAGACCTCCCGTCGCGTCGTGCCAGGAGTAGGAGAGCGTGCCCCAGACCGTCGCCTGTCCGCGCGACGGCAGCTTCGCGGCGGTGGCGCCCTCGCCGACGTGAACGGTCGTCTCCACTCCGATCGTCCCGAGCGCGGCGTGGTACGGCTCCGGCCCCGCCGGCGCCGCCGATGTCCCTACGGCGATGCCGTAGTCGAGCGATGCGTGCTCCATCCGCCCCCAGCCCTCGTTCTGCAGCTCGAACACGCGGAACGCGCTCATGTCGCCGCGGAACACGATCGGAATCGGCTCGAGGTCGGGGACGCTGCGTGCAACGTGCACCGTGGCCGAGGTGAGATAGACCTTCGTCGAGCCGGTGTTCGCGAGCTTCACGTCGAGTTGGGGAAGCCGGGTCGCAGCGTCCCACCAGTCGAACGTCCCGTGCTCGATTCCGCCGAGCGGGCCACCCCGGCGGACGAGGCCGAGATACGGGACCTGTGGCTGAACGGTTCGGGTGGACATGTCCAGCGCATAGGTGACCGGGTCGTCGAGCAGATTGGCAGCGTGGTTCGAGGCGGCGGCGAGCCTGACCTCTCCCATCGTCGTTCCGCTCGCACTCGACGGCCCGACGCCGATCGCGAGCTTGACGGACGAGTGCTGCGCCGTCTGCGCCGCCGCCGGAGCCATCACCACCCAGAGGAGGAACGAGACGAGCACCATCGCGAAGCTCAGCGCGAACAGCCGCTGCGCCCAGCGCGGGTAGTGGCGGACGCGAGGGACGACGCGCTCGATCAGGTCGAGGAGCTGTGTCATCCCGCCGGCTCGTTCGTCTCGGGCGATTCCTCGCCGGCCGCCTGCGTGCTCGGGAACAGCAACGCGTAGACGAAGACCGACGTCAGGGCCAGCACGAGCGTGGTGACGAACACGACCTTCGCGAACAGCGGGTAGGACGTCGACTTGTCGGCGAGATTGGTCGCCTGGTCGACGAGCGACGCGATCACGCGTGCTCCAGCCGCAGCTACGACGCTCCCGAACGGCACAAGAGCCTCCCCCGTAGCTTCGAGCGAGGATTGCACGTCGCGGGCTTCGGTTCAAGCCCGCCGGGCCACGTCCGGGGGTCTGACCCCGAACGTCGCCAATGCGTGCGGACGGCTACCCCTGCGACGCTGCCGCCCGCTGGTCGGCCGTCGGCGGCCGAGGACCGGTACCGCTCACCCGGACGAACTTGCCGAGCAGGTCGTACCAGAAGGGCGCCCCGAGCGAGAGCGCGGCCACGGTGAGAAGCAGTCCGACGATCTTCGCGATGATTCCGCCGGCGCGGTTCGGGAACTCCTGCGGACCGCTGCCCGCCTTGAACAGCTTCCAGCCGAGCGGGAGCTCGAGCTTGGACAACGCGTTCGAGGCGTCGGCCCCCTGACCCTGCTTGGCGGCCGCATCGGCCTGCGCGACGACGGCGGACCGGGTGGCCGGGTCCTTCCAGAGCGTGTCGGCAACCTGGAGCGTGTCGACGTTCAACAGGATGACGACGACGATGCCGATCACCCAGAGGGCGACCTGGATATGCCGGCGGTACCAGCCCGAGACGCGCTGCATCGAATCGTCGAACCACTGCTCGGCACTCCGGCGGAACCGCTCGGCGTCGCCCTCCGCATCGCGGTAGAGCACCAGCAGCGCCCGCCGCAACTCCGGGCTCGGCAGCGCTGCGATCGCACCCGCCACCTCGGCGTCGACCGCGGACGCGTGTGGCGGCGAGCCGTCCTCCGGCGCCGGCGGGCTGCTCGCCTCGCCCGGCGCCGCGTTGTCCGAGTGAGCGGCAGCGACGTCCAGGAGGGCCGTGACGAAGGTGCGCGACGGGATGTACGAGGGCCACGGCGTCTTCCCGGCCGCCGCCTGCTTGCCGCTGATCGGCGCGATCAACGCCTGGATCAGCGGATGTTCGTAGACATCCTTCGCGAGAGCCTTTCCCTCCGGGCTGACTTCGCTGCTCCCGCTGAGCAGGTTCTTGACTCCCTCCTCCAGCTTCGCGGCCCTCCATCCGCGGCGAGAGGCGATCGACTCGGTCACCGCCGAGCAGATCAGGCTCAGCACGAAGTAGACGAAGGTCAGCCCGATCACGACCTCGAGGGCCGGGAAATTCGACATCGCTGCTCTCCCTTAACGTGAAACGCCGAGGACGACAGAGCCGCAGGCCGACGACCCTACAGCGCGCCGCCGGACGGTTCAACGACGCGGCCCCGCACCTCGCCGAGCTCGAGATCGCCGGCGCGGGCGCGCAGCACGACCTCGTCGCCGTCCTCGAGGAACGTGCGCTCGGTTCCGTCTGGGAGCCGGAGCGGCTCGGCGCCGTTGCGCGTCAGCTCGAGCAGCGAGCCCTCGGAACCGCGGTCGGGACCGGAGATCGTCCCGGACGCCATCAGGTCGCCAGTGCGGATCGACGCGCCGTTCGACGTCGCGTGCGCGAGCTGCTGCGGCATCGTCCAGTAGAGCGTCCGCGCGTTCCCGCGGGAGACGACGGCGCCGTTCAGCGCGACCTCGAGCTCGAGGTCGAGCGCCCAGTCGCGCCCGCCTGCGAGGTGCGGCAACGGCGGCGGCTCCTGCAGAGGCGCCTCGACCCGGTGCTCTTCGAGCAGCGCGAGCGGCGTCACCCAGCCGGAGATGGAGGTCTGGAACGACTTGGCGAGGAACGGGCCGAGCGGCCGGGACTCCCATGCCTGCAGATCGCGCGCGCTCCAGTCGTTGACGAGCACGACGCCGAAGACGTGCTCGGCGAAGTCGCTCACCGGGACAGGGCGGCCATGACGGCTCGGCACGCCCACGACGAAGCCGAGCTCGAGCTCGATGTCGAGACGGCGGCTCGGCTCGTACAACGGAACGTCGGCGGCCGGATGCATCACCTCGCCGCGCGGCCGGACGACGTCGGTGCCGCTGACGACGACTGTCCCCGCGCGGCCGTGGTACGCGACGGGCAGCCAGCGCCAGTTGGGCTGGAGCGGCTCCGCGTCCGGCCGGAACAGCAGGCCCGCGTTCGTCGCGTGCTCGAGCGACGAGAAGAAGTCGACGTAGTCGGCGACCTCGAACGGCATGTGGACGGTCGCGCCGGCGAGCGGGACGCGCGGGACGTCCGCCTCGAGCGCGCGGCCGAGCGTGTCCTCCCACGCGCCGCGCCCCTGCGCCAGGAGCGCATTGAGCGAAGGCCGCCGGAAGATCTCGCCGAGGCCGGACAGGTCGCGGATCTCGCCGCCGGCCCGGAAACCGACCCGTCGCTCGCCGCCGTCGACCGAGAAGACGCCGAAGCCCGTCATCGCGATCATCTTCCCAGAGCTACACTGCGCTGGTTCCGGGCGCCGTCTGCTCGGGCCAGGCTCCGCGGTGTGGGAGCTTGTGAACCGCGTCAGGTCCGGAAGGAAGCAGCGCTAAGCATTCCCTCCCAGGTCCGCGGGTCAGCCTGGCCCGAGGAGACGGCGCCGCCGCGCGGGATATGGTCCGGCCCGTGAAGCGCGCGACTGTTCTCGCCGCCGTCGCACTGGGCGCGATCGGGTGCGCGTATGTCCTCCCGATGCAGTCGGTCGGCTGTGCGCAGACCGCGCACTACGCCGCCGAGCGGGCCTTCGCGTCGGGTCGTCCGACCATCGACCGCTGGGCCTCCGAGACATGCGACTCGGTTCGCGTCGGAGGACACGTCTACGCCGCAAAGGGACCGCTCATGGATCTCTGGGCGGCGCCCTGGTACCTCGCCCTCCGCAGCGTGGGCGCCGTCCCGTCGAACCCGAACGCGGGCGACCGGTACCCGGCTGCGATGACCGGCATCCCGTTGCGAGCGATCTGGCAGATGGGTCTGTGGGCAGTCGTCCTGCCATCGCTTCTACTGCTCGTGCTCGTACGCCGAACCGTCGAGCGGTACGAGCCCGGTCTCGGCACGGCGTGCGCGGCAATCCTCGGCCTCGGGACGCTGCTGCTCCCGTTCTCGACGCTGTTGTTCGCGCACGCGCTGGCGGCGCTGTTGCTGTTCGCCTCGTTCGTCCTCCTGCTCGACGGCGGCTCCGGTCCGGTGCGGATCGGAGCGGCCGGCATCCTCGCCGGCCTCGCCGTCTCGACGGACGTTCCGCTTGCGGTACCCGCAACCGTGCTCGGTGTCTACGCCGCCGCACGCTCGCCGCACCTGAGGCGGCTCGTTTCCTTCGGCGCCGGCGGGGTGATCGGACTCATCCCGTTGCTCGCGTTCGACTGGTGGGCGTTCGGCAGCCCCTTCCACCTGCCGTACTCGGGACAGCCCGGGCAGGGCGCCGCGGGCGGTTGGGCGCAGGAGGGCTTCTTCGGGCTGGGGACGCCGAATCCGCGCATGGCGGTCGAGCTCTTCCTCAGCCAGCGCGGGCTGTTCGTGCTCACGCCGGTGACGGTGGCCGGTGTCGCAGGGATCGTCCTGCTCTGGCGACGCGGGCTCCGTGCCGAGGCCGCGCTGATCGGGGCGATGAGCGTCGCCGTCGTTCTCTGGGACTCCGGACGGCTTCACTACGACTTCGCGCTCGGAGGCTGGGTGCCCGGCCCTCGCTTCCTGATCCCGCTGTTGCCCTTCCTCTGCTTCGCGCTCGCACCCGTTCTGCGCCGGGCGCCCGCGACCGTCGGCGTACTGTCGCTCGTGTCCGTGGGCGCAATGGCGGTGGCGACGGCGGCGGAGCCGCTGATCGGCAACGACGACACCCGTAGCTGGTTCACGCGCCTTGCGCACGGGAACTTCGCGGCGACCGTGCTCAGCCTGGCCGGCATCGGTCACGGCTGGCTCGCGATCCTGCCGTTCTTCGCATTCGTGCTCGTCGGAGCCGGAGCGGCGATCGCGGCCACTCCGCCTCTGCCGGTCGGGCGCCGCGATCTCCTGGTCGCGGCGACGGCGCTCGTCGCCTGGATTCTCATCGAGCACGGCGCGCCGGAGCTTCTCCGCGTCGACCGTGCCGTCCACAAGGACTGGGGCGTCGCCGCGGCCATCCTGCTCGTGGCGGCGCTCGTCTGGACCGTCTTCCGGGTGCGCGCAGACGGGCTCTGGGCCGCACTCCCGGCGGTGCCGCTGCTCGCCTTCGCAACCGTGCGCTTCGACGAGCACACGAAATGGGCGCTGCTGGTGGCGCTGCTCGTCCTCCTCGCGCTCGCGCTCGTACGCCCGCTCGCCGGCCGGGTGCGGCGCCCGGGCATTCCTGCTTGAATCGACACGTGACCGCGCTCTACCGCAAGTACCGCCCGCAGACCTTCGAGGAGGTGATCGGGCAGGAGGCGGTCGTCCGGACGCTGCGGAACGCGATCACGGCGGGGAAGGTGCGCCAGGCCTACCTCTTCGCCGGGCCGCGCGGCACCGGCAAGACCTCGATGGCGCGCATCCTCGCCAAGGGGCTGAACTGCGCGCAGGGGCCGACGGCCGAGCCGGACGGCACCTGCCACGCCTGCGTCGCCATCGCCGCCGGCACCTCGCTCGACGTGATCGAGATGGACGCAGCGTCGCAGCGCGGCATCGACGACATCCGGGAGATCCGCGACCGCGTCGTCCTGCAGCCGGTCGAGGGCCGCTACAAGGTCTACATCCTCGACGAGGCGCACCAGCTCACGGACGCCGCCTGGAACGCGCTGCTGAAGCTGATCGAGGAGCCTCCGCCCCACCTCGTCTTCGTCTTCTGCACCACCGACCTGTCGAAGGTGCTGCCGACGGTGCGCTCCCGCTGCCAGACGTTCGTCTTCCAGCGGCCGCGCCTGCAGGAGCTGCTGAAGGTGCTTCGCCGTGTCGCCGATGCGGAGGGGATCGACGCTCCCGACCCCGCGCTGTCGCTGATCGCACGCGGCGCCCGCGGCGCGTACCGCGACGCAGTCTCGACGCTCGACCAGCTCTCCTCCGCCACGGAGGGAAAGGTGACGGTGCAGGCGGTGCTGCAGCTGCTCGGCACGGTCGAGGAGGAGGCGCTCTTCCGCCTGTGCGATCTCGTCGTCGACCGGGACACGGCGGGCGCGCTCACCTTCGTCGAGGAGCTCTCGGAGCAGGGCCACGATCTCGGGCGGCTCGTCTCGGACATGATCGAGCACCTGCGCCATCTCATGCTCGTGCAGCACATGCACGAGGTGCCGGAGACGCTGCCGGTCACCGAGGAGACGCGCGAGCGGCTGCGCGCACAGGCGAACCAGCTCGGCGAGCCGACGGTGATCCGGCTGCTCGACCTGCTCGCCGTCGCCGTCGACGACATGCGTCAGGGCGGTGACCCGCGGCTGCCGCTCGAGCTCGCGCTCGTCAAGGTGACGCGGCCCGGATCGGATCTGTCGCGCGAGTCGGTGAACTACCGGCTCGAGCAGCTGGAGCAGCGTGGACCCGCGGCGGCGACCGCGCCGGTGACGGTGCCTGCGCCCGAGCCCGTGCCGACTTCGCCGGCCCCGACGGCTGCTTCTGCTCCTCCCGACGTCGACCTCGAGCAGCTGCAGGAGGCGTGGGCGCGCACGATCCTCCCGGCGGTGGAGGAGCGCGGCGGCATCCCGACGGCATCGCTGCTCCGGGAAGCGCACCCGACGCTGCTCGCCGGCGACACGCTCACGGTCGAGTTCCCGCCGAGCGCGCAGTTCCACCGCTCGCTCGCGGAGGATCCGAGGAACGTGACGCTCCTCTCCGACGCGCTCTACGACGTCACCGGCCGGCGGCTCGCGCTCGCGTTCGCGGTCGGCGAGGACGACGAGGAGGCGGAGGCGACGGGCGAGGCGGAAGGCCCGGCCGGCGAGGACGCGATCCTCGAGCTGATGAAGGAGACGCTCGACGCAAAGGAACGAGGTGACTCGTGAGCTTCGACATGAACAAGCTGATGGAGCAGGCCGCGCAGATGCAGGAGCAGATGGCGCGGATGCAGGAGGAGGCCGCGAACGAGAAGGCGGAGGCTTCTGTCGGCGGCGGCATGGTCAAGGTGACCGCGAACGGCGCCGGCGAGGTGCTGTCGATCACGATCTCCCCGGAGGCGATCGATCCGGACGATGCCGAGGCGCTGGGCGATCTCGTCCTCGCCGGCGTGAACGAGGCGCTCCGCTCCGCGCACGCCGCCGTCGAGGCGAAGGCGCAGGCGATGGTGAACCAGATGGGCCTCGGCGACCTCGGCCTGCCGGGACTGGGCGGCTAGGCGGCTAGTTCCCGAAGTCCCAGACCCAGCCCCAGACGATCACGCCGATCAGGGCGAGCACGATCAGCAGCCAGATCCAGTTCGACACGACGAGAGTGCCGCGAACGGCGCGGCGACCCTGAGGACCGGGAGGCTGCGAAGCCACGATCCGCACGATAGCGAGCCCGTCCGATTCGGGCGGCTACGCTCCGACGGTGCTGAGCCCCGCCGTCGACAATCTCGTCGCGCAGCTGACGCGGCTGCCCGGAATCGGCAGCCGCACGGCGCATCGGCTTGCGTTCCATCTCCTCCAGGTCCCGAAGGCGGAGGCGTTGGCGCTCGCCGACGCGATCCAGGAGGTGAAGGAGCGCGTGCGCTTCTGCCGCGAGTGCGGGAACCTCACCGAGGAGGAGGTCTGCTCGATCTGTCTCGACGCACGGCGCGACCGCTCGATCATCTGCGTCGTCGAGCAGCCCGTGGACCTGCTCTCGGTCGAGCGCACCGGCGAGTACCGCGGCCTCTACCACGTGCTCGGCGGCTCGCTCTCGCCGCTGGACGGCGTCGAGCCGGAGCACCTGACCATCGACGAGCTGTTCGGGCGGGTCGAGCGGAACGGCGTCCAGGAGATCGTCCTCGCCACGAACCCGAACATGACGGGGGAGGCGACGGCGGCGTATCTCGCCGACCGGCTGCGCGGGCGCGTCCGGGTCACCCGGCTCGCAAGCGGTCTCCCGGTCGGCGGCGACCTCGAGTACGCGGACGAGGTCACCCTCGGCCGCGCCCTCGTCGGCCGCCGCGACATGCCGTAACCACCGCGCCCTGCGGTGCCTGGTACCGGCGTCCCCTTCCGTACCTGGCACCTTCGCTTCCTCCGGTACCTGGCACCTTCGCTTCCTCCGGTACCTGGCACCTTCGCTTCCTCCGGTACCTGGCACCAGGAGGCCGTTTGGTGCCAGGTACTTCGTCACGTCTTTGTGCCAGGCACCGCAGGTCGCTGCCTAGACTGTCCGGCGTGACGACGACGCAGTACGAGGCCGTTCCGGAGGTCGCAGCCGACGCGGATCCGCGCGGGCGCGATCTCGTCGTCATGAAGTTCGGCGGCACATCGGTCGGCGACACGGAGCGGATCAAAGGCGTCGCGCGCCGTCTCGTCGCGGCCCGTGAGCGCGGCTACCGCGTCGTCGGCGTCCTCTCCGCGATGGGCGACACGACCGACGACCTGATCCGCCTCGCGCACGAGATCTCGCCGAAGCCGCATCCGCGCGAGTACGACATGCTCATCTCCGTCGGCGAGCGGATCTCGAACGCGCTCTGCGCGATGGCGATCCACGATCTCGGCCACGAGGCCATCTCCCTCACCGGCTCGCAGGCGGGCATCGTCACCGACGCGGTGCACGGCAAGGCGAAGATCGCGGAGGTGCGCGCGCAGCGGATCAACGAGGCGCTCGACGGCGAGATGATCGTGCTCGTTGCGGGCTTCCAGGGAGTGTCGGCCGCCTCGCACGACGTGACCACGCTGGGCCGCGGCGGATCGAACCTGACCGCGGTCGCGCTGGCGGCGGCGCTCGGCGCAACGGCGTGTGAGATGTACACCGACGTCGAGGGCGTCTTCACCGCCGACCCGCGGATCGTGCCCGGCGCGCGCAAGCTCGCCGCGCTCACCTACGAGGAGATGCTGGAGCTTGCGGCGAGCGGAGCGAAGGTGCTCCAGCTACGCTCGGTCGAGTTCGCGCGCAACCACGACGTGCGGCTGCACGTTCGCTCCACGTTCTCCGACACCGAGGGGACGTGGATCGTCGACGAGGAGGATCCGGTACTCGAGAAGGCAATCATCTCCGGTGTGGCCCACACCGACTGCGAGCCGCTCTACCGCGTGCGCGAGATCGACGCCGCGAAGCTGTTCGCCCTTCTCGCCGACGCGAGCGTGAACGTCGACACGATCCTCCAGGTCACCTCCGACGAGATCGTCTTCAGCGCACCGCTCGAGGACCGGGCCAGCTGCGAGGAGGTGCTCGGCTCGCTCGACGTCGAGTGGTCGATGCGGGACGACCTCGGCAAGGTCAGCCTCGTCGGCGCCGGCATGAAGAGCCATCCGGGTATCGCGGCGAAGACGTTCGGGACGCTCGACGGGATCGGCGTCGAGGCGAAGGTCATCTCGACGTCGCCGATCAAGATCGCCTGCCACGTGCGCACCGAGGACGTGCCTCGCGCGGTCGCAGCGCTGCACGACGCGTTCGAGCTGGAGAACGCCGGTGCGCACTGACGCGCGGATCGGCATCGTCGGCGCGACCGGCGCGGTCGGCACGGTCACGCTCGGGCTGCTCGCGGGGCGCGGCTACGAGAACGTGCGCGCGTTCGCGTCGGCGCGCTCGGCCGGCGGCTCCGTGCACTACGGCGACCGTGAGCTGACCGTCGAGGAGGCGACGCCGGAGGCGCTGGCCGCGGGCGATCTCGATCTCGCGCTCTTCTCCGTCGGCACGTCCGCGTCGCGCGAGCTCGTGCCGCACGCGGTGCGCGGCGGCGCGATCGCGGTGGACAAGTCGTCGGCGTACCGGCTCGAGCCGGGCATCCCGCTCGTCGTTCCCGAGGTGAACGGCGCCCGCGCGTTCGAGCACGACGGCATCGTCGCCAATCCGAACTGCTGCACGATCCCGCTGACCTGCGTGCTCAAGCCGCTACACGATGCGGCCGGGCTGCGGCGGCTCCGCGTCTCGACGTATCAGTCCGTCTCCGGCGCAGGCGCGCAGCGGATGCAGGCGCTGCTCGCGGAGCCGCAGGCGGAGCACAACCTCGCCATGGATTGGACCTGGGAGGGCGACGAGACCGACGAGGAGTCGAAGCTCAGGGCCGAGACGCGCAAGATCCTCGAGCTGCCGGAGCTGCCGATCAGCGCGACGACGGTGCGCGTGCCGGTGCTCGTCGGCCACGCCGAGGCGGTGTGGGTCGAGCTGGAGCAGCCGCTCACGCCCGAGCAGGCGACGGAGCTGCTCGCCGCGGCGCCGTCGGTGCGCGTCGTCGACGTGCCGACGCCGAAGGACGCAGCGCAGACGGACGACGTGCTCGTAGGCCGCATCCGCGTCGACCGCGCCGGCGACAACGGACTCGCGCTCTTCCTCGCGTGCGACAACCTGAACAAGGGCGCCGCGCTGAACGCGATCCAGATCGCCGAGCTGCTGCTCACGCGCCAGCGTGCGGCGGCTTGACCGGCTCGAGCGGCTCTCTCGCGGTCTTCGCCCAGCTGTCCCGGCCCGTGAGCTGACGCGCGGTCGCCCGCGCGAGCACCGGCCACAGCAGCCACGAGTACGCGGCCGACACCGGGACGATCAGCACGCCGCGCACGATGCCGCCGAAGCCGCGGTCGGCGCCTCTCGCGATGCAGCCGAGAAACACGCCGCCGAAGCCGAGCACGAAGAAGACGACGAGCACCCACCAGTCCTGGTCGCCCCAGAACGCGGCCTCTCCGGTGACCGCAAGCACGATGCTGGCGAAGAAGGCGACGCCGACGAGCGCCTGCATCGCCGGCTGAAGCAGGTAGGCGACGAGGTCGAGCCGTACGAGCAAGGGCAGGTCGGCCCGCCACATCCGGCCGAGCTGGCTCATCGCCTGCAGGTTCCCCTGCGACCAGCGCGTGCGCTGGCGGAGCAGGCGCCGCAGCCCCGGCAGTCCCTGCTGGTTGACGCTCGTGCGCGCCTCGGCCGCGCCACGCCAGCCCGCGGCGATCAGCCGGAGGCCGAGATCCTGGTCCTCGGTGAGCTTGTCCCGCCACGGCCCGCCCGACTCGTCGTCCGCGATCGAGTCGAGCGCGGCGAGCCGGTTGAACTGTCCGTTCCCGCCCATGCCCGCGGTGCCCCACGGCGTGCGGCCGGCCTGGTAGAGCAGCCCGTAGATGGCGAACTCGACGTCCTGGCACCACGTCAGGAGACGCGAGCGGTTGTAGATGCGGACCCGCACCTGGAGGCCGCCGACCCGGTCGTCCGCGAAGTGGCCGACCGCGAACTCGGGGGCGCGCGGATCGAGCCGCCCGTCGGCGTCGACGACGACGACGACCGTCCGCTCCCGCAGCCAGCCCGCCCAGCGGCCCGTCGACAGCAGCTCCTCGAGATGCCGCCACGCGTCGTTGAGGGCTGCCGCCTTCCCCTTGCGGGCGTCCGGCGGCTCGCGTCGCAGCACGCGGAGCTCCGGGTAGTCGAGTCCGGCGAGCACCTCCGGCGTGCCGTCGGTCGAGCCGTCGTCGATCACGACGATGGCCTTGTTCGCGGCGTCGACCGCGAGCAGCCGCTCCACGCTGTCGACGATC
>Ga0265338_10001441_pt1 | contig 38613 bp, 20 predicted proteins | sample 42126metaG_FD_193579 | JGI IMG/M metagenome (GOLD analysis project Ga0265338, IMG submission 193579) | Rhizosphere microbial communities from Carex aquatilis grown in University of Washington, Seatle, WA, United States - 4-21-26 metaG | ecosystem: Host-associated > Plants > Roots > Rhizosphere... | reverse complement strand
CCGGAGTGATCGTCAGCGCGTAGTCCTGCTCGTCGACGTGCTGGCCGAGCTTGCGCAGCTCGCGCGCCGCCCCCGCCACGCGGTCGGTCTCCTGCCGGCGCGTGTGGGCGATGCCGATGATGCGGGTCGGTCCGGCGAGCAGCGGCGTAATCGCCGCCAGGGTGAGAAACGTGTCGGAAAACGCGTTGAAGTCGGCGGCGACGCCGCGCCGCGGCGCGCCGCCCGGGATCCCCGCTTCTGCACCGGCCGGATGGTCGGTGCCGGTGACGGCCAGGCCCACGTCACGCAGCACCTCGGCGAACTGCGCATCGCCCTGGAGGCCGGGGCCGATCGTGAACCCGGGCAAAGCCAGCCGGCCGCCGGTCACCAGCGGAAGCGCCAGGAAGTAGCTGGCGGCGGTGGCGTCGGGCTCGACGGCGTAGGCGGGCGGGCCGGCCGCGAACTGCGCGACCATGCGTTCGGTCATCGCGACGAACGGGCGCGAAACGGTCTTTCCCCCCGGGTGCACCCGGAGCGGCGTGCGCGCGTGCGGGGCGACGAGCAGCAGGGCCGAGACCAGCTGGGAGCTTTCCGACGCATCCAGCGTCACGTCTCCGCCCGCCAGCCCGGCGGTGCGCAGGGTGAACGGAAACGCGCGCGCGGTCGCCTGCGCTCCCTGCGCCGCCAGCGCATCGAGCAACGCGCCCATCGGGCGGCGGCGCATGGCTTCGTCGCCGTCGAAATGGTAGACGCCGCCGGGGCGCAGGCAGACGAAGGCGGCGAGGAAACGCGCGACCGTGCCGGCATTGCCCACGTCGATCCGCGCCTCGCCCGCCGGAATCGCGCCGCCCCGGCCGGCCACGTGGACGACGCGTGCCCGTTCATCCGCCGTGATCGTGAATCCGAGGGCGCGCAGCGCCGCGATCATGAGCTGCGTGTCCCGGCTGAACAGCGCGTTCGTGATCGTCACCGGCCGGTCGCCGAGCGCGGCCAGGAGCAGGGCGCGGTTCGTGATGCTTTTCGACCCGGGGAGGATCACCGCGCCGCGCGCCGGTCCGGTGAAAGGGACGATGGGGAGCGGATCGAGCATCGGACCGAAAATCACGCCAAGCGGGCGGCCCGCCAAGCGAATTGTCGCGGTCATGCGGTCGTGACCGTCAGGGCCGAAAACCGTCCCGATAGGCCTTGCCGCGCTCGAGGCGGGCGCGGATCTCGGCGAAATCGCGGTTGGCGAGCGCCACCTGGAAGGCGTGCAGCTCGTCCTCGAACCCGCCCAGCGCGCGCAGGATCTCGTCGCGATTCTGCTGGAAGATCCCCATCCACATCGTGGGATCGCCCGCGCCGATCCGGGTGGTGTCGCGCAGGCCGCCGCCGGCGAAGTCGCGCCACGCCGGATTCCGGCGGGCGAGGAAATGGCACAGGTTCGCCGCGACCACCTGCGGCAAGTGGCTGATGTTGGCGACGATCTCGTCGTGGGTGTCCGGATCGACGGTCGTCACCGCGGCGCCGAGTCCCTGCCAGAAGCCCACGACCGCCGCGACCGCGCCGGCATCCGTCTCGGGGCGCGGCGTGACGAAGCAGGTCCGCTGGTCGAACAGGGTCGGCGAGGCGTGATCCCAGCCGGTCTTCTCCGACCCGGCCATGGGATGGGCGCCGACGAAGTGCGCCCCGGGCGCCAGGGCGGCCGGGCACAGGCGCGCGATCTCGGCCTTGACGCTGCCGACGTCGGTGACGAGCGTGCCGGCGGCCAGGCCCGGGCCGACCGCCTGGGCGAGCGCGATGATCCCGTCGACGGGCGCCGCCAGGACCACGAGGCTGGCGCCGCGGACGGCCTCCGCGGGGGTCTCGCGGACCTCGTCGCACCACGGCTGGTCGCGCAGGCGCCGGCGGTTCTCGGGCCGGCGCGACCACAGCACCAGCCGGCGAGCCAGGCCGCGGTGGTGGGCGGCCATGGCCACGGATCCACCGAGCAAACCGGGCGCCAGGATGGTGAGTTGGGCGAACACCTCTCCCACCAAAAACCGCAGGCCCGGCGTTGTCGAGCCCGGCGGGGACGGCCGAGGGCCGGAGACGGGCGCCGCGAGGGGCGCCGACCAGATCCGCGCGGAGCGCCGCGCCGCTCTGCCGGCCAGCAGAGTGCGACCGGCGGGCGGACGATGACGCCGCCAGTCCGAGACTGGCGCCGCGGGAGGTGGCCGATTCACCGCCGCGGCCAATATTGCGTTGTCATGGCGCGGGCGGTGTATTCGTATGCCACCATGAACGAGCGCCCGGCCGATGACCCCCAAGCCCGTCGGGCCGTCATTGTGCTCTCGGCGTTGATGGCGGCCGGCCTCCTCCTGCCCCTCGGGTTTCTGTGGTGCCAACGGTGAGGCGCCGGCGGCCTTCTTCCGGTCATGGAAAAAACGCTTCTGCCGATTCGCCTCGTGTTCGTCGCGCTCTGCGCCGCCGTGGGCTGGCTGATCTGCTATTCGATCAAGGAGTGGGACGCCTACCGCCTGCTCGCGACGTCGATCGGGCTGCTGATCGGCCTGCTGGTGGTGCTGGTGGACATCCTGCTGAAGGGCTTCTCGCTGCGGGGGCTCTCGGCCATCACGTTCGGCCTGGCGGTGGGCGCCCTGGTGGCGTTCTTCATCTCCAGCTCGCCGCTGTTTGAGTATGCCTCGTCCAACGATCCGCAGACGGTCTACCTGCTCCGCCTCGCGCTGTTCCTCATCTGCTCCTATCTCGGCACGGTCATCGCCTTGCGCGGGAAGGACGAATTCAACCTGGTCATTCCCTACGTGCGGTTTGTGCCGCATGAGGTCGAGGTGCCGCTGGTCGTGGTGGACACGAGCGCGCTGATCGACGGGCGCGTGGCCAAGATCTGCGAGGCCGGCTTCATCAACGCGGCGCTGATCATTCCCCGTTTCGTGCTCGACGAGCTGCAGCGGGTGGCCGACTCGCCGGATCCGCTGCGGCAGACGCGCGGCCGGCGGGGGCTCGACGTGCTCAACGACCTGCGCCGGATCCGCAACCTGGACCTGCGCATCCACGAGAGCGAGGTGAGCAAACGGCAGGACGTGGACGCCAAGCTCGTCTTTCTCGCGCAGTCGATGCGGGCCAAGCTGCTGACCACGGACTACAATCTGGCGAAAATGGCGGAGTTTCACGGGATCCCGTGGCTCAACCTCAACAACCTGGCGACGGCGCTGCGGCAGGAGCTCGCCATCGGCGACACGCTGGAAGTCAGCCTCGTCAAGGCCGGGAAGGAGGAGGGGCAGGCGGTGGGCTTCCTGGACGACGGCTCGATGGTGGTGGTCACGGCCGGGCGCCCCTTTATCGGGCGGCGCATCGCGGCCGAGATCACCAGCGTGCTCCCCTCGGCCGGCGGCAAGATGGTCTTCGCGCGGCTGGTGGCCGAGACCGTCTAGCCGGCGGCGACGCCAGACCCAATCGCAATCTAGTGCTGCGGCCCCGTCTCCGGGGCGATGGGCTCGAAAACGTAGCGCAGGCCGCGATTCGTGGCTTCCGTGTTGCTCGCCCCGTGACGTTCGCCGTCGATGACCCGAAAACTGTAGGCGAGGTCGGGATATTTGCGCGCCGCCAGTTGCAGATGAAAACGGACCGCGGCGTCGACGAAGCTGGGCCATTCGTACCCGCCCACGCTCATGAACAGACGTCCCTTGAGGGGGCGCCGCGCCTTCGCGAACTCGGTTTCGTAGTTGAACATCCAGCCGCCGCCCACGCCGACGGCCGGGCTCATCGCGATATAGCCGTCGAACAGCTCGGGCTTCGTGAACAGCGCATAGAGGGTGAACAGCCCGCCCAGGGAGCCGCCGGCGAGCACCCGGTGCCGGGGATCGGCGCGATACTCGCGCTCCACGAAGGGAATGATCTCCTGCTCGATCGCCTCGAGGAACTTCGCCGCGTGACCCGAGTCGCGAAAGAGGGACAGCCGGACGGGCGACAGCTCCCATTGCCTCATCTTGTCGTAGTCCAGGTTCTCCCCGGCGTAGCCGAGTCCGACCGTGATGTACTCGGGCACGACCTGGTCGTACCACAGGGAACTGTAGAGGCCGACCATCCGGGTGAAACTCCAATAGCCGTCACAGACGAACACGACGGGATATTTCTTGTTGGGCGCCGTCGCGTAGGAGTAGGGGAGCGCCACGTACAGGAGGTAGTCGCGCCCGTTCGCCGAACGCGGCAGGGTTCGCAGCTCGGTCCCGCCGAGAACGTACTCCGGATATTTCGGCCGCTCGGCGGCGGACGCCGCTGCCGCCAACCGGCCGGCGAACAGCAGGGCGGCAAGGCCGCCGAGGAGATGACGGAAGCGCAGGCGGGCAGAAATCATGAGGGGCTTGGCGCCGCCGGGGTCGTGGGTGACCTGAGCGGGGCCGGCGTTGGGGTTTCCATGTCTAAATCGCGCCCAGCCCCCGAATACCACCGCAAAATGGCCGTACGACCGACGGACACGGCACGCATGACAACGTCCACTGTCGTCGCTGACCGGCAAACGTTCGCCCTTGAGGTCGGAGTCCCGACGGCTTTTGCTTGGCAGCAAAGCGGTGGCAGCGGAATCCAAAGTCCGGCGTCTGAGCAGGACGGGCCTCATTGCCCCGTGCGGGATGAATTGCGGCGTGTGCGTCGCGTTTCTGCGCCGCCGCAACCCCTGCCCGGGCTGCCGGGTTGACGATCCCCGCAAGCCGAAGACGCGGCGCGGGTGCCGGATCCGGAATTGCGGGGAGTTGCGGGGGAGATTCTGCGCCAGCTGTGCGCAGTTTCCGTGTGCGCGACTCAGTCACCTCGACCAGCGGTATCGCCGGAACTACGGCATGGGCATGATCGAGAATCTGCGGCGCATCAAAACCGAGGGATTGCGGAGTTTCGTCGCGCAGGAGCGGGCCCGGTGGACGTGTCCGGGATGCGGTGCAACGCTCTGCGTCCACCAAGCGGCGTGTTCCGCCTGCGCCCGCCCCTGGCGGTAGCGGCTATCGGTTGCGTGGATGGCCCGTCATTTGACTTCCAAGGCGATGCTCTCGGAGTGGCTGTTGAACTCCGGCGCGTACATGCACTGGATCTCGGCGATGCCGGTCTGGTAGGCGCCGCGCAGCTGGACGCGGGTCGAATACTCGAAGACGTAGACGCCCTTCGGGAGGTAATCGATGAAGAAGTGGGTGGCGGTGTCCCGCGTGGATTCGTAGTAGGCGAGGCCGTCCTGGTACTTATACTGGCTCAGCACGTTCACCGGTTCGGTGCCGCTGCCGCGCTGGTCCTTCAGATGGACGTATTCCAGGTCGCGATCGACCCGCAGTTCGAGGCGGACGACCAGCTCGTCGCCGACTGCGACCGGCCCCGTCACGGGCTTGAGCACGGCGCCCCGCGCGGTTGTCTCCTTGACGAAGAGCGTCTTGGTCAGCTTCAGCGGCGTCCCCTGGTGGGGCGTGACCTTGGCGATGTCCTCGAGGTACTGCCAGTGGACGCTGCCCCAGCTCACTCCGTCGTCCACCTTCCGCACCGTGATCTGACCCATCGCCGGCTTGATCTCGCCGCCGGTGAACTTCTGCTCGTAGAACCCGGTGCCCGCCTCCACCTTGGCGGGCTGGAGGCGCTCGCCGGCGAGCGAGACCTCGACGAGCGCGTCGCTGGCGAGGAGATTGTTGCCGCGCAGCAGCAGCGCGTAGATCGCATCGGCGGTGGCCTTGGTGGTCTTCCAGTCCTGCGTCTGCTTCTGTTTCAGCAGCCAGACCTGGCAGGCCTCGACCGCCGCCGTGTCGTGGGTGACCTCGGCGAACGCCTCGATCATCATGGCCTGGGTTTCGATCGGGGCGCGGTACCACCACCAGCTCGACTCCTCGTCGCGCCAGAACATGCCGAGTTCCTCGTCGGTGACGCTGTGCTCCTTCAGCGATTTGACGATGGCGGGCGGCGTATCCGCGTCGCCAAAGCGCTGCAGCGCGATCGCGAGGTCGGCTTCGCACTGGCGGCAGCCGGTTTCGAGCCAGTATTTGCGCGACTGCCGCAGGAAGAAGTCCACCGCATCGTGGTGCTGCGTCGCGACGGGATGGTCCTTCAGGAAGAAGCTGCGTCCGTACAGGAAGGTCGCCTCGAGGTGGCCCGGGACGTATTTGTCCGGGGCCGGCGACTCGAGGATGCGCTGGTACCGGCGGTCCATCCAGGCATCGAGGGCGTCGAGCGCCTTGACGGCCGGCGCGATGTCGACGTCAACGCCGAGGTGCCGCAGGCGGCCGAACCCGGTGACGATGTAGAGGCTGATGTACTCGGAAGGGGGGCCGCCCGGGAACCACGACCACAGGCCATCGCCGAGTTGCCGCTCCGAGAGCGTCTTGAGCGTCCGCGCCGCCTCGTCATCGAGCCGGTTCGCCTCGAACAGCAGGCCGACGTTGCGGCGGGACTCGCTCTCGCCCTTGGCCTGGAGGCGCCACGGCGTCTCCTCGAGCGCCACGGACTTCAGGTCCTGGTTCTTTTCGAGGGGGCTGTCGAGCGCCGGCGTGTTCCGCCAGAGATCGAAGATCCGGCGGATCTTCGGATCGGCGTTGGCGATGTGTCGGGCCAGCGCGTTTGCATAAAGCCGGTTGAAGACCTGCTCGCTGCATTCGTAGGGGTACTCCATCAGATACGGCAGCGCCATCACCGCGTACCAGGCTGGCTGCGACGTCATCTGCATGGTCAGCGACTGGCTGCGAAGCGTGCCGGAGGCGCCGGATCCGAGGAGTTTCTCGAACCGGAACTCTTTCGTCGATCGCCCGCGGATCGGCAGCGGCAGCGATTCCGTCACCAGGATCCGGCGGCTGAGCACCGGCAGGTTCCCCTCCTCGCCGTCACTGAGCTTCGCGGTCGCGGCGACTGCCTTGTAGGTCAGGAAGCCCAGGCCGTCGGGGACCGCAATCCGCCACGAATAGCTTCGCGACTGCTTCGCCGGGACCTCGAAGGCCTGCTCCGGGAGGCGGTTGGCGAGGGCGGCATCGACCGGCTTCTGCGAGGCGGCGTCGACGAAGGTGAGGCCGACGGTCCCGGACTGCGGTTGGTCGCTCCGGTTGCTCACCTTGACGGTGAACTCGATGACGTCGCCCTCGCGCACGAAGCGCGGCGGGTTCGGCTCGACCATCAGGTCCTTGGCCGTGACAACGCGGTCGGTCAGAAAGCCGGCGCGAAGCTGCGCGTCGTGGGCGAAGCCGAGGAACCGCCATTCCGTCAACGCCTCCGGCATCTTGAAGGAGATGCGCACCACGCCGTTTTCTCCGGAGGTCAGCTGCGGAAAGAAGAATGCGGTTTCGCTGAGGTTCCGGCGGGCGACGACTTTGCTCAGATCGAGCTTGGGTCCGGCAGCTGCTCCATACACGCCTCCGGTCTCCGTGTTTGCCGTATACCCCAGCAATTGACCATTGATGGCCGCACTGACGTCCGCCCGGAATTGCCGGGTCACCACCGACGGGGCCGAAGCAGCGTCGCTGAGTCCAGTGCGCACACGCGAGCCGGCCAGAGTCTCACTCGCCCGGTAGCCTTGGTCTGCTCCCACTGCGCTGACCTCGAACGGCGAGAGCTTGATGACCTCCTCCGAGTCGATGAAACTGAGAGTCCATCCCCGATAGCGCCAGCCGGGATCGCGCGTGGACGGGGCCGGCCAGGTGCAGGCCTGCTGGAACTCGAGCACGCTGTTTCCGAACTCGGAATCACACCGGGGAGCCTCCGTGCGGAAGACGCCGAACGATCGTGGCCAGTCGTGCGCCAGGTATTGGTCGAGCGACGCGTCGTACAACGCGGCCACCATCTCGACGGCCGCGCCTTTCGCAATGGGGCCGGTCACGATCGCGGTCCAGGTCTCCTTCTGACCCGGGGCGAGCTTCGAGCGGAATCGCTCCCATTTGACGGTCAGCTCCTTGTTCGACCAGGGCACGTCCACGACGCGCTCATCGACATAGACCCGGTTCTCGCGGACAACGGTGACCCGCACGGTGAATCCCCCGCGCATCTTCTCCGTGACCGGCAGCTCGATTCGCTCCTGGGTGCGGTCGGGGCTGGTCCAGGAACTCCGCAGCGATCGGCCGTTGCACTCCAATTCGACGAATGCGCGACCCGACGGGTAGCCAGTGCCCCAGAGCGCGGTGAACATCTGCCCGGGCTCGACCGTCCAATGCGGGGACACCAGGCAATTCGGCAGCCTCACGCCATAGTGCTGGGCGCCGGGGTCGACGACCTGCAGTGTCTGCCGGGCGGTGACCGTTTTTCCAAAACGGTCACGGGTTTCCAGCGAGGCGCGGTAGATGCCGGCCGGCAGCGTCACCGCGATTTTGGCGACGCCTGTCGCCTCGGTCTTAAAGGCACGTTGCGCCACGACGGCGCCGGGCTCCCACGATTCGGGGTTCGACGGATCGGCCACCGGCTCCACGGTCCCGGTGCCCCACCAGCGGCGCTCGCGGCCGGCCGGCCCGCGCGCGACCGTGTCAGGCTGTTTCAGCGCATGGATGACGAGCGTGCCCGCCGCCGGCTGCGGATCGCCGTCGAGCGAGCGCGTTTCCACCTTGAATACCACCGGAACATCCGGCGTCTGCCAGGCGTCCGCATCGAGGGACGCCTGCAGTGCGGTGTACCCGACCCTGACCACGCGCTCGGCGGAGCGCGTCTCGCCGGTCGTATCGGTGACGTCGGCGTGGATCGAGAAGGCGAACACCGGCTCGTTCTTCGCCGGCACGGACCGGTCCGCTGCGGCGGCGAATTGAATCGAGAACGTGCCGTCCGCTGCGGTCACGGCGGTGCCGTGGGCGATCGCTTGGGCGGCCTGCGGCCGCCACCACCAGCACCAGGACGGCAGCTGGACTCCGCGTTCGACCCGCCAGCTCACCTTGGCGCCGCCGATGGCGGCTCCCGTGTAGGCGGCGGCTTTGCCGGTCAGCACCAGCAGGGCGTCGAGTCGGGGCGCCTCGGTCGGCGGCGGGAGTTCCACCTGGAATTTCGGGCGCTTGTACTCCTCGACGTTGAAGGTGGTCAGGCCGGAATCGGGGAGCGCGACGATGGTCATGCGGCCGGTCACCCGTCCGCCGGGTGCGGTGAATTCGCCGCTGAAAGAACCGTAGTCGTTGGTCCGGTGGGTCGCGCGGGCGATCTCGTCTTCGTTGGGGTCGAGGAACGCGACCTTGACGATCTCGCCCGCCACCGCGGAGTACCGGCCGGCTGCCTGGTCGTAGCGAGTCGCCACGCCCTTGTAGTGGATGGTCTGCCCGGGCCGGTAGATGGCGCGGTCGGTAAAGAAGACGGTGTGCGTTCCGGTGCGCGCATCCCTGTGGTCGGACTCCAGGTAGATCGGGCCCTCACTGGAGATGGCATGGCCGCCGTACTCCGCGAGTGCGATCAGCGATTCTCTCTCGGCGGGCAGGCGAAACCGCCCGTTTTCGTCGGTCTCGGTCGGGGTCGTGGGCTCATACCATCCGTTGCGCGTGCGCCTCCAGAGGCGCACGGTCGCACTGGCGACCGGCTCGCCACTGTTCGCCTCGAGAACCAGGCCGCCTGGCGGCAGCTCGTCGCCCCGCGTCCGGATGACCAAGGCCAGATCGCTCACCCAGACGGTGGTGAAGCCAACCTGGCCGCCCAGCTCGCGAAAGGTCGGTTCGTGACTGGCGACGATGAAGTAGAACCCCGGTTTCAGGGAGGTCGGCGCCGGCAGGCGCTCGGTCCGTTCCTTGAAGTCGGTGGTGGCCGGGAGCGCGGCGTCCCAGGCGAGTGCGGGCTCCTTGGTCAGAAGCTGGTCAACCACGTCGCGGTCGCTGCGGCCGGATGCCCAATTCAGCTGCTCGATGTATCGCGGATAATCGACGGCGACGGCGCGGAAATAGACCCTCGTCACGTTCCGGTAGGTCACGTTGAGCGTGGGCCAGGGCGCGTTCCAGACGCGCTCAGTGTCCAGCCGGGCCGATCGGGCCTCGATCCTTTGGATGAGATTGAAGCACAGCGCGCCGCCCGCGCTGGCTGGAAAAGCCTCGTAACCGCGCCGGGCCAGTTCGTGCGCCTCCGCCCGGTCGCCTTCGTTGTCGAGCCGAGTCGCCAGCATCGCGAGCGCCCGGGAGGAAACCTCATGCGCGCGGGAGGCGTCGATGAATCGCTGGAGGGCGGCCCGGTAACGGATGTCTTTGCCCTCGCCCTGGGCGGAGTTGCCGCCGAATTCGAGCCGCGCCAGATCGGCGTCGAGGAAAGCGGAGCGGTCGGCGTCTTTCCGATGGAAATCGAGGAGAGCCTGATAGAGCCGGATCGCCTTCAGGGTGGGAGAAATGCCTTCCCGCGCTTCGGGTCGCCACTGCGTGAACGCGGCGACATCGCCGAAGATCGGAGCGGCGGCATCGAGTTCGAACTCGCCCTCCGCAACCACGGCGCCCTGCTCGCCGGCCTGGTAGAACTGGAGAGCGTCGTACGCGAGGAAATCGAACAGGGTGGGTCGGTAGGAATCCGGCACACTGCCTTTTTCGATCAGGTCATCCCAGTCGCCGATCGGCGTCGCCTTGAGGACCGCCTCGGCCGCCAGCGCGGCGGTGAAGTGCCGATCGATCTCGGCGAGAATCCGTGCGAGGTTCCACGATTGGAAGTCAGGACCCGGGGTGACGGCCGTCTGGGTGCGCTGCTGGAACCGCCACCGGTTCTGCTGGAAATACTGCCAGTACTGATGCGCGAGGAGCGCTTCCATCACCGGCTTCATCGCCGCGGGCGCCTTCTGGAGTTCGGCCTGCATGCGCACGATCATCTCTTCCGGCTTGCCGCCCTGGATTTCGCCTTCGAGCGCGATCCTCCGGGCGATAGCCTTGGCCGCCTCGGCGTACGACTTGTCGGCCAGTGCGCCCGTGATGATCGGCTCCAGTCGTTCGATCGCAGTCTTGGGCAGGCCCTTGGTGGCCGCCTCCTCGACCTGTTTCCACGCCGCGTCGCGCGGCCCGGCGAAACCAACGCTGGCCAGTAGGAGGATGATGAGCGACCCCGACACGGCGCCGAGTTTCAGGGCAGATCTCCGGCGGAGGCTTGGGGAATTCAGGTGGTTCATGACGGGAGGGGCAGTTGAATGTGGATCCTAAGCTGGGCCGGATGCCGCCAGACTTTGCCTCGGGGGGAGACGTCGCGGGCGGCGGGCGGCATGACTTCGGGGTGGATGGGGTAGGCTGCGTCCGCCTGAATTGCGTAGAGCATGCCAATGGGCGCCGGTGAGCTGCAAACCATTACGGGCAAACGAGTCGAATATTAGAAGATGCCTCCGAGGCAGGCAGAAGCGATTCGATGACTGGCTGATTTCAGCCAGTCGACGCCGGGTCGGGTGGCAGATTCTGGCTGCGTTGAGCCGGTCGGCGCCGGAAGCGGCGGGTGCGCGAGCCCGACCAAAAGCGACCATGATGGAATGAGCCGAACCGGTAGTGTCCCGGCGGGCGACCAAGGGTTGCCAAGAGGGCGTCGACCGGCCTTTCTTCGGCCCATGGCGAATCCCATTTCAGTCCGTGGCCTTTGTGCCTGGGTTGCTCTGAGTGCGGCGGCTCACTTGCCGACCACCGCGTTGGCAGAGCCTGCAATCGTCGCGCCGCCCGAGGGCGCCGTGGCCGCGATCCCGCGGGCGCGCCAATACGATCTCACCTCCCGGATCAACGGGCGCACCTACCGCGTGTTTGTCTCCACGCCTTTCGGGGCGCGGCCGGACCAGCGCTATCCCGTGCTCTACGTGCTCGATGGCAACTGGTACTTTGCCCCGGCTTCCGTCAACGCGACTGAAAGCGCCGGCGCGGGCGAATTGGTCCCGGCCATCGTGGTGGGCGTGGGCTATCCCAGCGAGGACAATGAGCTCGTCGGCCGCCGGCGCGCCTTCGAGCTTACTCCGTGGAGTCCGGAGGGGTCCGCGGCGGGCCAGTTCGGCGGGGGCGACGCCATGTTGCGCGTGCTCGAGGAGGAGATTCGGCCGTTCGTCAACGCCCACTATGCCACCGATCCCGCCCGGCAGATTCTCTACGGCAAATCCTTCGGCGGGCTCCTCGTCCTGCGTTCGCTCCTCACGAACCCCGGGGCGTACTCGACCTACATTGCGGCGAGCCCGGCGATCGGGTTCGACTCGGGCATGATCCTCCGGGACGTGACCCCCTTCGCGGCGCGCGTGAAAGCGGGACCATTCAAAATGCGGCTCTTGATCACCGCCGCTGGCAACGAAGAGTACCGGGGCCCGCTCAAACTCGCGGACCAGCTGGCCGCCATCGACTCGCGAAAGCTCCAGGTCGCGCCGGCGGTCATCCGCGATGAAGGGCACGTCTCGGTCTCCCTCGCCTCGGTCGGCCGGGCGCTTTATTTCGCGTTGGGCCGCACGGATCGCCACTGAGTGTGACGCAGCAAGGCACGTTCCGGGAACGACCTGACATGAGATCCTCCTTGGGCGGTTTGGTTCTGATTGGTGCGTTGGCCGCCGGCGGACTTTCCGCGGCCCAGGTGAGCACGGATGCCCAGGGCGTCACGATTTCCCACGGCGCCACGGTCACTCGCGTCGAACCGTGGAGCGACCGGATCGTCCGAGTGACGCACCGCCCCGTCGACGCCACGCCGGGCCCGAGCCTGTCCGTGATCGCCCGGCCGGAGGCGACACCGTGGACGACCACGGAGACGGCCGACGCGATTTCTGTCACGGCCGGAGCCATGCGGGTGAACGTGAACAAGGCCTCGGGCGAGGTCCGCGTTCTGGATGCCGGCCAGGTGATCATCGCCGAGGCGCCGGCGGGCACCGAGATCACGCCGGCCACCGTCGGCGGGGTCCCAACCTGGCGGACCCGGCAATCGTTTGAGCTCGCGGCTGACGAGGGAATCTACGGGCTGGGCCAGCACCCGGATGGTTTGCTCGACCACCGCGGGACGGTGGTCCACCTGCAGCAGGAGAACCGCATCGTCGCGGTGCCGGTGCTGGTCTCGAGCCGCGGTTACGGCGTGCTGTGGGACAACCCCGCGGTGACGGATGTGGACGTCGGCAAGGCCAGTCCCGGGCGGGTGACGTGGACATCCGAGGCGGGTGACGGCGCCGACTACTACGTGCTCGCCGGCCCCGAGCTCGACGCGGTGGTGGCGGGCTACCGGAAACTGACGGGAGCGCCGCCGCTTTTTCCGCTCTGGGCGTGGGGGTTCTGGCAATGCCGGGAGCGTTATCAGACGCAGGACCAGCTCCTCGGCGTCGTCGCCGAATACCGCCGTCGCCGCATCCCGCTCGATGGCATCATCCAGGACTGGCAGTACTGGCCGGCGGGCGGGTGGGGCTCGCACGACTTCGATCCGGCGCGTTATCCGGATCCGACCGCGATGGTGCGGGCCGTCCACGATGCCCGCGCGCACATCATCATTTCGATCTGGCCGCGATTCGATCCGGGGCTGGAGCACACGGCCGAACTGGAGAAGGCGCAGGCGCTTTACGCCCCGGTGTACCCGAACGTCTATCCGAAGGGGGAGGGCCGCTGGTACGATCCGTTCAGCCCCGTCGGCCGTCGGCTCTACTGGCGATTCCTCGCGGAGAAGCTATTTGCGCGCGGGTTCGACGGCTGGTGGATGGACGCGAGTGAGCCCGAGCTCGGCGGCAAATGGGGCGAGATGCGCGACGTGGCGACCGGTGCCGGCCCGGGGGCCAGGGTGTTCAACGCGTACCCGCTGATGCACGCGGCCGGCGTGTATGCGGGTCAGCGCGCGGCGACCCCGGCCAGGCGCGTGTTCATCCTGACGCGTTCGGCCTTCGCCGGATCACAGCGGAACGCCGCGGTTACGTGGTCCGGCGACACCCACGGCACATGGGAGGTCTTCCGGCAGCAGATCCCCGCGGGGCTGGATTTTTCGATCACAGGGATTCCGTATTGGAACACCGACATCGGTGGATTCTTCGCCGGCGATCCGGCGGATCCGAAATACGCCGAGCTCTTCACCCGCTGGTTCCAGTTTGGGGCGTTCTGCCCGATGTTCCGCGTCCACGGCACCGGCGAGCCGAAGGAGATGTGGCGGTTCGACGAGGCCACGCAGCGGGTGCTGATCGCGTACGACCGGCTCCGGTATCACCTCCTGCCGTATATCTACTCGGTGTCGTGGCGCGTGACGCACGACGGCTACACGATGCTGCGGCCGCTCGTGATGGATTTCCGGACCGATCCGGCCGTGCGCGCCATCCCGGATCAGTTTCTTTTCGGGCCCGCCTTGCTGGCGAACCCGGTGACGCAGGCCGGCGCGGGCACGCGCCGTGTCTATCTCCCGGGCGGAACGCGCTGGACGGACTTCTGGACCGGCGCGGGCTACGAGGGCGGCCAGACGATCGAGGCCGCGGCGCCCATCGACCGGATGCCGCTCTTCGTGCGCGCCGGCTCGATCGTCCCCTATGCGGTCGATCGGCAATACGCCGGGCAGGACCCGGCGGCGCCGATCGAGCTGAGGGTTTATCGGGGCGCCAACGGCGCATTCACGCTCTACGAGGACGCGGGCGACAACTACGACTACGAGCGGGGTGCGTACGCGACCATCGGGTTCCGGTGGAATGAGGCGGACGCCTCGCTGACCATCGGCCCGCGGCGCGGGGAATTTCCCGGCATGATGCGTGAGCGAACCTTCCGGGTCGTGTTTGTATCGCACCGGCACGGCGCCGGCATCGCATCGACGGACAGCCCGGACACGGAAGTGAACTACACGGGCAAGACGATCGTGGTGTATGTGCGGCACGTGCCGCGATGACGCCCCGGTTTCGGGCTCGATCGCGACCGGTAAAACACGATCGCGCGCGACGGCGGCACGTACCGGGAGTAGAGTCACGCCGATCCCAAACTCAAAGACAGAGGAGCAGCACATGCAGAAGCGCAAACTTGGAAACAGTAACCTGGAAGTCTCGGCCCTCGGGCTCGGCTGCATGGGCCTGAGCTCGGGCTACGGGCCGGCCACGGAAAAATCGCAGGCGGTCGCCGTGATCCGCGGCGCGGTCGAACGCGGCGTCACCTTTTTCGACACCGCGGAGATCTACGGCCCGTTCAAGAACGAGGAACTCGTGGGCGAGGCCCTCGCTCCTTTCCGCCGGCGCGTGGCGATTGCCACGAAGTTCGGATTCAGGATCGGGCCGAACGGGGAGCGCATGGACGGCCTGGACAGCCGGCCCGCCCATATCAAGGAAGTCGCGGAGGCCTCGCTCAGGCGCCTCAAAACCGATGTCATCGACCTGTTCTACCAGCACCGCGTTGATCCGGACGTGCCAATCGAGGACGTGGCCGGGGCCGTGAAGGAGCTGATCCAGGCCGGCAAGGTGAAGCACTTCGGCCTGTCGGAAGCCGGGGCGCAGACCATCCGCCGCGCCCACGCCGTCCAGCCCGTCACTGCGCTGCAAAGCGAATACTCCCTATTCTGGCGGGAGCCGGAAATAGAGATCATCCCGACGCTCGAGGAACTCGGGATCGGCTTCGTGCCCTTCAGTCCGCTCGGCAAGGGGTTCCTCACGGGCAAGATCGACGAAAACACCAAGTTCGACGCCGCTGATTTCCGGAACATCGTGCCCCGTTTCACACCCGAGGCCCGGAAGGCGAACCAGGCCGTGGTCGGTCTGCTCAGCGCCATCGCCGCGCGGATGAAGGCGACCCCGGCTCAAGTCGCTCTGGCCTGGCTCTTGGCGCAGAAGCCATGGATCGTGCCCATTCCCGGGACGACGAAGCTCCACCGTCTCGAGGAGAACCTCGGCGGCGCGTCCGTCGCCCTCACCCCGGACGACCTGCGCGACATCAACGCCGCCGCCGACAAGATCACGTTGCAGGGGGCGCGTTATCCGGAACACCTGCAGAAGCTGGTCGGCCGCTGAGCGGCAGCGCCCCCGGCCCACGGCTACTTCACTCAACGACAGGAGTTCACCATGGAAATCAAGCGAAGTGGTTCACAGCCTTCCAACAAAGGCCCGGCGGACTGGTTTACCGGCGCCGTGCGCATCGATCCGCTGTTCCCGGCGAACGCTCCGGCGCGCGCCGCCGGCAACGCCGTGACCTTCGAACCCGGCGCTCGCACCGCCTGGCATACGCATCCGTTGGGCCAGATCTTGATCGTGACCGCCGGCGCCGGACGCGCGCAACGCTGGGGAGGCCCGATCGAGGAAATCCGTCCGGGCGACGTCGTCTCGTTTGCGCCCGGAGAAAAGCACTGGCATGGTGCGGCATCCACCACGGCCATGACGCACCTCGCCATTCAGGAGCAGCTCGACGGCACGGCGGTCGAGTGGCTGGAGAAAGTCACCGACCAGCAGTATCGTGGCTGACGCCAAGGCGGTAAAGAGTCCCTCCGCTGAAATCGCAACAGGAGTCCCATTCCATGTCCACACCTCGAGCCTACTCCGTCAAAGCCTACTCGGCCGCCGGCGCGAAATCGCCGTTGGCGTCCACCACCATCGCGCGGCGCGAACCCACCGACCGCGACGTGCAGATCGAAATCCTCTACTGCGGCGTCTGCCACTCCGACCTCCATTTTGTGCGCAACGAGTGGAATTTCACCCAATATCCCGCCGTGCCCGGCCACGAAATCATCGGTCGCATCAAGACCGTCGGCCGCGCGGTGAAGAAGTTCAAGGTGGGCGATGTCGTCGGCGTCGGCTGTCTCGTCGATTCCTGCCGCACGTGTCCCGATTGCCGCGCGGGCCTCGAGCAATTCTGCGCCGGCATGGTGATGACCTACGGCAGCACCGACAAGCACCTCGGCGGCGGCACTCTCGGCGGCTACTCCCAAGGCATTGTCGTGACGGAGGACTTCGTGCTGCGCATCCCGGCCAACCTCAACCCAGCCGCCGCGGCCCCGCTCCTCTGCGCGGGCATCACCACGTACTCGCCGCTGCGCCATTGGAAGGTCGGCCCCGGCCAGAAGGTCGGCATCGTCGGTCTGGGCGGCCTCGGGCACATGGGCCTCAAGTTCGCCCGCGCGTTCGGCGCGCACGTGGTCCTCTTCACCACCTCGCCGGGCAAGGCCAACGACGCCCGGCGCCTGGGCGCGCACGAGGTTGTCATTTCCAAGGACGAGGCCCAGATGGCCGCGCAGGCCGGCAGCTTCGACTTCATCCTCGACGCCGTGGCCGCGGTGCACGACCTCAACGCCTACTTCGCCCTGCTGAAGCGCGACGGCAATCTGACCCTGGTCGGCGCACCGGGGGAGCCGCTGTCCGTCGCCGCCTTCCCGCTGATCATGCGCCGGCGCTCCTTCTCCGGCTCACTCATCGGCGGCCTGCCCGAGACGCAGGAGATGCTGGATTTCTGCGGGCAGCACAACATCACGTGCGACGTCGAGATGATCCGCATGGACCAGATCAACGAAGCCTACGAACGCATGCTCAAGAGCGACGTGAAATACCGCTTCGTGATCGACATGGCCTCCCTCAAGTGAGACCGACGCGCCCCTGATTGCGCCCGACGAAATCGACCCCTCCGGCGGCGCCCCTCCAGAGACGCCGGCGCGGCGATCATCGCGGTCAGCCAAGGCTCGCCTCCGCCGGGCCTCCGGAGGCCATGCTTCGCTCCCGGCGAAGAAGGGGGTACCACTCCTTCGGTTGCACGATCACTGCCGACCGAGCCGGAATAGCCTGAAGCCTACAATCCCGTACCAGACTGTCGCAAGAAGGGCATTGATGATTCGAAATATTCCCAAGGCTCCGACGAAATAGGAGCCCAGGAAGGCGATCCCGGTGATGCCCGCTACTTCGTTTCTGCTCGGTCACCGGACGTTGCCGGCAGCCGCCAGTTGAGAGCGTAGTCGTTCGAATTCGGCCTTGGTTCTTTCATCGGTCACAAAAACAAGGCCTTTGTCGATCAGTTCGGTGGCGCGGGTGGCGTCGCCGGTATGTGCGCAAAGGCGTGCGGACTTGAAAGCGAGCACAGCGTTTCGCGGGAATTGCGAAACTCCATCAGTGATCTTCCCCATGTCCGGATCGGAAGGCATCGCTTCACAATGAGCCCATGTTTCAACCAGCAGTTCGTAGGTACCGGAAGCGGAGGACGAATGCAGAGCAACTCGCAATGGAGAAAGAACGAACGCAGCCTGCTGTTCGCTGAGTTTGCCGCCGGAGCCCGCGGGCTTGGCGATCGCTTCCGCATAACGCAATTGAGCGAGCACCACGTAAGCATTCGGTCGCGCCGCTCCGGTCTTCGCCGCTTTTTCCAGAAACTCTCGCGCTTGGACGTCGCGACCGGCGTCGTGCTCGTACAGCCCGAAGGTCGCGAGCAGGTCGGGGTCGTGGATTCGCGCTGCCGCAACGACGAAAGGTTTCAGCACCACGACCCGCTCCTGGGCGATGCTCGGCGTGGGCTGAGTCATCCGCCCGGTCTGAGGCGCGGAGTCCGCGTCGGGCGGCAACCCGTTGTCCATTTGGTAGGCGCGGCGAAGCATGCGGCCCGCCGCGTCGAGTAGCTTCGCGCTCATCGCCGGATCCGACCCCCGAACCGACCGGCCCTGCATGCGCAACCAGTCGCCGAGAATCCGCCCAATCTGGTCGGCGGTCGCCGGCTTCAGGTGAGCGTCCGGGAAATTGGTCGGTGCGTCGAGCGTGACGAAGTTTTCCTGCGGGAGCGCCTCGACAAGAAAACGCGACAGTTTCGTTTTCATCGTCGCATACCCAAAGCCGAAGCAATCGGTGAACATCCGTTCGGTGACGGGTTCACCGCGTGCGCGCTGAACAAAGCGCAAGAACGCTGACGACGTGGCCGGATCGGAGCGCCCGGGACCCATCAGCCCCCAGCGAACGAAGAGCGCCGCCTCCGATTCCCAGAGCGGCAAGCGTTCCCCGGACGGTGGCTTCTCGACGAACAGCGTGTCGAGCGGAGGAATTCGCACAAGCGTTTCCCTTTGCTTCCACCGATCCTCATTAATCTGCTTCAAAAGTCGCCGTGTCTCGTCGAGGGAGATCCAGAGCATCCCGGGACCCACGATTCTTCGAAATTCACCCTCATCATTGACCAGCGCGAAGCTTTCGCGGAAAACGCCGCATTTGCCTCCTAACAGGCCGGCCGTCAGCCAGAGCGGAAGCGGTGGTGTGCATCGGGCCAGCCGTTCCAAACTGATCGTTCCGAGAGCCGGGTTCGTCGTCCTGACATCGTGGACATTTCTGTTGAAGGCGAACGTATCGTGGTCGCCTACGCCGGAACGCCCCACGACGACTTTGATCGTGCGGGAAAAAGAGCCCCAAGTCAGCGCATCATCGGGCGCTGCGAATTTCATCGGCAACGAGTTGGCGGGTTGGACCGTTTCGAGATCAGTATCGTCGATGATGACGGTGTAGGGGATTGGCGATGGCGGCAGCCAATCGGGCGGCAACACCTGATCCTCCAGGCGGCGACCGCGCTGCAACGCCTCGAGCACCCAATTTGTGTCATATTTAGAGGCGCGAGTAAGAACCTCGAATCCGGGCACAGACCCATAGCGCCAGGGATTCTTGTCGATCCGAATGGCTGAGACGACGTACCGCGGCAGCTCGACCGTGCGGTCGAGGAATTCGTCCTTATCGGAGGGATGTTCCGGTTCCTCGTCGGTTGCGGGCGGCTCGGCTGCTAACGCAACGGCGATAAGCGCAAGCCACGCGGAGCTCGTCCCGATGAGGGCGAATTTGCTGCGCAACAGCCGTTTCAACGCATTCACGCGGATTGTTTATGGCGATGACGCGCCACACACACAATCTCGACCCGTCACGTGGCGCCACAAATCAATCTTGTCCCGGTTATTCGTGTTCGGGAACCACAGATAAGTGGGGCTTTCGCGTCGCAAAAAGTCGCTGCTCGCCGCCAGCATCGGCACGAGTGCTAAACCGGACAGGGCCGAAAAGTTTAGCAGTGGCTTCGGAAGCCGGGCCAAGACTTCAGCAGTTTCGCAGGATGAGCCGGAAGCCGCGCAACCAAGCAGGGTTCCAAGTCGCTGTTGGAGAGGGCCCGCCTTCGCTGATGCTTCGGCCTTCGCCAAGGCTACGGAGGGCATTTTTCGCGCGGGGCGACTGAGATCTTCGCAGCCTGCAACGCGTAAAGGCCGCCTTCGCCCCTCAGGCTCCGGCGCGGCAACTTTCGCCTGGGGCGAAAGTTGGTGGAGCAGACCGGGCTCAAACCGGCGACCTCCTCGTTGCGAACGAGGCGCTCTATCAACTGAGCTACTGCCCCGAAGGGGAACGCGCATTTAGGGCAATGCGCCGGGGCGAGTAAATCTCTTTTTCGTCCGGAAACGCGGGCCTCCGGCGCCGGAGGCGATCGGATGCGTTCCGCCCGGTCGGGCCGGCCCTGCAGCGCAACGGGTTCCCCGCGCGAATTGGCGCGGCAGCTGCAGTGGGAAAGCCCGGCCAATCGCCCGGACCCGGGCCCGGCCGGGCCGCCGGCCTCACTCAGGTATTGCTAGTTCGACCGGTGGCTCAATTATCGCGCTGACTGACTGAACATGATCCTACGAATTAGAAAACAAAAGTTGAACCCATGAAGAAGACGACCGCCAAGACCACAAAACCAGCAAAGGCCGCCAGTGAGGCCCCTGCCGCCAAGACGGTCCGCAAGGTCCCCGCCAAGCAGCCCGCGGTGAAGCCCACGCTCACCACCATCAACGCGCAGATCGACGTTGGTTTCGGCAATACACTCTATGTCCGCGGAGAGGGCTCCGGCCTCAGCTGGGACAAGGGCCTGGTGATGGACTGCGTAGCCGACGACCGGTGGGTTATTACGCTCAGCGACGCCGCCACGCCCGTCATCTTCAAGTTCCTGCTGAACGACATCACCTGGTGCGTCGGCAACGACTTTGTCGTGGCACCCGGCGACACCGTCACCCTCGTGCCGGCTTTCGTCGGGGTCTGACCCGCGACAGCCCAGTCGAGCGCCGAGAGACGAATGACGAGGGCCAGCAGGCCTCGTCCTGCAAGTTCTCTGGCGCTCGAGGCTCGTCGCTCGACCCTCGACGAAAACTCAGGCAGCCTGATCCGGATTGATCGCCAGCAGGCGGTCCTGCAGGCGTGGCACCGTCATGCCCGGATCGCGGGATTCGGCGGCCGCCGCGCCGGGCGGGTGGCGACCCGTCGCGGTCTTCGTCGGGCGAGTCGGCCGCAAAATCAGAACCGGGCCTCGAGGCCGCCGCGGAAGCGGATGCCCGGCGACGGCACGCCGACCGCCTCCTCGAAATGGGCATTGAGCAGATTCTGGATCGCGGCGATCAGGGTAATCCCGCGCCCGCATTGATAATGGCCGGCCAGGTCCACCCGCCGCCAGGACGGCAGGAAGACGTCGCCTGTGGGCACCGACGAGTCGAACACCTCGCCCACGGCCGCGACGGAGGCGTCGAGCGTCAACCGCGCCGTCGGCCGCCACGCGGCGTGCAGCGATCCCTCCGCGCGCGTGCGCCCGCGCAGGTGCCCGCCGCCCGGTTCGCTGCGGGCATCGCCGTAGGTGGCGGCCGCCGCCAGTTCCAGGGTGTCAGTGATCCGGAACTGCAGCGCCGCCTCGAGACCTTCGCTGCGGATCTCGTTCCGGTTGACGAGCCGGGGCGGCGGGCCGGGATCGAAGTCGATGCCGTCGCGGTAGCGGCTGGCGAAACCGCCGAACGCCAGCGTGCCCCGGCCGCCGGCGAACTGGCGCTCGAGGCCCAGGTCCGCCGTATGGGCCCGCTCCGGTTTCAGCGCCGGGTTCCCGACCAGCGGATTCGAGACGGCGTAGAAGCTCGGCACCTTGAATGCCGTGCCGGCGTTCAGGCGCAGGAAGGTGCCGGGCGCCACCGGCATCCGGACCCCGAGGCGCGGCGTCAGGTGCGCCGCGTAGTCGCGGGACTTGTCCAGGCGCACGCTCGGCTGGATCAGCCAGCCGGACGCGGCATGCCAGGTGAATTCGGCAAAGGTGCCGACGCGATCGCGGGTCGCGGCAAACGACCCGGGAAAAGAGAAGGGGCCGTAGGTGAGGACCGCATCGCTGCGCCCGTGCTCCGATTCGCCGTCCACCCCCACGGCGAGCGTGCTCTGGTCGCCGGGGGTGAACGCCGCCTCGGCGGCGACGCCCGCCCGCCGCAGGGCCGTGGCCTCCAGGCTGGCCGGCAGCCCGGCCGGATCGCGCAATCCGGGCGCCACGCCGGGAGAGTTGTCGTCCGCATTCAGCCAGGCGCCCCAGGAGCGCACCCGCCATTTGACGCCTCCGTCAGGTGGTCCCGGCGAAAGCACCTCGAGGCTGGCCGTGGTGGTGCCGCCCGAGCGGTCCTCGAGCGAACGCAGGACGGCCAGGCGGGAGCCGCCGCTGTCGTCCGGGAACGCCGCGCTCGCCTGGCGCGCATAGCGCACCGCCAGGCGGGCCTCCAGGTTCCGGCTCCGCCAGGTGGCGCCGGCCGCCGCGGTCGCGTGCCGGGCGTAATTGCCCGCCGCGCGGCTGCCGTCCTCCGACCAGCCGGCGGAGATGGCCGTGCCCAGCCCGCCCTGATGCCACGCCCCGGACGCGTGAGCGGCGGCCAGGTCGTGGCTGCCGGCCGCGACGGTGATCCGCGAACCGTCCGGCATCCCGAAGACGTCGCTGGCGAGCTTGATCACCCCGGAGAGGGCGTCCGGACCGTATCGGGCGGACACCGGCCCGCGGAGCACCTCGGCGACCGCGAATTCGCTTTCGTCGAGCGTGCCGAAGTCAAAGCCGCCCCCGCGCGAATCCGTCGAATTGTTCAGGGGCACGCCATCGAGCAGCACGACGGTGTAGTTCTCCTCGCCACCGCGCACGTACACGGAGGAGCGTCCGCCGGGGCCGCCGGGCTGGCCGATGCGCACGCCGGGCAGGCCCTGCAGCGCCCCGACCATCGTCGTCAGGCCCTCGGCGCTCGGGAACACCTCCGAGGCGATCGCGGTCCGGGTGTCGCGCGCCCAGGGCGGCTCCACGGCGTCCAGTTGGAACGGCGGAAGCGTCACGATCTCACCGCCGGCGGTCCCCGGAGCCGGCGGCGCCGACTGCGCCGGCGCTACCGGGTTCAGGACCAGGAGCGCCATCAATGGGAGGAGCCGGACTTGTCGGAAGGCCCGCCGGCACGGCCGCGGGAGAACGGGGATCGGGGAAGGTGGGTTCACGATGCGGGGCGCGAGGGTCAAGGTCGGCCGGCAAAAATGCAACGCGAGTTTCCAATGACTCCCGCGGTGAACGTGGGTTCCGGCGCGCGTCGCGGCGGTAAACTCAATCCCGGATCTTTCCCAGCAGCCGGCCGAGATATTTCTGGGCGTAGAGCGCGCAGCGAACCCGCACGAGGCGAGTCGGCGCGTGCAGGGGCAGCCCCAGTTCCGGCGCGTAACCGATCACGGTGCCGTCGTCGGGCCGGAGGATGATCCAGGCGAGCACGTGGCGGAGCTGATCCGGAGTGTAGCGCCGCTGCAGTTCGTTGAAGACGACGCGGGCCATCTCGGCTTCACGGGGATCGGCGCGCAGGTCGGCGATGCTCGCCACGCTGAGCAAGTTGCGGATGCTCTGGCCGGGATCGTCCAGGCGCCCGGGCGGCCAGTCCCGGAGCCGGTAAGTGAATTCGGCCATGCCGGCCGGCGCGCGGCCGTCCTTGAACGGCGGCGCCAGGCGGGTGACAAGTTCGTTGTCGCCCGGCAGGTCCGCATAGGAGATGTCGGCGATCTGCCCATCGGTAATGTCCTCGTAGGCCGTGTCGTACGGCAGTGTCGGCTGGAGGCGGCCGGTGAGGGCGGCCGCCGCGCCGACGGCGACCCAAGAACTGAGAGCCGCGGCGATGCCCAGCCGCCCCGCCCGCCCGAGACGACGTCCTGCGTCCCAGCGGAGCAGTCCGGCGCCGACGACGCCGGCTGCCGTGCCGATCACGGCGAGGGCCGCGAGGCTGAATCCCGCGCCCGCGAGGCCGCGCGAATCGTTGAAGCAGCGCTGAAGCGCATCGACCGCGTAGCGCCCCGGCATGAAGCCCGCGATCCGTTGCGCCCAAACCGGCAGCGCGGCCAGAGGCACGCCGACGCCGCCGATCAGGATCATGGGCAGGAAGAGGCACTGGCCAAGCGCCTGCACCGCGGGCACATCGTCCGCGAGGGCGGCGACGAGGAGGCCGAGGCCGAGAAAAGACGCAGTGACCACGAGAAAGGCGCCGGCGGCCTGGACCGGGTGCTGCGGAAACGGGGTCCCGTAGATCAGCCGGGCCAGTCCGATCTGGAGGACGACGGCCCCGGCGACGATCACGATGCGGACCGCGAGCGTGCCGGCGACCAGCGTGCCGGTGCCGACGGGCAGCAGGCGGTAGCGGCGCCAGACACCGCGCTCGCGCTCGGCGACCATCGCGGTGGGCAGGCCGATACAGGCGCCGCCGAGAATCGTGATCGTCAGGATCTGACCCATTTCGGGAACCAGCAGGGGCGTGTCGGATCGAAAGACGCTGGCGAAGGCCAGCAGGAAGAAGACCGGCATGAGATAGCCGTACACGAGGGCCTGCTTGCTGCGGAAGTTCAGCTGCAGCGTCAGGAGAAGGTACCGGTAAAGTCCGGACAGGATGACACGGGTATCCATCACTCGTCCTCCGGCGCCGGCGGCGACCAGGCGCGTCCGGTCAGCTCGATGAACACGTCCTCGAGGGATGGGCGCTCGATCTGGAGATCAAGCAGCGGGTTCTCCTCTGCCTCCAGCAGCCGGGCCAGGGCGACGATCGTCCGGCCCGCGTCCGTCGTGCCCAGCAGCCAGCCGTCCTCGCGCGGCTGGCAGTTGACGACGGCGGCCAATGCGCCGACCTGCGCGGCCGTCAGGGGCCGGGCGGTCTTCACCGCCACGCGCGGCGGGGTGGCGCCGCCGGCGATGAGGTCGGCGGGCCGGGCCACCGCGATCAGCCGGCCGCCGTCGAGGATGCCGATGCGATCGCAGAGGTGGTGGGCCTCCGCCAGATCGTGCGTGCTCAGCAGGACAGTCTGGCCCGCGGCGCGCACGCCGGCGATGATCTGGTGGAGTTTCCGCCGGGCCTGGGGGTCCAGGCCCGCGGTCGGCTCGTCGAGCACGAGCACCTGCGGGCGGTTGACGAACGCCAGGGCCAGGAACAGGCGCTGCCGCTGGCCGCTGGAGAGCGAGTCAAACGGCGCATCGGCCTTGGCCGCGAGGGCGAACCGTCCGATCAACTCGTCGATCCCGGCGGGTGCGCGGTAGAAGGCGGCGAAAAGCTTGAGCGCCTGGCGCGGGGTGATCTTGTCCTGCAGGGCCGCGGCCTGCAGCTGGGCGCCCACCCGTCGCCGGGCCCGCTCCGGCTGCGCGATCGCATCCACGCCGTCCAGCGTGATCGCGCCGGCGTCCGGGCGGCGCAGGCCGAGGATGCACTCGAGCGTGGTGGTCTTGCCCGAGCCGTTGGGGCCGAGCAGCCCGAAGATCTCGCCGGCGGCCACCGCGAAGGTGACGCCGCGGATCGCCTCGACCTGATCGTAACGTTTGGTGAGGTCGCGCACGCCGACCGCGATGGGCAGGAGCGCTGACATGTCGCCACGCAAAGACGGATTCGGTCCGGGAATGTCAACGGGAACCGGCGCCCCGGGCGGAGCCAGGGAGAACGGGGGCGGAGGTCAGGTTAAGTTTGCCCTGAACCGCGCGCCTGTTTGAATCCATTCCCACCTTGCACCCGGCCAGCCGACAGAACCATGAGTGAGACGAACGAACGCATCACGATGGCCGCGGTGGCCAAACAGGCCGGCGTGCACACGACGACGGTCTCGCTCGCGCTGCGCAACCATCCCAGCCTGCCGGACTCGACGCGCCGGCGGCTCCAGGCGCTGGCGGAGAAGATGGGCTACCAGCCCGATCCGGCGTTGCGCGCGCTGGTGGCGTGGCGCCGGCAGTCGCGGCCGAAGAAGGAGTCCCCCCCGCTCGCCTACCTGACGCGCTGGGACGCGAAATTGAGCTGGAAGCGGGCGCCGGCCCACGCGGAGTTCTTCGCCGGGGCGACATCGAAGGCGCGCAAGCTGGGGTACCGGCTTGAACATTTCTGGCTGGGCGAGCCGCTGCTGACGCCGCAGCGCATGAGCGGCATCCTTCGGGCGCGCGGGATCACCGGGGTGCTCATCGCCTCCTATCTGCCGGCGTCCGACCGGCCGCTGGATCTGGACTGGTCGCGGTTCAGCGCGGTCAAGATCGACTATTTTCCCCGGCAGCCGGAGCTGCACACGGTCACCAACGATCAGCGGGCCATCATGCAGCTGGCGGTGCGACGGATCATCGCCGCCGGCTACCGGCGCATCGGCTTTGTCCTGCCGCTCTGGTGGGACCAATGCGCGGAACGGGCCTGGTCGGCGGGTTTCCTGGCGGAGCAGCAGGCGGTGGCGCCGGAGGAGCGGATTCCGATCTTCGGGTTTTCGGGCATCCCCGAATTCGAATCGACCGTCTCCCGGACGGGGGTGGAGCTGTTGTCCAACGACGCCCTGGCGCAGTGGCTGAAGCAGTACCGACCGGAGGTGCTGATCGGCCATGGGCGGTTCGTCCTGCCGCACCTGGCGGCCATCGGCCTCGCCGTGCCACGGGATCTGGCCTTCGTCGAGATGTATCTTGAGCCGAACGGGCGAGCCGCCGGCGTCCGCCACAATTGCGCGCGGGTCGGCGAGCTGGCGGTCGAAATACTCGCCGGGCAACTCCAGCAGTACGCCTGGGGCATTCCGCCATTCCCGACGACGACGCTGGTGGAGGGCACCTGGTTCGACGGCGACACGCTGCCGCCGCGCCGGGCGCCGGCGGCCAGAGCGGGCCGGCCGGCCGCCGGCGCCCGGACGGGCGGGCGTTCGGCCGGTCCCAAGCCCAGTCTGCCGGCTTTGTCATGAAACCGCGGCTGGTGCGGTGGGCGCTGGCGGCGCTGGTGCTGGGGGGGCTGGCCGCGGCCGGCTACGGCTGGTGGCGGTCTGGCGACCGGCTCGCGATCGTGGTGGCGGGCATTCCCCGGCGGCCCGATCTGAGCGGGCTGCCGGCCGAGCTGGCCCGGCGGGTGGGGGCGTGCGAACAACGCGCGCAGTCCGGGCCGGACCGGATCGCGGCGCTGGGCGAACTGGGCCGTCTGTATAACGCCAACGGTTTCTTTGCGGAAGCGAGCCAGTGTTACCAGGCCCTGCTTCAGGTGGACCCGGCCGATCCCCACTGGCCTTACCTGCTGGCCACGATTGTGGCCGGTTACGGACAGCTGGATGATGCGCTGCCGCTGTGGCGCCGGGCCGTGAAGGGGGCGCCCGGCTACACGCCGGCGCGCCTGCGCCTGGGCGACACGCTGCTGAAGACCAACCAGAGCGCGGAGGCCGCCGGTGTCTACACCGCGGTCCTGGCCCGCGAGCCCCAGAACCCCTATGCCCTCCTCGGCCTGGCCCGGATCGATGTGGAGGCGGGCCGGTGGGCGGCGGCGCGCGACCGGCTTGTGGTGGTGGTGCAGGAGTCGAACTACGGCATCGGCTACGACCTGCTTCCCACCGTGTACGAACACCTGGGCCAGGCCGGTGCCGCCGAGGCGATCCGGGCGCGGAACAAGGCCTCGGGCGCGTTCTTCGACGTGCCGGACCCGTGGCTGGACGAACTCAACCCCGACTGCTACGACTCCTACCGCATTTCGGCGGCGGCGGGCACCGCCGATCATGCGGGCGACACCCGCGCGGCCATCCAGATTTTGGAGCGCGCGCTTATCCTGGCTCCGGACAAGGCGGTCTTCCAGTATCAGATGGCGGGTTTTTATCTGCGGCAGCGTGATTTTGCGACCGCGCGAAAGCACTTTGAGCGCTGCACGGTGCTCGCCCCGGATTTTTCCGACGGCTGGGCTCAGCTGGCGGACCTGCTCATGAAGATCGGGGACCGGGCGGGCTCGGAGCGCGTCCTGACCGCCGGCCTCGCCAAATGCCCGGGCTCGCCCGGACTTCATCTGCAGCGGGCAAACCAGCTGAACGCGGCGGGCCGGTATCCGGAGGCGATCGAGGAATTCAAGCAGGCCATCCACCTGCGCCCGGATGAAGCGGAGGCACACATCTCGTTGGCCGGTGTTTATTTCCAACTCGATCGGACAAACGATGGGTTGGCGGAAATCGACGAGGCGCTCAAGGTCGAGCCCGAGCATCCCGGAGCGTTGGCAACCCTGGCCTACAATGCGATCAACAATGGCGACGAGGCCGGCGCGCGCAAATGGCTGAGCCACGTGAAGCAGCAGCCGCGCGTTGCGCCGGAAGTCCGCGACGTGCTGTTGAAGGCGTTTGCCGAGCGCTTCGGGCGGTCGCCGGATTAGGGGGTGGGGAACCTCGTTCCGAAGCCGGCCCGCCGATTCCGCCGCGGTCCGGCGGGTCCCATTCGCCAAGGCACCCCACCGGGCAAAAAACCGGCGGCCGATCCTTGGGGGGTTTCCTTGGTGAAACGGATGGACTTGGGACAAAAACACGAGCGGAGGCCAAAGCTCTATAGTGAGAGCAAAAATAGGAGCGCAATCCCCCCTGCCGGGGCAGTTTTATTACCTTCGTTAGAGTCCTACAGACCCCCGGAGCGACGTCCCCAGTCCTCCTTTCCTAGACCGCCGTAAGCAACTCCGACCGAAGTAATTTTGTAGCCTGAGCACCAAGGATGGCGCCTTCCGGCGGCGATTGCTGCCGCCACGAGGATGCCACCTCGTTGTTTAGGCTACTGATCCGGCCAACCCCCATGTATAAAGTGAGAACAAAGCCTCCCCACCGTCCATCGGTGATCTTGGTATCGGCCTTATTGTTGGTTTCTGTGGCCGCCACCACCCGGGCGCAGCAAGCTGCGCCCTCTCCGACGCCAGTCGCCTCACCCGAGCAGCGAACCGTGCCCGCTCCGACGACGGTCGCCGCCTCTGAAACGACTGAGGAAGACATCGTCAAGCTGTCCCCGTTCGAAGTGTCCGCGACGAGTGAGTCGAACAGCTACTCCGCTGCGACCACGCTCGCCGGCAACCGGCTCAATACCGAGTTGCGGGACATCGGCAACGCGGTGTCAGTCGTCACCAGCCAGTTCATGAAGGACATCGGTGCGACCGACAACCAGACCCTGCTCCAGTACACGACCAACACCGAAGTCGGCAGCGTCTACGGCAATTTCGTTGGTGCCGGTGACGGCTCGCTTCTGGACGAGTCCACCCATTTCACGAACCCGAACAACAACACCCGTGTTCGTGGTCTGACCTCCGCTGACAACACCCGCGATTACTTCCTCACGGATATTCCGTGGGAAGGGTACAACATCGACGGCGTCGACCTGCAGCGTGGTCCCAATTCGATCCTATTCGGCCAGGGCAGCCCGGCCGGCATCATCAACACCCGCACCAAGGTGGCGGCCTTCAAGGACTCCAACGAGGTCACCCTGCGCGTCGGCAGCTTTGGCACCACCCGTGCCACGCTCGACATCAACAAGGTCTTGTTGAAGGACGAACTGGCCATCCGCCTCGATGCGGTCCGCAGCGACCAGAAGTACCGGCAGGATCCGGCGTATTCGCTGGACCGCCGCATGTTCGGCGCCGTCCGCTTTGAGCCCCGTTGGCTGAAGATGGGCTCGGCCCGGACGATCATCAGGGCCGACATTGAACTGGGCAAAATCAACAGCAACAATCCGCGCCAGTTGCCCCCGATCGACGCCATCACGCCGTGGTTCCTGTCGGGCAGCTACATCGGCCGGAACGTCGCCGGCAACCAGTTCATCTTTAATAACCTGAACAAGCAGACGTTCACGCCGGCCCAGAACGAGGACGACAACACCGGAATCGCCGGTCACGGCACGAACCGTCCGGCCCACAACGGGCCGAATGATATCGGCGGCCAGCCGAATCAATACTACCAGCCGTGGGTCGGCCAGAGCCTGGGTTCACAGTTCGGCAATCCGGCTTGGATCTTCGATTGGAACAACAACACCCAGGGCAATGGCATCAACTGGGAGCCGCAGAGCAACCACGGCATCACCTCCACGGGTGCGCAGCGCACCACCGGGATCCTGCCGTTCATGCGTCCGGCCGGCGTCGCCACCTATGCGACCTTCGCCGCCAATGCGGGGCTGCCCTTCTCCGCGTCCGGTGTCTACCGGGACAAGTCGCTGACCGATGCGTCGATCTTCGACTTCTACAACAACCTGCTCGACGGCCCGAACAAGTGGGAGTGGCAGAACTTCCGCACCTACAACCTGAGTCTCGACCAGACGTTCTTCCACGACCGGGTCGGCATGCAGGCCACGTACAACAAGGAGTGGTACAAGAACGGGCAGATCAGCCTGCTCTCCGGTGAGCAGCAGGCCATCGGGATCGACATGAACACGACGTACTCGGATGGGACGCCCACCGGCATCGGCGGCGTTACCCGTGCCGATGCGACGCGCAACCCGAACTTTGGCCGTCCCTTCATCAGCGACACCGGCGCGAACGGCAACAACTCCTATGTGAGCAACCGCGAGTCCTGGCGTTTCGTCGTGTTCGGCGATCTCAACTTCAATGACATCCGCCGGAACACGCTGACCCGCTTCCTCGGACGGCATGTCATCACCGCCATGCTGAACAGTGACAAGCAGAACACCGAGAATCGGTCCTGGCAGCGATACGGGACGGACAATGCCTACGAGACCATGGTGAACAGCAGCACAACGGATTCCCCGCTCCTGTCGTTCAACAACGGCGTCCTGACGCCCTACACGTACATCTATCTCGGGCCGTCGCTGGCGAGCTGGAGCACGGCTTCCGGCGCCCACATCCCGAATCCGTCGGTTCGATTCAACCTGACCAGCCACCCGGTGCAGACCTTCCTCGCCAACTGGCTGCCGTCGACCAATCCGGCGGATCCCACCTACGTGAACCCGGCCGCCCCGTGGCACAACGACTACTATCCCATCGTGAATCCCGTGAGCGCCGACGGTCTCTACCGGAACGGTACGACCGGCGCCGTGCTCGTTGGCCCCGTGGGAACCACCCCCGGACAGCGGCCTGGCGACCAGACGCAGTCTGACAATCCGGCCAACTACCGGGGCTTCACCAACGTGCCGGTGACTATCACCGACTCGGAGACCTCACAGGCCAATCGTGACGCCCTGACCGCCAACGCGCGGCTGAACCGCTCCTATGTGCTCTCCCGGGCATTGACCTGGCAGGGCCACTTCTGGGATGGCGCGCTCGTCGGCACCTTCGGCGTCCGCAAGGACATTGCGAAGGCCTGGGGTTTCCAGGAGACGACCAATTCGACGTGGCAGCACGGGCCGCTGGCCGGGCAGTTCATCACCGACCCGCATGGCCGGCTGGACTTCACTCCTGCCGTTTACAACATCAACGACGTCAACGGCGGCGCCACGCACAACACGCTGGAGGTAACGTCCCATGCCTGGACGGCGGTGGGGCACCTCAACCGGCTGCCGGGCTTCAAGTGGCTGCCGTTCCAGGTGAGCTTGTTCTACAACAGCTCGACCGACTTCCAGCCGGCCGCGCAGCGCGTTGACATCTATGGCGTGCCGCTGGCGGCGCCTTCCGGCAAGACCAAGGACGTCGGTATTTGGCTGGAGACGAACGACGGTCGTTTCGCCCTCAAGCTGAACAAGTACAACACCCGGTCGATCGGCGCCAGCAGCTCGGCGTTGAACTTCGCGTGGTTCATCGGCTCGTCGCAGGCGTGGGCGGCCAACTGGGTCAACCGGTTCGAGCTCAACTGGACCCAGGACAACTCGTCCGGCGCCGTTACGCCGAACGACCCGAACAACAACGAGTACAACTACGGCCAGGCGCCGGGAGAAACCCTCGCCGATGCCCAGGCGCGTGAAGCCAGCGTCATTCACGCATGGCGCGCCTGGCAGGCCCAGGTCGATCCCCGCTTCTATACGGCGTGGGGCATCAACCTCCACGACCCCACCCATGGCGTGAGCGCGGCGACTCCGAACGGCTTCGCCGTGACCGAGGACAGCACGTCCGACGGCTATGAAGTCGAGCTCAATGCGACGCCGGTCAAGAATTGGCGCGTGAGCATCAATGCCAGCAAGGCCACGGCCCAGCGCACCAATATCGGCGGCACCAACCTGCGCGCCTTCGTGGCGGCGTACAATGCCCAACTCAACACCGGCCGCGGTGGCGTGGGCGACCTCCGCATCTGGTGGGGTGGCGCGGGCAACGAGACCACCCTGCAGGAATGGTACGGCGGCAACCAGCCCTTCGGCTCGGTGTTTGCCCAACGTGCGCTGCAGGAAGGCACCAACGTGCCTGAACTGCGCGAATGGCGCTTGAATGCCATCACGAACTACGACTTTGACCACGGCGTGGTCAAGGGCGTGAACATCGGCGGCGGCGTGCGCTACGAATCCCCGATCGTCATCGGTTACCGGCCGATGCTGCTCGACCCGACCGGGTCGGACACGCCGGCGAACACCACGTACGACCTGGCCCATCCGTACAAGGGCCCGGCGGAATTGAACTTCGACATCTGGATCGGCTATAGCCGGCGGATTTGGAAGTTCGTCGACTGGAACATCCAGTTGAATGTCCGCAATGTCGGCGTGGGTAACAAGATCGTGCCCGTCACAACCGAGCCGGATGGCTCGGGGGCGACCTACCGGATCCTGCCTCCGCAAGTTGTCACGCTGACCAACACGTTCAGGTTCTGATCTGAACTTGATTCTTCAGAGCGCCCGCAGCGTCACTGCTGCGGGCGCTTTTTTTTATTTGACCCGCATGAGCGGACCCATGCAGTCGGACCACATTTTCACTTGCATCGCCTCCTACCGTTTGGATCGGAGTGTAGGAGCCTGCTTGCAGGCGAATAGGACGATATCATCGCGAGCAAGCTCGCTCCTTCAAATGTGTGACCCCGGCTAAGTGGACAAAAGTAACCGATCGCAGCGCGAATCCCCCATCCATGTCCGTTGTTGACCGTCGCACCGATTCGCGCGTGGCGTGGTCCCGCCGGTCCGTCTGGTTCGGCGGCGCCGTGCTCGCGCTCGCCATCGTGGGCTGCTACGGCCGGACGTTCGGCGTTCCGTTCATCTTCGACGACATTCCGAGCATTCTGCGCAACCCGACCATCTCGAGTCTGGGAGCGTCATGGCTGCCGCCGCCGGGCACCACCGTCACCGGCCGTCCCATCGCAAACCTGACCCTGGCCCTGAATTGGGCGGTGAGCGGCGAGCAGGTGTGGAGCTATCACGCGTTTAACCTGCTCATTCACGCCGCGGCCGCGCTCGCCATGTTTGGGTTGATTCGACGGACGCTGGACCAGCCGTCGCTGCGGGCGCGGTATAAGGCGATCGCGCTGCCGATGGCGCTGGTGGCGGCCATGTTGTGGGCGCTGCATCCGCTCCAGACCGAATCAGTAACCTACCTGGCCCAGCGGGTGGAGTCCCTGATGGGGCTGTTCTATCTGCTCACGCTTTACGGATTCGTCCGCAGCGCGGAGGCGGAGCGACCCGGGGTCTGGCAGGCCTTCTCGGTGGCCGCCTGCGCCCTCGGCATGGCCACGAAGGAGGTGATGGTCACGGCGCCGTTGATGGTGCTGGTGTATGACCGGACTTTCGTGTCGGGCACGTGGCGGGAGGCCTGGGTGCGGCGGAGGGTCTATTATGCGAGCCTGGCAGGCACCTGGCTGCTGCTGGCGTGGCTGGTGGCAGGCGCGCATGGCCGGAGCGGCACCGCCGGTTTCGACGCCACTGTGTCGGCGTGGGCCTATTTGCTGACCCAATGTCAGGCCATCCTGCTCTACCTGCGGCTTTCCGTCTGGCCCGCGCCCCTGGTATTCGACTACGGGTTCGGGACCGCGCATGGCGTGGGCGAGGTCTGGTGGCAGGGACTGCTCCTGCTGGGCCTGGCCGGAGCGACGCTGCTGGCCATGTGGCGGCGGCCCGCGTGGGGCTTTCTCGGCGCCTGGTTCTTCGGCACGCTGGCGGCCAGTTCGAGCTTCGTGCCGATCGCCTCGCAGACGATCGCGGAACACCGGATGTACCTGGCCTTGGCGGCGCCGGTGGTGGCAATCCTGGTTGGCCTGGAACGGTGGTTGGGGCGCCGGGCGCTGTGGGTGGGCGGGCTGCTGGCGGTCGTGCTGGCCGGATTGACCGTCCAGCGGAACCGGGACTATCGCACCGCCGAGGCGCTCTGGTCGGACACCGTGGTCAAACGTCCCGGCAACCCGCGGGCCTACGGCAATCTCGCCCACGCCGATGTCGCGGCCGGACGCTGGCGGGACGCGGTCGCGGCGAGCCTCGAGGAGCTGCGGATTGATCCGGAATATCACGGCGACGCGCCGGTCAACCTCGGGCGGGCCCTGACCGAACTCGGGCGGCCGGCCGAGGCGTTGCCGTATTTCACCGAGGCCCTGCTCCGCCGGCCGGACAGTTTCGACGTCCACAACAACCTGGGAGTCGCGCTGGCGGCCCTCGGCCGCTGGCCGGAGGCGGCAACCCACTACGAGGCTGCGCTGCGGCTGCGGCCGGATTTTGCCGAGGCGGAGAACAATCTCGCCAACGCGCTCGCCAAAGCCGGCCGGCTCCCGGAAGCCATGGCCCACTACGAGGCCGCGCGGCGTCTCCGGCCGGACTTTGCCGAGGCGGAGGCCAATTGGGGAAGATCGTTGGCGGAGGCCGGCCGGGCGACTGAAGCGCTGCCGCACTTTGAGCGCGCCTTGCAGCAGCAGCCCGATGCCGGGGCGCAGGCGGCGCTGGCCGGGGCGATGGCTGCCGCCGGCCGCCCGGCGGAGGCAATCCCGCACTACCTAGCGGCATTGGAGCTGCGGCCGGACGATCCATCAGCCCAGCTGGGCGTGGGGAACGCCCTCGCGAGGCTCGAGCGGTTCCCCGAGGCGGTCGCCCATTTTGAGGCGGCTGTCCGGCTGCAGCCGGAGCTGGCCGCCGCCCAGCACAACCTGGCCCTGGCGCTGCTGCGCCTCGGCCGGCCGGCTGAGGCGGTGGGGCCTTTCGAGGCCACGCTTCGCCTCCTGCCCAACTCGGCCACGGCGCACCACGAACTGGCGTTGACTCTCGGGGAACTCGGCCGCTGGGCCGATGCCGAGCAGCACGACGAAGCGGCGTTGCGGCTGCAACCGGATCTCGCCGAGGCCCGCGCCCATCTCGACTGGCTGCGCCAGCACTAGGGATTCCCTGCGCCGGACCTGCGCCGGCGCGGATTCAAAGGTGCTGCAGAATCTCGCGGCAGTGCTGTGCCGTGGTCCGATTGCCGGCGCGGTCCGCGAGCTGCGCCCCTTCGGTCAGGACCTGCCGCGCCTCGTCCCGGCGGCCGGTGGCGGCATACGCCTGCCCAAGATAGAGGGCGCTCTGGGGATTGTTCGGCTGGAGGCGATGATAGGCCTCCAGCGCCGGAATCGCGTCGGCGAAACGTCCCTGAATCAGGCACAGCGTGCCGAACCGGGCCTGCAACTCGGGTTGATTCGGCTCGATGACCATTCCGCTGTGGAAGTGCTGCGCGGCAGCGGCTAGGTCCCCCTTCTTTTCCGCGTCCATCCCGGCGAGGAGGTGCCAGTAGGTCATCAGATTGCGCGCCTCGATCCTCTCCGGATGTGACTCATACAGCGGCAGCAGGTATTTCGTCGCATCCTGCCACCGGCCCGAATCGATTTCTATCTGCGCGAGCAGCGCCAGCGTGTTGGGAAAGGTCGGTCGCAGGGCCAGGGAGCGATGCAGCGCAACCATGGCATCGTCCAGTTTCTTGACGGCCAGCAGGGCCACCGCGAGGTTGAAGTTCGAGTTGGCGTCATTCGGGTTGTGGGCGACGGCGGCACGCAGCGCGGCGACGGCCTCCTCGTGGCGCCCGAGATCGCCGAGCGCGACGCCCAGGCCATCGAACAGCTCATACTGGTCTCCCAATCGATCCATCCCCAGCCGGATCACCCGGACCGCCTCCGCCGGCTGTTTGAGGCTGCGATAGGCGTGGGCCAGGTCGACGTAGAGTATGACCGACGGCTTGGAGGGCGCCAGGCGCCGGAGAGCGCCCTCCAGCGTGTCGCGTGCCTTGGCCGGATCGTCGGCCTCGAGATACATGCTGGCCAGCAGCTCGTAGCCCCCCGCGTCGTCGGGCCGAAGCCGGATCGCACGTTCGTAGAGGGCGCTGGCCCGATCGCGGTGGTGGGTCTGTGTCTCGATCGAGCCGAGGACGCACAGGCGTTCAAAATCGTAACACCAGTCGCTCAACTCATCCATCCAGGGATCGGCGGCCTCGCGAAACCGCGTGGTGTTCCGGCCGAGCCACCGCTCCTGGCTGGCCGTGGCCTGTTCGCCGGCGGTCGCGAGCATCTCGGCGAAGAGGTTGTGGGCCGAAGAGAACTCCGGCACGTCCTTGACCAGCTGCTCGACCAGGGACCGCGCCTGGTCGCGCCGGCCCTCCTGGAGGGCGACGCGCGTCAGGCCGAGGCGCGCGTACGGATCGCCGGGCAGCAGCGCGAGCCGCTGCTGATAGTTGCGCTCCGCGTCCGCCAGCTGGTTGGACTTGAGCTGCAGGTCCGCCAGGTGGAGCCAGGCCGGCGAGTAGTCGGGCGCGAGTCGCGTCGTTCTTTCCATGAGCGCGATCATCTCGGCGTTGTCGCCGGCCGTGCGCCGCAGGTCGGCGAGGTAGTAGCCCCACCGGGCTTCCCGCGGCTGCGCCGCCAGCAGCAGGCGCCAGCAGGTCTCCGCCTCGGTGACGCAGGCGTTGGCCTGGTAGAGTCGGCCCAGTTCCGCCACGCCGGCGAGCGCCGTGCGGTTGCGCGGTGACCGGGCCTGGGCCTGGGCCTTCGCCAGCCGCTCCGCCAGTTCCGCCGGTTTTCCGCTCAGATCCGGCAGGGCGGGAAGGGCGGCCTGGATGCGCGCCACGAGCTGGTGCTGACGCCAGGAGAGCGCGGCCGACGTTCCGAGCGCCAGGAACACCGCGGCCAGCCCCGCCGGCAGCCACCAGCGCCAGGCGAACCGACTCCCGGGACGCGGGCCCGAAGGCGGCGGCGGTTTTCCGGGCGGCTGGCTTGACTGGCTCGCGGCTGGCGTCATGGGAATCCGCCGGGTCACAGCCGGGCCCGCATTTCCGTCGGCAGGAGCTGCCGGGCGATCGTGCGCAGCCGCTCGTCGGCAATCGCAATGCCAAAGGCCTTGGCCATCATCTGGAGCCGGAAGAGTGACACGGTGGAGAGGGATCGCAGGCGCGGTTCATCCATCCCGGCCAGACACTGCCGGACCTGTTCTCGGGCCTGCTCCATGCGTTTTCCCTGGGTCAGCGCAACGGCGAGGCTCACGCGGCGGTCCCACGGCATGGCCTGATCCTCTCCGCGCGCGAGATGGGGCTCAAGTTCGGTCATGGCTGCGTCAAAGCCGGCGCCGTCGTCGCGCGCATGCGCGACCAGCGCCCGGGCCACCAGCGCGCCCAGGTCGGCCGGGTACGAGCGCTCGAGCGCCTGGCTCGCCGAGGCCGCGGTGTCGAGCTGGTCCATTTCGACGAAGTACTCCGCCAGGCGGCTCAACGCGGTGGCGTTGTCCTGCACATCCACGACCGCAAAAACGGCGACCGACTGGTCCTCGAAGCCGGAGATCTTGGGCAGCTGAAAGGGCACCGGCTGGAGCCAACGGGGCGGGACCCAGCGATGCAGCAGGGCGATCAGGGTATGCTCCGGCTGGTTCGATCCCAGACGGGCGTATTCGTCCAGAAAGGTATCCCACGACGGGATCACAATATGCGTGAGACTCCGACCCCGGGCGACCGCCTGCGCCTCGTCCGGGGTGCTGGCGCCGGCGATGCGCACTGCGGCCGTAAAGCCGTCCCTGTTCTCCCAATAAGGCGTGCCCAGCCCGCGCAGGCCGGCGTAGAAGGCCAGCGAGGCCGTCAAGTCGGGGGCCGCGAGGACCACGGCGCCCCCGGGGCCGGCCTGGTTGGACAGCCAGCGCGCCAGGTCCCGTTCGAGCAGTCCCTCAACTTCGGCGTCGTTCACCACTTCCCGGGTGCCCGCGCCCACTTGGGCGGTGAGCAGAAGCAGCGCGGGCGTCAGGCTCAGGGCAACGCCCCCGGCCAGCAGCCCGCGGGCGAGGCGGCGACCGGGCGCAGCCGCGGCCGCGACAGCGACGGCCAGCGCCAGCAGCGTGGTGTCGTAGAGGTTCCACCAGCGGAGGTGGAAGCACGCCAGGACCAGCGCAATCAGCGCGGGGCCGAGCGCGAGGGCGATCGCGGCCCGCCGGGCGGCCGGCGTGGCGCGGTCAACGAGCCACCAACCCGCAAAGCCCAGCAGCACCACCGGAAGCAAAGTGGCCCACGCCGTCTCGGTCAGGCCATCCTCGCTCACCCAGGCCCAGATGTTCCGCGCCGCGGGACTGTTCGGCAGGCTGGTCAGCCGCAGCGGGGAATCGTTGTTCATCAGGGCCCCCTGGTTCCTGGTCACCAGCATCACCGCGGGCACGGCCGCGACCGCGAGCACGCCGGCCAGCAGGAAGGCCAGCGAACGGCGCCTCCCGGCGCGAGGCCCGCCTTGGGAGGCCGCTCCGGCCCACGCGGCGATCTCGGCCGCCCCGAGCCAGGTGATGCCATAGAGCGGATGGATCGTTTCCAGACGAAGGCCGCCCATCTGCGCCGGGAAATACTCGATCAGATAGGCCGCCAGCGTCATGGCGGCGCCACCCAGCCCCCACGCCCTCCACGGCGCGGCGGGCGGAATAGTCGGCTGGGTCCCGATCGCCGCCCGACGCGTCAGCCACGAGGCGGCGATCCCACCCAGGACGATACCGGCGATGACCGGAACCTGCCTCGTCACATTGATCCACATCCAGGCGC
>Ga0265338_10001440_pt1 | contig 38646 bp, 30 predicted proteins | sample 42126metaG_FD_193579 | JGI IMG/M metagenome (GOLD analysis project Ga0265338, IMG submission 193579) | Rhizosphere microbial communities from Carex aquatilis grown in University of Washington, Seatle, WA, United States - 4-21-26 metaG | ecosystem: Host-associated > Plants > Roots > Rhizosphere... | reverse complement strand
GTGGCTTCCAGGCCGTGGATGCATTCGTTGGGGCTGTCAGATAACTGACACATGTCCAACAACTTACCTTGTTTGTAATTAATCTCCAGTACGCTGGCCGGGGAGACGCCAACGAGCACCCGCGAGGCATCCAGCCGACACAGACCGCGTGCGAAGAGGGGACGCGGCATGCGTTTGCGCGTGATGAAATTTCTCGCGCGCACAGGCCAGGGGATGTTTTTATATTTTCCAGCACGCATCAATTTAGCCGTTTCCGGAAAATCACCGAGATTGATGCGTCGTTTGATCTTTCCGGTGTTCAGTTCGCAGGCCATAAGCGTGTGACCGTGGCTGTGATTGAGCAGGATCTCGCCATCATCGGTGATTAATCCGTTGTGACAACCTTTGAGCGAGGGTTCGTGAACGACAACCTCGGTGGGGAACAGGCGCAACACCGCGCCGTGATTGTTGAGGCTCGCATAGACGCGTCCGCCGTGTACATCCACATGATTCAAGTGCAGCTTGGAACTGGCCTGCGTGTTGACGAGGCGATTGTCGCCGGATTTGTCGATGGGGAAGGGGCGGTTGTCAAATTTCTCGATGACGAGGGGGTCATCATGCGCCCACCAGCTTTGCAGGAGGTTGCCATTGAAATCTATTTTGTGGACCGCGCCGAGGGGAGTGGCGCTGACCCAGATGCCGTCTTCGACAACTTTGATCTCATGCAGACCGGAAAACTGGTGGTGGGTGAGCCGCCGCGTGGGATTGAGGTCGTAATCAAAACCAAGCAACGAATGACAGCAGGCGACGAACACTTCGTTGCACAAGAGCGCGATGCCGCGCCCACCGCGCACGCCGCCGCGCTCATTGGGGTCCGGCACCTCCGGGTCGCAGGGGAAAATCGGGACGCGCTTCAGAATTTTTTTGGTACCCCAATCCATGGAAATCAGTTCACCGGCGTTGGGCACGGGGGCGCCTCGGATAACTGTGCTGATAAAAACCCTCATTTCTACCTAGTTTATCTAGCACAGAATATTTATGAGTCTATGAGGAATCTTGCAAAGTTTTGTTGTTTATTTAGCACCTGAAATGAGGAGTTAAAGAAAAACATTAGCCGAAATGGAAAAGTCGCTCTGGCCGATTATCGGAATTGTGAATTTTGGGCTTCAAACAATAAATTAATGTGATATATAAATATAAATAGATTATGAAAACTTCTTCATTTGGCGGGTCGGCATTTAAAAAAAATAGTTCCGGGATAGCCGTATGGGGACTGGTCCTGGCATTGGTTCTCACCTCAACGGGTTGTAACGAAAAGAAAGATCCGGAAGTGGAACAGTTGAAGAGCAAGGTAGCGGACCTGGAGAAGAGGCTCGATAAGATTGAAGCGCCATTGCTGGCGAAAGCTCAACTGGAGGAACGGCAGAAATCCCTGCATGAGGCGGCCAACCATCGCTTCCAGCTCGACCAAAAGAACTACAATGCGCAGCAGATGGTCCAGATTGAGAGCCTTTACCAGCAGGTCTCCAAGACCAGGGCGGGTTCCCCGGAACGTGTCGCGGCGGTAAACAAATTGACGGACCAGTTTCCCGACGCAAACCGCACCGGATGCGCGATGCTCTATGTGGCACAAGGTGCCACCGGAGCTGAAGCTGAGAAATATTTCCAGGCATGCATCCAGAAATACGGCAGCTGCTTTTACGGCGATGGCGTTCAGGTGGGCGCGTATGCCCGGTATGGTTTGGCGGAATACTATAAGAAAAATCAGCAGTTGGACAAAGCGGAGGCGCTCCGCAACGAAATCAAGGAACAGTTTCCAGATTCGGTTGACCACAGCGGCAAGCTGCTGGTGGATCTCATGCAATAGATTGCGGGAACGATATCTTAAAAAATCGGCCGGTTGGATTTTGCGCTCTGCCCGATTCTGCAATAGATGTTTTGGTGTCTAAAAATTCGTCTGCGCTTTAAAAATTCCAGCGACGACCGTTTTCTCTGCGTCTGGCAGGGCAAGGTAGACTTTTCCAGAGATGGAGCCGGGCGTCATCGAACTGAACTCGATCTCCAAGGCATAGCCCGCAGTGTAGGATTTGGATTGGAGGGCGTATTTTGGATCGGTCTTCCAGCGTTTCGTGATGCTGGGATTCGTTGCGCCGTGGGAATCTGACGCAAAGACCAACGATTTGCTGGCGGGGGTTTCGCCGGGTTTCAGATGCAGATAGATGAGGACTTCGCGGTCGGGAGACTCGAGGCTTCCCTGCGTGAGGCGAAGCACTTGATAGGTCGGGGCGGCGTCGAACCGGATTAACTGGGCGACGAACGGAGTGCCCGTGATGGTGCCATTCGCACGGCCTTCGGGAATTTTGGCGGAATTGATATCGAGCGTCCACGCGGGTGCCACCACGGGCAAATCATTGCCGGGCGAGCTGGCGGCGGCATCATCATTTTCATCTGCCGCAGCGGACGGGCCGCGATTGGCAGCCGCCCGATGCGCAACCCGAATGGCGCTGATATCCGAATACGAAGGCGTATGCATTTTATCCGGGTCGGTGGCATCAAGGGTTTTGTAGATGGCGGCGGTTTCGCCCATCTCGCCCCCGCCGGAATTTTTGGCGGCTTCGTTCATTTCGGCGTTGGTTTTTTGCTGAAGGTGGTACACCCAATTAAAACCAAAATAACCGCCGACTCCGAAAGCGATGACCGCGACGGCGATGGAGATGGCCTTTTTCACGCCGCTTTTTTTCTCCGGCTCCGTGGTGAACGTGCGGTACGTGGGCATGGTGCGCGCCGGCGGCGGTGCGCCGGCGGCGGCGGGTTGATGGGCGGTGCGATTGATGGTGATGCGAGGCTGCGTCGGCGGCGGCGGGGCAGGGGCGGCGGCCATCTGCGGGACAACGATAGTCTGCTGGCAAACGGGGCAGGCGACGGATTGGCCCATGGCCAGTTCATCGCAGGTGATGTGCTGGCCGCACTGCGGGCAGGAGAACTTGATGTCGCTCATAACGTGAAAAGGTAACACATGGTCAGCGGTGAGGTAAGGGTGCGTCAAGAAACATCCAAGCACCAAGCGCCAACCCTTCAGAGAAGCTCCAAGAACCAAACAAAGGGATTAACCAGGGATGGAAACGGATTGGGGAAAATGGTGGTTTTCTTTGAGACCCTTTGAGTTGTCATTTAGCTGCTCCAGCCCGCTTGAGAATATTCTCAACCAGTGGCTGCGGAAAAATACTTTCGAGCCTGTCGGGATGCGAAACAATGTCGGTGCGCGAAAGAAAATCAGTGATATCAAAGCGCTTCTTATCGACAGCCGCAACCCGGATAGCGCCTTCAATCACGGTATTGTCAATGTTGGTGGCTTTGAGCCAGAGATAAAATTTGGGATAGGTGACGCCACTCTGCGTCGGGCCATCACGAAGAAGTTCGTAATCCACGGTGAGTTTATCTCCATACAGCGGCTGCAGATAAGCGGTGAGGTCCCGGATCAGGAACGGACGAAAATCATTCGTGCCCGGAACATTCGCTTCAATGTGCGACTCAGCTACGCCCGGAATCTGCGCGCAATAAGATGCGCAGGCTAGAAACGCAGAGGCCAACAACAAAATAAGGCGATAGTTCATGATATCCGGTTCATTTTTTCGACTCTATTCCTGACTCATTGGTGTGTCTAGAATGGTTTTTGAGGGAATGTTGCCAAAAAATATTTCGAGCCTTGGACAGCCATTGTCCAACCCGCTTTGGTAAATTGCGGGCTGATCTTTGAAATCATGGACCAGGCGAGTGGCTATTGGCCAGGGGCAATGGTCATGTTGGAATGACTAAATCATGAGTCCTAATGACTAATCGAAGGAATAGAGCGAAAGGGACAAACAAAGACGGTTTTTTGCGACGATGGCCAAGCTCAAATCAAGGTTAATCAAGGTTAATCAAGTTATTTTTTTAACATCCATTTTCTGGCTGCGCGAAAGGCCAAAAAAGACGCGGACTAACGAGGTTCGAAACCTCCTTACATTGGTTGTTGGATTTTCGATGTTGGTTGTTGGATGTTCCCCACATCCTTCAACTGGCCCACCCCCTGCTAAACTCACCTGTTGCCCGCCAAAAGTGCGGGGTCAAAATTCGACAAAATTAATACATGGGCGCACTCAGCGATAGAATGCGGAAGCTGCTTCGTTACGGCGATTTGTGGCTGGTTTTCGGCCTTTTTGGCACGATTTTGCTGCTCATTTTGCCCGTCCCGCCCTTCCTGCTGGACCTGCTTTTAACGGTCAGTATCGGCCTTTCGCTGCTGACGTTGCTGGTCATTCTTTACCTGCGGACCCCGGCAGAATTTACCGGATTTCCGACGTTATTGCTGTTTATAACGCTCTACCGGCTGGCCCTGAATGTGGCCTCGACACGGCTTATTTTGCTGGACGGCTATGCGGGGCACATCATCGAGGCCTTTGGTAACTTCGTGGTGCGCGGGAATTACGTGGTGGGGTTGGTGGTGTTCCTGATCCTCGTCCTCATCAATTTCATCGTCATCACCAAGGGCGCCGGCCGTATCGCGGAAGTCGCGGCGCGGTTTACGTTGGACGCTTTGCCGGGCAAACAAATGGCGATCGACGCGGAACTCAATGCCGGTCTCATCAACGAAACGGAAGCGCGGGCGCGCCGCCGGTTGGTGGAAGAAGAAGCGGATTTTTACGGGTCAATGGACGGTGCGAGCAAGTTCGTGCGCGGCGACGCCATCGCGGCGATCCTGATCACGCTCATCAATATCATCGGCGGGTTCGCCGTCGGTATTGTGCAAAAGGGGATGACGATGCAGGAAGCACTGCAACGCTTCACGCTGCTTTCCATCGGTGATGGTCTGGTATCACAAATCCCGGCGCTCATCACGTCCGTTGCGGCCGGTATCCTGGTCACGCGCGCGACGGCGAAAAACGATTTGGGCCGCGAACTGGGCCGTCAGTTGTTGTTGTATCCCAAGGCGCTCACCATCCTTGCAGTGATGCTCGCCGTGCTGGGTCTGGTGCCCGGATTGCCCACCATTCCGTTCCTGACCATGTCGGCAGTCATCGGTCTGCTCTCGTATTCCATCCATCGCAACGGCATGCCGGAATTGAATCCACCGTCGACCGTGGGAGCCGCTGCGGGCGCGCATGGAAAAAAGGAAGATGCGAAGACCGGCACCGGCGCCGCCACTTCTGCCGATGCGAAGACCGGGGACAAAATGGAATCGTTGCTAACGCTGGACACGTTGCAGATCGAACTCGGTTACGGCCTCGTTTCGTTGGCGGATGGACGCAAGGGCGGTGACCTGCTCGAGCGTGTAACCGGTGTGCGCCGGAACTTTGCCCAAGAGATGGGCATGCTCATTCCGCCCATACGGTTACGCGATAATCTTCAACTGGGCACGAACGAATATCGCTTTTTGCTGAAAGGCAATCCCATCGCGCAAGGCCAGTTGATGCCCGGTCAATGGCTGGCGATGAACGCCTCGAACAGCAAGGCCGTCCTCAAAGGAATCCCGACTGTGGAACCGGTTTTCCAGCTTCCCGCAACGTGGGTGAGCGACGTGGAACGCAAGTCGGCGGAGGTCGCTGGCTTCACTGTGGTGGATGCGCCCTCGGTGCTGGTCACGCATCTTTCTGAAACCGTGAAGCGTCATTGCCACGAGGTATTGACGCGGCAGGACGTGCAGGTGTTGCTGGATAATTTGAAGCAAACGCATCCGGCAGTGGTGAACGAATTGATACCGGCGCTGCTCAGCGTGGGCCAGGTACAGCGGATTTTGCAGAACCTGCTTTCCGAAGGAATTTCCATCCGCAATCTCGCGGGCATCCTGGAGAAGGTGGGTGATTTTGCAATGCACACGAAAAATCCGGACGAACTTTCCGAATACGCCCGGCGCGCGCTCGGTTCGCAACTCACCAAGCCATATCAGGCCGAGAACGGCAATCTGCGGGCCATCACGATGGATCCCCGGCTCGAAGCCATGCTCGCGCAGGGCGTCCGGCAATCGCCCACGGAAGTGGCGCTGATCATCGAACCGCGACTCGCGCGGCATGTCATCGATACGCTTTCAAAAGTCGTGCAGCAGATGCTTTCGGCGGGCCATCCACCGGTCATCCTGTGTGCGCCGCAATTGCGATTGGCCTTCCGCCGATTCTTTGAGAACACGTTTGCCGACCTCGCGGTGTTGTCTTATTCGGAGATTCCCGCGCGCGTGCAGATCCAAAATTCCGCAGTGATTCCCGGCCTTGAATAACGAATGAAACCCGTGCCCTTCATCGCCGAAAACGCCGAGCTCGCGCTCAAGCAGATCCATGAGCAACTGGGCGAGAAAGCGGTCGTCATCAGCGTGCGCAAACTGCCGGTGAATGGCCTCTCGCGCCTGTTGCACCGGCATGGACAGATCGAGGTGATGGCCGGTGTGCCGGAGGAAACACCCGTGCGCAAGATCCATGATGTTCCGCAGGGGGAGGATTCGTATTCGCCCTTCGGTGATATTCCTGACCTCGAAATGACGCCGACCGTTCGCGCACCACGCGATTGGCGCAGTGTTTCCTGGCTGGAATCGCTCGGGCTACTGCCGCAATTGGCGGATCTATTGGAAGAAAAAGTGCGGAGGTTGCACGGCGATGATCCGCCGCTGATGCCCATCACCGAGTGGGCGTTTGTGCGCAAAGCACTTTCAGGATTTTGGAAGGAACCGGCAGAAATACAACGCAGTTCAGGCCGTCCACATGTTTTCATCGGCCCGCCGGGCTCCGGTAAAACCACATTGCTGTGCAAATGGCTGACTAAATCTGTTTTGAGTGAAGATGCCGGCGCACACGTGTGGCGGCTCGACGGGGGAACGGCAAATATGGCGGAGTTCCTTACGTTGCACTGCGAGATGTTGAATGTGCCGCTGGACCGGTTTTGGTCGCCGTTAGGGCATCCGGCGGATTTTCTTTTCGTGGATCTGCCGGGCGTGGAAGAGCACGACACGCAGGCACTTAACGCATTGCGCGATCAACTGGCCACCCTGCCGCAACCGCACGTACACCTGGTGCTCAACGCGGCTTACGACACGTCCATTTTGTTCGAACAGTTCAACGCGTTCTCGGGATTCAAGCCAGACGACTTGATCTTTACCCACCTCGATGAAGAGCGGCACCGGGTGAAATTATGGAATTTCGTATTAGGAACAAATTGCTCGCTCAGCTTTTTGAGCGGGGGGCAAAAAATACCCGGCGAGTTCCATCGGGCTAACTCTTTATTGCTCTTTCCGAGCGAGAAGTGTCGGTAAATAAGGGAATTCCTTTAGGAAAAAAGCAAAAAACTTCACTGGCAGACCTTCTGCTAAACCCGCATTGAAATGAACATAAAGGCGTTGATGGTTCTGGGAGCCCTGGTCGGCTTTGCCTCCGGAATTGGATTTGGAGTTGCCGATGGCAACCCGTGGCCAGTGATATTGTGGCGCTCATCCGCGGCGGCATTGATTTCCGCCATTCTTACCCGTTGGTGGGGGCGCATCTGGGCCAACAGCCTGCGCGATGCCCTGAGACAACGTCAGCACCAGCCCGCGCCAACCGCCGTTAAAACCCCCGTCAAGCCATGAGCACCGCCACTTGCGAATCTTCGACCCCCGCAGTCGTCATCGAACTGCGCCCCAGCGCCCAGGAACTCTGGCAGCGCTACCACAAGGGCGCCGACACGAACACGGAAAATCAGCTTGTTGAACAATATCTCCCCCTGGTTTCCGCCATCATGGGCCGGCTCGCCATGACGTTGCCGGACCACGTGGACCACGATGATCTGCGCAGCGCCGGTTTGATCGGCTTGTTGCAGGCATTGCGGAACTACGACCCCACCTGCGGTTCCTCATTTGAAACCTACGCGCGCGTCCGCATCCGTGGAGCGATGCTGGATGAATTGCGCCGCATGGATTGGGTACCGCGCAGCGTCCACGAAAAGGCCCGGAGAATCCAGGACGTAATGGGCCAGCTCGAACAAAAGCTAGGTCACACGCCCACCGATGCGCAAATGGCCAAGGCCATGAATCTTTCCCCGTCCGACTACAGCGAATTGCTCGATGAAGTGCGTCCGGCGGCGTTTGTCTGCCTGGACGCCGTCAGCACGCATGAAGAAGGGGATGGCGGCAGTTTATACGAGGTCGTGGCGAGCACCGCCGAAAACGACCCGGTCGAGCAAACCTCACAACGCGAACTCAAGCACGTCATCTTCGAACGGCTCAAAGACCTGCCTGAGATCCAGCGCAAGGTGCTGGCGCTCTATTACGGCGAAGACATGCATCTGCGCGAAATCGCGGAAGTTTTCGGGCTTACGGAATCACGGATCTGCCAGATCCATTCCCAGGCGATCCTTTCCATCCGCGCTTACATCCAACGTTTCGAGGCGGGCCTCACTAAACGTCCCAATTCGGTTAAAGCAGCATGATCATCATTGTAGGATCATTGGTAGTTATACTCTGCGTCTTTGGCGGCTTCATCATGGAAGGCGGCAAGATGGCGGTGCTGATCCATGCTTTCGTCAACGAGATCCTCATCATCGGCGGCGGCGCGGTCGGTGGCCTCATCATCATGTCACCCCGCAAGGTGCTGATGGACATGGTCAAGGGATTGATAATGTGCCTGAAAGGCACCCCGCACAACCGCGCGGCCTACGATGACCTGCTCAAAGTTCTCTATGAATTGTTCCTGCTGGGCCGTCGCAACGGCATGATCGCCCTGGAAGAACACGTCATGGAACCCAAGAGCAGCACGATCTTTAAAAAGTATCCACGTTTTCTGGAGAACAAACATGCCATGGAATTTCTCTGCGGCAGCCTGCGACCGATCATTGATGGCAAGATCAAGCCTGACCAGTTGCGGCTGCTGCTGGATGTGGAGATTGAGCGGATGGAACTGGAACATCACGCGCCGGTGAACGTGCTCACCAAGACCGCTGACGCGATGCCCGGGTTCGGCATCGTGGCCGCCGTGTTGGGCATCGTCATCACCATGGCTTCAATTTCCGGACCGATCGAGCAGATTGGCGAACACGTTGCCGCTGCGCTGGTCGGAACGTTCCTGGGCATTTTGCTTTCGTACGGGTTTTTGAACCCGCTGGCGATGAACCTGGAATTCGTTTGTGCCGCTGAACTGGATTACACCCGTTGCATCGCCGCGTGCGTCATCGGTTTTGCCGGCGGCATGGCGCCGGTGACGGCCGTCGAGCTGGGCCGCCGCGGCCTGAGCAGCGAATTGCGTCCGAGCTCTGAGGAAATGGAACTGATGTTTAAGGGACTCAAAACCGTAAAGTAAATGAGTGTCATTAAGATCATATGAGCAAAAAGGGAGGCGGTCATCACGGTGGTGCGTGGAAAGTCGCGTATGCGGATTTTGTCACGGCCATGATGGCGTTGTTCCTCGTGCTTTGGCTCGCCGCCCAGGATACCAAGATCAAGGAAGCCGTCGAACGCGCGTTCCGCAATCCGTTCTCGGCGGTGACCAAGGAATCCACCGGCATTATTCCCCAATCCAGCAAAGACGCCTCGTCGACGTTCAAGCAGGCCGGCAATTTTCAATCCGTTTCCGCCGTCGAAATGGAAACGATGCGCCACGTGAGCGAAGACCTTTCCAAATTGCTCAAACAGGATGAGGACGCCAGCAGCATCTCCATCGAACTGACGCCCGACGGCCTGCGCATCAACGTATTTGACCGTTCGCACAAACCCATTTTTGAGCCGGATAACGATGTGTTCACCTCTTATGGCACGTGGGTTTTCAGCACGCTGGCGTGGGAAATCTCGCGCTACAGCACATTCCATATCGAGCTGGAAGGACATACGGAATCCAACCTGAAAACAAACCTTCTCACGCACGGCAAATGGGAGCTTTCCACTGACCGTGCCAATGCCGCCCGCCGCAAGCTCGTGGAGAATGGCGTGGCCGGCCAACAGATCTGCAAGATTTCTGGTTTTGCCGACACGGTGCCCATGCCCGATACGCCCCCGGATGCCGAGGCCAACCGGCGTGTGACCGTTTTACTTAAACTCAAGGAATCCGTCGATGCCCTGACGGCTTCCGCTCCCGCAACGGAAAATGACACTCCTAAAAACTGAATCTTTCGTGCCGCTGACCAACGCGCAAGCCTCTGGCGAACGCCCTGATTTTCGCGTCAAAGTGCTTTCTAAAACCGGCCAGGGACATCCCTTCCAATCGCTCGAGGCACAGTTGCCACCACCCGTCCTGCCCGCGCGGGAGGGGAAAGGCTGCCAACCCCACATCGCCGTCCAACGGGACGGCGACCGCGTCGCCAGCATTCGCGTGCAATGCTCCTGCGGCCAGGTGATGGATCTGGCCTGCGTCTATCAAGAGCCTGCCCGGTCTGCCTGAAGGGTGCTTCTGTTCACGGAAACTTCTTGTCGTTGCGCCGCAAAAATGGCGCTCAAAAAAAATGTTCTGCCCGGCAAAATCTGCTGTTGTTGACGGAAGCTTTTGCCAGTTCGGGCCGAAAAATCGCCAGAAACAGCCCAAAATCACCATGGCATATCCACTGCTAAACGACCCGACGCATGAACGTGAGTCTTTACCAAGCCGCCGCTGCAATGAATGCCAGTGCACGGTGGCAGGATATGATTTCTGAAAATCTCGCGGGCGGTTCCGCGGTCGGCGGCCGCAAGCAGGAGATTTCGTTCTCGGCCATCGCCGCCGGCCTAAATCCCGCGTCGCAAAACGGCTCCGTCATCCCCAGCGCTTCGGTCGGCGTCAATTTTCAACCCGGCGATCTTCGTCCCACCGGCAGCCAGATGGATTTTGCCATTGATGGCAGCGGTTTCTTTGAGGTGCAAAGGCCCGATGGCAGCAACGCCTATACGCGTGACGGGCAATTTCAATTGAACGCGCAGGGCCAATTGGTCACCCGGCAGGGTTATACCGTTATGTCCGATGGCGGACCTATCACGGTGGATCCTTCCAATACCGCGCCGCTCACGATTGCTCCTACCGGCGAAGTCAGCCAGGGCGCGGACTCCAAGGGCAAATTGAACCTCATGGAATTTGCGGACCCGCAAAAACTGACAATGATCAGCTCCGGATATTTTCTCGCGAACGATCCCGCGGCAGGCCCCAGCCAATCCACGACGTCGCAGGTGCACCAGGGTTTTGTGGAAGCCTCCAACCTGTCGCCCACCAGCGAAATGGCCAACCTCATCTCTGCCATGCGGATGTTCGAGGCCAACCAAAAAGTCCTGCAGATGCAGGATGAACGTTCCTCCAAGGCCATCGCCGATCTGGGCAGTCCATCCTGAACTGAAAACTAATTATGTTACGCGCCCTTTACTCAGCAGCCGCGGGAATGGAATCCCAGCAGATGAATCTCGACGTTATCTCCAACAACCTGGCGAACGTCAATACCACCGGTTTTAAGAAGAGTAAGATCGAGTTCCAAGATCTCCTGTACGAAACCACCCGCGCTCCGGGTTCCGACCAGGGCAGTGGAAACATGCTTCCGACCGGATTGCAGATCGGCCAGGGCTCGCGTCCCGTGGCCACCTCCCGCATCTTTACCAACGGCGAACTTTCCCAGACCGGCGAGCAATTGGATGTCGCCATCCAGGGCGACGGATTTCTCCAGGTGCAGATGCCTGATGGGTCACTCGCTTACACGCGCGACGGCGCTTTGAAGACGGCCTCGGATGGCCGCATCGTCACCAGCGACGGTTTGCCCATCCAGGGCGGCTTTCAACCCGTTCCCGCCGGCACCACGAATATCACCATTTCTGCCAACGGCCAGGTGACCTACACGAGCGCCAGCGGCAACACGAATTTTCAGATTCAACTCGCGCGGTTCACCAACCCCACCGGTCTCGATTCGCAAGGCCACAATCTTTATAAGGAAACCGCCGCCTCCGGCACCGCCGAACTCGGCAATCCCGGGGAAAACGGCTTTGGCCAGTTGCAACAGGGGTATCTCGAACTTTCCAACGTCTCGGTCGTCCAGGAAATGGTGAATCTCATCCTCGCCCAGCGCGCCTATGAAGTGAATTCAAAGGCCGTGCAGGCCTCGGATGAAATGATGCAACAGAGCAACAATCTCCATCGCTGAACCTGACTTATGAGAACCCCCAACCCCAAACATCCAACGTCCTTGGTCCGTTGTCGCGCTGTGCGCGCCGGCCTATGGGGTTCCACGTTGGGTGTTCGGCGTTGGGTGTTTTCCGTGATTTTCCTTTTCGCCTGCCTGGGCGGAGGGTTCGCCGTGCTTTCTCTCTCCGCCGGCGAACTCTCACTTTCTGACATCGCCACCAATGCTCCGGCCCAACGCGCACTGGCGGAGTCGGACATCCTCGCCCTGCTTACGGATTCGTTGCAGGCCGATTACGTCAAAGACCGGGGAGACCTCGAGTTGCGCTTCACCCGTCCGTGGAAAACGTTCAACGTTCCCAATGAACCGCTCACGGTGAAAGTTTTGGAACTACCCACCGCCGGCGTCGCGCCGTCGTTCATCGTTCGCTTTGAATTGCACACGGTAGACCGTTGTATCGGCACCTACACCGCTGCCTTGCAGGCGCATGTCTGGCGTGAAATCTGGGTGGCGCATAGCACCTTGAAACGCGGCGATGCGATCAGCGATGCCGATGTCGTGCGCGAACGCCGCGATGTCCTCAACATCCATGATGCGCTGGCTGATTTCATGGCTGGTGATTTAAACCTGCAACTTTCGGAGTCGGTCCAAGCCAATGCACCGTTGCTCGCGCGCATGGTCAAGGCGCGCACGGTCATCCGCCGCGGCCAGGCCACCGATGCCGTGATCCAGGACGGTTCCCTCAGCATCAGCATGAAGGTGGAAGCATTGGAAGACGGCGCGCCCGGGGATTTCATCCATGTGCGCAACCCGGTGACCCATCGCGATCTTTCCGGCAAAGTGCTCAATGAACAGACGATTTTGATCTCCTTATGAAAAAACGAACTTTTCTCAAGTCAGTTCCCGCCATCGCCATAGTCGTGTGCCTCGCTACGAGTGCCCGCTCGCAATCCCTTTGGCGCGATTCCGCCTCTAAACCCATGTTCGCCGACAAACGCGCCACGGGCGTCGGCGACATCCTTACCGTGGTCGTCCAGGAAACCACCACCACGTCGAAGGACAACAAGACCGCTACCTCGAAGAGTTCAGGGGTGGATGCGAGCGTTTCCAGTTTCTTTTATCCGGCCTCTGTCCTGGCGCAGAAAGGAAACCTGCCCGCCGTCAAGTTCGACTCTAAAAGCGATTTCAGCGGCGGAGGCACCGTCGCGAATTCAGAAAAGATCATCGCGCGGGTCGCTGTGACCATCGTGGACGTATTGCCCAACAAGAACTTCGTCATCGAAGGCCGACGCGAGACCGCGTTCAGCGGCGAACAACAGACCATCATTTTGCGCGGCATCATCCGTCCGGACAACATCGCCTCGGATAACACAATCTACAGTTACGACATCGCCGATGCCAAAGTGCAGATCCAGGGCAAGGGCGTCATCAATGACAGCCAGCGCAAAGGCTGGTTCCATCGGTTGTTCGACAAACTTTCACCTATCTAAAATGCCACTCGTTCCCCGACATCTGAAACCCGGCAACCGCTTTTTTTGCGAGCGCCATTCGTTGCCGGCGGCGGCCCGGCCGCCGTTGGATAAGGGCAATCGCACGAATAACGCTTATTGCTCTTCGCCGGAGAAAACGCCTGCCCAGTTTTTTGTGGAAACCAAAACGGTTGGTTGGGTGGGCCTCGGCGGACTGGTGATCATCGCCTTGCTGTTCCTGTTTTGCTTATCAGCTTCCGCTTCCGGTGTCCGCGTTCGGGACCTGGTCATGGTTTCCGGCGCGCGTGACAATCAACTGGTGGGCTACGGCCTGGTCGTTGGCCTGGCCGGTGATGGCGATAAAGACCCGATCTATACGAAACAAAGCGTTGCCAATATGTTGCAGCGGTTCGGCGTCAACATTCCCGCCTCCTCCTTTTCAGCCAAAAACGTGGCGGTCGTCATGGTCACGGCCGATATCCCGGCGTTCGTCAAGAATGGCGCACGGCTGGACGTGCAAGTGGCTTCCATGGGCGATGCCAAGTCGTTGCAGGGCGGCGTATTGCTGCAAACGCCGTTGCTCGGCGCAGATGACAAGGTGTATGCCGTGGCGCAAGGCCCGCTGTCCGTTGGTGGATTTTCCGCCGGCGGTGGCGGCGCAACCGTCACCAAGAACCATCCCACCGTCGGCACGATCGTGAACGGCGCATTGGTTGAACGCGAAGTGCCCACGGCCGTGGTGCATGATAATTCCGTGGAACTCCTGTTGCGCGAACCCAGTTTCACCTCCGCTTCCCTGATGGCAGCGGCCATCAATCTCGTTTTCACGAATTCTGCCCACGCCAATGATTCCACATCCGTCCGGGTGAAGATTCCCGAGGGCGGCGAATCCGCGCCTGTGGATTTCATCGCGCGCCTGGAAAGTGTGGAAGTCACGCCGGACATTCCTGCGCGCATCATCATCAATGAGCGCACCGGGACCATCGTGGCGACTTCCAAGATCCATATTTCGGCCTGCGCCGTATCTCACGGCAACATCACCATTAACGTCGCCTCGACACTTGATGTATCGCAGCCGAATTCTTTTACCAGCGTCACCAACGCCACCGTCACCGAGCGCACCACGACGGATGTGACCGAGAACAAGGCCTCCATCGCAACGTTCCCGGAATTGCCCACGGTGGAAAAGGTGGCGGCCGCGTTGAACTCACTCGGGGTCACGCCGCGCGACATGATGGCCATCTTTGAAGCCATGAAACAGGCCGGGGCATTGCAGGCTGAACTCATTTTACGCTGATATGGAACTCGCTCCTCTCCAACGCCATGTGGTCGCCTCCGACATCCAGCCGGAGCGATTGGCAGGCAATCAGCAGCTTACGCAGAGCGAAAAGGTCGGCGAAGCCAGCCGGCAGTTTGAATCCATCCTGCTCAAGCAGATTTTGGATAGCGCGCAAAAGACCGTCATCAAATCGAAATATTCCGACACGTCCACCTCCGCGAGCATCTACCATGACATGGTCACCAACCAATTGGCGGATAGCATCTCGAAGTCGGGCGCGCTTGGCCTGGCCAAGTCGTTTGATCAACAACTCAACCGGACGCACGGCACCCCTGCGACGGCCGGGGGCGAACCGACGACCACCGCCATGCATCCTTTGCATGCGGAGATCGCCGTCGACCGGCCAAAGACCCGTTCGGGAACACCCCAGACACTGGGACCGGCCGCCCCGCACACGCTCCATTTAAACGTTAAACACTCATGAACGATTTGATCCGAAATCTCATTGAAGCCTTGCGCGAAGAACTCAAGCAATACGGCGAGATGCTCGCGCTGCTGGACCATCAGCAGGAACTCGTGATGCACCGCCGCACCAACGAACTGCTGGAAAGCGTCTCCACCGTCAACGGGCAATCCGAAATCATCCAGGTCACGCGCCGGGAGCGCGAACAACGGCAGCGGGAGATCGCCCAGCAATTTAATGTGGATGACGACGCGACCTTTGCGATCTTGATTCCCTTGTTGCCATCGGATTACCGCCCGTTGGTCGGAGCCCTGGTGCAGGAAAACAATGAGCTGCTCATCCGCGTGCAACAACGCGCCCGCCAGAACCATTTATTGCTCAGCCGTGCGGTGGATTTGATGCAGCGTTTCATCAATACGCTGTCTCCCACACCGCCCACGACCACCTACAACGACATCGGGCGCGTCGCGGGAGATGCGGTGGTACATACGTCGCTTTTTCAGGCGGTTGGTTAACCCGGAACTAATTTCATGCTCGGACTATTTGGCACATTAAACATGGGGGCGCGTTCGCTGCAGGCGCAGCAAACGGCAGTTGAAGTCGCCGGGCAAAATCTTGCGAACGTCAACAATCCGGCCTACGCCCGCCAGCGGGTGCAGATACAGACGAGCACCACGGTGCAGACGACCCTCGGCCAGCAGGGCACGGGCGTGCAGGTCACCGCGATCCAGCAGGTCCGTAATGCATTGCTGGATAACCAGGTGACCGGCGAGATGAGCGTGGGCGGTTATTGGAATTCCCAGCAATCCGGATTGCAATCGGCCCAGGTCGGCCTGGGCGAATACATCGATAGCACCAGCGGCACGGCCACTTCCACGGACGGCGCCACTTCCGGCATCGCCGATGATCTCAGCGGTTTATTCAGTGCGTTCCAGGGCGTGGCGACCTCGCCCGAATCGCTCACCCAACGGCAATTGTTGATGAGCAACGCGCAGACGCTGGCAAGCCGCCTCAATCAAACGTCCGCCAATCTCGCCGATGTCAAAACCACATTGAACCAATCGCTCGATGGCAATGTGAAGGATGCGAACCAGTTGCTCTCCGATATCGCCGGCCTCAATAAGAGCATCGCGGATGCGGAAGCGCCCGGCGGAAGCCAGGCCAATGACTTGCGCGACTTGCGCCAGTCCAAACTCGAAAGCCTTTCGAACCTCATCAATTTCACGAGCAGCACCGGCGATAACGGCGCGGTCAACATCACGGTGGATGGCAACCAGCTGGTTTCCGACAGCTCAGTGACTGATACGTTGCAAAGCTACGATGCCGGTGGCGGGCAAATGCTCATCCGCACGGCCACGGGTGGCACGCCGTTGAACCTGACGGGTGGCCAGATGAAAGGCACCATTGACGCGCGCGATGGCGCGCTGGCGACGTTGCAAAGCGGGCTGGACACGCTGGCCTCGCAATTGATCACGCAAGTGAATGCCGTTCACGGTGCAGGCTATGGGATGAACGGCACTACGGGTGCCAAATTTTTTAACGGTTCGGATGCCTCGGATATCAGCGTGAACTCGGCCCTGGTCAGCGATCCGTCGCTGGTGCAGGCCGCCGGGGCTCCGGGCGCCTCCGGGGACAACTCGGTCGCCCTCGCGCTCGCCCAACTGGCGGACGCCCCGCAGGCGGGATTGGGCAACCAGACGTTCAGCGAATCCTACGACCAGACGGTCGCGGGCCTCGGTTATGCGTTGAACAACGCGAATACCCAGGTCACGGACAGCGGCAAGGTGCAGGACATGTTATCGCAGCAGCGGGATTCGGTCAGCGGCGTTTCGATCGATGAAGAAATGACGAACCTGATCGGGTTTCAAAAGGCCTATGCGGCTTCGGCGAAACTCATCACCACGATCGATACGATGCTGGACACCGTGTTGAACATGAAAGTGTAACGGGGAAACAATAAAATAAATCAGTTATGCGCGTCACTGGTAATTACTTTTCACAGGCATTCGTCAATCAGGTCAACAGCCTCTCGGGGCGCCAACAGCGCCTGCAGAACGAGATCTCCACCGGCCAGCGCATTTCCGCGCCGGAAGATGACCCGGCGGCGGTGCAGCGCACGCTGGACCTCCAGGCCAACCAGAAAGCCGTCACCCAATACGGCAATAATATTGCCACGCTCCAGACCCGCGTCACCTCGTCGTTCAACGCCATCACGGCCGTCAAAACGGTTTCGGACCGGGCAGGGGAGATCGCCACGCTCGCCGATGGCACCCGTTCACCGGACGACTTGAAGACCTACGCCACGGAAGTCACCCAGATGATCAAACAGGCGGTGCAATCCATGAACGGCAAGGACGGCGACAGTTATCTTTTCGGCGGCACGCAGACCAATCAACCCCCGTTCGTCATGACCACGGATGCCGATGGCAATGTCACCGGCGTGACTTATCAAGGGAATTCCAGTGTGGCCGATAAAGAAATTGCCTCCGGCGTGACTGTGACGGCGGACGTGCCCGGCGCGAACACCTCCGGCACCGGCGCGCATGGTGTCATCACGGATAGCCGCACCGGGGCAGACTTTTTTAATCATTTGATCTCGCTCCAAAACCATCTCCTGGCCGGCGACTCCAGCGCGGTCCAGACCACCGATGCCCCGGCGTTGAGAAGCGATGAGAACAATCTTATCTCCCAGATCAGCAACAATGGCGGTGTGCAAACGCAGTTGGAAACCGCGCAGACCTCGAATACCAAGAATTCAACGGATCTCACCCAAATGGTTTCTACGCAGGCAGATGCGGATATCACGGACACGATCGTGCAATTGAACCAGGCCCAATACGCTTACCAGGCGGCCCTCCAAAGCGGCGCCGGGATCATGCAGAAATCGTTGCTGGATTATCTCCCGTAAACCAGTAGCGTCAGTCCCGACAGGTCGGGACTGACATAGAGCCGTGGCGTCCGGCCCGGCACGCGCCGTGTTCCGCGAATTTTCACCCTTGTTTAGTCACCACAATTTTGGGCTTCCGACAGCAAGGCAATTTTCTCCCGCCCACTGCTGAATTTGCCGGGCAAAGGACTGCCTCACCGGGACCGGATTTATTGAGTGCCCAATTTGCCTGCATTTGTTGGGCTTTTCCTGGTTCCGGCAACTTTCTCCCGCGTGGCATACCCGCTGCTAACCACTCCTCGTCATGAACTGTGCTGATACGATTGATATGGAAACGCTCGCTACGCCGACGGCAAACGAGGTCCGCCTCCCCACGGGCCTTTTAGGATTTGAACACATTAAAGATTACGTGCTGCTGGCGAACCCCGCCGAGCAGCCTTTCGCCTGGTTGCAGGTGAAGGAGAACGTCGCCCTGGCGTTCATCGTGATCGACCCTTTTATCGCCGCGCCTGAATACAAGCCGAACATCCCGCAGCTCGATATTGAAAATCTCGGCATCCAAAATCCCGACGACGCGCTCCTGCTGAACATCGTCACGTTGCACGGCAATGGTCGCGCCACCATGAATCTCAAAGGTCCCATCGTCATCAATCGTCACACGCACATCGGCAAACAGATCGTTATCGCGAACGCCGCTGATTATTCCGTGCAACATCCGTTGCCTGTGGCGGCCGTCTAATTATTTCCTGTCATGCTCATCCTATCGCGCAAACCCGGCGAAAGCATCGTCATCGATGGTCGCATCCACGTAAAAGTGGTGCGCGTCGAGGGCGATGTGGTGAAGATCGGCATCGAAGCCCCGTCGGACATACCGGTGCATCGCGAGGAAGTATACCAGGAAATTCAACGCAGCAACCAGCAGGCGCTGACTAAACAGCATGCGTCTCTGCCGAAACTGGCCGGTTCGCCAGCGAAAAATCCAAAAACATCCCTACCATGATCATTAATACAAATATCACGGCCCAGGTCTCGGCAGACAATTTGCAGACCAGCCAGTCCTTATTGAGCAAATCCCTCTCACGCCTCAGCTCCGGTTCCAAAATCATCAGTGCCAGCGATGACGCCGCCGGCCTGGCGGTCGCGTCCCGCCTCGATGCCCAGGTCAGCCGCGTCACGGCGGCGCAGGACAACGTCGGCAACGCCGTTTCCTTCACGCAAACCCAGGACGGTTATCTGAAGACCATGTCCAGTGCGTTGAACCGCATGAGCGAGCTTTCCATCCTCGCGCAGGATGTCACCAAGTCCGATAACGATCGCACGCTCTACCAAAGCGAATTCAGCCAGTTGAGCGCGTACATCTCCACCGCGGCCACCAAAGATTTCAACGGGGTCAGCTTGTTTTCACCCCAGGCTCTCGATGTCACCCTCGATGCGGAAGGCAACACCTTCTCTATGAGCGGCATCGACCTCGCGGCGACTGCTTATACGAACGCGTTGGCCGCGAACGTATCCACCACGACCGGCGCCAAACTGGCCCTGGATACCGTGAAGGCGGCCATCACGAAACTTTCCGAAGACCGCGCGACCATCGGCTCCTACCAGGCCCGGTTGGATTCCACGGCGGATCAGCTCACGGTGAGCAAAGAGAATTTAACGGCCGCCTCTTCCCGCATCCAGGACGTGGACGTGGCCGAAGAATCAACCGAATACGCCAAGCGAAACATTCTGGTGCAATCCGGCACCGCGATGTTGGCGCAGGCCAACTCAATGCCGCAAAGCGTGCTCCGGCTGTTGCAGCAGTAATAAATGTCCAGCGATTTTCTCCGGTCGCCAACTGGCGAGACCGCTGGCTCCTTCCACGGACGGGCCGTAATCCCTCGGCCCGTCCGTATTTTAAAAAAAGTTCGATACATGGAAGTAACGCAAAACACGTTCGCAACAAGATGAAGGACGCAAACGTCATGGCGGCATCCTCTCCGATCACCCCATTCAGATCAGTGATGGTTTTTTGGGTGTACTCGAAAGAACAATACGCCAACAGTACTCCCCTCCGGGAGATCGCCGAACACGCCGGACTTCATGGCTTTAATGATGAACCGATCGATGTTCTTTGTTTGCACGGTCATGAATTCGTTACTCCCGCTGACCTCGCCGCATTGCGTGAACGCAATTTTATCTTCCAGGATGTTTCATCCTTGTACCGCAGCATCGCTGCCCGTTACCCGAATCTCCGCAAGCGTTATACGAATCACTTCTTTGAATGCTTTCTGCGCTGGATCGTCATCAAGGAATTTTACCAGGGAAAACCGGTCCTGGCATGGGACGCCGACATTTTCTTCAATGAGAAGCTAAGCCGGATCCATGAAGAATTCGCCGGTTCCACTTTCACGAGTTCCTCCACCTGTTTTGTAGCTCTGCATGATCCGCGCTGGCTGGCTGTGTATGAAGAACAGTTTAAACTGTTTGAACAGGATCCGCAGTCATTCCTGTTCACGGCCTTTATGCAGCTGAACAAGCTGCAGATCGCCGGCCATGATTTTCAAACCAGCTTTTTCGGACCGAAGCTCGCGGCATCATTGAATTCGGTCGAGGTTTGGAACCAGGCCTTTGATTGGACGCCGGAAGAGATGTTCGTGGATTATCTCATCAGGACTGAACGGCTTCCTCATCACCTTGCCAAAGGCAGCAGCAAATTTCTTTTATGCGCGCAACCGCTGCTTCTGCCGCAATTATCCTGGACGCATCCGCTTGGCGCCGGTTTTGATGCCGAAGCACCACAGGGTTTTCCGCTCGCCATCGAGAATGGCCGCTATCAGGTCGGCGGCCGGCCGCTGGCGTTTTTGCATTTTCAAGGTGCTTTGTTTCGCGCCTGCGCTGCGCACCAGATATATCACCGCATCCTTCAGCAGCCAGTCCTGCTGCACGACGAATATTGCCTCGCCGGCCAGCGAAATGGCGTGAATGTGCCTTCGTTCATAGCCAGTCGGCGGACGGAAACGCTGGAATCGATCGCCAATGTCATCAGTGCGGAAGAACTTCAACAGCGTTTTGGGAATCCCTATTCGGAACGCGATGTGGCCAGGAATTACCTGATCAAATCAGACATCCTGGAAGTTCTCGAATGTTACGGCCAACCATCCGGAGTCGGCAGTGTTTCCACCGGGGCAGTGAAACTTACGATTTATGAAGCGCCCGATATTTTCCAAAAATCAGATACCATCCCTTATCCGGCGCAGGAATTGAATGTCTGGCTGGATGATTATCTGAAGGTCTGTGGCGAACACCGGGCGTTGGTCTGCGGACCCGGCGCGACGGAAATCGTCGGCAGCCTGCTGAGCCGTGGAATTGATGCGTGCGGTGTTGATACGTTCATCGGCGCCCCGGTCTCTGCGCATTGTGGGCGGTGCGTCGCTGGAACATTAGGTGAATTGCCCATCGACCGGATGCCGTTCAGTTCTGCCTTGTTCATCGGCGCCTTCGACAACCTGGATGAAGATGCCTTTCGCCGTTCGCTGGAAACCATCCGGGCGGCGGTGACCGGTTCGATTTATATCAGGCTGTTCCAACAGGACGGCGATTTCGCCAACCGTGCGTGGGTAGAACAAATCATTTTGGAAAACGGTTTTCGCAAGCATCCGCTGCGGCACCTCATCCAGCCTTATGAAGCCATTGAGCGGGAGTTTCCGCCCGTCTTGTGTTTCGAGCGCATCAGCGAATCGGGAGAAGTTTTTGATGGCAAGCCCGGAAATGAATCTTTTCGCGAATCCGACCCGACCAGGTCATCCAACCGTTTGTCGGACGGGGTGCTGGCCCGCTATGAACTGGCCGCGGCGCTGATAAGGCCGTGGGACACAGTGTTGGACCTGGATTGCGGCAGCGGTTGCGGAACGCACTTGTTGTGTCGCGCCAGCCGTGGTGGACGGTTCATCGCAATCAATGACGATGCGGCGGCCATCCACTATGCGCGCGAACATTTTGCGGCGAAGACGGTGGAATTTCTGCACGGAAGCCAGGTGGAATTGCTGGCCGGGATGGCGGACGGCGCGATGGACCTGGTGATTTGCCGAGCCCTGCTGGCCGACCCTGACGCCGTGGACAGTTTGCTGATGGAGATGAACCGCGTGCTCGCGCCTGGCGGACGCCTGGTCTTTGCGCTCAACCCGGACATGCCCGGCGAAGGCAAATTCATCCCCTACGACAAGCTGGAATCGGATTTCATTTGCGAAGCAGCCTATCGTCTGTGCGGAAACGATGAGATGGGAACCGCGCGTTCCTTGCAAAAAGTTTCGCTGCTGGGTTTGCCGGGTTCTGATTCGGATGCGTGGGTCATTGTGGCGATGAAAAATCCGCTGGCGGCCTCAACCGTGCCTTATCGGGAAACTGCCTTTCGCCACGTGGCTGATGGCGGCCTGGCCCCGGTGCTTAATTACGCGGAATTCTATAAGCAACCCTGGATCCTGCATTCGCTGGTCCATGCAGGCATCCGTTTAAATCCGCCGGCAGAATTGACTGAAGTGGCGTGGCGTTTGTTGCTCGATTCCCCGGAAACCTCAGCGGACGCCGGCGCTGCCTTGTGTTTGTTGTTGTATCGCGCGATCGAGGGAACCCTGCTCGGAGGGGTCAGCCGCGCTGAACTGGTGCGACAGGCGGAAAAGTATTTGCAGATAGTCGATGCGGATGCGCACCAGTTGCGCTGGCAGGTGTCGCTCGCTTACGCACTCGGTCAATTGGCGATGCGTGACGGTGAGCTGGGTCTGGCCCGTCTGCGCTTTGGCGCGGTCGCCGAAATGGACGTGTTCCAATGGGGCCCGTCGCTGGCGACCAAGACGACCGAAGCCATTTTCCTCGCCGGCTGGCTGGCGTGGTGCGCCAATGACTTGAAGGATTGTGCGTTTTTCTGGAAACGCGGCGTCGAATTCGGGAAACAACTTTTGGCGCGTCCGCTGGAAGAAACACTGCTCAATCCGGAATTTCCGAGTCTTTTCGATTACGGCGACGGCATGCGCGAGCTGGTCTATGCGCTGGAGAATGTCGCGATGTGCACCAATGGTTTACACGTGCTGAAATTGCGCGAGCAGGGGATATCCACGCGGCCTGACCTCATCTTTAACACGTTCCGCACGCAGCGGGACTCACGTGAACGGCTGTTGCGGCAGGCGCAGTTCCGTATCGGGAAATTGTGCCGCGACATCGACGGTGTCAGGGAAGAACTGGTTCAGCGCACCCATGAGCTTGACGGCGTGCGCGCTGAGAAAGAGCTGTTCGGAAAAACGGTATAAATCATCGACAACAAAAAATATGCGAAAAATACTCATCACTGGAGGCGCCGGTTTTGTCGGACGCCATTTCTGCGATCATTTCCTCCGCGCCGGAGACGAAGTGCATTGCGTGGACTCGGTCGTGCCGCTCACCGGTGGCATTGATGTGGTCAAAGGCTGGCCTTTGTTCGAGCCGCGCGAGTTCAAACGCTTCCATTTCTACAAAGAGGATTGCCGCGATTATTTCCGCCGCGTGCAGGACACGGATTTTGATTACGCGTTCCACCTGGCCGCGATGGTCGGCGGACGCGAGATGATCGAGAATAACCCGCTCGCTGTCGCGGAAGATCTGTCCATCGATTCCGCTTATTGGAACTGGGCCGTGAAGACGAAGCCCGGCAAGACGATCTGTTTCAGCTCGAGCGCGGCGTATCCCATCAAATATCAACGCGTGGAAGGCTACAAGCTGCTCACCGAAGACATGATCGAGATCGGTGGCGATATCGGCATGCCTGACCTGACCTACGGCTGGGCCAAGCTCACGCACGAATATCTCGCGAAGATCGCGTTCGATAAATACGGCCTCAAATCCGTTTCATATCGTCCGTTCTCCGGTTACGGCGAAGACCAGGACGATGCGTATCCGTTCCCGAGCATCTGCAAACGCGTGCTCGCTCACCAGGGCGCGCCGAAGATCAATGTGTGGGGCACGGGCGACCAGATGCGCGACTTCATCCATATCAAAGATTGCGTGCGCGGCGTCATCCACACGATGGACCAGGTGAATGATGGTTCGGCCATCAACCTGAGCACCGGCATCTACACGAGCTTCAAGCAGTTCGCCAAACTCGCGGCGCAGCTCACCGGCTTTGACCCGGAAGTGGTCGGCACCTCCACGCGGCCCGAGGGCGTTTTTGCCCGCGGCGGCGACACCATATTGCAGAAGAAGCTCGGTTTTGAAGCCACGATTGATTTCAAGACCGGCGTCAAACGCGCGCTCGACTATTTCAGCGCGCAACAGAGAGCCAAAGCCGCTTAATCACAAATCAACCAAACCATTATGCCCATTCCCTTCACCAAACCGGACGGACTCATCGGACGTTTCGCAGTCGTGAAACCCTGGCCGGATGTGCAGGCCGCCGAGGATGAAAACATCGCGCGGCTGCAGATCACCGCGCGGTCGTTGGGACTGGAGTGCATCGTGGTGGACCCGGAAGGCGTGCGCCTGGACCAGCCGGACTCGCGTATCACGGCGAAGGATGTGGATTTTGTCATCAGCCTGCATTTCGAGACGCCCAAGGCCTATGATGTGTTTTCGCTCGTGGCATTGTGGAATCCCGTGCGGTTCTTCAAGGAGTGGGGTCATCGGCGTTATTCGAAAAACCTGCTGACGCACGACGATTTCCTGAGTTGCTCGTCCAAGTGGGCCGACCATCACGTGTGCCGGATGATCGCGGAAGACCCGAGCCGGTTGCCGCCCTATTTCACGATGTACCACTCGTTGTCGGAGCCGATCTTTGAACCGGCCATCGGCCACGGCAAAGTGTTTTACGCGGGAATCAATTGGGACAAGCTTGGCAAAAAGAAAGGCCGCCACCAGGACCTGCTGCTGTTGCTCGACAAGACCGGCATCCTGCGCATCCACGGCCCACGCATCTTTAACAACGTCAACGTCTGGGAAGGCTACAAATGTTACATCGGCCCAGTGCCGTTCGATGGTATCTCGATGATCAAGGCCATCTCGGAAGCGGGCATCGCGCTCGTGTTCTCATCGGATGCGCACAAGGAATCGGAATTGATGTCCAACCGCCTGTTCGAGAGTCTCGCGGCGGGCGCGGTCATCATTTGCGACGATAATCCGTTCGCAAAGAAATTCTTTGGCGACACATTGTTGTACGTGGATGCGAGCGACTCCGTGGAGAGCGTCGCCAAACAGATTTCCGCGCATCACGCGTGGATCCATAAGAATCCGGAAGCAGCCTTGAAGATGGCGCGCGACGCACAGGCGATCTTCAAAGAAAAATTCATGCTCGACCGCAGTTTAGTTGCGCTCTACCTGCAATTGAACGACCGAAAAAAGCAATTGGCGGCACTCTCGGCTCCCAAAGACCCGACGCAGGGCGTGCAGGCGTTTCTGATGTTGCCGGAGTACACACAGGAGAGTTTGAACAATCTGGTGGAATCAGTCGAATCGCAGAGCTACAAGGCGTTGCAGCCCACGTTGCTGGTGGACACCGCTGATCAGGCGCGTTATGGGAAGCAGATCGAGGCACGGCTGGCGCAGAGCACGCGCTCGATTTCCCTGAAGACGGTCCCGTTCTATGAACGTCGGGCGGATGGTTCATTGCGCCGGCGTCTGCCGATCGGCCGCGCATTGGCCGCAATGATCGAAACTTTGCCGACGGATGCGTTGTTTACCGTGCTGGCGCCGAACGAACGCTGGTTCTCGAACCACATCGTGAATCTCGTGCACACCTTGCAGGCCAGGCCCGAGAGTGCATTCGCGTTTGCTACCTCCATCCTGCGCCACGTTCACAAAGGCCGCACGGTGTATGAACTGCTGGAGGAAGTGAATGTGGAAACGAACAACCAGATCCCGCCGGGATTTGGCCGGTTCCTGTTACGCCGCTCCGCGGTGACAGCGGAGCAGCTTGAATTGATGTATTTCCTCGATATGCGCTGCCTTAGCCCGATGCTGGTGCGCGGCAAAGGCGCCTTCAGTGCGCGCGCGACGGACCTGGTTCGCATGCATGAACCGTTTGTCACCGGCGAGGTGCTGGAAGACGTGATCGAACAATTGATCGTGGAAGACCGTTACACCGAGGTCGCGCCGTCGGCCAACCTGCGCCACATCCAGGCGACGCTGGCGCATCCGGGATTGGTGACCAGCCTGCAAAACGTCCTGCAGATGTCGTTTCAAACCGTGGTGTTGCGATTGCAGAACAGCGAAGGGCCGGATGCGACTGCGCCACGCACGTTGCGCAACCTGCGCCAGGCGTTGATCTACGATCTGTTCCACCAGGAAGCGACCCTCGCCAAATGCGAAAGCGCGGCGGCCCGGTTGCCGCGCAATGTCATCGCTGAAGCGACGGCGGAAGTCATGAACGCCGAGAAGTGCGACACGCTCCTGGCGTATTGGGTCGGTTTGCATCTCGAAGCGGCGCAAAAGCACGGCGAAGCGCTGCGCGCCTTCAATCGCGCGCTGCAAAACACGCCGGATGCGTACCCGGTAATCTACACAGCCCGCGCGGCGGTGAAATCAGCCGGCCTGGCGATGCGGCTCGGACAAAAAGAGCTTGCGGAAAAAGTTTTGAAAGAGATCGTGCTGAAATTGCAGCCGTCGAATCCGGCGGCGCACGCGATGCTCGATAAACTGGCCGGCAAACATACGCCGGCAACACCGGCGCCCAAAGCGCCCGCTCCCAAAGCGGCGACACCGGCTGGCGCGGCGCCCGTTGCGGCTGTGAAGACCAGCCAGATGGCGGCACCGCTCGTCAGTGCGATTGTTTCCACTTATAACTCGGAAAAGTATTTGCGCGGCTGCCTGGAAGACCTGGAGGCGCAGACGATTGCGGACAAGCTGGAAATCATCGTAGTGGACAGCAATTCGCCGCAGAACGAGCGCGCCATCGTGGAGGAATTTCAGAAGAAATACTCGAACATCACCTACATCCGCACGCAACAACGCGAGACGGTGTACGGCGCCTGGAATCGCGGCATCAAAGCCGCGCGCGGCAAATACGTGACCAACGCCAATACCGACGATCGTCATAAGGTGGACGCGCTGGAAATCATGGCGAAGGCGCTGGATGCGCAGGCGGACATCACGCTCGTGTATGCGGATAGTTTGATCACGCCGGTGGAAAACGAGACGTTTGCGACCACGAAGGCGACGCGGCAATTCAAGTGGCTGGACTTCACGGCCACAGATTTGTTGATGAAGGGATGTTTCTGCGGACCGCAGCCGATGTGGCGTCGCAGTGTGCATGAAGAGCACGGATATTTTGACGCGAACATGGTATCCGCCGGGGATTATGAATTCTGGTTGCGCATCGCGCAGAACAAGAAATTTCTACACATCAAGGAAACGCTTGGCCTGTATCTGGAATCGCCGGCCAGTGTTGAGCACGCCAACCAGGAACGCGGTGCCAAGGAAGTCTGGGAAGCGCGCGAACGTCATGGCGGCAAAATTGTGCTGGGATTCCGTCAGGCTCCGCTGAACGGCAAGCCGCCGGTGACCAAAGCGGCGGCTCCGGTAGTGAAATCGCAGCCGAAAGCTGCAGCCCTGGTGCTGCCGCCGGTGGCATTGATCGGGCATCTTGCGCAGGCGCGGGATCTATTCCGCCAGAAAAAATTCCCGGCGGCGTGGGAAGCGACGACGGCGATCATCGCCAAACGTCCGTTCAACCCGGAAGCGTATCTGCTGCTGGCCGAGATCGCGCAAGGGGCAGGGGACGGAGTGGATGCGAAGGTGTGTGCCGAACACGCGTTGCGCATCGCGCCGGCTTTCAAGGAAGCGAAAAAGTTTTTGAACCAACGATTGAAAGGCGAGACGCGCCCGGCCTGGCTGGTGTTGCCGGAGAAGAATGGCAAAAAATTGTCCGTCTGTTTGATCGTGAAGAATGAAGAGAAGTTTTTGGGCAGGTGCCTCCAGTCCATCCGTGGCCTCGCGGCGCAAATCGTGGTCGTGGATACAGGTTCGACAGACCGGACGGTCGAGATAGCGAAGGAGCACAGCGCCGAGGTATATTCATTCACCTGGTGCGAGGATTTCAGCGCGGCGCGCAACGCGGCGTTGGAACACGCGATTGGCGATTGGGTGTTGGTGTTGGATGCGGACGAGGAATTGTCCGCTGACGCACCGGACAAACTGAAGGCCGCGATGGCCAACGACGCCGTGATGGCGTGGCGTTTGCCGATCGTGGACGTGGGCCGGGAAGCGGATGGTTGTTCGTATGTGCCGCGATTGTTCCGCAATGCGCCGGCGTTGTTCTATCTCGGGCGCGTGCATGAGCAGGTGTTCAGCAGCATCGAAGTGCGCCGCGAAGAATGGGGCCTGAAGAACGAGATCGGCGAGGCCACGCTCATCCATCACGGCTATACCGCGGAAGTCACGCGCGACCGCAACAAAGTGGAGCGCAACCTGAAACTGATCGAGCGCGCCATCCAGGAGCTGCCGGGCGAGCCGCATCTGTTGATGAACTACGGCCTGGAACTCTCGCGTTCCGGACGTGATGACGAGGCATTGGCGCGTTATGCGGAAGCGTGGGAAATCCTGGCGGGCAAGCCTGAGTCGGAAATCGTTCCCGAACTGCGCGAGACATTGCTCACGCAATATTGCGCGCGGTTGACCGGCGCGAAACGGTTCGACGAGATCATCCGGATCATGAATTTACCGCAGGCCAAACCGGCGCTCACCGCGTCCTTACATTTCTCGCTTGGGCTGGCGCACCTTGAATCGAAGCAGTTCAGTGAAGCTGCGGATCAGATGCGTCAGTGCCTCGCGAAACGGTCGGCGCGCAGCCTGGCGCCGATCAACAAAGATATCCTCACCGCCGCACCGCATCATTGCCTGGCCTTGTGCCTGGCGAAAGCGGGTGACGCCGCTGGTGCGGAACAGGTGTTTCGCGATGGTTTGAAGGAGACCGGCCATGGCGATGCGTTGCGGCTGGATTACGCGCAATTTCTGGTCGAGCGCAACGAACCGGTGCAGGCGTTGGAACGGTTGAACGAGGTTGTGGCACAGAATCCCGGCAACATTCCGGCATGGCAATTGGGCGGCCGGATCGCTTTGAGCCGTCCGGATTACCTGGAGTTTGCGCGGGATTGGACGAGCGAAGCCGTGAAAATGGCCGGACAGGACACCGTGGTGGCCGCGCAACGTGCCGAGACATTGATGCTGAGCAACGACACGGCGGGCGCCGCTGGATTGTGGCAGCAGGTTTGGAACGCGGATGCGAAACCACAGGCACTGGCAGGGTTGATCTTGTGCCAGATGATTGAGTCTGAGATTTCAGTCGCGCCGGCGGATGAGGCGCAGGAGCTGGCGACCAGCCGGGCCTTCATCCAATGGTATCAAAAGCTGCTGGCGTATCGCGCCGGTGAAACCATGACCGGCGTGAATGCGCAGGTGAGCAAACTGGGCAATGCCCTGCCGACCGCTGCGAAGATATTGGAAGCGGCGATGGCGGAAGCGGATGCGGAAGCAGTGGCCTAGCACCGGGAAAAATTTTAGACGCACGCGAGCCCCGGGAAACCGGGGCTCGTTATTTTGGATGAACGAGTGTGAATTGTGATTACCGTAAATACAAAAATGCCTGGTGACCTGTTTAGGTTTACGTGCCTCAGGGCGAACTCAGCCGGTAAAAAGCCTTCAATGTATTTTTGGCGGGAGCGGTGATTGTTCTGGGGAAACCGTCGCCGACAAAGTTTGTATAAACCACCCAGTTGTTTGTCGCCAGGTCAGTATTGCTCCAAACCGAATAGGGCTGGTCCGCCACGGTCAGGAAATTGAAGCCAAAATTCGTTCCGGTGGTGCGCGGTGACAACAAAATCAATTGTAACGGCGGTGCGATAAGAATTTGCTCACGCACGGACAGGGTTCCGAGTTTGAAAGAACTACTGAAACCGACGTTATCAACCAGGACTTGACCCTGGGTATTTTGCTGCTGCAATGCGGCATTGATATCGTTCATGGTTTGATTCAAAGCGTTGATCTGATTCTGCACTTGTTGTGGGGATTGGCTTTGCGCCGGGCTGGTGGGCGGCGGCGGATTGGCACCCAGTGCTTCCATGATCGCCTGCAGGTCGGCTTCGATGTAACCGGGATAGGCTTGATCAAAGGATGTTCCATCTGGTGGCGGGGTACTGGTTGGGGCGACAATGCCTCTGCCCGAACCGCTACCGCTGCCACCACCACCGCCGGGGTTGACATATTCACTCATGAAGGCCACGTCCTCTGTTTCGTCGTCGTCGCTCCCATCGCCATCGTCTATCACGGGGGTGGATTCGGGGTCAGTCACAGCATCCACGCTGCCGTCCGGCTCTTCGGTGAAATTCTCCACAAACAGGTAGTCGTTGGTGTAGGTGACATTATTGACCTTGTAAGTGAACCGTTTTAGCACCACGCCGTTGGTCAGGCGGAAATCGGGCGAGACGTTGGTCAGGGCGTAATGGCTGGTGAAGCGTGCGGTGGGCAGCGCCATAAATTTCCAGGAGAGGATGTCCTGCTGATTCCAACCGGAGCCCGTGCCCCCGCCAAATCCGACATAAACATTCTTGTCACCCAGGATGGACGGCAGATCCACGGTCATGGCCGTGACATAGGTGAGGGGGCGGACGGGGGATTCAGAGAGACGCACTTCCAGTCTTTTTGAAACTCCGCTGTAATCAATCCAGGCGTACCAAATATTGCCGTTATTCATGGGGTCCTGGATAGGGACTTCAGCGAAATCCTGGAGCAGGCCATTGATGTCGATGGACACGTGGTTATCGTCAACGTCTCCGGTGTTAAATTGCGACCCATTGTTGTAAGTATCAAACTCGACGGCCAGACTGTTGGGAATACCTGAGTAGCCGAGTTGACCGCCCAATCCGCCGAGGTCAAAACAACTGTCGCTTTGGATGATAAACGTAATGCCATCTGCCGGGTGGAAATCTGGCCCCAACTCACCGCCCGCATTGAAGCGGAAGGTGAAGAAGGTGCTGAAGCCGGCGTTGGTTGTCAGGGTGATGGGTTTGGCTGTGAACACGCTCCCGGCTTGATTGGCGACTGGCGGCGTTAATTCCAGCTCCGCACCATCGCTCGTGGTCACCCTGGCCGCGCTGCCGTTGAGCTGCAGGCTCGTGGTATTGGCAAAATCATTGTACGTAAAGGAATAAACCGGCCCGGGCAGGTTGCCCGCAAACGCCGCGTCGGACAAGGTTGTCACGCCGATCGTCCCGGGACCGGTGATGGTCAGCGGCAAAGTGGCATTGACCCGATGGGCGGTCAGACTCGGCGAGAAGGCGCCAGTGTTGGTATAGATATGCGAGGGGTTTTGAGCTGTGCTGAAGGTTCCGTCGCCAAAATTCCAACTCCAACTCGTGACCATATCGCCGGCGCTGTCCACGCTTGGACTTGTGAATTGAACCGTCAGGGGCGGCAGACCGGTTCTTGGACTGGCCATGACATTGAGGATGGGATTCGTGACGTTAATTTGGCCCAGGCCGGCAATCTGCAGGTAACCCGGCACATTCGTGCTTTGGGCCAAAAGGTTGGGATGGTAAGCGCCGAGATCGTTGTAAGTGTGCGAGGGGTTTTGCGCCAGGCTGAATGCGCCATCGCCGAAACTCCAAACCCAGAGCGTCACGGCATTGCCGCTACTGTCCACACTGGGACTAGTGAATTGGACGGTCAAGGGAGCCGCACCCGATGCCGGAATGGCCGTGACGTTCAGGACCGGATTGGTGACGGTGATTGCACCAGGACTATAAACCGAAAGGGGTGCGATCACATTGGTGCTATAAGCCACCAGACTCGGGACATACGATCCGGTATCGGTATAAGTGTGGGCCGGATTTTGCGCCGTGCTCGTCGCACCGTCGCCGAAGGTCCAGTTCCAATTGGTCACGGCGTTGCCGGCGCTATCCACACTGGGACTGGTGAACTGGACGTTCAGTGGCGCCCGCCCGGACAGCGGAGCGGCCGTGAATGTGAGGGTGGGAATAACCGTTATATTGGTCTGGCCGAACGTTTCCACATCGGCCAATGCCGGGCCGTTGAAATACCCGAGGGTTCCGGCATCACCGCCGGCCACCACGACGTTCCCGTTCGCCAGCAACGTGGCCGTATGGAAAACCCGTCCAATGTTGAGCGATGGGACGGTGGTCCAGGTCGCGGTGGCTGGATCGTACACCTCCGCGGTCGTCTGGCCGGGGTCGCCGCCCATTACCAGCACCTGCCCGTTGGTCATCAACGTGGCCGTGGGATAGGAGCGCCCGTTGACCATCGACGTGGTATTTGTCCATTGCCCGGTGGCCGGGTCATACAACTCCGCGCTACTGCCGCCCATGCCGTCGCCCACCGCGAACACTTTCCCACTGGGCAGCAGGACCGCGGCATGACCGGTACGGGGCGATTTGAGCGAGCCCGTTGGCGTCCATGAGTTGTTCGCCGGGTTGTAAAGACTGGCATTGGTGAGAACAATGCCGGCATCGCTGCCACCCGCTACCAGCACGAGGCCGTTGGCCAGCAAAGTCGCGGTGTGCGAATCGGCCGCGTAACCTAACGGAGCAACATTTGTCCAGGTGCCACTGGTCGGATTGTACAATTCGACCGAAGACAGGTCGTTACCGTTATTGTCAACTCCCGCCACGGCCAGCACCGATCCATTGGTCAGCAGGGTGGCTGTGAAAGCGGTGCGTTCGGTTTGCAGAAAACCCGTGTCCGACCACGAATCCCCGATCGGGTCATATAATTCCGCAAATGGAGTGACATTGCCCGCATCGTTGGGACCGCCCACCACCAGCACCAATCCGTTGTTAAGCAGTGTGGCGGTGTGAGAAAAGTGGGCGTAGTGCATGGGGCTCGCCAGCGTGGAACTACCGCTGCCGGGGTCATACAGCTCCGCGCTGTTGGTGGAACTGTTGACCTGGCCGTTGATGTTGGCGGTTTCGCCGCCCGCGATGAGCACCAGTCCGCTGGGCAACAATGTGGCCGTGTGGTTCCAGCGCGCAACCTGCAGCGGACTGTTGGTAGTGAACGTTTGCGCCAGTGCCGGATGCGTGAGCAATAAATTCAGACCCAGCGACGCGAGCAAGATGAGCGAGCGGGGATGTTTGGTCTTCATAAGAAATTTCTGATTGTGTCGCCCTTATTTTAAAGTTAAGCGTTTCTTTTACTAGTCGGTCGATGGAAATGCAATCGGAAAGCAACGCAGACAAAATTTTCGCCTGACGAGCAATAATCGAGCGTCGACGGGGCGAATCAGCCGGCGTTGGATGGGCGGTCAAAAAAACGGCTTGAATTCCTGCGAAGCCAAGCTGCATAAGCCTTCAAACGGGGTGTGCCGGGCTCGGATTTTTATTGGTTCGCGCGCGCCGGCGGATGAGGCGCAGGAGTTGGCGACCAGCCGGGCCTTCATCCAATGGTATCAAAAGCTGCTGGCGTATCGCGCCGGTGAAACCATGACCGGCGTGAATGCGCAGATCAGCAAGCTTGGCAACGCGCTGCCGACCGCTGCGAAGATATTGGAAGCGGCTATGGCGGAAGCGGATGCGGAAGCAGTGGCGTAGACCTGTTTCGAGTTTCGAGTTTGGAGTTTCGTGTTGCGTGTTGCGTCAAGCATAGCCGGATAACGAATGACGAATGGTGGGTTCATAGGCGCCAGTCCTAACAAGAATCCATTCTGAAAAAAGTTTTAGACACGAGCGAGCCTCGGGAAACCGGGGCTTGTTCTTTTGCGCTGACGAATTTATGCGCGCCATTCGAAACCAGTCAATTATAGGAAATGATCCCTTTTAGATCCTCTTCGCACTTGGAACTTGCTGTGCGTTTGTGATGCCGTCATTTTTCAACCATGAAAACCTATCGCCTCCCGGCATTGTTGCTGGCCATCAACGTACATGCATTGGGCGCGATGCCGTTCTTCAATGTGCTGGATTATGGCGCGCATACGAACAGTTCGGTGAGTTCTACCGAGGGGATCCATACCGCCATTGAAGCCGCAAAATCCGCTGTCGGCGGCAAAATCCTATGAAAATCAGGATTGCGAGGCCCAGGATGATCAAAAGCACTATCACCAGGGCCAGATGTACTCAGATAGGCAAAACACGTCAAGGTATTGGTGAAACGCCGCTACAAGCGCGCGAAGTGTCGGGCGGGGAAAAGCGATATCGGGCCACCGCAGTCCAAATGGTCTGGGTGCAGTACTTTACGGCGTGACTGGTCGGTGGCAGAGTGATGGCGTGAATTTTCTGCTCGCGGCGAGTACCATTTTTATCCTTTCGAATGGGGTCGATGTCTCCAAAGACCTTTTGCTCATCTATAATACCAATTCGGCGGATAGCGTGTGTGTGAAGGATTATTACCTGGCTCATCGTCCGATGGTGAGCGGGGCGAATGTCCTGGGAATCGGCTGTCCGGCGGCGGAAATTGTTTCGCGGACGGATTACCGGAACACCATCCGGCAACCCATCCTCGATTGGCTGGAGGCGAACCCGACGAAGCATCCGCAGTACTGGGTTTTGTTCCTGGATGTGCCTTCGCGCATCAATGCGATGACGAATGGGTATCATTCGCCGGTGGACAATAGTGTCAGCTATGAACTTTATTCAACGATGCCGGGCCATCCGTTGGTGACGGCGATCAACATGAACGGCACCAATGATTTGTTTGGATTCATGACGAGGCGGGTGCAGTCGAAGTCGACAGCTTCTTCATCCATTCGGCGGCCTTTTCCGCCTGGCCGGCGGCGGTATAAAGGTCCGCCAATTTTTGCATCCAGTTGATGAGCGCGCGTTTGTCGTCACCAGGGATGTTGCCCCCGGCCTGTTGGAATTTTTGCCAGCTCGACGTCAATAACTGGTCGGCGGCGTCAACCTTCTTCGCGGTGATCAAAATATCGGCGAGTAGGTTGCGGGCTTTCCACGAGGCTGGCACGTTGTTTCCTTCCGGCTCGCGAATCGCCAGGTCTTCGCGCGCCAGCGTTTCGGCCTCGGTGAACTTCTTTTCCTCTTCCAAAACGCCGGCCAAAGCTGCCAGAGCGCCAGGCAACATGGATAAACTCCTCGCATTCATCGGTGGCGTCCGAATCAGTGCCAAGGATTCGCGCAACTGCGCTTCCGCATCTGCCAGATCGCCCTGCTTCCACAAAAGGGTTCCCAATGCCAGCAGCGGTCCGTCAACGTTAGAAGTATCTGTTCCGAACAATCGCTTGCGCTGCGCGATGGCATCGCGGTAGGCCTGTTCGGCCTCGGCGGGTTTCTTATTTCTCTCCAGCAGGTTGGCGTAATTAATAATGGGCGTCACGAACTGGCTATCAAGTTCGCTTAAGGGTTTTTGCTGGCTTGCAAAGAGGTCGCGATAACATTGTTCCGCTTCGGCCCACTTCCCTTGCGTAGCCAGCGCATCTATGAGCGACAATTGAAGGTGGATGACCACTGGATTCACCGCGTTGAGCCTCTTTTTCTGGAGCGTCAGGGCTTTGCGGAAATCCACCTCGGCCTCGGCCGGTTTCTTCTGTGCCATGAGCGACTTCGCCGAAGTTTCAAGCGTCACGGCCAACACTGTGGATTCATCAATGGTGTCAGGTTGGGCCAGCAATTTTTCGAGCAGAGCCTCGGCTTCGGCATTTTGGGCCGTGACAGCCGGTGTCGTTGTGTGTGGGGCCGCCTTGGCAAGTTTGTCATCCTGCACCTGTTTCTGGAGCACCCGGGCTTCGTCCAGTTTGTCTTCATGCAGGAGGACATCAATCAATTTGGGTAAGACCGCCGGGGTGTCACTGGATAGCTTCTTCTGGATTGTCAACGCCTCGGTAAAGCACTCTTCAGCTTCCGACGGCCTGCCTTCCGTCACCATCAATGAACCCAAATGGGTAAGCGTAGTGGCTGTATCCGGGTGATCACCGAGCACCTTTCTCTGAATTTTCAACGCCTCAACCAACATCGCCTTGCCTTCGGCAGGCTTGCCCTCAGAGACGAAGGTTGTCGCCAGTTCCGCCTCCGAAGTGGCTATGGTTGGATCGTCTGGTGGCAATGTTTCCATAAAGATTTTAAGGGCTTCGCGCTCGCACTGTTCGGCTTCGTCCAGTTTGCCTTCGTTGCCGAGGACAAGCCCCAAATTGATCAGCGCACTGGCGATCTGGGGATGCTGGGGCGGGAGCAACTCTCTCCGTAAAGCAAGGCAATCGCGCGCTTTCGCCTCGGCCTCGTCCAGCGACTGGTTCTCCGCGCGAAGCCCGGTAGCGATGGAGTCGAGCGAGGCGGCCACGTCCAGATTGGTGTGACCCAAAAGCGCCTCTTGAATCGCCAATGCTTGCCGGGATACCGCCACCGATTCCGAAAGCCTCCGGCCGCGATGCAAGACCAATCCAAGTTTGGTGAGCACGGATGCCACCTGGAGATCTTTCTCCCCGTGCAACTGCAACTGGATGTCCAACGCCTTCTGAAGCATGGCATAGGCGTTGGTAAAATTTCCGATGTCGCTGTAAACCATGCCCAGCGTCTCGCACAGGTCCGCCGCCACCGCCGGTTGATTCGTCAGGTCCGCGTTAACTCGCCTCGCGGTGCCATCGAGGATTTCGCGCAGCAAGGTCGTGTCCCGGCCCCGCGCCGCGGACGGGCCAACGCCTTTGAGCATGTCCTTCATGAACCGGGCCACTGACGCGCTGCGGGCGGCTTCGGATTCGGCCTTCTGTGCGTTCGCCTCGGCCTGCTGGCGTGATTTGGCTTCGTTGGCTTTGGCGGCGATCGCTTTCGATTCGCTGGCTTCAGCCTCTTGCCGCGCTGACACTGCCTCGCGCTGGGCGCGGGTGGCCCGCACCGATTGCCAGGTGCTGATGATGATGCCGAGCAACAATGCGATTGCCACGGTGACGCCCGCGGTAAACGCCACCTTGTTCCGGCGAAATGCCTTCTGAAATTTGTACGCCGCGCTCGGTGGACGGGCCAGCACCGGTTCATTGTTCAGGTGCCGCTTGAGGTCAAACGCCAATCCATTCGCCGTGTCATAGCGGCGTGTGCGGTCCTTCTCCAGGCACTTCATCACGATCCAGTCCAGATCACCTTTGAGCTGGTGCACCAGCTTCGCCTTGTCAGTCGAACGCCGTTTCGCCGTCGTGGTCAGTTGGTCGCCTTTGAGCGTCGCGAAGCGCGTGCTGGGCCGCACCGGTTCCTTCTCCCGGATCGTCTTGCGCATGGCGTCGATGCCCGAAGCCATCAGCTCATTCGCGTCGAACGGCGTACTGCCGGCCAGCAGTTCGTAAAGCAACACGCCCAGCGAATAGATATCACTGCGCGTATCGATGTCCAAGCCGCTCATCTCCGCCTGCTCCGGACTCATGTAAGCCGGCGTCCCGATGAACTGGTGCAACTGCGTGTAAACGGTGTTGTCCGTCAGCCGGCCCTCCGTCGCTTTCGCGATGCCAAAATCAATCACCTTGGGCACCGGCACGCCGTCATGCAGCGTCACCAGGATGTTCGACGGCTTGATGTCCCGATGGATGATGCCTTTCTGGTGCGCGTGCTGGATGGCCTGGCAAATCTTGATGAACAGATCGAGCCGCTCCTTCGTGGGAAGATTATTCTGGTCGCAATAATCGGTGATGCGGATGCCGCGCACCAGTTCCATCACGAAGAACGGCCGGCCGGTTTCGGTCGTGCCCGCATCCAGCACCTTCGCGATGTTCGGATGATCCATCATCGCCAATGCCTGCCGCTCGGCCTCGAACCGCGCGACGACCGCCTTGGTGTCCATGCCCAGCTTGATGACTTTCAACGCCACGCGGCGGCGCACCGGCTCGGTCTGTTCAGCCACATAAACCACGCCGCACCCGCCTTCGCCGAGTCGTTCCAACAGCTTGTAACGACCCAGCGTCTGGCCCACGGCTTCATCCGGTGCGTCCGACATATCGAGTTTTATGGTCTGCACCGGGCGATTGGCTTTGGATGGCAATTCGTCCGGCTCGTCGTGCGCCGCCAAAAGCGCGTCCAGGCGCACGCGCAAGGCGGCGTCGCCCTGGCAGGCACTGGTCAGGAAGGTGGCGCGTTCAGCGCCGGTCAAAAGCACGGCGGCCTGAAACAACGCTTCCTCCCGATTTTGTGGGGATGACATATCTGATGGATGTGCGCTCATTCAATCCTACATGCGCATTAGGTGGACGAAAAGTATGGATTAAACTTTTGTATACTTTCTCGACCCGGATGACGCATGATGAAGAGGAAGACTATGAATACCAACGAATTCAAATTCTACTGTTCCCACTGCGACCAACCGCTGCAATGCGAAGCCCAGTTCGCCGGGCGGCAGATTCAATGCCCGGCCTGCCAGCTTCTTATCCGCATTCCCAATCCCCCGGCGGGCATGGGGTTCACGCAAGTGCAGCCGGAATCCGGCCGCACCTGGGACACGCATCCGCCCAAAGGCAACCAGGCCTGATAAGCATTAAGGGCTGAGTGGCGGAGGAAGGCTTCCTTCCGGTAAAACGTTGCTGTTGGTACGAAGAACAAACAACGCAACCGAAAGGAAACCTATGACGAAAGCATTGATGGCAGGA